>Ga0155332_111_pt1 | contig 9690 bp, 9 predicted proteins | sample RifCSPhighO2_02_FD_106300 | JGI IMG/M metagenome (GOLD analysis project Ga0155332, IMG submission 106300) | Candidatus Gottesmanbacteria bacterium RIFCSPHIGHO2_02_FULL_40_13 | reverse complement strand
TCGTATTTGGGTATCCCGAATTAATCGGGAGATCGGGTTTAAGTATACGCGATCCCGTGGGATCGCGATCTACCCACCCAGTAATATAAACGGGGAAAATCTCAATCATACACCTTCTCGAGGGGAAGTTTATTCTCCTAGAAATTAAAAGTATCCTAAAATTAACTTTTTTCATGTTATTAATCTCTATTTTGGTAATATATGCCAACCAAACCCAATAAACTAATAATTGATTCATCACTTAGTATAGAAGACCTGATAGGTGATCCTAAGAAAACAGAAATTGTCAAACAGGAAGCCGAAGAATCACCCCCGAATATTACTGAAAGGGCTGAAAAAGATATGGCCACGCCGGTAAAGACTAAACCTGCGGAAATTCCCGGTCCGGTAACAGGTATTAATAATACAACCAACTTTATTCCAGGAGTCGTGTCTTCACCAAATTACCCCAACAACCGGTTTACCAACGGTTCTGACAGGTATGCGAATACTCCTACAAAAAGTGTGACAGGTTTTTTGGAAATTATGAGTGAAGGTCATGGATTTTTACGTCCCAAATTTTTGGCAGGAGAAGGTGATATATATATTTCCCAATCCCAAATCAGAAAGTTCCAGCTTAGAAGCGGTGATAAGATTGCAGGCCAGGCCAGGCTTCCTAAAGACAATGAAAGATATCTTGGTCTTTTGAAAGTTGAAAAGGTCAATGATATCAACGCTGATGATTCCATCACCAGACCTTACTTTGAAGATCTGACGCCAATTTATCCTAACCGCCAGGTAGTTCTTGAAACAGGTAAGACTCCCATTTCTACACGTATTATCGACATTGTATCACCCGTAGGGTTTGGACAAAGAGGACTTATTGTTTCTCCTCCAAAAGCAGGTAAAACGACAATTATTAAAGAAATTGCCCATGGAATTTCGGAAAATTTTCCTAAAAGCCACCTGATGGCGGTACTTATAGGAGAAAGGCCGGAGGAGGTAACTGATATCAGCCGGTCTGTAAAGGGTGAGGTGATTGCCAGTAATTTTGATGAAGCTCCTGAAGCTCAGACTAAAGTAGCCGAGGTAGCTCTGGACCGGGCCAAAAGATTGGTAGAACTGGGTAATGACGTGATCGTTCTTCTTGATTCGATTACCCGTCTTGCCAGAGCGTATAATTTATGCGTTAATCCTTCAGGGAGGACCCTTTCAGGAGGTTTTGACCCCGCAGCTTTATATCCTGCCAAAAGATTTTTAGGAGCAGCCAGACAGTGTGAAAAAGGCGGAAGTCTGACAATTTTAGGCACAGCACTGGTCGAAACAGGATCAAGGATGGATGATCTGATTTATGAGGAATTTAAGGGAACAGGAAATATGGAACTGCATCTCTCAAGAAATTTGCAGGAACTCCGGGTGTTTCCGGCGATTGAAATAGATAAATCAGGCACCAGACATGATGAACTACTACTTCCTGCTGATATTTTCAAGAAGGTTGTGACTTTGAGACATATGTTTTCTCTTCTGAATGACAGCAGTGAAAAAACAAGCACCCTGATTGAAAGGCTCTTGAAGAGCAAATCCAATAAAGAGTTTCTTGATAGTTTGAGTAAAGGTTCCTGATTTATTCAAATAATTAATGATATACTTCTTTTGTTTGAAAGCGTCTAAAAATGAATCAGTATATACCCCTCTAATCCGCTTTTGTAACATAAAAAGTTACAAACCGGAGTAAGATGGGTATAAATCCTCTCAAATCAGATAAGTGGGCAAAAATCTCCAGAGATTTTTATCAGACAGTCGTAGATTGGATAAGATTTCTCTATTTTTATACCCGCAAAAGACTGGTAATTTTTGGGGGACATTTTGAAAAAGCCAAGGATTTTATAGTCGATTTGCTTCTTATAAAAAGAGGCCGCTACAGCAAACACTTTTTAAATATATCCTTTATATTTCTCGTTGCAGGTGCGGTTATTGGAGGCCCGGTCATTGCTGATAATTTTCCGACAATCAGAGCAGTAGGCAGTACCTACGAGATTGCAGATTCCAGCGAATCTGCTTCTTTGACCTTGGAAGATTTAAGCACTTCAACGGTGATTTCCGACAAGCCAAGATTTGATATTCTGGATTATGAAGTGGTTAAAGGTGATACCCTAGCGTTAATTGCAGAAAAGTTCGGCATATCAGTAGACACGATCAAATGGGCTAATAGTCTCAAAACAGAGAAACTTATGCCTGCTCAAATCTTAAAAATTCCTCCTGTGACAGGCATTGCTCATAGGTCCAAACCCGGTGACACTATTTATTCCATAGCTAAAAAATACAAAGCTGAAGCCCAAAACATCGTCAATTTTCCGGCCAATGATTTTGCTGATCTGGATACCTTTGCTCTGAATGTTGGCCAAATCGTATTTGTGCCGGATGGGGTGATGCCTCAAGCTGCACCTGTCTTTCAGAAGGGTCCGGTACCTCAGTTTATTGCTGGAGTAGGAGGTAAGTATATCTGGCCGGCTCAAGGACTCATTACTCAAAATCCGGTTTCCTACCATATGGCTGTCGATATCGCTAATTCCAGCGCTCCAGCAGTCGCAGCAGGAGACGCAGGGGCAATAAGTTATGCCAATTGCCAAAGATACGGTTATGGCTGTCATGTGATCATTAAACATCCGGACGGTTACGAAACTCTGTATGCCCATTTATCAGCATATAATGTGTCGGTCGGGGATACAGTAGGAAGAGGACAGGTTATAGGCAAAATGGGTTCAACGGGACGCTCTACCGGGACACATCTTCATTTTGAAGTCAGGAGAAACGGAGTACTTCTCAATCCTTTATCATTCCTCAAGTAATTTAGCGTGTTAATTATACCCGTCGTCAACCGTTTTACCCATGTACCAGCCCCGACGTACGTCGGGACGGTACAGGGTTTCGCCCTCCGAAACCCTGATTGGTAAGATGCCCCGAGCGTGAGCTCAGGGAGTGCTTCACAGATCCCACACCCCAGGGGAGTCCATCCGGCCACCCCTGGGGTGGTTAACGCTTTGCAAATTGAAGTACGATGAGTATATGACCCACGCTCAATTTTTCAATCCGCTGAATTTTTTCAACATGGAAGTTGAATAGGTTTACGTTGTGGACCCGAGGGGAATCGAACCCCTTTTTGAACTATGCCATAGTTCCGTACTGCCGGTATACGACGGGCCCTTCATCTCTAGTTAAAAGCTTGAGATTCAGGATCACCTTCTCGTCTTACGACTCGAATGTGGCTCAAGAATTGTTAGTATAACATACACCAAGGTGTGCGAGTTTCGAATATAATGAGAACCTAGCACTGAACCCCGACGTACGTCGGGGCGAAGTGGACCTACCGAGAATCGAACTCGGATCTCTGCAACCTGCCCGCCGTACTTAGTGGACCGTGCCGGAGTCGAACCGGCGATCTCCGCAATGCGAATGCGGCGCATTACCAACTGTGCTAACGGCCCTTTGTACTAAGGCAGGCGCGGTGCGAATGCAGTGTTCTACCGTTGAACCACAGGCCCTTCCAAATTCAAGTCATTTTAACATATATATGAGCTCTAATGCACTTAATATTGTCAGTCCCATGTTATACTAATTCCAATTTATGCAGACCCAAATTTCCATTAAACTTGCAGTTTTCGGTCTGGATGATGAAGGCCTGAAGATTTTTTTGTCAAACGGTATATTGCCGCAAGTGGATTTGGAAGAAAGTGCAGACCTTGATTCTGCAGCAGGGATATTATTGGAAAAAGTGACAGGGCTTGATAATTGTTTTCATTATCAGGAGCAGTTGTATACTTTTTTTGATAAAACAAAAGACCGAAGAATTATTGATGTAGTGTATTTTATATTGATACCAATTTATATAGTGAAGAAGTATCTGATAAAGAATTGGTATTTGGCAGATGATAAACTCCTCATTTCAAAATATAATCAAAAAATCGTCAATTACGCACTGCAGAGACTGCGCTGGAAAGTCGAATATACCAATGTGGTTTACAGCCTGCTCCCGAAAGAATTTTCTTTTTCCGAACTTCAAAGCGCCTATGAGGCTGTTCTCGGGAGGTCACTTGATAAAAGAAACTTCCGTAAAAAAATCATGAACCTTAATCTTCTCAAATCTACCGGCAGAAAAATGAGTCTTGGTCAAGCCCGCCCCGCAGAGCTTTTTTCATTCAGGAAAAGAGAGTTGACACACGTGAAGGTGATATAACAAAGTAGAAAGCAGTAAGTAGTAAGTAGAAAGAAAGTTTAAATCACTCTAAAATTTCCCACTTGAATTATGTTTTTCGGTCATGTAGCATTGATATTATCTACTTAGTGTAAAAATTACACTAAGTTCTCAGAAAAAATCAAATATGCAATATTTGAGTGATGAAATTATTGATAAGATCAGAAAAGGGTATTACAGTGCGGTTTATTTCCAGAGAACTAAAGAAATTCTTTTAAAAGAAAAAAACCTCAAAACTGTCCTTATGCAGATTTTTCAAAAACACGAGGGAAGCATTCTTTGCGGTACTACAGAGGTTATAGATTTATTTAAATCTGCCACGGGCTATTATACAGGCAAAACGTGGATCGATAAATCCGAAGAGTTAAAAATATATTCATTACAGGATGGAGACAAATTGATAGCGCATGAAACAGCGATGCAAATAATTGGTCCTTACGCCTATTTTGCCCATCTGGAATCATTATATTTAGGGATTCTGGCACGCAGAACTTTAATCGCCACCAAAACCCGGGAAGCGGTTGAGGCGGCAGGAGAAAAGAGAGTGATTTTTTTTGCCGACCGTTTTGATTATTTCCTGAATCAAACGGGCGACGGATATGCGGCGAAAGTTGGCGGAGCCACCGCTGTCTGCACTTCGGCCATGTCTGACGGGTTTGGTCAGGAACCGGTAGGCACTATTCCTCATTCTTTAATCGCCATAGGTGACGGAAATACAGTAGAGGCGGCAAAAGTTTTCACCAAACATAATCCTGAAATTAAACTTATAGTTTTGGTCGATTTTGACAACGACTGTGTAAACACTGCATTGGAAGTGGCAAAAGCTTTAAAAGATAAATTATGGGGGGTAAGGATTGATACGGCGGAAAATTTAGTAGATACATCGCTCCAAAACGAGGTGCGACCTCGTAATAATTTAACAATGAAACAATTTAACAATGTAACAATGAAAGGAAAATATTACGGTGTTAATCCAAAACTGGTTAAGCTCGTGAGAAAAGCTTTGGATAAGGAAGGCTTTTCCAGGGTGAAGATAGTGGTTTCAGGTGGATTTAATAAAGATAAAGTGAAGCTGTTTGAAAGCGCAAAGGCGCCGGTTGATGTTTATGGTATCGGATCGGCTTTGGTACATGGAGAAAATGATTTCACCGCAGATATAGTAAAGGTAGAAGATAAAAAAGTAGCAAAAGCTGGACGGGTATATAAAATGAATAACAGATTAAAAATATTTAAAAACTAGCGATAAGTGTGAAGCGAAAAGCGTAAAGTTTCTTAACGCTTAACGCTTAACGCTTTACCCTTAATACTCTTAAGCATATGGAATATTCAGCCTTTGAGAAGGTACCGCAAAAAGACCGGTCATACAGCTTCAAAGACCAGTTCGTCGTCTGGTTTTCCAGCTGCAGTCTGCCTGCGGCCTGGTATTACGGTGCTCTGATGGCCGGCTGGCAGGGAATAGGCGGAGCTTTAATACTTATATTTATCGTCAATACTTTATCTCTTCTGCCTTGGGCATACCTCGGTGAGATTGCGGCCAAATCAGGAGCCTCTTCGATGGCAATAGTTCGTCCTGCCTTTGGCATAAAAGGATCGGTAGTTCCCTCCATATTTTATCTGGTTATGGGAATAGGCTGGGCGGTTGTCAATGTCTTCCTGGGAGCCATAGCTTTGTCTTTTATCTTCAAACTTTGGCTGGGATGGCCATCATATTTAGACGCGAATAATTTAATCTACATGACGGGTTATATTTTCATGGTTTGTTTACTCCAGGGTTATTTTGCCGTATCCGGGCACCAGATACTCAAAAAGCTGCAATGGATTGCCACAGTCTTTTTTATTCTTCTCGGGATGTATCAGACTTATGTAGTTTTCAGCCATTGGGGAGTGGGTGCGCTATTATCCTGGAGGCCCGACAAAATTTTAACTGCAGCGGTTGGACCGTTTAATTACCGGATCACCTTCGCGCTTCTGGTTGATTTACTGATTGCTTACAACTGGACCTGGGAATTTATAGGAGATTTTTCGCGTTTTGCCAAAGATAAAAAAGCCGGTACCTGGGGGCCTTTTTGGGGAGCAAATATCGCCCAGTACTGGTGGTTTTTAGTCGGAGCTTTGGCTGTGGTTTATCTGTCAGTGACGACAGGCCAGTACTCTCCTTTACTGGCTGATCCAAGCTCCACCACTGTTTCTTTGGGTCTAGGGTGGCTGGCGGCGATTATAGTACTTTTGGCAACCATTACCACTAATGCTGCTAACATCTACGCGTCGGCACTGGGTTTTTCCAACATCCTGATTGAGAAAAAAGCCTCTTTTGACTCACTTCTCAAGTTTTCAGCCTGGCTGGTAGTGCCTTTATCGTTAATACCTCTATTTTCGGCCAGTTTTGTCGGTTTTTATATCTTTTTTCTGGATTTTGTCGGGGCAATTGTTGTGCCTCTGTGGACTATTACGCTGGTTGATTATTTCATTATTCATAAAAGAAATTATACGGATGATATGTTTGAAAAGAAAAAAGGCAGGTATTGGTATCAAAACGGCTGGAACCGCGAGGCTGTAGCATCACTTCTGGCAGGGACCATTATTTACTGGCTTTTTGCCTACGTCTTTATTAACATCCGTGAATCGGTGACTGCCACAATACCGACAATCATCTTAGTGACAATTATTTATTTTAAATTAAAACATAATAATGTCCCAAAAATATAACATACAATTTCTTAATTGGCTGGCAGAGTGGAAGAATAATCTGCCGAGTATAATTTTATCCAAACTTCTTATTTATCCTGACAGGACAGCGCTGGTATCTATAGACATGGTTAACGGTTTTTGCCATCAGGGAAGTTTGGCGAGTGAAAACGTAAAATCCATCATTCCGGAGGTGGTAACTCTTATGAAAAAGCTGAACAACTCCGGCGTGACCAGGTTTCTTCTGTTTCAGGATTCCCATGATGTCAAAGCGGAGGAATTTAAAGCCTATCCGCCTCACTGTATTAAAGGGAGCGTAGAATCCCAAACAATCCCTGAATATCTGAATCTTCCGTTTACTGACAAGTTAAAAGTGTTTGAAAAAAATTCAGTCAGCGCCTTACAAAATACCCTTTTTTCAGATTGGCTGGCTAAAAACAAACACGTTGATACCTTTATCATTATCGGCAACTGTACAGATATCTGTATTTATCAGGCTGTTTTAGAGCTGAAAACAGAGGCTAACAGTCTGAACGCACCGCGAAGGATTATTGTTGTGGAGAATTGCGTGGCTACTTTTGAGACGTCTCTTGCAACCGCCCGGAAAATTGGAGCAATGCCTCATGACAGCAACCTTCTCCACGACATCTTTTTATATGCCATGAAGCTCAACGGAGCGGAAGTGATCAAAAGCATTTCCTGAGGCAGTTAAAAGTTTCAATACTATATTAATTATTTCGGCAAAAATCTTATCTGCAGCTTTACATCAAGCGCCTGGGCGATACGTTTCAGAACAGAAATAGTAGTTGATGTCGTCATAGATTCAATTCGCGAGACAACGGGTTGCTTTGTCCCGATCTTTCTGGCCAGATCAGTTTGGGATAGTTTCTTTTTCAACCGGAGCCCTATTAGGCTTCTGGCCAGTTGATATTCCGGCTCAATTTTTTCCCATTCACGCACGAACTTTGGATTTTTCATCCATTCTTTTTCAAGATCTCTCCAGTTAAAATACCCTTTTTTTAGTTTTATGCTCATAATAGATCTTCTTTTGCTTTAATTGCTCTTTTTACTGCCAGCTCAATATCCTGTTTGGGAGTCTTTTGTGATTTTTTAATGATTCCATGTACTGCTATACCGATATTTCCAGAAATTACTATAAAAATTCTTATGCGTTTTGCCCGTAATTCCCATAATTCTTTTGTACCGGCCATACGTTTCAAGTATTTTGCCGGTAATATCTGTCCGTATTCTTCGAACAATAGAAAAACACTATTTACTTTTGTTCTCTCTTCTTCTGATAAACCATTCAGAAATTTGCCTAATTGTTCTGTACCTATTAAAGTCCACCTGTTCATTTTATAACAAAAAAGTTATAATCTGTCAACATGTAATTACATCTGCATCTCTAACCAGTATACTATCTTCTCCGAAAAAAATTTGCATAACAAAATTTACTTTGATACAATGAATTCTTAATAATGCTTCCAATAACAATTCAATTAGGTACCACATTCGAATTTAAACCTGAAGCTAATGATAATTCAGGAAATCATGTAGTAATAAATCCTAAACATCTTGGAGAAGAGGGATTCACATTTAGTAAGTTAGAAACAAACCCAAAAGGTGAACATGTAATTTCGCCGATGACTGGATCTGACCAATATGATTCTATTTATAGAAAAACAGGACAGTTAACACCTGAAGAAGTTGCAGCTGCTTTAAGACGAGGTGAAGTAGAATCAGGATGGGAATTTGATGAAACAACAATTCAGATGGCTAAAGCTGGAGGTTCAAAAGAAATTTTTTAACTCTGGACTAGTACAAAAACTTGTATTTTATAATTTGGTGTGATACGATTTCCTTCAGGTTCTCAAGTAAGTTCCACGGTATCCTCCCTCCTACGCCCCGATTAAATCGGGACTTCGGCGGGCAAGCCAAGGTTTTATTCCTTAGGCATCCTGGAATCAATTGGACCAATGAACATGAGAGGAGGTGAAACCAGGATGCAAACATCAAATTTTAGCGATCAGACATTAGTTTGTCGTGATTGTGGTAATCAATTTACATGGACTGCAGGTGAGCAGGAATTCTATAAGCAAAAAGGCTTTGATAATTCTCCCACCCGTTGTCCTGATTGTAGAACAAAAAGAAAAGCCGAGAGGACATCTCAAAGAACCATGACAAAAATCGTGTGCAGCAAGTGTGGCAAGGAAGATGAAGTACCTTTTGTACCCCGCAAGGGAACAGGAGTACTTTGTCGAGCTTGTTTTGCTGAACAAAGACAGGTTGGAGGTTAATACTCGCAATTAGTTTTATAAACTTTAAGAAGTCCCGCAATTGGCGGGACTTCTTTCGTATAAGTTACCTAAGTTACCTAAGTGACTTAAGTAACATGATTTTCTTTCTAAAGACTACAAGAAGTATCAGTCCGGTTATCTCCAACCATAAAAGAATTACTTTGAGTTTATTCGGTTGATAGGTAAATTCTACCTCGTGGGTACCGGCATCAGTTTGGACAGCCAGATAGAAAGGGAACACGGCGAATGTAGACACCTTTTGTCCGTCAAGTTTTGCGGTCCAGTTGGGATGATAATTCATTTTTAAAAGAATAGTGCATTGCTTACAATTTTTGGGAACTTCTACCTGCGCTTTATAAGTCTGTTTCTCAACGCTTTCTTTGATTATTCTTCCGGATACTGTCGCCTCCGGAAAAGTCAGGGGAAAGTCAGCAAAGATGTTGTTTTTTTTGCCGTTTTCCGTGTATGTTACCTCAT
>Ga0155332_101_pt1 | contig 9885 bp, 10 predicted proteins | sample RifCSPhighO2_02_FD_106300 | JGI IMG/M metagenome (GOLD analysis project Ga0155332, IMG submission 106300) | Candidatus Gottesmanbacteria bacterium RIFCSPHIGHO2_02_FULL_40_13 | reverse complement strand
CTTTTTTTATTTCGATCTTATTTAGGTCTGGTTCGATGCGGAAGCCTTTTCTTATACCATCAGGAAGTGTTACTGGAACAAGCCGGGGCTCCAAAACATCCAGAATTTTCTTGGCTTGTTCTGCTCTTTTGGTTGGTTTTTCTGTGCCTTCTTTACTTTCAGTTTCAGTAGCGAGTTTTTTTACCTCTTCAAGAATTGGCTCATACGCCAGGTGCATCCAAACTTCTCTTACTACCGTGGTGCCGTCGTCGGTGGTTATTTGATAAGAACCATCAGTAGCGCCTTTTTTCCAATCAGTCCGTTTTTTTTGTGCTACTTCCAGCGCGATTTTTACTGTTTCTAGAGCGTCAAGCACCCTTTTTCTTCTGGCCATTTCTGCATCTATTTGTGCTAAATCATCAGGTTTATTTGCATCTAATTTTTTAGCTTTAGCAAAAATTCTTCTAGCTTTTGCATCAGTATTATATTCAGATTTATGAGTCTCAGCATATTCACGCACCATTCCATAAGCCCCTTCTTGACCAGCCCAAAGCATGGCGATTTCAGCAGATGTTGGTTGGCTTTCGGCTGTAGGTGGTTTTTCTTCAACTTTTGGTATTGCTCCTTTATTTGTTGCATCAGGATTTGCTTCACCAGCTGCTGGCGCGGGCGTTGGGGCAGGTGACGCAGCTGCACTTTCTTCAGTTGGATCAGTTCCGCTCCCATCACCTGCAAGAGGTGCGATTGGTCCAACCGCAGGTTGTGATACGGTAATACTGGCACCTTCCGGAGGTGAAGTTGCAGGATTAGTTGGCGGTAATTCACCATCACTCATAATCAATTTATGACACAAAAGATGAACTATTGCAAGTCATATAAAAATTATGCTAGAGTTATTTTAAAGTATATAAAAAGTATATAAAAGGATATAGTATGGCAACAGAATCACCGGAACAAGCAGCTTTAGCAACATCTGATCCGACACCAACTCATCATGATGGTGGACACAGTATAGGCAATAAATTAAAAACCGGGGTTAAAAGCGGGTTGGACAGACTCCAACATGAGTTTGAAATAAAAGAAGCTCCCCACCATGCCTATGTCGATAGCGGTGACGCTCGAAACGTCAGACTACCTCGTGATCTAATTATCAGTGCTGATGAGCTATGTAATCATTGGTCGGATTATCTAGAAAGAAAAGCTATAGACGAAAAAGGAGATTTTACCGAGCTGGAAGTGATCATCCGTAAAGTTGCGCCTAAAGTCAGAAAATGGGCAAATTTTCTGGAAGGCGGCCATGCTCCGGGAGAAAATGACCATCTGACGCAGGCTGATCTTGATGCCGTATATTATTTACTAATGAACGAGGTAGAGCAAAGAGGATCTATGATGGGCTACGAAGTCTTTCTGCATCCGACCCGCCGCGGATGGCAGCCGGAAGCTCAACAGTTTGCTGCAACCAGAAGAGGAGTAGAGACTCCCTACACCAAATACCTAGCCGCTCACGGTCAGGATAGAGCAAAAATTAAAGAGGATCTGGAGAAATGGGAAGGCGTGAGAATAAAATTTGAACAGGCTTTAACAGGCAGAGGTTTTCGGGATAGAATTTTTGACCGTGCCAACTGGGGAATTTGCAGAACCTCCATGTTTCGCCGTGACAGATCAGAGTTGAGGCTTCACACAGAAATCCTTCATGCTCTTGAAAATTCGGATGAACCTGTTATCCGTAACTTCATAGCTACTCATGGGCATATCCAAAGGGTTTCGGATTTGCTCGTGACTTTGGATAGTCCAGCGGAACGAAATATAGCCATCCGCGCCTATCATGAGGCTATCAGCAAAGCCTCAGCCAAAAGGTTCCAACTCAAAGCCGGTGATTTGCTGGAAAAACTACTAGAAAGTCGTGAGAAGGTTTGGGAAGAAGAAGGCTGGATAAAGACCGCCGAAGAGAATTTACTAGCGCTGGAAGGAGAAGGACAACTGACCCGTGAGCAAAAGACAGAGTTGGATGCTTTGAGAACGGATATGACCAAAGTCCGTGATTTACTGCGAGGAAAAAGGGACGAGCAAGGTCAACTTCAAGGCGGATTACCTGCGCGTCTTCAGCAATTACAAGAATCTGTATTAACGTTACATACTTATACAACTGATCCTGAACATAACCTTGTTACGATAAAAGCTGATCGTGATAATCATAAGGACAGGCAGGATGCTTATACTAAAGGACAACTTCCAGCCGCGGATGTGCCTCAAGAATTAACAGATCTTAAAACAATAATGGATGCATTAAAAACTGAATTAACCAATGTGCAAGTAGCTCTGCCAGCAGCTCCTACACCAGCTGATAAAGCAGTAATTAGAGAATTGCAATCTAGAGTCCAACAATCGATAAGTAGTTATAATGAGGCTAAAGGAAGATATTCTTCAAGCGAACAGGAGCAGTTAAACTCCCTTAATAGCAAGATTACAACTATCGAGGGGGAAATTTCAACCAAAGAGACAGTGATAAGAGACAGCTACAAGTTTATTGAAACCGAAATACCTGATTTTATTACCACTATTACTGATTTAAAAAACAGACTAACCAGATTAACGACTGCTCCGTCTCCAGTTGCCGCGCATATTACGCCCCATATTGCCCAATTAACTGCTCAAATTGCACATTTAAATAACACATTAACATTTCTAAACGGGATGTTGACAGGAGGAGCTGTTGCGGGTGGAGTAGGGGTAATGTCTGCGGTAAGAAAAGGGCAGGGAGAGACAATTTCGGTTTATGCTGCCAGATATAATTTTTATTTGCCGCAGGATCAGTTTAGAGATGTGGTTATTCTTCCTTTTGAAGATGAAATCAAATTATATGATGAGATAAAGAAGGGAGTTAATGATGAAGAAAGAGAAACAAAAATCAAAGGCATACATTTAATCCAGCATATTGCTGGCGTCGGGGAAGGTAATGAGGGCACACTAGGTAAAACTATTTCAAGGAATTTAGCTGAAGGCCAGGATCGCAGGATATTGACCGAAATAAGGAATACACATAGTTTAGCTCCTGTCAGGGATGCGATCTGCAACCATTCGGAAATCCTGAGAGCAAAAAAGAAAGACAGTGAAGGTAATGAAGTTTCTCTTGGAATTGGCGATACGCTTCTTTGGAAAAGGGTTTTTTCCGATGTTTTCATCCTGCAGTCGTATGTAGAATGGAGTGTACGAAGGGGTGGTTTGATAGTTCCGCCACCGCCTGCAGGGGGAGCGGCTGATTTTAATCTGGAAACCGCCAACGATCCTTTTCGTAAAAGAGTAATAGAGAAGATGACCAGCAATCATATCGAGTTTGGACAGTTTCTTAATTATCTGGTCGAGAAGAGACTCCGTGATGCAGGAGAAAGGTTGGAGGTAAAAACTAATCTTCGAGAAGCGTCAGGAACATCATACGGCAATCATGATATAATCGGTCCAGCCGCGACCATATTTACAGTGGAAAATAACGCCAAATTTGCCGCTCGAGTGAGAAGTCAGGAACCCCCCTACTATATTTCTTCGGTCGAAGGAGAGATTGATAATATCGGAATAGTCAGACACACCAGATCAGGATTTGTCCATTATCTTAATATAGTTTCACCTTCGCATGATCCGTTGGTCTTAGATTTAGCAGATGCTGGAGCAGCTGTAGGGGCCCCGACTCGAAAACGAAATATACCAATAAGCATCCAACTTCGGACCACGCGAGGAGGAAGAACTGGTAGATTCAGAGTTAGTCTACAGGCTGATCCCAGCCTACAAGGATTGGGTATTAACACATTGGGTAGACTGGATAGAAGATGGGTAGATATAGGAAATAATATTTGGCATCAAATACCGGCTCGAGGTTACGGAAATTTTGGTAATTTACTTGCTCAAATTAATACTCTTATTCCCAATGTGCCACAAGTCGATGTTGGTAACTACATCCTGCGTTCCTTGGGCGGATATTTTTTGGAGCTTTCTCCTACCCAAAGACTGACGGAATTTGGTAGATTTCCTGACGCTGCGATAATTCCCGCTAATTTTCCATCATTAACCAACCCTAATTTAGGATTTCAGCGTATATCTTTAGACTCTTCAGGTGTTGTTGAGCTGGTTAGAACTGTCGGAGGTGCGACTACAAGAATTTCCATAGATTCTGCTTTAGAGGGTGAATTTGATATAGCAGGAGCAAGAAGAAGACTAAACGCGACAGAAGCTGAAGAGCTAATAAGACTTACAGGTGAACACGTTTTTAATATAGTCAGGAGGTAAAATTATGAACGTAGATTTAAAAAAATTAATTAGAGTCTGCGATTTTACACCCGAGCAAAAAAAGAAATTTATCGATAACCTGGACAGTTTTCCGCCGGAAGGAAGGTTGGAAGTATGGGACTTGTGTCTCGAAAATCTTCTCTGGAAAGTGGAGATTGAAGTATCCAAAAGATTCCATGAAGGAGTTTTGAATGGAGTTATCAAAAAACAAGACAATAACGATTATTCTAAACTGGAAAAAGATGTTTTATTAGACCTTTTTACCAAAGCAGAGGTGGACGCCCGGGATGAAGAAATAATCCTGATTCACGATGTTCTTAAAAAATATAAAGACAAAAAACCCAAGACTTCATCGTCCATCAACTGATCAATTCTCCCAATTAAGCTGCCCCCTACGTCATTTTCGGGGCATTGAATAAAAATGGAATTTAGCCAAGCTTAGACTGAGCTGAAGGTCCGGCGAAGGGATACTGGAAGAGAAGAATTAGTTTCTTTAATAAATTTACTGGCTTTAAGAATTTCTATTCTTACAGGTTTATTGTTTTTGCTAAAATGTACGACAAAATTACCCTCTTTCTCAGCAAAATCGTACGGAGTTTTGGATAATTTGATTACTAAAATATCATCTTCACTGTAATACTTTACGCTCATATCTTCCTTTCCTGGCGACAAAAAATGTAATAATTTTTATCTTTCCACCTTCCTGCTTGTATACTACACAAAGAGAACGATGACTATCAAGTGGACCCACAACCATAACCACCTCATCTTCTGTCTCAACAATTAGGCCCGTCTTGACAACATGCTGAATGATCTTTTTCCTGATCTTAAAAACTTTAGTATCTTTTATCTTTAACTTATCAACAGCATGGCGACTAAAGATAAACACTGTTTCATTATATAATAACTTTCAAGATAAAAGCAAAAATCACTGGAAAAATACCAGACTAAACCGCTTCCTCAAGATTCTTCATCGCCCAAGTAGTTATAAAGACCACAATAACGGATTTCCCCGACGTCATTTTCGTTGCGTTGTTCAAATATCGTTTTTTATGGTACACTTATACTATATGAAAATCCATCATTATACTGCTATTTTTCAAAATGAACCTGAGGGCGGTTATACTGTCGTTATCCCCGCTCTGAAAGGTTGTGTGACATACGGAGAAACTATTGAGAAAGCTGTACTGGCAGGAAGAGAAGCAATTGAATCATATCTCGGTAGCTTGGCCAAAGACGATGAAGAGATTCCGCCCGATGTAAGTTTTGTTTCCACAATTGACGTCCCAGAAATTTCTCCATCTGTCTCATATGCCTAAATTACCTTCTTTCAAACCCCGTCAAGTTGTAAAGAAATTAGTGAAACTTGGTTTTATAGAGCATCATCAAGTTGGAAGTCATTTAACTATGAAACATCCACAGACAAAAAGACGGGCAGTTATTCCCATGCATCTGAAAGACATGAAAAAGGGTACTTTATTGAGTTTGCTAAAAGAAGCAGGGATAGATAAAGCGAGATTTTTAATAGTTTAAAGATTTTCCCGACGTCATTTTCGGTGCGTCTAATAGCTGTTGTGCATGTAAATATTATGAGATCCTTCCCATGCCCCAGAATCAAACCGTTTCTTTCCCGCGGTATTTACACTGCTTTCTAACTTTGTTACAATAATTTTACTATGGCAGCTATAACTAATACATCTTTCGATTTTACCAATAAAGCAAAGGGGATTTATTATCGCTTAAAAAATAAACTCGTAAAAAAATATCCTGCAGATACCTATGTTTGCATAGAACCGGAAACAGGTGACTATTTTCTTGGTAAATCTGCTATTGAAGTGATGCAAAAATCCGAAAAAAAATATCCATCCAAACATTTTTTTGTAGCTCAACTGGGAAGAATGTCCGGACTTCTTAAATGATTTATCTCTCTGCGAATCATCAACCCTACGCGAAAATTAAAGTAAGGTTGGGCAGACAGTGGATATTAGTTGACAGTCTTATCGACACAGGATTCTCTGCTGGTTTGGCGTTACCGGAGAGATACTTAATCTTCATGAAAACAACATCAAAATGGAAGCAGGCATTCGAGCTTGCTGATGGAAGTTTAGTAGAGTTCAATCTTTATAAACTAACAGTTAAGATAGCTGATAAACACAAAATAGTTTCTGCTGTTTTTTCTAAAAGCAATGATGCTCTTGCAGGTATTGAACTTCTTGATGGTTTCAGATTAGAACTTGATCTGAAAAAATATAAAATTTCTTTAACTTAAAAATATTATATTTTCAATCTTTCCCCCCGCCGCCAAAACCATAAACCCAAAATTTTAGTTTCTTAGGATAAAGCTGTTTCTCCAAGACAATCTGTATCCCGGATGTCATTTTCGGGGCATTTTGAACCACTCCCCAACCAGGCTGCAGGCTAATCATATTCGGCTATTTATGTGTCGAAATTTTTTAAATATTGACGCGGGGCATCAAAACTGCCAAAATCTTTTTATGTCAAAGTATTTTATACATACCGACGGCGGGGCCAGGGGTAATCCCGGTCCGGGTGCAGTTGGGGCTGTCATAAAAACCGAAAGAGGTCAACTGGTATTTGAAATCTCGCGTAAGATCGGCAAAACCACCAATAACATTGCCGAGTATTCTGCGGTCGTGGCGGCGCTGGAAGGGCTGAGGAACAATGTTTCAATGTTACAATGCAACAATGAGACAATTTTCCAATTTTTCCTCGATTCGAAACTGGTTGTCAATCAGTTAAACGGTTTGTATAAAGTCAAAGAAAATCACCTGCGGGATTTACTGTTAAAAATCCGCAGCCTGGAACAGGAAGTCGGCGGGAAAATTTACTACTCCCTCATCCCCCGCGAAAAAAATTGGGAGGCGGACAGGTTAGTCAACAAAGCATTGGACAGCGGACAATAGACTACAAACAACAGAGAACAAAATCCTAAATTCAAATATCAAATCAAAACCAAAATCCTAATGACTAAATTTGAATTTTGAACTTTGGGTTTCTTTTGGCATTTGGACTTAATAATTTAAACTTTTACCATCGCCTCCCCTATTTTTCTTTTTTTAAGTGATATAAAATAGGGTTATCTGCCTATGACTCAAAAAAAGACCATCCAGATTGTCGGTGATGACATCTTTCCGCAGGCTCTTATAATCGGTGATAATACCCTGGTACAGATGCTTCTGGAAGGTTTGAAGATCAGAGGTTGCGATGTAAAATTGGCAAAAAGTCCTCAGGAAGTGTTGACGCCCGACTCCCCTCTCCGCTACGATTACATCTTTCAGCTTGGAACTTCTGATAATGCAATAGAGATTAAACGAAAGCTTTTATCCCGCGAGGGAAAGTTTCTTCTGGTCGAGCTCGACAGTGAGTTTACGGACTTGGGAAATAAAGGGCGCGAACTCAAAATTTTCAGGGCAGGTAAATTATCTTTATGGGACGGACATGATTTAACAGGCAGACTTTATAAAGCCATTTTCAGCAGGTCTTCATACGGCATCGAAGACGAAAGAAAAGTTGCAGTGATTAAAAAAGATATATCTCCTGATCTGCCAAAGTCCGGCAATGTTTCTTTACCCAAACCATTTTTTCCTAAACAGATCGTCCAAAAATCAGTGACCCGTCCGGAAAGAACCCTTCCCCGCAAAAAAATCTCACGCCGTGGGTTGGGTCTTATAATTTTGTTTCTCGTAATAATTTCTGGAATTTCTGCTTCGGCCGGTTGGTATTTTCTGTCTTTAAAAAAGAGCCTGTCATACCTTAAGATTCATTTAGTCAGGTCAGACTTTGGAGCTGTAAGCGAAGACGTTAAAGACATTAAAAGCAAACTGGATTTAGCCCGCTCAATTTACAATTTTTCCTATACTGTTTTAATTCCGCTGCGGGGGGTGACAACTTTTCAGGAAATGGGAGAGCTTATTGATATCGGTCAAAGTTTGACATCTTCCTTCCGGGACAGTGCGGATTTTATCTCTGAGTTTAAGATCAGCCGGCAGTCCTCTGTTCTTCCAACAAGCGAGCTGAATAAAAATGATATAGACCAGTCTATCAATAAAGTAGAAAATTTGTACGGTACTTTGACTGATGCCCGCGGTAGAGCCATAAGGATTAATATCCCCTATTTTCCCAAAAAGGAATTTATCGATTATCTTGACGGCATGATAGAAAATTTGTCATCGCTGCGTCAGGTTTTGCCTGTTTTTGAAAAAATGTTTATTACGGATCAGGCCAAAATTTATCTCGTGCTTTTCCAGAACAATATGGAACTCCGGCCCACAGGAGGATTTATCGGGTCTTTTGCCATTCTCAATGTTTTAAAGGGCAAAATTCTCAACTTTGATATTATCGACGTATACACTGCCGATGGACAATTAAAAGGACATGTCGATCCCCCACTGCCTATCCGCAAATTTTTAAATCAACCTAACTGGTTTTTACGCGACAGCAACTTTGATCCTGATTTTGCCGCCAGCAGTCTGCAGGCTGCCTGGTTTCTGCAAAAAGAACTGGGAACAAGCGTTGACGGGGTTATTGGTGTAAATCTCTTTTTTGTCCAAAATCTGCTGAAAGTGACGGGTCCTTTGACTTTGCCGGATTTTCCGGGAGAGGTGATAAGCAGCGATAATTTTTTCTTTAAAGCCCATTACTTTGCACAGAATAATTTTTTTCCCGGTTCCACCCAGAAAAAAGATTTTCTAAATTCTGCTGCCAAACAGATGCAGTTCAGGCTGACAAACACTCAAAATATTTCCTGGTTTGATCTTTTTACCGCTATCAGAAAATCTCTGGAAGAAAAAAATATTCTTTTGTATTCTGAAGACACCGATGTCCAGACGGATATTGAAAATTCTGCCTGGGGGGGGAGGATGATTAAAGTCGGGTGTTTAGCAGGAGATGTCAATAAGGCAAGAGGTTCCCCGGATATATCAGACTGTTATCCGGATTATTTGTCGGTTAATGAAGCCAATTTGGGAGTCAACAAAGCTAATTATTTCGTCGAAAAAAATATAACTGTAGAAAAACGCATTGCCGATGACGGGTTGATTACGACCACATTAACTTTATCTTATGACAACAAAAACATACCCGAAGTATTTTCTGACGGAACTTATAAAAATTACCTAAGAATTTTTGTACCTGTCGGAAGCAGATTGCTGACCGCAACAATTAATACTATGCCAATTTTAAGCAGCGATATCAGCGTTGATGAATATAACCTTGATAAGACGGTTTTTGGAATGTTGGTGAACATCGCTTCTGCCAACCGCGGGATTATTAAACTGTCTTATGCATTACCGCGGTTATTTACCGGCGATCTTTCATCCTACCAGTTTTATTTTGAGAAACAGTCTGGAGATAAGACTTCCCCGCTTCTGATATCCATCAAGCCACAGGGTCTGCAAAACGTTTCTCCTGTCAATTTCAAGCCGACTTCTCAAAGCGCACAGGAAATTTTTTATGCGACAGATACACTGGTAGACAGAATTTTTGCCTTCGAGGTGAAAAAATAAATACAATGCGGCAGGGGGTCTATGATAATGGCAGTGGGTAATTGTTGATATAAACGGTGCCAGTTATCGCAACCGATAGTGGGAGCAAAACAAGCATAGCTTT
>Ga0155332_110_pt1 | contig 10076 bp, 6 predicted proteins | sample RifCSPhighO2_02_FD_106300 | JGI IMG/M metagenome (GOLD analysis project Ga0155332, IMG submission 106300) | Candidatus Gottesmanbacteria bacterium RIFCSPHIGHO2_02_FULL_40_13 | reverse complement strand
AGGAACAACAGGTACAACTGGTTTTAGCGGACCAACAGGAGCTACTGGAAGAACAGGAGCCACAGGAATATCTGGTCCAACCGGAGCCACGGGCACCACCGGAACCTCCGGACCGACAGGATCGACAGGGGCCACAGGACCTGTTGGACCGGACGGCACATCACTCTTCTGGGAAAATAAAGACTGCAGCGGACCCAATGGTTGGTGTGGACTTATATATCCCTACCTTGATCCAAGCTCTCAAGCTCTAGGATTGGGTGGCAACTCTACGGCTTCAGCAGAAATTTATTTTAATCCAAACCCCAACCAAAACTCCTGGTTCAACGTTTCCGGCGGCAACGTCGGCATCGGGACGACGGGGCCAAGTGGTAAACTCCATATAGCCAGCAGTAATACTGAAGATGATTTAATCATTTATCAAGAAGCTACAACAAATTTACTTACTAATCCAAGTTTAGAAACCGGAATAACAGGCTGGTCGGTAAATAACTGGGGATCATCAACCGCAACGGTTTCACAATACACCACTGCCGGCCAATTCGGTAGCTCTTCTGCTCAATATGCTTTAACTAGCTGGGTAGATAATAGTCTTAGTCTCACACTCGCCCATTCGGCGGGAACCGTTACTAGCAACACATATACTTTTTCTGTTTATGGAAAGGCAATATCACAAGGAGCATCTGCCAGATATCGTCTCGCTCTTCAGGGAAATAATAGCGGCTCATCATATAGTTCTTATTTTAATTTATCAACAACCGTTTGGACAAAAATATCCATGACAAAAACTATGAACGCTTCAGATACAGTTTTAACGGTACGTATATACGCATATGATGATGTTTCCACTACTGTGTGGGACGGAGCCCAGCTTGAACAAAAATCATCCGCTACTCCGTATGCTGATGGTTCATTGGGGCCGGGTTACAGCTGGTCAGGAACTTCCCACGGATCAACTTCTAGCCGGACAGCTGGTTCTATTTTCACCTATTACACAATAAATAGCGCCAACGGCATTGGCGCTGTCGGCCGAAGTACAGCTCCGGCATTAAGAATCGAGCAAGATGGTACTGGTCCTATTGCCAGTTTTTTTGATACTGCTACTGAAGTATTTAGGATTGCCGATGGCGGCAACGTCGGCATCGGGACGACGGCGCCAGCTACAACCCTAGATGTTGTGGGCAATTTTAGAGCAAACTCTTCAACTTTTTCACCATCTTCTAGTGAAACTGGCGTAAACATCAACAACCCAGTTGATGAAGACGGATTTACCACTGTTGATGGCGCCATAAAAATTACAGCTGCCACAACATACAACGGTACAAATTACTCTAATTTGTACATGAAATATGCCGTAGACCACACCACCTTTTTCATGCAAACAAAAGACACGACCACTTATGCTCGAAATATCTCTCTGCAACCAATCGCCGGCAACGTCGGCATCGGGACTTTCGCACCAAACTATGCATTGGATGTTCGAGGTTCTGAAACTTCAAATTATGTTGCCCAGATTTATAATACCAGTACCGCCACCGGTGCCGATGGCTTACTTGTCAATTTGGGCATAGCTAATGCTTCCCGCACCACTAGCAACTACTTCATCGGTTTTGCCGGCGCCGGTACAGTGGCCGGCAAAATCCAGGGCGGTGCTTCGGCTGTTGCCTATACCACAACCGGTGCTGACTATGCCGAATACTTTTTAATTGGCGATCTGGGAAATAAACCTGAAGTTGGCGATCTGGTCGCCATTGATCCTTCTCATGAAAGATCAGTTGTCAAAGCCACTCCATCTACATCATTTGTTGGTGTCGTTTCCAATATGGCCGGATTTATTGGCAATGGCCCAATCTGCCAGATCGGAGATGATAATTGTGATCAAAATTACGGCCAAACCAATGTCGTCGTGGGCATCACCGGCCAAGTCAATCTCAAAGTTTCCACGGTAAACGGTACCATCATTCCCGGCGATGCTTTGACTGCTTCCACAACCCCAGGAGTGGCCATGAAAGCCACCCAAACCGGTCAAATCCTCGGCCATGCTTTAACCAGTTACAGCGATCCTGATCCAAATAACGCAGGAACAATTGTGGCCAACATTAATCCGTCATGGAATAACGATCAATTTAACAATCAACAATTAGTACTTAACAATTCCTTCACCAACGACATCGCCATCATTTCCGCCACCCTTGATTCTCAACAATCAGCAATTAATAATTTGTCTTCAGATGTCTCTTCCCTAATTACTAACTACCAGCTACTCACTACTAACTTCTCCACCGGCTCCCTCAGCATCGGCATCGGGACGACGAGTCCCGCCAATAAATTAGAAGTTATCGGCAGTTGTCTTACCGGAGATACTTTATTACCGATTAGGCGAAAGAAAAAACGAAGAAAATCGGACAAAAATACTGAAGGCGGAGATGATGATCCTCATAAAAATGGCTATATGGATAAATGGCTAAATGGTTGCGGGGAAACTAACCATGAAGAATACGCCTATGACTACCTCTACTGCCGCATAGATGAAATACTGCCGGGAGATGAAGTATTGTCCCTCAACGAGTCTACAGGACGTGTAGAATGGCACGTAATCAATGCATTGATGGATATGGGAGTACAGGAGATTTTTGAGCTGAAAACCAAATCAGGAAGAGTTATCAGGACTACCGCAAAACATCCGTATCTTATCAAATTGTTAAATGGTTAAATGGTTATATGGCTAATATACATTACCTAAAACTCGAAAATTTAAACGCTTATAAAATAGCGTCAGAACTATCTGATTATGTCACGAATTTCGCAGTTGTCATTGCGAGGACCCCGACGTTACGTCGGGGGACGTGGCAATCTGATAAAAGATTCCCACGCTCGGTTTTCGACCTCGCTCGGAATAACAGAGGTGCGAAACTCGAATATATTATCGATAAATTAAGAAAATTACCAATAGTAATAAATTACCTTATTAAAATTACGGAAATTAAACTAACCTTTTAACCATGAAACCATTTAACCATCCAACCATCCAACCATTTAACCATTCAACCATTCAACCCTTTCCTCCTGGCTCTCCGAAACCGCCGGGAAACCAGGCTTTAAACTCCAATCTGACCATTGTCCTCTTGAACAGTATCGGGACATCTGTAATAATGACATTGAAGTGGAGTTTTTCGATATATAAAAAATTAAAAGGAGGATAGTATGAAATTTATCCATATAACTAAAAAGGGGGTTGTCTTATTCTTAATTATTATGATTGTGATTGGCGGTTCGGCCGGGACATCATACTATTTTTATCTTCGTATGCAGAAACTTCAAAAGCTGGTACAGAATCCGCAGGACATCACGCAGGAAGAAATAAAGACAATTACAGCTAAACTCTCATCTTTGATTGAATTTCCGCAGGATGAGGAGCCTACTCTGGCTACTATTTTAGATAAGGAAAAAATCACAGATCCGTTCTTCACCCAGGCGGAAAACAACGACAAGCTTCTTATCTTCACCAAATCAGGCAAAGCGATACTCTATCGTCCTAAAATCAATAAAGTGATCAATTTCGGCATCATCAATATCAGTACTGCCTCGGCCTCCAATACTGCACCGGTGCGGGTAGCTGTTTACAACGGCACTAAAGATGGACAATTAGAGAAAAAATTCATCTCTGACTTACAGGAAAAAATTACCAATCTTCAATTGGTGCTGGAGGAAAATGCCGCCAAAACTGATTATGAGAAAACTCTGGTCGTTGATTTAACCCGCGGAACCAAAGGTGATTTAGCCCAACAAATGGCTAATTTCATCAAAGGAACGGTCGCGCCGCTCCCGGACGATGAGGTAAAGCCGGCTGCGTCGGTAGGAGAAATCGATCTTTTGATTATCGTAGGGAATGATTATGGAAAGTAAGAAATGGTTGGATGGTTGGATGGTTAGATGGTTATAAACAATTTAGCAATTTAGCAATTTTTATTTATATGTTATCCGCTATTTCAGATTTTATCAGTAAAGTGACAAGAGGCGGGAAAATCCGCGCAGGCGGGGCGGATGCGCAGTGGAAAAAAGTAAACGAGCTTGTCCCGGGGATGATGATTGCGGTACCAAAAGATGAGCTAATGGCTAAATGGCTAAATGGTCAAATTGCTAACAATCAACCATCTGACTCCGACGTCCTCTGGGACGAAATTGTCTCTATCCGCCGGCTTTCGCCCGAACGCGTCTGGGATATCGAAGTTGAAGGAACTCGCAATTTTGTTGCCGGTCACCTATTGGAAACGCCCTGTCCGAAGACGTATACGCTTCTTCACGATGAGCCGCCTCGCGGCCCTCCAATAAAAAGAACGGCTAAATGGCTAAATGGCCAAATGGTTGAAAAAAACAATGAGGATACTAACAATTTAACAATGAATAAGTGGTTTGGTGGTTTTTTTGCGCATAATACATTTATCTCTGGAAATATAGGTATTGGTACGGCCGTTCCAAGCGCTAAACTGGACGTGGTGGGCGGAGGTAAATTCTCCGGCGACGTCACTCTGGGTGACGGCTCAGGAACTGATTTGATAGTTGGCGACGGCACCGGCAAAATTGATGTAGGAACTGTTGATCCTCCTTTTACTATAAATGGAGAAAAGTACGCGACATACCTCCCCAGCATGACCGGAGTCAAAGAGGAAACCACAGGATTTGTCAATACTAATGAACTTGTGCCCGGCATAGGGTACCGCAAGATAATCGACTTTAATAATACAGAAAAAGGCTCTGATCTGTGGCTGTTCTCCAAAGTCTCCGATCTTGCCAAAAATCTGGATGAGATGGTTGTGCTTTTGACTCCGACTGACAACACCAGAACCTGGTACAAAATTGATAAAAATCTGAATCAGCTGATAATCTATTCAGCGCGTCCGGCAAATATAGCCTACCGTCTGACAGCACCCAGATTCGATTCTGAAAACTTCCAGAATACCCGGGACTCTGACACCGTAGGATTTGTTATTAACAGTCCTGACAATAAAGTAACTTTGGATCAAAACGGCTACCTGCCGCAAGACTCGCTGGGTGGAATTTCCGGCTATGACATACTTGTTTCGAGCGGCGCCAGCCTGAATGCTGACAATGGAAATATCTATGAACTGCGGACTTATTCAGGCGAGATTGTCTATGATTTTGCTTCATATTCACAGGCTATTATTGCCAATATCAAAGCAGGGCTGATTGAGGTGGCACAGGGAATATTTGATACGATCGTAGCAAACTCTGCTGTCATCAAAAATCTAAGCGTGGAAAATCTGACGGTCGGAAATATCTCCCAGCTCGGTAACAGCCAAATCCTCTCGCCTGTGGGAGATCTTACTGCTACGGGCACCGCCAGCCTGTCCAGATTAAAGACAGACTCGATTGCCCCTTTATCTGACCAGGGCAGGATCGAATTTGATGGGGCGATTTCAGTCAAAGGCAAAGACGGTCTTGAAGTAGCCAGTATTGATTCTTCAGGCGATGTTGACACTGAGGGCGATATATCTGCCCGAAGTGCGAGTTTCTCCGGCCAATTGTCTGTAAGTGACTTAAGTAACTTAGGCGACTTAAACGTCTCCGGTGAAACCACCATCTCCGGTGAATTGTCAGTCAATAATCTGAAAGTGAGCGGTTTGATAGAATCTGAACAGATAAATAAACTTCAGTCCTCATTCGGCGACCTTTTAGGAAGAATTTCTACTTTGGAAAATGAAAGTATCACTGCCAATATTACTGTCGTTCCTACCCTGACTGTGACGCTAAATCCAACGTTACCGGCACCGACTATAGATTTATCTATCTCAAGCGCATCAGAAAGCAGTCCGCTCAATATTTCCACGATTTCTGCCGAAAGTTCTTCAAGTTCGGCAACCCTTCTTGATGCTCTGGCAGGATTTTTGACCTCATCTTCACAGTTAAATCAAAACGTCGAGCAATTTATCGCCACCAGTACGGCTTTTATCAATCCTGCCTCCATCCCCAATCCTGATAATAATGTGGTTCTGACTGACAATATTGCGCTTACCCTATCTGCTGAAGCCAGCCCGCAAAACCAGGTACGTACTCTTTCCGATCTTCAAGTATACGGCCAAAGCTCTCTGGCTGACACTGTCATCTCCGGACAACTTGTAGTCGACGGAGGTATTGTCATTGAAAATAATAAAGTTGCCTCTTTAGGCAATACGCTTTATCTTAGCTCCCTGAACAGTATCGATATTTTAGGCGGAAGGCTGATTATCGATAAATCCGGCAATCTGGATGTGGCCGGGCAGATCATCGCCCGTGAAGGCATTGTTACAGATCAAATCAGCCCGCTTAGCCGCGATCTGTCAATAAATCTATCAAAAGGCAGCACCACCGATCCGGATAGCTTCGGCAAATTGATCATCAAAGGATTAAATGAAAATAATGCTGCGTCTTTCGATGTTTTGGGTAATGCCACCATTTCAGGAGAACTGACCCTCAATAAACTGAATTTGAATTATAAAGAAGCTTCGCCGTCTTCAATCTCCGGCCTTTTGTCAGCTGCAGAAAACTTCAGCCTGCATGGAATTAATGCCCCAGGCGCTGTCTCCCGGGGGACAACCGGCCAGAATATTATTCCGGCCCTTTCCCGGCAGCTTATTATTTATAATAATCAAATCACCGAGCATACCTTAATATATATCACTCCTGCTTCCCCAACTACCAATAAAGTCATCTTTGTGGCAGATAAAAAAGCCGGCTCATACTTCACCGTCGCTTTGGACACGCCTGTTCCGTTTGATGTCAAGTTCAACTGGTGGATCATAAACTAAGATGAGTTAATCATATATGCCAACCGAAAAATTAATTAAATTTTCCACTTTCATTTTTGTCTTTCTCTTTCCTTTGTTTTTTCTCCAGGTAGTGCCTGAATTTTACGAGTACAACAAAATGGCCCTCCTGGCTTTGTTTCTCGCGGCCGGCTTTATCCTGATATCAGCCGGTGTAATTACCCGGCAGAAATTGATAGTTTTCAAGGATATCTATTTCTTGCCTTTTTCACTTTTGATCGGCTTTGTATTAGCCTCTACTCTCTTCCAGTCTCCAAACCTGGCTATTACCCTCACTACTCCCCTTGCAACTACAACTATTGTTGAAGGTTTTCTGCTTTATCTTTTTCTGACTTATGCTCTTGACGAACACGAAAAGACAACTCTGGTACAGATCCTTTTAATTGATGCGGTTTTATTATCATTGTATCTAATATTTCTTTATACCGGTTTATTCCCCAAAAGTATCCAGACACCGGCAGGAAGCCTTCTGTCGACTGTTTCTTTTTTGATTGTTTTGGGCATTTTTCCCATCTACTGCCTTTTAAAGTATTTCGTATCAGGTGATGAAGAAAAAAACCGGATTATGCAATCTCCATCCTGGGGCTATCTTTATCTTTTTTATGGAGGTGCGGCTTTAGTCATCACCATAGCAGTCATCACCGCTTCAATACATCTGGCTACCAACCAGTCGCCGATACTTCTACCGCTTCACATCGGCTGGGCTATCATGCTGGAAACCTTCAAAAACATCAGAACTCTAGCCTTGGGTATTGGTCCTGCCAATTTTGTCACAGCATTCACGCTTTCCAAACCTCTGGCAATTAACAGCAGTCCCGTCTGGAATATAGTTTTTACATCTTCCTCTTCTTTTCTCCTAAATCTTTTGACTGAATACGGGCTGTTTGCAGGTTTATTGTACATATATATTTTTATTAAAGCCGTGAAACAATTGTTTACAGATGCGAACTTTTATGCCTTTAAAATTATGGCTGTCATGGCACTTTTCCTGCAAATCATTCTGCCCACCGGGATGGTTGTTTTTACGACTTGCGTTATACTTTTAGCGGTATCCGGGAGTAAAAAACCGTTGTTTGAAATAGATTTTTCAAGTTTAGGCCTCTTAAAATTTCTGCTGATTATTCCTTCTTTAATAATTTTTACTGTAATAATTTATTTTGGAGGGAAAACTTATCTGGCCGAAGTGAATTTTAAAAAATCTTTGGACGCTCTCGTCAATAATCAGGGAACGCTTGCCTATAACTTCCAAAGGCAGGCGATAAAACTTAATCCCTTTATCGACCGCTACCACAACGCTCTCTCCCAAACCAATCTGGCTTTGGCAAATGCTCTGGCTTCCAAAAAGGACCAGACAGCCGAAGATCAGCAAAATATCCCCCGCCTGGTCCAACAGGCAATAGACGAAGCCCGCGTGTCAATCAACCTTTTCCGCACCAACGTGGTCAACTGGGATAACCTGACCAAAACTTACACTAATATCATAGGCTATGCTGACGGCGCGGATAACTTCGCCATCCAAAGCCAACAGCAGAAAATTACTTTGGATCCTCTGTCGCCAAAAAACAGAATAGCTTTAGGGGTCCTTTATTTAAATCTGAAACGATATCCCGATGCGGAAATGCTGTTTCGTCAGGCAATCTATCTCAAGCCCGACCTGGCCAATGCCCACTTTGATCTGGCTGTGGCGCTGCGCTCTCAGGAAAAGTATGATGAAGCTTATCAGGAACTGCAAACCGCCGCATCTCTCATTCCTCCTGATTCAGGCGATATGCAAAAGATTGAACAGGAACTTTCCCTGTTTCCTGAAGAAATTACTGCTACAGGAAGCCTGAAGCTTCAAAAAGTTAAATCATCTGAAAATCCCACCTTGGAACCGGCTGAATCATCTCCGTCGGCTTTAAATCTTCTTCCTTCCCAATCATTAATTCCGACGGCTGTTAGAGAGCAATGAATAAGCTGCGCCTGACAGTATTGCCAGGTATAAAGCTATACCGGTAAAAAAAGAATAAAAAGCAAAAAAAAGCCCTTCTTCCTTATAAACAAACCACAGAAATTTGCGCACCCCAAAAAGATGGATTACAAGTAGAAAGTAGAAAGTAGAAAGTAGAAAGTATCTTAAGTCACTTAAGTTACTTAGGTAACTTAGGTAACTTAAAAGACTCAGAACCACCAATCCCCCCGCTGATACCGTAGTCATCGCTTCTTTGCTGGTAGTTGCTACGGGGTCAAATTTTTTCCTCTCACGGTAAATCCTGCTCCAGTAGTATGACCTCCAGAAATATTTTCGGAAAATCGGCCAAAAATCCTCAAACTCATGATGTACTATGGCTTTCGGATTGAAAACTACCGCATATCTTTTGGCAATTCTGTATGTCAGTTCGATATCCTCGACCAGTGCAGCTTTATAGGTCGTATCAAATCCCCCGAGCCTTAAAAATAATTTCCTGTCGATAGCAGCAATGCGGGTCGAGAATAAATAATAATAATTGCGGGGATCTCTTTCATTTATCCAGTAACTCCAATCTCTCAGGGCTTTGAATTTCTGGAATAATTTATGGCTTTTCTGTTTTTTATCCCAGACTCCTGTCAAGGCATGAAGATCCGGATCATTTTTAAAGGATCTTATTATTTCAAAAAGTGTATTACTGTAAACTTCCACATCAGAATCAAGGAATAAAACCACCTTTCCTTTGGCATATTTGACTCCGATATTGCGGGCAAGGGCCGGACCTGAATTTTTCTTCAAACTCAAAGTCTTCACACCTTTAAAGGTCTGACCCTTCAAGGTCAACCATTTCTCGATAAGTTCCAGGGAATTATCCTGCGAGCAGTCGTCGACAAGAATCAGCTCTATTTCCTGAAAGTTCACTTTTTTAGCGGAAATCAAAGAATTTAAAAGGCTGATTATGGAATTCCGGGAGTTGTAAACGGGAATTATTATTGAAAGAAAAGTCATATGAAAGATCAAAGATCAAAAATTAAAGATATAAGCCAAGTTAAAAGTTAAAAGCCTGGCTTTGAGTTTTTAGCTAGGATTTGATCTTTTAGTTTTTAGCTTTTATCTACTTAATACTTACTACTTGCTACTTTCTACTTAATATTTGTGCCTTATGTTAAGCTATAATATTATCATGGTCAAGTGACTCGCCGAAGGCGATGTCATCCTGAGCAAGCGTAGGGATGTACCATACGGTACGTCCCGAAGCGTATCGAAGGATCCCGTATGAATTCAGTGAAGCGCTCCCCGACCTTACG
>Ga0155332_138_pt3 | contig 10094 bp, 10 predicted proteins | sample RifCSPhighO2_02_FD_106300 | JGI IMG/M metagenome (GOLD analysis project Ga0155332, IMG submission 106300) | Candidatus Gottesmanbacteria bacterium RIFCSPHIGHO2_02_FULL_40_13 | reverse complement strand
ATCAACAATTACCCACTGCCATTATCATAGACCCGGGTTGGAGAAGAAGTGTAATAATGGTAGAATTAAATTCTATGATACCGATCACGCCTGATCTCCGTCAGAATATAATCGTGACGGCGTATCTGCTTTTTTCCCACAATTACATTGCATTTGCCTATTTTATCGGACTTATTATAAGTATAATTCTCTCTATCAAATGGCCGTCGCGTTTTTCCACCTTCTCATTCCTGGGTTTTGCCATACTTCTTTTTTCCTACGAATATGACAAGCATATTATTGAAGGGTTTCGCCAGCAGACGATGAGATCACTTATCACCCTGCAGCCGCATTTACGATTTCAGAGGCTTATCAGCGTGACGATCACCGAAATCCTGCCGATATTTTTTTATGTAGCGGGATGGGCTTTTATTTATCTTGCCATCATCCACGCTGCCAGAAAACTCGGGAAGAGGGAGAAGTGATAAATTTTTTAAACCTATATTGAAACCTCGATAATCCTCATTCCAGCCAAACCCTAATATTATTTTTTTTGTCTAAAAGTATAATTTATGCTATTATTACGCGATAAAATGAGTTTTGCCGGTTTATGAATCAACTATTAGAATATTTTAGACCTGGAAAAATAGAGGCAAGCATACATCTGGATCTCAATCTGCGGATGATGCCTCCCCCAGAGGCATTTCCTGAGTTACTTTTTCAGGGCGGTGGAGGTGAAGTCGGATTGTTTGCTCTTACCAATAGACTGATAGATGAGTTTAGAACAGGCTTTAATCTATCTGATGGCGAAGCCGATATACTTAGTAATACAGCACAATTTACCGTTAGTGCATATAATATGCTTTCGGCAAAAAGAGCAACCGGAGAGTCCTACGCCATGCACCCGCTGAGAGTTTTCAACCGTTTTTTGGGATTTCTGGGAGCCTGTCAGGCAGATAATTTGTTTTACGGGACAGGATTTGATCTGACAAAAGGCGAAGGGAAAAATATCGCCTTAGTTACGGCATTACTGGCACTAGTTCATGATTTTCCGGAAGACGGGGAAAAATTCAGGTATGAGTTTTCACACACCAATGAATGGTTAGAAAATACTTCACTTAAAGAAGTTGCTATTACAATAACACAGAAGGATACTGCTAATATTAGTCCTCTGCGTTTTAAGGCAACTAATGAACAAGTCAAGCTTTTTGAAGCCGGATTAAGAGCACTGCGTAAACCAGAATTAGGTGCTTCAATCTCAATGATTAAGGCAGCACAAACACAAGTCGGGCAAATTACACAGCTTACTAAAAGAATAGATTACCTGAATACTAACGATCTTCTCGACTTTCGTAAATTATTTACTCTTTTAATCGGTGGTCTTAAACTCTGTGACAGACTGGATAATTTCTCTACTCCAGCGGAATTAAAAAATGGACAATTTGAACCAATGAAAAAGGAAAAAGCAGAAAAACTGTTTCTTTCCACCTATTATTTCTTTGGAGAACTCGAAAATATGGTAAAAAATATTATTCATAATGACCGATTACAGCTTCTTGAAACAAATCGTGGGTTCCACTTATTTAATCCCACAAGAGTAATTGAAGGTCTATTGAGAGATAAAAATCCGGAAAAAACTTTTGGTCAAGCCTGGAGCAAAATATCCTTTCCCTATGCTGAGAGAACACAGTATTTGGAGCTATATGTACCGCACTTTAAATTTAGAGGCAGTGATGAAATCACGATCTATGAATTCGGGTACCTCGATAAAATGATGCGTGAATATATGCAATATTGGCATCGGTCGATTGGTCATCGCGTAACGAGGGATGTACTAGCGGTGGCATTTCCCGGATTATTTTCTAAAAGATTTATAGAAAGATATGGGGGTTTCGTTATAGGTAGTAGACAGGGCCAAATATATCCACCACCAGGCGGACAGGTTTGAGGAATAATTGTTTTAGTTAAATTGGATTTTTATCCCCGGGCTCATCGAGGATTTGAGGGTAATTTTTTGAATTTTGTCGACAGAGATTGATTTGATCAAAGCTTTGAAATTTTCCTCGAGTTGTTTGTCTTTGAAAGATAATTTTCCGATTACAGCATGGATGATGGGAAATTCAGCTTCTGTCTTCCAGTTGACTGCGCCGCCCTGAAATTTTTTGGCAACTTCTTCGGGTTTATCGGAAATCGTACCATTTTTAGGATTGGGCATCAGGCCTTTGGGACCTAAAAATTTAGCCACTTTAGCCAGTTTACCCATGACGGAAGGGTGGGCGATAAGCATGTCAAAATCAATTTTTCCCTGTTCGACATTCGTAACAATTTTATCAATAGTTTTGGAGTCGGCAATTGTCACTTTCACCTCTTTGCCTGTGCCGTGAGGCAGTTGGACATTGCCCCGCAGACCTTTTTCAACCGCATTTATATGGATTTCCACGGTCTCGTCAAATTTCGCCAAAGCCACTTCGCGAAGCAGGGTTAAACCGTCACCAAAAGAATAAAGCTTGCTATGATCCACCTTCATCAAAGCCTGTTTGTACCTTTTACCCCGATTGCGGGCTCTGGATTTTTTGGGTTTTTCTTCCTTGGCCTCTTTTATATCTCCCGTCTGATCTTTCCCGACCGTCTCGGCAAGTTTGGCGAGTTTCTCGATTTCTTCTTCAGACTGTGCGCCGACCGCTTTTACCCTTTGCCCGCCTTTCATGCCCGGTACGTGGACTTTAGAAGCCTCTGTTCTTTTTTTCTTTTCTTCACGCCTGACGCGCTGCTTATCCTTTAAAGCTGTTTCTTCTTCACTGCCGAGTGTGGCGATTTTTATTTTGCCCATATATTTATTAGCGTCAAGCGTTAAGTTAAAAGCGGTAAGTTCTGATAATTTCTTTCTTTACGCTTCACGCTTTGTTCTTTACGCTTCTATTTTAACTCCCATACTTCTTGCCGTGCCCTCCACGATTTTGATGGCTGCTTCGACGTTGTCACAGTTGAGATCCTCCATTTTATCGCGGGCGATAGTTTCGATATCAGATTTTTTCATCGTACCTGCAGTTTCTTTGCCTGCTTTGCCTGAGCCTTTTTCCAGGCCGAGCTTATTTTTGATGAGCTCTGCTACAGGAGGAAGTTTGGTGATGAAAGAAAAAGTCCTATCGACATAAACCGTAATGACCGCCGGAATGACCTGCCCTTTTTTATCTGCTGTTTTTTCATTATAAGCGCGGACAAAGTCCATAATAGGAAGGCCGTGCTGGCCCAGCGCCGGACCCACCGGAGGAGCAGGAGTGGCTTCGCCTGCTTTTAAATTTAGTTTAATGATCGTTTTGACTTTTTTGGCTACCATATTTTTAGGTTATAGGTATCAGGTATCAGGTATCAGGTATTAGGTATCAGGTATCAGGTATTAGGTATTAGGTTCGAGGTGAATGCAGAATATGAGTTTCAACTAAAACTTCTAATTCGGCCTTCTTGCCTCCCTTATCCCGATTTTTCGGAACAGGTAAAAAAAAGTTTATCATTTATCAGTCCTCATGTAAAGAAGATCTTTGAGGCTAAATAATTATAGGATGCGGATAACTTATCCACATAAAAACCTATAGTTTTCTTTTCACAAAAATTATAGGATCTATATTTTGGCATTAGATTTGTAGGATGGCTTCAATTGAAGAAAAAAAAGATTAGCGAGTGGGGTTGGCGGTTGGATTACAGCTTAGTTACCTGTAAAAAATCGAGTTCAACAGGTGTTTCCCGGCCGAAGATGGAGACCAGTACTTTGATTGTACCTTTAGCTTCATCGATTGCCTCCACACTTCCCAGAAAATCAGCAAAAGGGCCGTCGATGATTTTGACAGCTTCACCGACTGAAAATTTAGTCTTGAACTTTGGCGCATCCAGCTTCATGAATTTCATGATGGCGGCAACTTCGCTATCGGAGATGGGGGTAGGCCTGTTGCCGGTGCCCACAAAGGCAGTAACTCCGGGAGTGGTACGTACAGCCAGCCAGCTATCATCATCCAAATCCATACGGACGAGGATGTAACCGGGGAAAATCTTTTCTTTAACTTCTTCCTTTTTGCCGTGGCGAACCAGTACTACATTGCGGGTGGGAACTACGGACTCGAAAATTTTCTCGGTCAAATTCATGGCCTTGACGCGCTGTTTTAGGGCATCAGCCGCTTTATTTTCATGTCCGGAATAAGTGTGGATGACAAACCATTTGCCTTTGGAGGCATCGGGGTCAACCGGAGTGAGGTCGGAGACCACAGGAGCAGTTTGAGCGACGCCGGTTGCGGTTTTGGTATCTGTTTTTTTAGTTTTGTCGGCCATTTTTATCTTTTAAATATTATACTTGTCAGTTTAGTTAAAAGTATATCCATACCTCCGATATAAAGCCCGATGACGGTCGAAATCACGACGACGATCACTGTCAATTTGATCACTTCCTCGCGGGAGGGCCAGTTGACTTTCAACAGTTCTGATTTTACTTCTTTTAAAAATATAACTGGGCTTCCTTTGAAGTCCGGTTTCATCGGTTTGGGTAGTTCGATCATTTGGTGATAAAGTTTATCATAGGCGAATTGACTTGTAAAGATAAGTAAGATATGATAATTAAATTCAATATCGCCGATTGGTAGAAAAACCGCAATTTAAAGCTAAAAATTAAATGTCTAAATACAAATCCAACAAAATCACTAAAGCCGTTATACCCGCAGCAGGATTTGGCACCCGTTTTCTTCCCCAGACCAAGGCAATGCCGAAGGAGATGCTGCCAATTGTGGACAAACCTGTCATCCAGTATGTGGTTGAAGAAATTGTTGCCTCCGGTATTACGGATATTATCATGATTACAGGCTGGCACAAAAGATCAATTGAGGATCATTTTGATTATCCTTTTGAGTTGGAGAAACGCCTCGAGGAAGCCGGTAAAGAGAAAGAACTGGCGGAGGTGAGAAGGATTGCGGATATGGCGAATTTCATTTATGTCCGGCAAAAAGGCCCGTACGGCAATGCCACACCTGTACTTTGCGCCAAAAACGTCATAGGTAATGAGCCTTTCGCCGTCATCTGGGGAGATGAATTCATTTATGCCAAACCTCCCCGTTTGAAGCAGATGATTGACGTCTATGAGGAATACGGTTCACCTGTCATATCAGGAGTGCGGATAAGCGAGAAAAATGATTTGGTCAGGTACGGAATTGCCGATGTCAAAAAAGTGAAGGACAACGTCTACCAGGTGCTGGATATCGTCGAAAAACCTGATCCGGACAAAGCACCCTCTAATCTGGCGGCCATTGGCGCTTATATTCTGCCTCCGGAAATATTTCCCATCATTGAAAATTTGGTGCCGGGACGGGGTGGAGAATTGTGGCTTCCTGAAGCGATAGACCAGCTTTTGAAAATCGAAAGGGTGCTGATTTGTGAGATACGGAACGGTAAATATTACGATACCGGCAATAAATTTGAGTACCTTAAGACCGTCATTGAGTTTGCCCTGCGCCATCCGGATCTCAACGGAGACCTGAAAAAATATTTGAAAAATCTGAAACTTTAACCCTGAGAGTTATTCTTTAAACAACTCCGGAAACTGTACTTTAAGTTCTCTTAAATCTGCCTTTGCTTCTTCTTCTCCTGCAAATGCGGTTGCGGTTTGGTAAAGTTTTCTGACAACACTAGCAGGATTGGGAACCCCCATGAAATGAAATTCTTCACCATTATGCTTTAATACGACAGTTCCTACATCTGCTCCGACACTGCGTATTAATTTTTGAATAAGTTTAGGAGGTTTTGATTTTCGTCCTCCGTTATCAATAGTAATTTCTACCCGACCTTTAGCGATATCCTCAAAAGTAATGGTAGTATCCGGATGAGTATCACTCTGTAAAGCGTCTCGTGGAGGTGCGCCCTGTTCAAATATCCGTAAACCTTCAGGCGCGATAATCGCACTATCTCTCCCAAAAATCCCCTTTCCAATAACTGGTACACCGTTCTCAAATAATTGTACTCTTGCGAGTGCAGCAGCGAGAACTTTTCCCAGACTGACTTTCATTCTATCCTCTGGTGTTTGTTCAGCATCATTACCTAAACTGTGTAAAACCAGTTCTTTTTCCTGACCGGACATGCTATTGAGGGCTCGGGTAAATATACTTCCAGATACAGGTGATTTAAGCGAATTAGGTCTACTAGAGGGTAAATCATCATCCTCGTCTCCCAACAGAAAAACACTCTTTGGATCTTTACCTTCATTTATTAATCTTTTTTGCTCTCTTGTTCGAAGTTTATCATCAACTTTAAGAACTCGATCTATTCTCTTTCTAGCTATAGAAGGAGGAGATGGCTGTTTTTCCCCTGGTCCATTTACTCCGGAAGGTCTTTTTTTATCAAAAATTGATTTACCTGAAGGGCCGATTCGCATATTTATTTCAGCTGGACGTTGTTCTAATTCTTTTTTCATAGAATTACTGTACGCATGCTGATTAATAATGCCCTCGGGATCCTGCTCCTTTATGTTGAGGTGGAGTTATGCGGGGAGCTGGAGTATTTTCCTGTTTTTCGATTCCCAGCTCTTTGGCAGCAGGACCAAGAAGAGCTGCTAAGTCCGGTTCTGGCTCGAAAGCTGGTATTTTCATGATTGGTATTGCACTTGCCCGCAAAGCAGCTTCCATTATAGCTTTCTTTCTTACAGGAAAAATTGCGGGTGCTTCACCAACAACAATATTGCCTTGTCTGTCTGTTACCCCGATGGTTCCAATAGGAAGTAATCTTTGAGCAGTCGTTTCACCAAAGAGGGTAGAAAAAAAACCAAACGGTTTATCAAGGTACGAGGGAGGATTGACTGCGATGATATGTTGAGGTAACTCGGCATGAGTGATGTGGCGAGAAGAAATACGCGATAACGGTTGAAATGTATGTACCCCTCTTCCGTCTACAGTAATATTATTGAATGCTTGTTGCGGTGTGCCATTGAGGGAAGCCGTAATTACTCTGCCTAAAAGTGAAAGGGGAACAGCTACCACACTTACTGCTCCTTGTAATATGCGTCTTGGAGGGGTAGGCGGATGTTGCGGTTTTGATTTGCTTCTGCCTGCAGCTACTATAGGTTTATTATCAAGTTCTAGTCTTTTCGCTTCTGCAGCAGCTCTACTTGCTTCTAAAGCTTCCTGCATTTTGAAAATGCCGTCATTATGCGCTTTGACTTGTGCTACGTATTGCTCGGCAACTTGTAATGCACGCGCAGGATCTCTTTGTGCTAATCGTCCAATGGCCGGGCGTAACCCTCTGTCTATTGCTGGAATATCTAAAGGTTCTGCCGGTCCAGCGGTAGTTATAGCCTGTATGGATGCTCTAGTTTCTGCAAGTTTTTGTTGTCGTAATATTTCTGCTGCTTCTTTTTGCTGTTGAAGCGCAAGTCGGTTCGCAGCTTTTTCTGCACGAGCATGAGAATCGTTTCTAGTAAAAAGATTAAATTGTTTAGGCGGTCTTTCAGGTTTCGGACTTTCCGGGATTACTCTATTTTTGAAAATTCTACCCCCACCACCTCCGGAATTTCTTTCGGCTTTGTTACCACCAGGAATAATCTTATTAAAATTTATAGATGACATAAAATAGTATAAATATATTATGGGCTACTTTAAATCGGTATTATATCATATTTCATCCTCAAGTAAAGATCCTTTACTACAGGACTCATCAGTTCCGCTTTTAGCGGAAGATATTGCGGTATAACAGAAGATTTTCGGCCGGATGGCCTATCCCTTCTGTCAGGGACCGCATATTAAATTGTTGTGAATGTCGGAAGTTAGAATTCCCCCGTAATAAATTTCCCCCGTAGAGAAGAGAGCACCGCCGGATGGCGATGAAACCGATGCTATCGGCGGTGCTCTCGAAAGCAGCGGTTCGTCACGGCACGAACAAGCTGCTGCACTGCGGACCAGTGCCAACATACTCCCTGACGGAGTTTTTCGCGGGCAAATTGGTCAGCGAGCGGCCGAGCACTCCGTTGATCTGGAAGTCAGCCACTCCGAATGGAGGGATGGACAAAAACCAGTCTTCACTGCTTTCCCTCCAAATCGTCTGGCCTCCTTTTATCGTGAAGGTAACTCCCATGGGAACCATATCGGTCCCATATTGCTCACGGGAGCTATGGAGGTCAATCCGACTTGCCCAAGATGCCCAAAGTTGGGAACACTCGAGCATGAGCTGGGCCGGGTCCTGAGGAGTCGCAACGGCGACGGGCGGGATTAGGGTTGGGGCGGGCGTCGGGACGATCACAGCCACGACGTTTCCGGGGATTGCCGGAAGCGCGACGCTGATGCCAGTGAGAGTGCGTGGATCAACACTGACTGTTTCGCCCGGCAAATCAGCGTCGTTACACATTATCGTCTGGGTTACAGTCCACTCGAGAGCTTCTTGAGTCCAGTCGTAACCGCAGATGTCCTGCGTCCCGTCGGCAAATCCACTCGCTGACACCGCAGCGAAGATTATCCGCGCCGGTTTAGCCACCGATACCGATGCAGGCGGTTGTTGAGGGACCTGAGTTGCCACGACTACGGCAGCTGACTCTGCGACGGGTTGGGCCTGGGCGGCAGCTTCTTTCTTCGGCTCCGTAAGCCCGAAGTTCGCGGGGGCCTGGCCAAGTATTGAGACGATATCCGAGGTCATCGGACTGGTTTTTGCCCCCTCCTTCATGTTTATGTATAGGTTGTTTATTATGGACCAACCGATGAATGCGAGGAAGGCTACTACAATACAGAATGCTACGATTCCTTCGATCGCACCCCCTATACCTGCCTGCGCAAGTTTCATCGCAAGCTTTATACTAAAGTAAACAAGAACCAGTGCGACGATCACCGTCGCGCTTGATCCTAACCAAAAAGTAAACTCAGTCATTAGATTCTCCTTGCCCTTTTAAAGGGGCGTGAGGTTTTGAAAAGAAAAGACTTTTTTTCGTTCAGGATGAACGAGTCGTGATGTCCGCTCTTGGCGGATTGAGGCTCACGGCCGGCCTGGATACTTTTTTTCCTTTCACCTCCTTTTAACCCTCGTCAGGGTCGAATGATTACTACTTCCTCAAATGCTCCGTACGGGGCGGGTGACTTCTCCGTCAAGAAGTCAAACCAGTAGACGTTGTCTGCTTCCCGTACGATCATGCCGCCTCTGTCCTGGCATACCCATTCCTGCCCGAAGGCGTAAACCTTCGTGCCGAACGGAAGCTCTGCCGGACAGGCCACTGCCCGATCGATCCAGTCCTGCCACCGCTGGCCGTTCGCCATTCGGGCGACACAGCCTTCTGCAACAAACTTGCTGCAGTTTTGTCCACCCAATGGCGGCCAGTAGTGGCTGATCTTAGCCGTTACTCTCTCTCCGAGGAGAGGGGGGTTGGCTTCGATCTTAATCCGGTCGATCTCGACAGGTATTTTAACGAGCGGGGAAACTTCCACCCAAGCAATTTCAGGCCACTCGAATTTCATGTGGCTGAAATATTCCACCAGCTTGGGTAAGTTCCAAACCGCCCGATCAAGCGGAACTTGTGCTAACACCACTACACTGGTTGCGCTGCACATCACAAAAACTGCAAGAACTATTGCAGCGCAACCGCCGGTCAACCTGACCCTGACGTGTTCACCCCGCTCACGCGGTGTGACTCCGTTGATCAGGTTACCGATCCAGTATTTGGCAAGGTAAACTTGCCTTAAGGACCATCTAATCCCCCTGAAAATGCTTTTTGTGGTCCAGGCGGCGGTCCTTGCGAGAGCTTTTGCCGTGCCAAGTACTGCTTTGGTGGTTACCCGTGGATTAACGATCAATCCACCTGCGACCACCAGTAAAATGACTATGCCGAAGATGATGATTGCTGGTGTGGCATAGTCGCCAAAAACAAGTGGTTGGGCTTTCGTCGGGCTGGATTCCAGGAACGGGCCGTAACCGGCTTGAGCCGTGTCAAGCGGGTTTACGTTTTGACCAAACACCTTACTATAGACGTTAAAGTGGGTGTGATACCCACAGTCACGTCCATTGGGATGGGCACCATCGGTACAAATTACGTTACCGAAGTTTCCCTCCACGCCGATGTATTGGCCAATTTCCACCCGATCGCCCTTATCGACCTCGTCGTAACTCCCATG
>Ga0155332_114_pt1 | contig 10838 bp, 4 predicted proteins | sample RifCSPhighO2_02_FD_106300 | JGI IMG/M metagenome (GOLD analysis project Ga0155332, IMG submission 106300) | Candidatus Gottesmanbacteria bacterium RIFCSPHIGHO2_02_FULL_40_13 | reverse complement strand
ATAAGAAAGTTGATATAAAAACTTTAATCCTTCAAAGGAGTTTAATTACCCACAACTATAGTTTTGAAACCAGTTCAGTTTATTATGTGACTAAAGAACCACAATTAAGAGAGCAACTTTTTAATAGCATGGCTGTTGTTCTCGGTATTTTTAGCCGAATGAAAGGGATCGGATCCCGCGACCGAGAAATTTTACCGGCTGGTACAGTTAAAAAAATTGCAGATTATTTTACCCCCTATTTTAGTCAGGATTTAGATTTTTATGTTAGAGGCTATCCCGATGAAGAAATAAAGCAGATGGTAGAATCTTTTTATAGCAGATATCATTTATTTCCTATTAATCAAAATACCCCTCCGTTCCCGCCAGAGATAAGGTCAGGTTCTGTTGATGTATTAGTGGAATGTGATCGCTTCGCGGGGGTGGATGAAACTAAAAAAGAAGCATTGCTTTGGGAAATAGACCGTATTTTAAGACCCGGAGGTAACATTTTATTTAGAGAAGGAAGCAGAGAGCAAACAGAAATTGAATATTACGGTCAGGAATTGTTTGATAGAGGTTATAGGCGATGGTTTCCTCCCAGGAATATAAAACATGCAGCCAGATGGATGGTTTTTCGCAAATTTACCCAAGAGGAGCAGGGAAAAAGTCATCAACCAAGCCTAGATGACTTTTCCAGAGAAATTGTTCTATCTCAACAAGATTCACTAACACCTTTAAGTCTTGGTTGGTTTAAGAAAAAAGGATTATTACCTCTTTTAATATCGCAGTTTGATGGGGATATCGCGGATGCCATTAATTTTGCATTACCAAAGCAACCTGTAAAAGATACTGAAGAAACTCCAGTCGCATTACCGCGAGTATCACTTGCCGTTGCTATAAATGATATCAGGGAACCTCAAGGGGGCAAGTTATTTTATACTGTAGAAGACCTGGCTAATGATCTGGATGCGAAAAAAGGAGCTGTCCAAAATGCCCTCAAACGAGTTGGAATAAAATCATTAAGACATCGTACATTCTCCCGCCCGGAAATAACAAGGTCACAGCTGCGCTTCTCACCTTCTGAATATGAAACAGTCAAAAGAATGCTTCAATCAGATTTAGCAGGCACCAAGAATCAAAAGAAAGGCAGTCAAAATGGTTAGAGAAATTGAAAGAGATCAAGACCTATCTCCACACAGTCTTGAATTTTGGACAGAGCTTGGAAATGACTTGGATAGGGTAGAGCCTCGTACCATGACTTTGAAGGGGTTTGTTACCAGTTATCACCCCGAAAGAAATCCTTTTGCCAAACCCTGGATTAATGGAAAATATAGTTATCTTTGGTATCAAACTTATGGAGAGCGTGTTCAGGATGGTAAAGTCACAGTGGAGGAATTTTTAGCTACTGCTTTTGCTCCCCCTACTGATGATCCGCAGTTTCAGGAAGCAGTCAGAGCAGCCAGAGAATTAATTGAATATAGATTGAAAAGGCCGAGGGGGGGGGCTTAAAGAAGAGCTGGAGAAAGCCAAAAATCCCAGTTTCTGGGAAGAATTTGGTAGGGATCTGCAAACTCTGGATGGAACTGTTTCATTCAGGCACTTCTTGACTTATTTTGATCCTCAAGATCTCACCCGATTAAAATATTCTTTAAGTAAAGGCAAATACAGGGCCTTTGCTCAAGGTTTGCACAGCGCTCAAAGCATTGATAAATTAAGGGAAGTATTTAGAGATCAAGTTCCTGCAGATTTCCCCATGCGACCTTCCCGGGAGAGAAGTCAGCTATTTTATGATCTTTCTCCGGCAGATGTCAAATTACAACTTGCTGTTAAATTTCCCAAAGAGTTTGGAGACCGCTCGGCAGAGGTTTTAGAAGCAGGAAAAATTATTCCGGAGGAGGCCAAATTTATCCTAAATTCAATCATTCTTATCCGGCTTGATAATAAGGATCAGATTTTAGATTCATTAGCAAAATACATAGTGGCAAGACATGCTGGAGAAAATCCCCTTCCTCTTTCTCTGGCAGATGTCAAAAGAGCCCTGGAGCAGGCACTGACAAATCTTACTCCTGAATCAAAACAAACAAAACCCGCTACTTTGGATGAGGCTGTGAAAGCAAGTATCAATCTGGCAGAAATTTTTAATCTGCCTGAAGGTCAGCAGTTACTGGAAACAATGAGGCAAGCTTATTACCTGCCCTTATTTAAGAGTGAATTGTATAAACCGGTAGCTTTATTTTGGTCGCAGTATCAAATTCAGTACGCTGATGGAGCTATACCATCATCCCAGGTAGTGATAGAGTTTCTGCAAAGATATGTACAGGAAGATTTAAGTCTTGATACTAAACTGCCGGACGATCAAAACTTAAGGGCTTATTTTAAGAATTTAGTCTTGCCTCTAGTATATCAGGATTTTGAGGAAATAGCCGCTTACGCCGACCGGATCAAGTATTTTAAGGATAAAGATAGAACAGGTCATCCCAAGCATCTATTTTTTCATCAAGTTGAAGGAATTAAAATTTTAATGGAGCGAAACGGAGGAATCTTAACAGATGAACCTGGAACGGGGAAAACTCTGATATTGGTTTTAGCTGCGTTAAACCTGCTGGATGGTAAAAACACCTCTTTGACTCAACCCGGTAGAGTTTTAGTGGTGGGTAGCAAGTCTGTTATAGATAACTGGGAGGGGGAACTAGCTAAACATGTCCTAACCGATGCTCTGGATATAGCCAATGTTAATTTTACAGATGAGAGAGAAGATCCCAGTTTTGATTACCACTTAAGACAAAGATTGGAACAGCTGGAGAAAATGTTAAAAAATCCCTCTCATGACAAACAGATTGCCCTAGTTAACTATGACCTTTTCCGCCATCCTTATTTTCAGCAGATTTTACGAAGGTATAATTTTCAAATTGCCATAGTGGATGAAGCACACAATGTTAAATCGCGTTTCTTGCAATCCATTATTCAGGAAGCCCAGGATCCCACAAGAAAAGACCGGGTGGCTAAAAGAACCAATAGGCTCTATGCCTATCTTAGAGAAGATCAGGAAAGAGTAGTTTTTCTGGCTACCAGTACTCCATTTGTTAAAGAATTGGTTGAACCTTTAATCATGACCCACTTGGCCAATCCTCATTTACTGCCTGCGGATAAAATCAGGTCTTTAATGAAAGATTTAGTTGGTACGTATCTAATGTTAAGAGATGCTTCTATCAGACGCAAAAAAGAAGAAATAGCAGACTTGCCCCCTAAAGAAACAATTCATATAGCCATAGATTTAGATTCCATGACTGATGAAGAAAAAGCTAGGTTTAAGGAACTAGCCGGTCAAGTCATGGAAAAACATCAGGGTAAATTTGCCCGCTTTTACGCCCTGCTGTCTCTTGAAGCACAAGCTAAATTCCCCTGGTTGGTTAACAAAGTTAATGAAATTATCGCCGATGGTCGTAAAGTAGTTATTTTTACCCCCTTTGTGACAGGAGAGGGACGAATTACCGCAGCAATAAGCACAGCTGCCATTGCGGAAAGATTATACAAGGCAGGAATTACATCCGTTGCCACTCTTGACGGCAGTTTGAGTGATAAAGCCAGACTTTTAGTACAGGATGAGTTTCGACGGAGAGATGGAGTAAAAGTGCTGGTGGGAAATTACACCATTGCCGGGGAATCTATTACTCTTTGTTCCCCGGAAAACAGGGCCACAGAAGTAATTCTGTTTATTGGACCGAACGCTATTAGCCGCTATGTTCAGGCTGTGGATCGGGTTCATCGTTTTGGGCAGGATGAAAAGGTGACTATCCACATTCCTTTTGTTACCGGTGATCTTTTAGATCGTGAGCAGGGGACCTATGATGAAAGGGTAGTAAGCAGGTTAAATGATGAGCTGGCACAATTTGGTTCAGTTATTGATGGCTTATTCTTCATGGAAACAAAAGATCTTTACAGGTCGGTGGCTTTGAGCGATAGAGCATCAGTTGGGGGAGTATTGGATTTGTATGTTGATCGAGCAGAAAATGTCACTGATAGACTGATCAAAAGAAGGTTGATGGAAAAAGACGGCAAGGTCCGCGGAAGAATGCGTTATGAATTTTCAGATCCTGATGAATTTTATGTAGAAGAGAAAGGAAAGCATTATCGAGTTCATGACGGAGGCAGAGAAATTGATCTTGCTCTTCCAAGAGTTGGTGATCTTGTCCGTGCGGCTAATGAGGAGGAAAAGGAGATGGTTTTTGGTTTTTACAATCAGATGCAGAAATTTCCTCTTTTAACTCACGAACAAACTATTCTGGTTTATGAACATATGCGGAACAGTTCTTCTTTAGAGGCTTTGAGAGCTGATCAAAGATTCTTATCACTAGTCAATCCCAAAGATCAGGATAAATTTACTAATTTACTGGAAGAGAGTCAAAATCTAAGAGATGTCCTAGTGTACGCTAATATGCGTCTGGTGGCAGCTAATATTAAAAGACATTTTGGTCTGCCATTTTCAGACCTATTGCAGGAAGGAACAGTCGGTTTAATGACTGCAGTTGAGAAATATGATCCCGGCTTGGGCTATCATCTTTCTACTTACGCCACGCATTGGATAAGGCAGGCATTGAGTAGAGCAACTGATGATCAGGCCCTAATCATTAGGGTTCCTGTTCATACTCATGATGCACTGGGTAAAGCAAGATATATCATCGGTCAGTTTGAAACAGAAAACGGTCGTCCTCCTCGCCTGGAGGAGTTAAGAGATCTCATGGTTCAAAGAACAAAACTGACCAGAGCTGCCATTGAAAATGTGTTGCATACCATTGAATCCGGAGTTATGGATGTTAAATCATTAAATCAGGAAATATTACCCGGAAAAGATACTCCATTTGAGCATTTTTTATCCGATCCCACAGCAGAGGCAGCTTTTGAAGAAAGCGAAGGAAGACTTGCCAACGAAAAAGATGCGGAAGTGGTGGAAGAAGCATTGCAAACACTAGATGAAAGAAGCAGGCAGGTTTTGAAAATGCGCTTCGGTTTCGAAAGCTCGGATATGACTCTTGAGCAGGTAGGCACAGAATTTGATCTAACCAGGGAACGGGTAAGACAAATCGAAGTAAAAGCATTGGAAGGATTACGGGGGAATGAGCGATTACAAGCTCTATGGGAGCGGGATCTCCCAAGTTATGCTTATCGAAGAAGTGCTGAAGAAACAGCCTTCAGAATGGGTCTGCTGGATTCCTCCGAAGAAAAGAAAGTCAGAAAAACTCGCAGGCATTATGTCAAAAGTGCGGCCAGATTGGTACGCCGGCTATCTTTATTAGAAGGGCCGGATGGATCTGTCACCATCGACCAAACTGCCAAGATACGCAGATTTATTGACGAAGCCAGAAAAAACAATGAAGTCTGGGGCAGGCTGCCGGAGGAAGAAAAAACCATTTTAGCATTATACAATCGTAAAAGTGAAGATCTGGACGGATTCAGAGAAAGGGTCGGTGCAGTTTTTGGGCTTTTACCTAAAGATGTGGACAAAAGCGTCCTGACCGCTTTGGAGCACGCCGAACAACTTATTTCTCAAGCACAAAGGTCGCCAATTTATAACCAGGTTAAAGAGTTAAGAGAAGCTCACTTAAGCCGCGGCCAAATTGCCAAGTGGTTAGGCAAGACAGAAGAGCACATAGGTTATATTATTACCCAGCTTATTCGAGATGGTCTGGTCGAGAGAATCCAATTAAAGGGTCCCAGAAAACAAACTATAGAATTGGATGAAATAGTAGAAGTGGCTGTGAAATCAAATCCCAGATTATCAAATGAGGCGTTGGCAGAAGAAGCATCAAGGAGGCTAAATCGTCCGGTTACTCTATTATCAGCCACCAATTCAAGAAGCAGATTGATTAGCGGAGGAAAGATCGAGCCTATGAGAGTAGTATTACACAAGAGTGTAAGAGTACTGGATTTTAAGGCTGAACTTTTATGCGGAGAGAGTAGAGATTTATCCTACAGGCAGATGGCTGAACAACTGGTTTGTTCAGTTGAACAGATTGCTACATCAGTTCACAGATTATTAAAACAGGGTAAAATTTCTCCAAAATTAGTAAGGGATAAAACTCGTCAGGCTTTCAAAGAGTATCTGGAAGAACGCCATTACAGAGAAATCAATCTGTCTGAATTTGCCAGAGAAGTAGGAGTCTCCCGCCAGTATATTCATCAACTGTACCAGGAAATGATCAGTCCCAGTTCCTAAGGTTTGTATTCAATTAATCTTCTACCCCATGTTGATAAATATGCATTTCCCAATATCAAGTTTGCTGTATGCTTTAAGGGATTAAAATCTACTGGGGTTAGCTGATAAGGAGCTAATTCTGGGTAGAGTTCTAATATCTTCATAGCTAATATTTCATAAAATTTGACGAGTTCTCTCCCACGCCAAGTACCAACCCCTGTCCCAAATACTCCGGCTATAACTAGTGCTGAAATATGAAGATATTCTGGTTGACCTCTTCTTAAATTTTCAAGAAAATGGCCAACGCCAGTTATAAGAGAATATAAACCCAAAGGGAATGCTGCTACAGCAGCGGTATACCTCCATCTATCATTCCTCAAGAAATTCCATGCATATTGCGCAAATGAGAATGCCCACTGATGCTGCTTAAACTTTTCTATATTCAAGGTTTCTCTCAAACCGCTATTCACCAAATTGCTCACTTCACTCACATACTCTCTCTCATTCACATCGCCTTTATTCCTATCCTTATTATTTTGAATTAGTATTTGGTCATTGATGAAAACCACAGACGATGCTGTTGCCAAATTAGACCTTATGTCCTTTCTTTGATCATGTTCTTCATGGTTCCCCGGGCTGAAGATACTAGCAGGATCTAATATTCTTCTCCACGCTAAAACATTGGTAAGTTCTGTATAACTAGCTTGAGGATGCGCAAGACCTCTTCTAATATAGACTTGGGTACGCAGATCACCCAAACCAGCAAATCTGGCTAATTTATCTGCCTGCCAGTCCATTTGATCGGCATAATTCCCATCATATTCAACTATAATCCGTTGTTCTGCAGACATTCGGGGCATATTATACCTAAGTTAAGGTTGACAATCAACCTATAAAAATGATATCATTTGGCGCTATAAGATAAAAATGGAAAGATTTTTTGAAATATTGGCTAAATATCATTCAGAAAAGGCGGCCGCTCATTATGGAGAAGCCGCTAGGTTGTCATCACAGGGTGAGTTGGAGGGAGTTGAAGCTGAACTTGGTCAAGCAAATACCTTACTGGAACAGGCCAGGGGAGTAAAACGGATTCAAGCAAATCTTATTGCAGAACTTAATGAACTAGGCATAGAACAACCACCTTTTGAATATTATCTGAGAAAATTAGGAGTTTCTGCCACTAGAAATCGGTATACACGAGGGATCAATACAGCTGAACAGCAAGGTTTAGCAGGAGAAAATGGAGAAAGAAGATATTTAGTAGACTTAGGATTTCGGGAAGAAAAAGCTGTTTATACTCTTTTCGCCATTAATCCAGAAAGAACTGGCTTTCTTCATGAATCTTTTGGAAGTGTTTGCTATAGTCTTTACCCGGACAAACTCGTTGATTTAAATTTAACAGATTCAGAAAAACGCCGAAAAGAAACGAGTCTTTTAGGTTCATTATATGGAATACGTAAAAGTCTCACTAGAAGATTTACAGAACCATCTGATCAAGTCGGTACTCGTCTATCTACATTTCTTGAATGGATTAGAACTCAACCAGAGTATGCATCTTTAGCCATGGAAGAGCTTGTCTTAATTGTTCACAGAAAAATAAGTTTTCAAGAAATTCTTCAAAAAGCTGGTATAAAACAACCAACAGATTCCGCCCCCTTGCCGTCTGGAACTCAACCCCCAGTTCCAGATAAACCTCCGGTACCTGGTGAACCTGCCGAATTAAATGTTGCCAGAATACCCGGGAAGGATTTAGGAGTAAGACAAGAAAAACTAGCCTATGCCTTGTTTGAGGTAAAAGCGGATAGAACAGGATTTATGCATGAATCCTTTGAAGATGCTTGTAGAGCAGCTTATGTAGATACTCTCCAGGGTATTGAAAATCCCAAAGCCAGGAATAATAGATTGAAGCTTGCTATCGTCTCCGGAACAACAGCCCGTTCGGGTATAACCGAGAAAATCAGAGGGATTTCAACTAAACCAGATGAAGTCCCACCCTATCTGGGAAGATTCTATAACTGGGTAAAAGCACAACCTGAATATCATGATTTGGGTATTGATGAGATAATTCAAGTACTTCAAAGAGAAGTTACTTTTGATCAATTAAAACAGGGAGGCTCTGCAGATAAGACGGAAATACCTATTATTACCCAAGATTTACCAAAAAGCGAACCCGGAGATACAAGTAAAACAATAGACATAAAGTTTACAGATCAAGAGATTTATTACCTAGCTCAAAGAATTGGACAATTAGGTGATGAAGCGGCAATGCAAATGGGAATAAATTTAGCAGCGGAGAGAGAGGATATCGAATCGGTTGTTAGAAGGTTTTCCGAACAAGCTGGCAGTTCTATTGAAGAAGAACAAATTGGACCAAGTCTTTTGAAAAAACTGTCCGTTTTTCTGCAAGATAAAAAAACAGTGCTTTTGGCAAATACTGATGAAGATGCCCAATATTCGTTGGCTCTTTTGAGTGGCATAGATTCGGAAGAAAAACTACAGCAGCTTCTTAGTTCTTAGACTACCGATCGAAGATAAATTTATACAAAAATTACTCAAAAATAATAAGTTAGAGCATAGGGGAAGGAAAATAAAACTTGCGACAATTTTCTCAAAGATATTGCAAGAAAGGAATTTAACAAAATTAATGATGTGAGCGAAGGCCGCCGTTAGGCGGCCGAAGCGACGATACGATACGCCGATAGAAAAATAGAGGTTGGGATTACAGATTTAGGTTAGGATACGAGAAAGAGCTTGACGCTGACGCACCCAATAGCAAGCATCAGTAATTTTTGATAAAATACATTCGAGCAATATCATATACTCGCTCCCAGTCCCGAGTTGGCGGGTCCGCCCGTAGGGCGGACCATTGATTTAGAGCTTCAGAGTAAACTATTTTGTCGGCGAGAAAAAGCAAGCCGAAAGATTTTAGTGCGAAGCGCGAACTTGTTCAATTAACTGCAAGTACCTTTTTTAGAATTTTAACCCCTCTTGTGATATTTATATTATTAGTAATTGTTTCATAATTCTTCCTTCGGAGGAAAACTTTGGCAAAAAGCATAAGGAATTTGAATTTTTGCTACTTGTATTTTCTGCTGGCAGTTTGTATATTTAAATTGTAGCCAACTTTTCGATTGCTTTTTTAATGGCCGCTTTGGACAACTTGAGCAATCGAGTTGGCTACACCAGAGCGGCCTTTAAAGTGGAAAACTGCCATGCAGAATATATCGCAAAAATTCTTTTTATATGCTCGCAAGTCTACAGATGTAGAAGATAAGCAGATGAGGTCTATACCAGATCAGCTTTTGGAACTTCGGGAGTATGCCAAGCAACAAGGTATTAATATTGTAGAGGAGCTTACCGAGGCTAAAACAGCTAAACTTCCTGGCAGAGGTGTATTTAATAGTATGCTTAGTAGAGTAGAAGCTGGTGAAGCAGAAGGTATTGTTGCTTGGCATCCGGATAGACTTGCTCGCAATAGTGTAGATGGTGGGAAAATTATCTACCTTTTAGATATTGGTAAGCTAAAAGACTTAAAGTTTCCTCAACATTGGTTTGAAAATACTCCTCAAGGTAAATTTTCCCTTAATATGGCTTTTTGCCAAAGTAAATACTTCGTGGACTCGCTCTCAGAAAATACCAAAAGGGGAATACGCCAAAAAGTTAAAAGAGGTGAAAAACCAGGTCTTGCTCCTATTGGCTATCGAAATGTTATTATCAACAATCGAAAGATTATTGTAGTAGATAAAAAGCGTGCTCCTATTATTAAACAGGCATTCGAGATGTTTTCTACCGGCAAATATCGAATCCTTGATATTTGTAACTTTTTGGCTAAAAATGGCATAGTTGGTAGAAGTGGTAAGCCTTGGAAAATTGATCGAGTTAGTAAGCAGATATTATCCAACCCTTTCTATTATGGCCATTTTAAATATTTAGGCGAGATCCACGAAGGGGTTCATGAGCCAATCATTACAAAGAAACTGTGGGATCTGGTTCACGAGGTTTGGAAAAAACGCAGCCATTCCTGGAAAGAAGAAACATTACGGCCTATTAAACCCCTAACAGGACTTTTTCGTTGTGGTGAATGTGGCATGATGATTACCGCTGAAGAAAAAACTAAATATTATCCTGGTACTAACCGTTATGCCACTTATACCTATTACAGATGTACGAAAAAATCCAAACTTACCAAATGTAATCAACCTTTTATCCGTCAGGAAGAACTTGATCGTCAGTTATCTAATCATATAGCCACAGTTTCTTTGAGACAGGATTGGGCAGATAAAATGCTGGATAAATTAAAAAGTGAAGAAATCAATGTAGCCCAATCCTGCCATGCGTTTGTTGGCGAAAAGCAAGCAGAAATTAAGGTAATCAATGAAAAACTTCAAAGATTACTTGATTCTTACCTTGAACAAGACATCGAGCATGATATGTACCTTATTAAAAAATCAGATCTGCTTGCTTTAAAGAAAAAACTTGAGGAGCAAATCCTCAAGTTTCAACAAACGCAAAATGCTTGGCTCGAACCAATGAAACAATGGATTATGGAAGCTGCTAATGCAGCTAATATCGCAAGAAACACAGACCTAAACGCAAAAAAAGTACTTGCTCAAAAAATCTTCGGCTCGAACCTCACACTCTCCGACAAAATAGTTTACTCTGAAGC
>Ga0155332_134_pt1 | contig 11181 bp, 13 predicted proteins | sample RifCSPhighO2_02_FD_106300 | JGI IMG/M metagenome (GOLD analysis project Ga0155332, IMG submission 106300) | Candidatus Gottesmanbacteria bacterium RIFCSPHIGHO2_02_FULL_40_13 | reverse complement strand
GAAAAGTGCAGGAGGTCACTTTCACTCTGTAATTGGTCAGAGGCGCGCCTGTCGGGGTCGGATTGGCGTCTTCACTGCCGCTTATTGAAGATATATTGGTTCCGGTACAATCAAAAACTGTATTAAATCCGTCAGGGTTTCGAATATTGAGCTGTTGTGTGGATGGTTCGTTACAGGAACCGGAAATATCTGTAGAATTTCTGATCATGCTCTCCATTACCGAAAAGGCGTAATCGCCGTTTTGCTTGACCTCTTTAATGACCTCGCTTTTCCCCTGGGTTTGAATTGCCAAAATAAAAACCTGGGTTGTGATCGTGCCAATTAATCCTACCAGAGCCACTACAACCAGCAGTTCGATCATGGAATAGCCAAAAATAGGTGATAGGTTATAGGTTATAGGTTTTAGAAATTTATTAATATTTTTTAGAATTTTCAGCCAGAGGCTGATCCGCCTTTGGCGGAGATATTTGATATTTGATATTTGATATTTTCGCATTCTATCTCCAGTCTGTAATGCATGAGGACACGCTTAACTCCGGTGCTGGCGTGACGTTCGCGGCTCCGAATCCCCAGTTCACGGTTGAGACCGCTTTGTAAGAGGTCGGCATCGGAGTAATCGTAACTTCAGGAGGAACCGAACAGTCAAAATCAGTGACAGCCGTCAGTATCAAGTTTTGTCCGTACACCCCCGTTGGGCTGACAGGCAAGGGAGTCAAATTATTGTTGATGAAACAGTTATTATTGATGCATGTATCTAAGGCGTCTATTCCTGCGGTATCGCGGATGACTCTGGCTCTTTCTATCTGCTGGCGGGCAAGGGAGACAGCGATGCTTTTGTTTTGAGAATACTGAACATTTTTTATAGAGATAAGCTCAACAATCACCACTCCCGACAAAAAAAGAATAATTAGAGAAAGAGCTATTACCACCTCAATAATCGTCTGACCGCTACGTTTTATAATTGCATCATTGATGCATTGTTTCATTGTTAAGGATCCTTTACGGACATGTCTCGATCAAACCTCCGCTATCGGATATTTCTCCGCTCTGTCCGACGGTAATTTTATAATAATTATTTGCTAAATTATTTAACGATAAACAGACGGTAACGGCATTATCAACTCCCAAAGGCTGGCTGCGGAATAAAATTTTAGTTACGGGAGTAGCATTAACCGTTATTTCGTTTGATAATCCGAAATTTTTATGAGGAATGGGAAAGTCATTAACACCGCAATTGCCGTAAATTTCTTCATCAAAAAAATCCACATACCAACCTGCTGAATCTGTCGAAGCACCTGCTTCGCAGTTGCAGATACCGCAATCTATCTCGCCCGTATAAGCTCTTGACTGTGCATCCCGCAAAATACTTTTCATGTTTTGTCCGCCGGAAATCAAAGTCTGCCTGAGATTCAGACTGACATATCCCGCTAAAGCAATACTCAACATGATGATAATTACGGCAATAATGATTAATATTTCGAGGATAGAAAAGCCGTAAGCATTGGAAATTTTCATTAAGGGTTAGTCAATTGATAATTGCAGTTACCAGTACATTTATTTTCGCCGCCACAATTATCAGTAATCGTATCTCCGTTTTCGAGGTGTGCACATAAAGCATAAGTCAAAGCCGGATCTGCAGCCGGAACGTAGCAGTATTTGTAGGTCGTCTTACTTGGATCTGTAGGGTAAGGATTAATATAATCCGTCGTCAAAACCGCGTTACATAAAGAGGCTGTCGGATATTTTTGATTTTCAGATTTATAAATTTCCAGAGCGGATCTTATCTGTTCCAGATCTGATTTTCGCAGAGCATCCCTGCCGCTGCGGGTTATGGCCTGAAAACCGCTGATGCCGATCGTGGATAATAAGCCAATAATTGTGGCAGCTACAAGAACCTCTATAAGAGTAAAGCCTTTCCGGTAACTATCATTGTTAAATTGTTTCATTGATACATTGATTCTTATTACTGCTGATTGGTAAGGCAAAAGGTAGACGGCGTTTCGCTTTCCAGACTGGCACATATTTGATAGGTGAGAGAGGTGCAATTTGTTGCAGCCGGAGTGGGGCAATAATATGGCGGAGTTCCTCTCGGATCGGATGGAACAGTCGGCATCATCGCCAGACTAGGCGAGCTGCAGACGATACCGCCGGCATAAAAACTGTCATCCGCGCCAGTCGGATAGACCGATCCGCAGACACTATAGTATTGTTCAAGTGCAGTCTGGACTTCCTTGATGTCATTTTTTCTTTTGGAATCCCGGGCTTTTTTTTGCGCGGTAGAAAAGCTGGTCAAGCCAACTGTAATAAGTATGGCGATAATCGAGATAACAACCAGTAATTCCATCAGTGTAAATCCAAATTTCCATACTTTTGTTCTTTGTTCTTTGTTCTTTGTTATTCTCATGGCTCATTTACAGTATAACTCGCAAACCCGGGGGTCGCGCAAGCGGCAACCGGAGTCGGATCACGGTCGGTATCGACAAGATTTTCCAGACATGCCGTGAGTGCATATTTTAATGTATCATTTATATCTCGAGAATATAAATAGGGTGAATTGGCATTAGTTCCGGGATCACAGGAAAACTTATTCATATAAACACTACTGCCGGTCGGACAAACGTCAAAGCTTCCTGCTGCACTCCAGCATTTTCCGCACATAGACTCGGCAAAAGTAACACCGGGATAAGCCGGCGGATTTTGATCCAATTTATAAAGCTCAATGGCTCCCTGAATTTGCTTCAAATCAGTCTTTCTCTGGCTGTCGCGGGCTCTTTGGCGGGCGCCCATAAAATTAGGAAAAAGCAGGGCTGTCATCATGGTAATGATTCCAATTACTACCAGAAGTTCTACCAGCGTAAAACCATTCTTGTTTAATTTGTTTCTCATGGCGTCGTATTTGAACTCGATATACCGTAATTATAATTTACACTATTGCAGGTTACGGTGGGTATGATTTTTGCATCCAGCTGATTTTCCAGATTGGCATATAATTTATAAGAATTTGAGCCTGCTGCTACAGTCGGATAACAATAGGCCGAATCCGGATCAGGGTCAGAAGGAACTTTCTGCATATATATCACCCCTGTCACCTCCTGATTCAGAAACGGACTGCCGCCATCCGGTAAAGAAGTGGGGTAAGCTTTATTATCGTTATAATAGATATCCAAGGCCTTGGCAATGAGATCCAAATCCTGTTTTCTTTTGGAATCTCTTGATTTAGTAAGCGAGGTAAAGAAATTTCCCCAGATTGCGGTAGCCAGTATGGCAATTATAATCATGACAAGAATAAGTTCAAGCAGGGTAAAACCACGGGAGTAAGAATTGTTACATTGTTTCATTGACTTATTGTTAGATGTTTTTCTTTTAATCATATTCCAAACATTCTTTTAAACCAAACCCAAAGAGTTGTTCCGAAGAAAAGAGAGATAAACGTTGCGTATACTAGGAACGGTCCGAAAGCAATCGTGCTTTTCATGGATTTTTTGCGGGTCAATATAAGTATCAGTGATACTGCTGCGCCTGTCAAGAAAGACAGGTAAAGTGCGGTAATTATTTTAGGAAATCCGAGCATTAAACCCATAACAAAAGCCAGTTTGACATCACCCAGTCCCATGCCTTTCCCTTTTGTAACTATAACCAGAAATAAAAAAAACAGCATGCTGAGTATACCTGCCATCAGATTCACTGTTAGAAGCTGTGGAAAATAAATTGACTGGTAAACCAAAGATATGACCGTCATAAAAATTAATATCTGGTCGGGGATAATCCTGTACTTCAAATCAGTAACAAAAATTACGATTAAACTTCCCGAGACAAGCAAAAAATAAATTAAACTAAGTCCAATAAATTCTGCTTCAATGATATGAATCATTGAAGCATAAGTAAAAAGGAAAATTAGTCCTGTGGCTGTCTCCACCAGAGGATATTGCCAGGAGATTTTTTTATGGCAACTCCTGCATTTTCTCTGGAGAATTATAAATGAGACGACCGGAACAAGGTCATACCAGTTTAAGGTTTTACGGCAGTTATCACAGTGCGACCGGCCCACCCAAATAGATTCGCCGGCAGGCAGCCGGTCGATAAGGACATTGAGAAATGAACCGATACAAATCCCCAATATAAATAGAAAGAATATAACCATATTATTTTGGCCTTTTAAGATGAACGATAAATGTATACTGATATGCAAATAAGGATTGTACTATTCCGGTTTTAGTGATAAGTAACTGTGGCAATCCAGCATTTTTAAAAAGTGTTATTTTATCATCTGCTTCTCGCATGGTTGAACCCGAATCTAAAGAAATAAGAAACTTGCCAATGATTGATGGGGGGTCAGGAATTATGTCTGCTACAATAATTACCTTCTTTGTACATAAAAGTATTTTATTTATAATTTTGCCCATCTCTCTATCCGAAAAATGATGAATGCTACTAATCAGTAAAATCGCATCATATTTTCCCTGTATTTCATCTTTTAATATATTTTTAGATTGAAAAGAAATGTTTTTAAAATTTCGGTATTTGTTGCGTGCGTACGAAATAAATAAGGAATTTGAATCAATACCGACATACCGAATTGTGTTATCAAAAATAGCAAAATCTCCTGTTCCGCAACAGAGATCCAATACGCTTGAACAGTGATATTTTTTAACGGCAGATAAAATGAATTGTTTTGTATTATTTTGATTGCCCGCGGCTAACTTTCTCAAATAGGTATAGGCAAGCGGATTTTTAAGTATGGTATGGAAAATATTCATATATCCTTTTATTATTATACATATTAATATATACTAAAGCACTTATGAACAAATTAACAAAAAGACAATTAAGTGAACAAAAATTTCATGACAAATGGGCGCTCTCCGTTAAAAAGGAGGATATTTTTTATAATGAAGCTTTCGAAGCTCCTTCCGCACTTGAAAATCAGTTTATCCTATCAAAAATTGGATATATAAAAAATAAAAGCATACTTGATTTGGGGTGCGGAATAGGTGATGCAAGTATATATTTTGCAAAAAAAGGAGCCTTTGTTACCTCGGTTGATATTTCTCCAAAAATGATTGCGTTGGTTAAAAGACATACCGATAAAATGAAATTAAAAAAGAACATAAAAAGTCAGGTCATGGTCTCAGAACATCTCACATTCCCATCTTCTTCTTTTGATTTTGTCTATGGAAACGGTATATTACATCATGTTGATTTCTTAAAGACGGCCTCAGAGATAAAAAAGGTATTAAAAAAGGGAGGAGAGGGCTATTTTATCGAACCGCTTTCATATAATCCTATTATAGAACTCTATCGTAAAATTGCCCGGAAGGTTCGAACAGATGATGAAAAACCATTATCTTTACACGATATTGAGAAATTTGGATCGAATTTTAACACATTTTATCATTCTGAATTTCATTTATTTACTTTACTCATTTACGTATGGTTTTTTTTAGTATTAAGATTAAATCCCAATAAAGTCCGTTATTGGAAAAAATTTTTAGCGGACGGGCACAAATATAAAACGGCTGTTAATTTTTTAGCTGCCTGCGATAAACTGCTTCTGAGATTCATTCCTTTTATTAATAGGTTTTGCTGGACTACTGTGATTCGTATCCAAAATTAGACTGCATATATATATTAAGATGAGACTTGCTGCCAAATAATAATGATTCATATAGGCAATTGATCCTACGATAAAAAACCCAAGGAAAAATATGCTAAATCCTCTAAAGAGAGAATTTTTTTGACTGTTGCTTTTGTATAAAACAATAAGAAGTAATACTCCGGCTAGTATAAGAAAAATATTTTGATTTACTGTTATATGAAAAAAATTAACCAGAAGTGAGCGTATGTTTAATGATGCGTCTGCTGATACGCCCTGTGGTGGTTGGAAATAGATAAGAACGGTATCATACAAAAAATCGCGCCATGACCAAAGAAAAAAAGGTAGGCTTAGCAGTGATGAAAAGAAGTAGCATTTTATCACACTTTTCATATCTTTAAGATAATTGTTTCTAAATAAAAAAAGAGGTGTGAGGACAAAAAATATTTGTTTCGTATTCATCAGTAATATCGAACTTAAATAAAGAAATTTATCGTTATTAACCGGATAATAAACATAATAAAAAAGTAGAATAATACCTAAAACAATAATCACATCAACAAATGATTGTTCTGTTATGTAACTGTTCAGTGGAAAGTAAAGAAAAATAAGTATGAGAATTTGAGACATTACCGGCTGAATTTTATTTTTTTTAAATAAACGATAAAGTAAAAAAGCGATGAGAAGTTGAGCAAAAACAATACCAACCCGGACATCACCAAAAATAATTTGAAACGGAAAAAAGTAAAATAAAATGGTGGGAAAGTAAGAAAAATAATTTAATATTTTATCCTGATATAGTTGGGGATAGACCTCTTGATAGGGATTTTTAAGCGAAAGCAAACCGGCAGAACCATACTTAAGAGACCGGAAAATATCGATTTTTGGATCAGGGGAGGATACAATCATAAGGAAATGAACAATAATAAAAATTACGATTAAATACTTGAATTTACTTTTCACAAATACTAAAGGGCGGTTAAATAAATATAATAGAGTAAGGATGAAAGCGATCATCAGAAGAATTTGGGAAATTTGTACAATTGAAAAAATATTTACTTGGTATAATCCTCCATATAGAAGTAACGAAAATATCGATGACTGAATGAGTATGAATTTAGCAAAAAAAAGAAGATTTCTATTTTTATTTCTTTCGTACGAAGGATACTTATATGAAAAAATTAGAAGTACAAAAGATACAAGAATAATTACTACTCCACTAAATGAGTAAAATCCGTGTGTAAATATACTGCCTAATAAAACAAACAAATATGATATGAGTAAACTACTGATGGCATCCATAGGAAAAAAACTAATAAAATACAATACATTTTATCATATATATATATCAGTTTTTGTGTTTATACTGTGTGTGAGTCTTCTATTTACCCGATTATTTTACCCGATTGAGCAAATTTTTATGATCCCGGATTTTGGGGTGAGCGATGTCTTACATCAAAATTTGCCTTTTAAAAGTATTTTATCCGAATCCCTGAAATTAAATCAGTGGCCTGTCTGGACGCCTTATTTAACCAACGGATTTCCGATTTTGGCTGAAGGCCAGATCGGCACCTTCTATCTGCCTAATTTAATCTTTTTTAAATTTTTACCATTGGTTCAGGCTTATAATATCAATCTCGTTCTGTCCTACCTTCTGATATTTTGGGGCACTTTTCTTTTTTTGCGGGAGTTCGGTCATGAAAAAATACCTTCGCTTTTTGGCGCCATGATTTTCACTTTCTCGGGATTTTTCAGCGTCCATCTGAATCATTTTAATCTGCTGCAGGCCGCCTCGCTCATGCCCTGGCTGTTCTGGTCTTATTTACGGCTGTTAAAAAAACCGATTTATAAAAATATGGTTTTATCCGCCTTTTTCGCCAGCCAGCAGATCTTTACCGGACATTTCTATATTGTGCTGATTACATATGTCGGCATCGCACTTTTCTGGTTTTGCTACCTTCTCAACCTAAAGGAAAAGATGTTTTCAGTAAAAAACTTTAAACGTGTCTTTCTCTTCTTATTCTCCCTTTTTGTAAGTATTATGTTATCTGCTGTACAAATGATACCGACTATCGAATTATGGCAAAATTCCAACCGGGCAGGGGGACTTGACTTTACCACCGTCACCTCGTTTCCGTATCCTGTCAAACATCTCATCGGCTTTCTCTTTCCCTATTTTTTCGGCAGTCCGGCATTAGGAACCTACCCGGTCTTTTCTTCCGACTGGGGTATTTTTTGGGAAAACACTGCATACCTCGGCTGGCTGCCGATCATCTTCAGTCTGATCGCTTTATTCCGGTTGAAAAATAAAAAAATCAGAATCGGATTCGGTATGTTGATAGTATCGCTATTACTCGTATTGGGAAAAGATTCACCTTTATATTTTGTCTTCAGTTTTTTTCCTTTTAACCTCTTTCGGGTTCCTTCCAGATATCTTCTGCTTATGGCTTTTTCCATAACCATGATTTCAACATCAGTTCTAGAAAAAATATGGCAGAGATGTCTGAAACTGGAATCAAAAAAAATAAAAATAGCTCCTTACTTTTTTATTCTTATTGTATTAACGATAATCATTGGGGATGAATATCGGTTTACTTATAAATATCCTCCTGTCTCTCCCAGCAGCTGGTGGCTGTCGAAACCTGAAATTCTTGAGGATATCAATATCAGAAATTCGAAAATACTTAGCGTGGCAGCCCCTGTAATCTGGAATGACATTTTCCTCAAAAAAGGATGGCAGAATATGGAGGATTATGTTTTTCTGAAAAATACGCTTTTTCAAAACTCCAACGTCTTTGAGCACCTTTCTCAAACTAATATCTATACAGGAGGGCTCATCCCCAGAAGATTTAATGTACTGTCATCACTAATAAATGACATCTCATTTGATAAAACCATCAAAATAGCGACACTCAGCGCTATAGCCAAAAACACTATAAATCTGGCGGGAGTAAATTACCTGACATCCCCCTATAAAATAAATGATGAGCAAATCAGTGAAATCAAACGTCTGACAAAGCGGTCTGATTCAGGTGAAGAAAATATTTACCTCTATAAAAACCTCGAAGCATACCCGCGGTATTATCTGGCTGATAAAACAATTTTTGTTGAGACGTTAAATGACCTGACTAAGACTTTAACTGAACCTAAAGACGTTACAATTAAACGTGCATATGTGGAAGAGGAAACCCTCAAATATAAGGAAGGGGAGATCGCCAACAATTTAGATACCATCGCAATTGTCCTGTCAGAAAACCTTATAAAAGAATTTGAAGTACAAACCGCCAAGAGTCGCCTCTTTATCCTGACAGAGTCCCACTACCCGGGATGGAAGGCTTATCTTGACGGAAAGATTACGAAAATCCATTATGTCAACGTCGCCCAAATGGGTATTTTAATTCCGGAAGGAAAACACCATTTACAAGTTATTTTTTCTTCCGACTCGTTTGAGACCGGCAAAAATATCACCATCATCAGCTGGCTTACAGTTTTTGCAGTTTCAATTCTTTATCCTTGTTTTTATCCTGATAAAGCTTCCGGTAAAAATCGGCCTGGGTTTTATCTTTAAAACAACGGTCGTAGTTGATCGCCTTAAGATATATCACTTCAACATTGTCTTTTTCTAAATTCTCTAACAGATTAAGCTGTTGATCTGCCTTTTCACATTCGCTGCCAAGAATATAGACCTGGGCTAAAATTGTATAGCTGTCTTTATCCTGAGGATAGAGTTTTTCTGCAGTTAACAGATGTTCAATAGCTTCTTTAGGATAGACATGGTTGGAAGCCCAGAATCCAAGTTCCTGGTGGGCATAAGCATAATATTTTATAACATCTGAAAGCATCAGATTCTGATATTTCGATAAACTGCCTGCAAGGGGATCGTGATATGACTGCCATAGCTTTTGGTTCAGTTTTAAGGTGTCTTCGGATTTGGGAATATCTTTATCTTTATAAACACGGAATAACAACCCCTCCGGTATAAACTTGCCGCCGTCGATTTTGAAAGCTTGCTTGAAATAAATCGGAAATTGATCATAGTTATCCAGTATGAATTGGGTCATAATTTTTTCGCTGTTGTAACCTGAAGATTTATTAAGCTTTAAATCCGGATAAAATTTTTTCAGAGTATCCTGATAAAAGAGAGTATAGAGTTTGGAGAGATGAATTAGCTTGATGTCAGGCCGTTTTTTTTGTGAATAATATAAATACTGCGTATCAAAAAGGGGGGTATCTGTCGATAAGGCCAAGACGCTGTTTGGAGGAAGAAAATCGATGATATCGGAGGCAAAATTTTCAGCGGTGAAATCATTTTTTAGGATGGAAATTTTCGGATAATTTATTAAGAAGACGCCGATTGGCAGGATAAAAAAGATGAGCTCCATAGAAATTAAAACCCTGGATAATTTATGTTTACCTGTGTGTTTTGGGAAATGAGCTGATATAAAATCAATCAAAAACCATATACCGCAAGCCATAAAAATGCTTAAAATTATATATAAAGGCTGGACAAACCTTTCAAATGTCGCGACCAGAAAATTATCGAATAAAGGATAGGAAGCGTAGAACATAAAAAAGACATTGGTAAAAAAATAAATAGCTAAAAACCAGAAGATTCTCTTCAGTTTCCTCCAAGCTTGATAGATTCCTATAATCGCAAGAAGTATCCCGGCCAGCCGGAAATCTTTGTAGGCAAAATCAAATAGGGCCCAGACATTCAGAATTCTTGAGAGCGGATCAAACCCCGTAAATTCACCTATTCTAAAAGTCCCGTAGCCGGCTCGGGTAAATAAAGTAAAGAAACTTGATAAGTCCGGCAAACCCATCCAGTTGACTTCCGGCCCGTTTTTACTCGATATAAATACATAAAGATACGGGGAAATTCCGCACAAAAAATAGGTGATAATCTTCATACAATGGCGTACTTGAAGTTTATTCCTTGTCTGATAAAGTAAATAAAGCGCGGCGGGAATCAAAAGTATAATAATATGGTGGTGTGACATCCCAAGTCCGAAAAAAAAGGCAGACAGCCATAAAAATTTTTGTTTTTTATCAATATATAAATGGAGCAAGGACCAGATGAGGGCAATCGTGAATAAATTATTCAGGGCGAACACTTCCGCACTGACTGAATACAGCCAAATAGGATAAGTAAAAGCCAGTGTCAGGACAGTGATGAGAGAAAGTATTTTTTTATGGGTAAGATAAACTAAAGTATCGAAAAGAATGAAGAGAAATATTAAGGAGGGGATGGAGGACACTAAACCCACCCGCCAGGCCATTGTAGAATATTGGACCAGTCTTACCGCATCTATGCCCAATATTGTATACAAAGGATAGCCTGGCGGGTGGGGAATACCCAGTGTCGCTATCGCAGATACCAAATCACCCGCATCACCACCGTAAATTGTCTTTACCTGACTATAGAGGTATATGCCTCCTATAATCACCCCCACCAATATATGTCCCCGCCAATTAATAACCCGTCTCATCATTATTTAATACACCAATAACACGGTACCCCTCCCGGTGTATCTGACAAACAACCGCTGCTGACCACACCATCAGAATCATATTGCGAATTCGGATCA
>Ga0155332_125_pt1 | contig 11529 bp, 8 predicted proteins | sample RifCSPhighO2_02_FD_106300 | JGI IMG/M metagenome (GOLD analysis project Ga0155332, IMG submission 106300) | Candidatus Gottesmanbacteria bacterium RIFCSPHIGHO2_02_FULL_40_13 | reverse complement strand
TTGTTCCATCAGGATACGCTTTCACATTCCAGCCGAGTGCAGGATCATAGGCCGGTATACTCGCAGTAAGATTGCCGGCAATGTTTAGTTTGACATTTATCTCAGTGGGTTTCTCCGGATACAGATAAATAGCCGGCTTGCAGACAGGGGTGGCCCAGGTCCATTCGTTTTCTGTCGAAAACTCGAGCGACTTAAACTGCAGAGAAGGCGAGTGGGCGTAATTTTGGGTCAGAGCAGAATCTGTGATGGTGTATTGGTAAACAGCAGGATCGTTTCCGGTTGCCTCCTGCAAAAGAAACGTATTGGGTGCGTTTTGGTGAGAATATACGCGGAAAGCAATCTCTTCATTAGTGCTTTTTTTAAAATATACACTACCCAGCAGTATGTGATCTGTGGTTAGAACTCCGCCGGTTCCAGCGGGTTCGGGGAGGATAACGAGCGAGGTAGTAGTATAGTTGATAGTACCGCTATAAATGATGTAACTTTTGTAATATCCCACCTGGATGGGATCGGCCGGGTCCGGCTTGATTTTTCCATCCTGAGGAGGGTAAAAGTCGTTTTCCCCGACGAAAGGCTTTTCCATAAAGTTCGGCGGTATTGAGAAGCCTACGTCCGCCAGAGGCATGAAGACATCCTGTTCCTGGCAGTTTTCCATGACCTGTTTGAGGAAATAATGCTGGTCATCCCCGTAGGGAGGGGTCATTTCCTGCATTTTATTGTAGACATCCTCCGCAATATAAACATCAAAATAGTGAGAGCATGCTCCTTTGTCTGTCGAACCTGCATCCCAGCGTACACGGCAGTTGGAAGGATTGGCAGGGTCATACGCATCCCGGCTGTTTAAGACATAGATAAAGTCTTTAAGATTCATATTAGTATTCTCGACCCCTTCTGGGTGGCAGTTGGGAACTTCGGGGTTGAAACGGCATTTGACGTTATGCGTGAAAGGCACCCAGAAAATTTCCAGGCTTCCGATGTCTGCCACCTTTCTTAGGTCTCCGTATGTCGAGTATGAACAGGTGCCTCTCACTATGGCGGCAGCCAGCCATGACGCAGGATTTTGAGGAGAAACAGAGCCGCACTCTACTTCCCGCGTGCCGTTGTATGGTCCGCTCATCTCATCGACTTTACAGCTGGCCACGCGCAGATTGCGCCGTACCCTGATATAGGTACGGGTGGAGACCGGCAGATTGTCCGCATTCATTAACATCATCTCTTTACAGTCGATTTGCGGAACTTCTGAAGGGTTGGGGAATACTGGAGCTGTCGGGAGGGGATTTAGTTTTGGCGCGCCGCCTGGTACGGGTGTCAGTCTGGATTTATAGTAGTCCCATCGCCATTGATGGCTGTTGATGTCATAAGGAGGTTCACCGCCTGTTGGATAATTAATAGGTGTCGGGAAGTATCCAATTTTGGGGTCGGGATATTGTGTAGGATTTATAACAAACCGGTTATCCGTAATGATGAAGTTGTCCGGCCAGTTAAGCGTGAGTTTGACGTTTTGTTCCGGGCTGTAACACGATTTTACAGAATAGGTATCAACCGGAGTTTGTGGAAGAGATGCGGAACTGCCGAGCCCGGAAGATCCGGCACCTAATCCAAAAACCGCCGCAAATACAGCCGCAAGAACTTGCCACATATATTTTCAGTATACAACATGAGTATTAATATCTGGCAAGAGGAAGGGGCACATACTTACCGTGCCATTGCAAGGAGTCCTGAAGCGATCTATTTATTTACAGTACTTACGCATTTTGTCATTGCGAGGAGCGCAGCGACGTGGCAATCTTTATTATAGAGATTGCTTCGCCTTCGGCTCGCAATGACAAGCTGGACAGTAATTTACTGCGTAACTCCTGTTATTTAATTAAGAAATTTCTTTAGATCTTTTTCAAAATTATTTATTCTCACCGCCTGATGAAGAATAATTTTTTGCCATTTTAGCGCTTCATCAATATCCTTTTTACGGCTGCTGAGAACCACATCCTGTGCTTTTTTATTTTTATTAAAACGCACATAGCAGACATAATCCTCATCCCAGATGCCAAAGTCAGGTTCTCCGACTTCATTTTTTATGTTTTCCAGCCGGCAGAAATATACTTTCACCCCCGCTTCGAGATCCAGCCGAACCTGTTGAATCAGCAACGGGCGTTGCATACCTGTTTTATTTTCGACCACATAAACACGCGTCAGATTGCCTGTCCTTTTTGCAGCTTTTCTGGCTTCCTGCATATATTTGGAGTGGGTGTCCCAGAAAGTAGCACCGGTATAAAGCGTGCAAAATCCGCCCTTTTTAAGATTACGGAAATGAAATATTCCTTCATCGAAAACGTCTTTGGGTTTCAGATAAATTATTTCCTCACTTTTCCCCTTGGCATAATCAACAGAATATAGATCTCTTCGATGGTCAAGATATTTTTGATATAGCGACAAATCAAGCCGTGATTTGCAAAGTTCCAGAACAAGCGGGAATTCATTCAGATTGACCTCGCTGTTCATGTGTCCTGCGGATAGAACCTGGATAGGTGAACTACCGAGTTTTTGGGCAAAATCAATTGAGTACTTTTTGTCTACATAAGGATCATTGTCTGAATAAAGCGCATATGATATTGGTATTAGCCTTTTAAGGCGGGTAAAATCAAAATCTGTTTTGTAAAAAGTTTTATTTACCAGATGGACCTGCCAGTATTTATCATCAGGTAAACTAAGAAATGGAGATACAAAGACGGCGCTGTCCAGTTGAATGTTATATTTTTCTAAAGCGTGCAGGGTAAAAAGAGGACCAAGCGAATGGCCGATAAAACAGATTTTGTCATTTTGATTAAGCCCTGTAAAAACTTTCTCAAACGTCTTCAGCCAGTGGTCAAGAGTCTGGTTTTTGGGAGGTGTGCCGGGGCCGTTCTTGGTGACAACACCCCAATCATCGACAGGAAACCGGGGGATGACGACTTTTTGTCCCAGAGATGAAAGCTTTTCCCCGAGCTGCGGGAACCAGTTTTCTTCAGGACCTCCGAAAGCACCGTGAAAGATGACAAACTGCATGATAAAATATATTATACCACACATTGGGGACGGTCCTTTGATATATTGACAGAAGGCTCTAGATATGAAATAGTTATAAACGTATGCCAAGAGGCCCACGAATAGCTTTTGAAAACGCTTTCTTTCATGTGTACAACCGGGGTGTCGCCAAACAGCCTATTTTTCTGGAAGACAGTGATTTTGAAAAGTTTCTAAGGAGAATTACAGAACTAAAAAACAAAAATGGTTTCGATCACGCTATTTATGCTTATGTTTTAATGCCTAATCATTTTCATCTCTTACTTCAGACAAAGAAAGTTCCTCTGTCCAAAGTAATGACCTCACTACTTACCAGTTATTCTATGTATTTCAACCGAAAATATAAGAGAGTGGGCACATTGTTTCAGAACAGATTTAAAAGCAAACTTTGCGATAAAGACAGCTATTTTCTTGGCGCCTCAAGATATATTCTTTTAAATCCGATCGAAGCTGGAATTGTTTCAGATATTCAAGCTTATCCATGGAGTAGTTACCATGAACTATTTGGGGAAACAAAGTATTCTATTATTGATAGAGATGAGGTAAAAAGACTGATAGGTGAGACTGAGAAAGATAAGTGGAGTTTTCATAGTTTCCTGCTCGAAGGCATAAAGAAAATTGAAAGTTTGAGGAATCAGTATACCTTTGATAGAGAAATAGAGGGCGAACCGCTTTTTAAATCACTTTCACAGAAAAAGTATCTGAGGAGAAAGCTTAAAAGTTAGGTCAAAATTAAACTGTTTAATATCTAGAGCGTAAAGAAGCCAAATTTAAGGACCGTCCCTTAGGTGATTGACGACATCACTTATTAATTGTGAAGGAGTGGTATGAAATCTTTTAGTTAAAGTTCTTAATGGGGTTCGCGATTTACCGCCTGCATCAGAACGTCTCCCATAATTAGAGTCAGAGATGTTCTCAATAGCCGGAAAGTATCTAAAAAAAGTTCGGTTCGTAATTTTATCTGTCCGTATATCGTGTTTTCGTGCATAATCAACTAGTCGTGAAACAAGTTCTTCGTAACTAGAAGGTGTTCCATACAAGTATGCCGATAGAGCATACCGCTCATCAATTTTTTGGGCGAGTTTATCAATTATGGATGAAAAATCCTGTCTTTCTCTTTGGCATAAATCACGAAACAGACTTACATTGATTAAAAATAGCCGCTCGAATTTCTCCCGGTCCGAACTATTTGGCATATCCTGAGCTTTTGAAATTCCACTTCTTCTTAACCGGTCTTCCATAAAAGATAAAGCTGTAGATAAAGAAGAATAAGGATTTGGTTCCGGATAAACTCCAAAATGAGAAACAGCCCGCGCGACCCCCCGATCTATATATGTACGTACGAGTGATAGACTACGATTAGGTTTTCTTAATAGGCTTCGATCATCATATGTAAAACTACTTGCCCATTTATTTAACTGACGAAGAAAATTATCTAAATCATCAAAGTTCATATTCGCCAGTTCTTTACGATTACGGGTTTTTGTTAAGGTTGCATGTTCAAAATAAATCCCGTCATTTTGGTAAAGAGCATGAATATTTTGAGCTATTCCATCGATTAAAACATCTTCTACCATATGTATACTATTAATTGTTGGCGTTTGAGGACTAAAAGAGATGCTTGGCAGATGGGCAATAAAGCGCAGTTTGTCTTTATACTTTTCCAATAATCCAGCTATATATACATATTCAACAAACCTCTTATAGGTTGTGACATCGGGAGGAAGCAGATTTCCCTGGCTCCATGAAGCAGTCATTCGGTCCATTCCGTCTTCCGGAAGACCCAGGAATTCTTTTACCCGCTTAATGGCTTTCTTTGGTGATACTTCCGGCATACTCTGTAATACAGCATCAAGAGTATTTCTCACACTACTCCGAAATGTTTCAAAATCTGATAGAGTATTTCTTAGATCTGGATTATGCGTACCCAATACTTTTTCTGCTGTTTCATAGAGCAGAATAATTTTTTCTTCTGTGTAGCTTAACAAATGCGGAAGTTCTTCCGGGTAACAGCCAAATAAGTAGTTAAACTTGTGGCGTACGATTCGCTTGACAAATTTAGAACCATCAACAACGACTAGAATGGGATTTTCAGGATCTTGATAAAATTCCTGAACTTTATCCAGCCTCATAAGCATAAAACCAAAAGTATCTTTTAAATCAGGATACTGTTTTATGAATTCATCATAGACCGCAAAGTCGCAAACTGCTTTTTGTGTTTCTCTTTCACCCGTTTTTACACTGAAAACTGATTGATAAGGATGTTTTATATGAGGTTCTAGCCGTTGACCGTCCGCTATGATATTTGCAGCCCATCTTTTAAATATATCTAGATTAATACCATTTACACGTGCTATAATTGGGTATGCAGAGGTTAATGGAATTCCAGCACCTATGGCTCGTTTGAGAATCAAGGCCACCTTAAAATAATTTCCGGGAATCCTGTCATAGTTTGTTAAAGCACGACGAACTCCTGAATAAAGACGAAATATTCTCCATGGTTTTTTTTCTAATCTTGAGTTCATAAGACGAAGGAGCGTCGATATAGATTTCGAGCCGAACAATTCCTCAAGAGATTCAACTGATTTATATCTCCCATCAGGGTTTGGTGTAGTTGCTAATTCAAAAATCTCTCTTTCCCGTGGTGTCAGTGAAGAAAATTTATAAGAACTTAAAGTAGGCTTCCTCTTTATCAGAGCATATTGAAAAGTATTTTGTCTGAGTATCATACCGTTTTCTAAAATCGGTCTTTTTTGGCGGGTTTTGATTAATTTGATTGCTCTCAGTATTATTTTATATACAACTGGTAATGAAGTGTTAGTTAGCCCCGCTATTTCCTGAACTGAATAACTCATTCTTAAAATAGGACCTTCTTCTACCAATACCACCGATAGAGATATTATTTCTCTTTCCTTATCAGTAAGATTTCCCCAAACAAAATGTTTTTCTCCGTCAGTTATTCTGGTCAACCATACACGAGGACTGGATAAATGTAATTGAAAATTTTTACCATAGATAGGTTTAAACCTATCCAGTTCAGATATAATTTCGGCAATCGGACGCGAATGAGGCGATATTTGATGAGAGGTAATCAGTTCGCTAAACTTAGCTATTCCTCGATGCAGATCACTATAAAATGTAGCTTCAGTTATTTGAAGAGACAATCTGAATCGCTTTACTGATTCTTCAGGTCGATAGTATTTCGTAATTTTGAGTATTGCGAGGCGCTCCCGGTCAGAAAGCATATCTAAAAAAGCAAAAATTTCTTTCAAGGAAAGGGTTTCGATGGCATTTTTCCAGGTTTGAGTCCATCGGGAATTACCTGTTGTATGATCATTATCAACGGTATCTTGAGGGGTTGTTGTTGATAGGCTTGGCTTATCCGTCTGAGGACCAAGCAGTTGTTGTAAATTTAATCGGGCTGCCTCAATACTTTCAGGGGAAATTCCTTCTGCAATTAGTTCATCCGGTGAATATCCGGACATGAGGAAATTTATAATCCGTTGGTCGTCAGGTTCCATCGATGATATGAGCTTTATAAGATCACTTACCGATTCATTTTCTTCAACCGTGCGACTAGGACTAGTATCTTCACCTGCCGCCATGAATCCAGACTCTTCGAATGCGAGATCGTTTCCTGAATTTTGGTGATTGTATGTTAATCCTGAAAAAGTAAATTCGGGTACTCCTGAAAAGAGCCCCAAACCTATCGATCTGCATATTCTGGTATAGACATTAGTGTAGCGATATAGTCTGTCTATATTATCCTGAGCAGAGTGATCCTGCAACGGTATCCAGTGTAATAAGACCATTTTTTCAAAACGGGTTCGGGCATCCTCCCAATTTGGCAAATTTTGATAAAAGATCAATTTTTTGTCAAAATGACTCAAGGCCTGATAGGCTATTTGAGCGTAGAGCGCTCTTATTTTTTGTATCTGCTCGCTGTTTACTACAATTTTTTCCCTTGCCTGAACGTCTTCAATGACATCAAATGTATGTTCTGATAACGCGCGCATACGATCCATTAAGAAAAGATTTCCCACTCGAATTGCAGCGTTATTTATGGCCATCATTTCCGGAGAACATATCTCCTGCATAGCAGCTGTGAGATCCGGATATTGATATTCAGATTCTTCTCTTTCGGTCATAGAGGTGAATTATACAATATTAGACCTATAATAGTAATTTTTGTGTTATATATAACTTCCCGCCGGATAAATCAGATGAGATTCTATTTCCATGAGGTAAAGCAGAAGGTATTGTGTATATTTAATTATGTAACCGTCCAGGATTTGGCAAAATCCATGTCATCCTGAGGCTAAAGGCCGAAGGATCTAGATTCTTCTCCCGATGTACATCGGGATCAGAATGACAATCCTTTGGAAACTCGTGGACGGTTACACAGATTGTCACAGATTCCAAAAGTCGGAATGCCCCTAAAAGGGAAATTAAAAGGTTTATGGAAACTCAGATTTTCCAGATACAGAATCATTTATCAAATTATATTATAGAACAAAAATTGATCGTCGTGATTTTTGAAGTCAAACACAGAAAAAATGTCTATACCCCTCAAATCCGCTATTGCAACATAAAAAGTTGCAAACCGGAGTAAGATGGGTATAGATAATAAAGTAAGGGAATTTTAAGTTGTACAACTATTGACAACTCGCCCTCTGCAGGTTATACTTTTTCATATGAATATTCTTAATTCCGCTGATTTGAGGAATAATCTTTCTGAAATACTAGAGCTTGTTGCGTCCAGGAAAAAACCGGTATATATCGGCCGGTTTGGGCAACCCAAGGCGGTGCTTGTGGATTTAGTGACATATAACTGGCAGAAACAGGTATTTCAATATCTGCAGAGGCTTAATACACTAACTCCGTCTGAAATAGAGACACTCAATATTTTACTTGATGAGAAAACCCGAAATTCTCTTTTACTTGGTCTAGGCGAAATCAAGAGCGGGGAAGTGGCGAGTCTCTCTGAATTCCTAAAACAGTGAATGCCATGTATCAAGTATATATTTCCAAATCCGCAGCCAAAGCCGGAAAAAAACAGGGAAAAGCATTTGTCATAAAAATAGGCACAATTCTGACACAACTGTCAAAAAATCCCATACCTGGACAGGCAGAAAGATTATCAGGAGAATTCAATTTTCTGCATTCATACCATTTTACATACAATGGCACTGCGTTTCGTCTCTGTTATAAGGTGGATGAGGAAGCAAAAACGATTACTGTCGTTTTGATCGGACCTCGTGAGAACTTCTATAAAATCCTCAAACAGAAGCTGTCTTTTTAAATACGAAGTCCGATAATGGTGAAACTTACAATCCCTGTGTATATGGTATTAGTTGAGATTTAAGCCAGTTACAGAGAGGTAATGAGCATCCTGATAAACCGGGGTGACGATGGCAGTCCAAAGACCCGGAACATCCGGCATATTTAACTGTCCTGTCGGATCGATTTCACATTCACGCATGACTGTCACCAGCGGAGTGGGATTGAAGGCGTTTACGGACAGACCGATTCGTTGTTTCACCTGATCGATTAAATTTAGGCCCGCTTCTGCAGTACCACCCCTGCTATAAACGTCATCCACAAAGGCTAAAGAGTGATTTTCTCGCAGGTGGGCTGATAATTTTTGAAAATTATCCCCTGAGACCACCATAACCCTATCTTTATTACCGGAAGTGATTGGTTGGTATATTTTTGAGAAAACTGAGAATTTTACTTCTTCTTCCATTTCATCCGGCGGGCCTTTTTTTAGCACGATTAAATCTACAGGTTTTTGGTATTTTTCTTGCATTAAAAATTGAACATACTGCATTAGCAAAGTAGATTTTCCGGATGAGGGGGTGACGATGACATCCGTCTTTAATTCGTTTAACCGCATAGCAATTTCATACGCGCCGTGGATACACAGATCTGAAAAGCGCGGGTCATAATACGCGATCCACTCTTCATGACCCGGCGGACCAACTTTTGTCATTGGCAGAAAACATTGTTTATTATTCAACAAAACAGGCAAAAACCTGTCTCGTGGTTTTCTACTTTCAGTAAGTGTGTTTATATCCGCATAAATACGAGGTTCAAATTCAGTAGGCATATATATGAGGCAGGGGACTTAGAAAAACTAGTTACCTTTATAGCAGAGTGTGACAGGGAATTCAACTGAATTTACCCCAGCACCAGAATACCCCGGACGTAAGTCCGCGGGATGAATGGTTTTCCAGCGGGCATTCGGTGCGGGGTTTCGCGCTCCGAATGACCGAAAGGACTGATGCCCCGACCGTAAGGTCGGGGAGCGCTTCACTGGAAGTGGACATAGGATATGTGCATGGAAAGAGACATTATTATGTTCAGGGCCAGGCGGAGTCGAACCTCTAACAAAGGTTTTGCCTGCCCGCTGAATTTGCAGGCTCGGGAGGAATCGGACCTCCACTAGAGGTTTTGGAGACCTCTGGTCTACCATTAACCTACGAGCCTAATACCTGTAAAGCAGGCGGTACAACTCCATCAAATTCACGAACAGACCCTACTTTAGGTTACTTCTAATTATACCAAAAACGACAGGTAAATAATATGAACGATTTTTACCCTTCCAAATCTTAGCTGCAGCTGGATAATGGAAGAGATATGGATTATAATCAATATATGGTTTTGGATACAAAAATTAGCAAGAATAAAGTTAACAGGAAAAATAAACAAAAAGCAGTGCCTCCATACACCAAAATCGATTGGGAAAAAGCGAGTCTTCTTTTCCGGAAAGCTTCAAAAACGCAGAAAGGTAACAGTAAATATCCTCAAGTCAAAGAGATACTCAGAGTTCTTGCAGCAGTTGGAGGTATAGGTTTAGTGTTTGCATTTCCCGGTGCGGCAGCCGGTATAAGCAGCTTGATTTTAGGAGAAGATTCATACAGTTCCTGGCGTACCAGAAAAATTTTTAATCAACTGGGACGTCAAAAATATATCAGCACAAAATACGGTGAAAATGGGCAAGTTACAGTAAAAATCACTCAAAAAGGCATGGTAAAAGCACTTTCATATCAGCTTGATACCATGAAAGTTGCTATACCAAAAAGGTGGGATAAGAGATGGAGGGTTGTGATATTTGATATCCCGGATAAATACAAGCGGGTACGGGATATTTTTCGTACAAGGCTTGTTCAGATAGGCCTTCATAGATTACAGGAAAGCGTATACGTCTCGCCTTATAATTGTTTTACGGAAGTCGAATTTTTACGCCAACTGTACGGAGTAGCTTTTACTGTAAGATATTTATTAGCAGACAAGATCGAGGATGACAGATTATTAAGACAGCATTTTGATCTGTTATAAACGACCTTCTAAATATCAGCTGCAGCGAAAGTTTAGAAGGCAGATTTTTAATTATTCAACAAATTTAAATGAGGCCAGTGCCTGTTGAAAATTATTTCCATAGCCTGCAATGATTACTTCTTCATCCCGTGAGGGGTGTTTGACGATCACTTCGTCACGGGGGGAACTGTCGCTGTTTGTGTCATGATAAAGCGTTGCCGGCTGGCCGTCGACGATGATGGATTCAATATTTTCAGCTTTGACGGGCGGGATGGGTATTTTTTCGGTACAGGCGAGGGCGATGGAAATTTTATCATTATCGGGATGAGTAAAAATGATAGATTTTTCGTTTGTGGTCTCCTGGCGGATGAAATTTCCCGGATAGGAAAAAGAGATACCGCAGGTTTTGTCGGTGAAACTTACTTTAGCTGATGATATGGGAGTTAATACTGCGCTATCTGTTGCACTAATCGTTGGAGGCAAAGTGGCTGTCGGAGTCGGCGTTTTTGACGGAGAAATTATTGAAGTTGGAGAGAGGTTAGCTGACAAATTCGACTGGGAAATGCCGATTTTTTTGCCTAAATTTATGCCAACCAGAAATACTGCTGTGATACTGATAACAAAAAAAAGAAAAATAGTACCTTTGGCCATACGTTCAAATAACAAAGAACAAATAACAGATAACAACAAAAAAATTCTCTATTTTTGTTATTTGTTTTCTGTTATCTGTTATCTGACTCAGTCCAGCTTATCCGATTCCTTGTGTTGTGTCGCCTTACGGCAGCGCCGGCAATATTTATGCAAAGTAAGCTTTTCCTTGGCGTTAATTTTATTTTTAGTAGTGACGTAGTTCTGGCTCTTACAGTCCTTGCAAATTAAAGCAATAATGATTCTTTGTTCTTTTTTTGCCATGGGGAGATTATATAAAATTAAGTAGTAAGTAGCAAGTATTAAGTATCAAGAAGTGGCAAAGTGGCAAAGCGGCAGAGGGACAAGGTGACAAAGTTGCAAAGGGACAGAGATTCAAAGATCAATGAAACAATGTAACAATTAAACAAAGATATAGGGGTATGTCAAGCCAATATAGAAACGTCCCCAATTTTCCAATTTAGAAATGTCCCCTTTTTCATAAATAATTCTCAGTTAACC
>Ga0155332_105_pt1 | contig 11912 bp, 12 predicted proteins | sample RifCSPhighO2_02_FD_106300 | JGI IMG/M metagenome (GOLD analysis project Ga0155332, IMG submission 106300) | Candidatus Gottesmanbacteria bacterium RIFCSPHIGHO2_02_FULL_40_13 | reverse complement strand
TGCCTGTTGAGGCTGCCAAACATAAGAACATCCTGAATGTTTTCCCTGCCAGCTGGGAAGGCCGCTGATGACTTCAACTTTATTTTCTACCAGTCCGAAGATAATTGCCATACTGATAGGAACATATCTCATATAAGTTTGAGAAACCATTCCCCTCATTCCGCATTGCGGACATACTAAAGGCAGCTTCACAGTACAAAGATATTGCTGTTCATAAAGAGGCAACAACGAGCGATCTTCAGTTTCCATAACCGAGAATTATAGCATTATTACCGTCTGAACCGCAATTGAGATTAAGATTTTTAGGATCAGCTCTAAATTCGTTGAGTTTCTCTTCGGGGCGGGGAAAAAAGTGATCCTTCCGAAACTCTAAGAGTAATTGCTTCAACTAAAACATTTTCCGGTCCATTTTGTTCAACAAATATTCCTGTACAAGAATCACATAAATTCAGCGTTAATGGTGGTTCCGGACCTCTAAACCATTCTATACCTCCATCCGGCGAGCCGGGAATTGTATACCCACGTAACTCAGTTTTGCAACTGAGTTACTCAGTATATACCCCTCTAATCCGCTTTGCTGCCCCTTCGGGTTGCAAACCGGAGTAAGATGGGAATACATCTTTTTGCTGCCGGTTGAATTTCGCCCGAATGATTATAAGACCATGCGCATTTTATTAACATAAAAATTTTCACCACCCTCCGCTTAAATCTTTGGCGACTGCACTCTGCAAATCTCCGGTGCATACTTTAATAATTTTTTATCCCAGGTAATGAGAGTCGCATCAGTTATCCTTGCAGTTACAGCAATTACTAAATCTGAAGTCTTGAGCGCTAAAACACTTTTGAGAGAAATTTTTAACATTTCCCTTAAAATAGATTCATCAAGAGAAACAATTCCAAAATCGAATAAGTATTGTGTAACGGCCGATAGATTACCGGTTTTTTGTTTAGCTAGAACGCTAACAATTTCAGCTGCCACGAGTGAAGGCATTATAACTTCTCCTCCATCCTCCTCCAGAGTGAGCATAAACTTTTCTGAAGGAGAAGAATATATATCTTTTTTACCCATCAAAGAAATATAGACAGAGGAATCGATAAGAAGTTTCATTTCAGTCCCTTTCTTTTCTGATAAGGTCCACTGCAGAATCAGAAAGTTTTACCCTCCATTTATTAGGGAAGTGGGCAAAAAATTTCAGGGCTCGTTTTTGGGGAGTAAGTTTACCGTATGTTTTTCTGACTACCACATCTACCCCCTCTCTCACTAATTGAGAAAAACTCGTTCCTTTTCGCCTGGCAAGTTTCATTAATAGATGGTGAGTCTCTTCCGGCAGATATACTTGTGTTCTGATCATAACTCAATAGTAATGTATATGTGGTATGTTGTCAAGGTGTTGTTTTTACCACCCTCCGCTTCCGCCTTCTCCGCCTCCACCGCCGAATCCTCCCCAGGTGTGGAAAAAATCAGTCGGCAGGCCTTTCTTTTTTCTGATCTGAAAATTACGCGACAAAATCCAGTCGAAAAAAAGCCCGATTAGCGCTATGAAAACAGCCCCTGTAATCGCTGTAATTTTGTTCAGTTTAATCACCTCCTCTAGAAACTCTTCCCGATTTAATCGGGATTAGAGTTTCTTGAGCCCGCCGCTCAAGCGCTCTTTACGGCGTGTATGAATAATACTAAAAAGCCGTAAAGTAAGCTTAGGCGAGCTACTCTTTCCGATTTAATCTGGATTACAGTTTCTTACGTCCACCAAAACTCACTCTTCGTGCCGCGATACGCCTGTCCGCCTTTGGCGGAAATAGTAGGTAAGGCACGAAGTAAGAGTAGGCGGATCATATTTTATTTTTTAATTTTTGATATGATCTTCTCCCAAATTATTTCTGCCACTTTATTTATCGATTTCGTACTGTCAACAATATAAAATCTGTCTTTAAATTTTTTAGCTATCTCATGGTATCCGGTATACACCCTGTTGTAGAAATCTTCTTTTTGCAGATCAAGGCGGTCTATTTTATCAGTGTGATTCCTCCGCGCAAAACCCACTCCAGGCGTTACATCCAAAAAAAATGTCAGATCGGGCATGATAGAGTCCAGGGCTAATTTATTCAGTTCTTCAATAGCTTTTTCCCCGAGTTCCCTCCCATAACCCTGATAGGCAAGAGATGAATCAATAAAACGGTCGCAGATGACAATTTTTCCCGCTTTCAAGGCAGGACTTATGATTTCGCGAACATGCTGGGCGCGGGAGGAGGACATAAGATAAGTTTCTGAGACTGCAGTAAGATCCACATTATCTTTACTGTGGGTGATTTCGCGGATAAGCTCACCAATCCTTGTTCCCCCGGGCTCACGGGTAACGACAATATCATACCCGTCTTCCCTGAGATTACTTGCCAGAAGTCCTACCTGAGTCGATTTTCCGCTACCCTCTACTCCTTCAAATGTGATGAAAAAACCCTGCATAAATTTTTACCTGACGCTGGCCATGAGAATGATGAGGATGAGGAAAATCGTGCCAAACATGAAATACAAACTTCTCTGATCAAGCATTAAATCTCCATGATGGTATCTGCGAGTTGTCTTTGACCTTTTTACTGTTTTTCTTCTTTTTGGCATAAAGTTTTCTCTTCTGCTTAATTAGAACAGAAAATATGCACGCTTGTCAAGTGGTTTTATTTTTTATGATAGCCGTTTACTCAGGACAGGTGTATCCATATGGCCGGCAATATCCCTGCGTATCTCCGGAACAGGTTTTACATGTCAAGCTTACACATTGTGATGATGTCGAACATGGTGTACCGTTTGGCGCTTTGGTGGGAGTCGGCGTCTTGGTTGGAGGAATCGGTGTGGAAGTATTAACCGGATTATTAAGAGGTGTTTCCGTCGGATTAGGAGGATTAATATATACCGACAGATTTTTTGCATAATATGTCCTGGAAGCTTTATTCTTAGTCTCACTAACTTTAACCCAAGCCTTAACATCATTAGTACCATCTGCGGGCCTATTTGTAAATACACATTTATGACTAATCTTCGTTTTGTTAGTAGTTTCAATATACTTATCAGCATTAACGCCGCATTGCACGCTATATTCATATTCTACCCCGATAACGTTCGTGGATAATTCAACTATGAAACGTTCATTTAAATCCACATTATCTTCCCTGTCACGGTGCTCAGATACTCTATCCAAATACAAGACGCCTTCACCGCATCTTTCCACTGGGCTCTCAGTAAAAACACAGCTAAAATCTCCGCATCCCCTATCCTCACCTGCTGAATTACAACAAAGTTCGCCATTGCCGCCACAGCTTGGATTTTTCTCTTCACAATATCCGCTAAACCAGGGATTATCTACAGAAGAAGTAACATCTGTTTCACGGCAGGTTAAAGTATTTCCAGTACAATATGCTGCAAATGAACCCGAACCGTCTTGTGCTGAAGTTAGGCAACATGGCTTTCCTAATACTCCGCAAACCTCACCAAGTTTCTTACAAAAACCGCTATAGCATCCCATCATATTATTATCATCGCAGCCGTCAAAATTACCATCTGTATAATAATCTGAGTTTGGTGTATCTACACCACAGCATATTTGATCGTAAAGGCCACAATTTTGCTGATACAAGAAAATGCGTTGAGCTCCCAACTGACCTTTATCCGGTAATTTGAGTATAGGTGCAGCACTGCCGAAATTTGCAAGCTGTTGGCCTAAAGAATATAGAACCAGAGGGATTAAGGCAATAATTAGGATAAAAAGATAATATTTTTTTAGCAGGTGCTTAAACTCTGTCCTGTCAAAGGCAGCTTTTTTATGGTGTTCTACCACTTCTATCTCCGGTTTGGTACTTTTATCCTGCATGATCGTGAAAATAACCTGTGTCCAGTCAAGTATTAATCGATTATATATTAAGATTAAAGGATTTATAAGAATGATGTCAAGGATGAATATTATTTTTACTCAACCCATCACAGCCCCTTGTGAAGCACTGCCAACCAGACACGCGTATTTGGCTAAAATTCCGCTTGTGTATTTTGATTTTGGCGCGCGCCATTTGGAAAGTCTTTGCTTAATTTCTGCCGGAGAAAGATCAACATCAATGCTTTTTTTATTTAAATCAATAGTAATCCTGTCGCCCTCCTGCAAGATGGCTATCGGCCCGCCGACCTGTGCCTCAGGTGAAATGTGTCCGACCATAATGCCGTGAGTTCCTCCAGAAAAACGCCCGTCAGTAATAAGCGCTACGTCTTTACCCAAATCTGCTCCCATCAATGCGGAAGAGGGGGAAAGCATCTCGCGCATTCCCGGCCCCCCTTTGGGTCCTTCATAGCGGATCACTACTACGTCTCCTTTTTTAATTTTACCTTTCAATATTGCTTCAAGCGCATCCTCTTCTTTTTCAAAAATCCGTGCCGGCCCGGTGTGCTTTTTCACTTCCTTTCCGCTTAATTTTAAAACCGCTCCATCTGTAGCCAGATTTCCGTGAAGAATTATAATGTGCTGCATCGGCCGGGCGAATGGCTTTTCCATACTTGAGATAATATTTTGTCCCGGCGGCCGTGAAGGGACATTTTTCAGATTTTCAGCTACAGAACTCCCTGTAACTGTCAGACAATCACCATGAATTAAACCTGCTTTGAGAAGCATCTTCATCACCATGGGAACTCCTCCTATATTATCAAGATGCTCCATCATATATTCGCCGTATGGGCTGAAGTTTCCGATAAGAGGAATTTTTTGCCCGATTTTATTAAAATCATCAATCGTCAGCTTCACCTCTGCCTCATGCGCCAAAGACAATAAGTGTAAAACAGCGTTGGTTGATCCACCCAAAGCTAGAACGACGGCGATAGCGTTCTCAAAAGATTCCCGGGTCAAAATGTCACGGACTCGTATTCTTTTTTTCAATAAATTAAAAAGTGCTGACGCCGTATCGTGACAATCCTGAATTTTTTTGGCAGCAATGTGGTTTTGCCGGTCGACAGCCGGATGTGAGGCGCTTCCGGGAATACTCATGCCGAGTGCCTCCAAAGCGGAGGCCATTGTATTGGCAGTATACATCCCTCCGCAGGCACCCCGTCCCGGACAGGCATTTTTTTCAACCTCTCCAAATTCTTGCTCCGTTATTTTGCCCGAGGAATATTGACCTACCGCCTCGAAAATGCTGACGATGTTGAGATCCTTATTTTTATATCTGCCCGGTAGAATCGTCCCGCCGTAAAGGGTGATGCCGATATTGTTGTTGCGGGCCAAGGCAATGAGGGATGCAGGTATTGTTTTGTCGCATCCTGATAAAGTAATGGAGCCATCAGCGCTATAGGCTTCATTCATGGTTTCAACGCAGTCGGCAATAAGTTCACGCGATACCAGGGAGTATTTCATCCCCTCCCCGCCCATTGTTTCTCCGTCCGTAACCACAGGAGTGCCAAAAAGAATTGATTTCCCGCCAATTTTCTCAACATCTGCAGAGATAAGGTCGCCAAGTTCACGCAGATGTGCATTGCAGGGAGTAATGTTGGTGAAAGGACAGGCCACGGTAATCAGGGGTTTGGCAAAATCTTTATCTTTAAATCCCACCGCTCTCATCATGGCGCGTGCCGGAGCGCGCTTAATCCAATCATCACATCCTTTAATTCCGGTAAGTTTTCCGCTTCGGATCTTGAGGTCGTTTTGACAGCAGCTGCAATCTTCACTCTCGCAGGAATCTTTTTTATCAGACATAATTCATCACAAGTTTCGTATTATGTGTCATCCTGAACTTGTTTCAGGATCTAGAGATGCTGAAATAAATTCAGCATGACAAAAATGATTAATGATTACTGTTGTCGAGTAATGCGAAACTTGAGTACATACTACCTACTACTTTCTACTTGCTACTTTTCTTCCAATTCTCCGGCCGGAGTTTCCGTACCTCGCTTCCCGCCTGCCACATTTCAGAATTATGCATTATTTCCAGTTCAAGGTCTAATTTCTGCCTGTAGTCTTTTTTGCTGTTTTTTGTCAGTACAATTTTTGCTTCTGTCCCGTCTGCTACCCTTTTATACAAATTATTAAATACCGGCATGACCGCTTTTTTAAACTTTCCCTTCCAATCCAAAGCCCCTCGCTGGGCAGTTGAGGAAATATTGGCATACATCCAGTCCATTCCATTTTCGGAAACAAGTTTAATCAGGCTTTGAGTCAGTTCTTCTATCGTTTCGTTAAAAGCCTCACTCGGGGAATGGCCGTGCCGGCGAAGAATCTCGTACTGGGCCTCCATAATTCCGGTCAAAGCGCCAACGAGCACCCCCCGCTCACCGGTGAGGTCGCTGAAAACTTCTTTTTCAAAAGTAGTCGGGAAAAGAAATCCGGAGCCGACAGCCATCCCCAGTGCCATGACTTTTTCTTTTGCTTTTCCGCTGTAGTCCTGATAGACGGCAAAACTCGCGTTTATTCCGCTTCCATCCAGAAAATTTCGCCGTACTGACAATCCTGATCCTTTGGGAGCAATTAATATCACATCAATATCAAGAGGTGGAATAATTCCTGTCTGTTTGCGATATGTAATTCCAAAGCCGTGGGAGAAATAAAGAGTCTTATCGTGAGTTAATAGCGGCTTAAGCTTTGGCCAAAACGCCTTCTGTCCGGCATCGGATAAAAGATACATTATAATAGTTGCTTTTTTTGCTGCTTCTTCAAGGTCAAACAAGGTTTTACCGGGTATCCAACCGTCTTTTTTAGCCTTTTCCCAAGACGCAGAATTTTTCCTTTGCCCGACAATCACTTTTATGCCGTTATCCTTCAAATTCAGGCTCTGCCCCGGACCCTGTACTCCATAACCCAAAACCGCTACTATATCATTACTTAATACTTTTTTAGCTTTGGAAAGTGGAAATTCCTCACGGGTAATGACCTCTTCAACAACCCCGCCGAAATTTATTTTCGCCATATCGGGCATTATAGCACTTGGGAATATTTTAATTCAATATATTTAAAGACTGTGTTAAAATTACCCTAAGATGACCAAGTACCAACAGTATTATCAGGACATGGTGGATAATAACTGGAAAACCTTCACCGCTTTCAAAAACCTCCACGACCGCTACGTAAAAGAGCCGGAGGTCTGGCATCTGCAGTTTAATTCAGAAGGAGAAAACATCCTGAAGACCATCAGGGAATGGGAACGCCGTCTTTGTAATCAGACAGAAAAAGGGCAGTACAGCAAGTTTTCTTCGAGTCTGGCCGATAAATTCTGGGAACTGGTACGGGCAGATTATCCTAAAATAGATTTCGTGGGAGTGAAGTATTGATAATAATTTCAAAGTTCAAAGTTCAAATCAAATCCAAAATCCTAATGACTAATTTTAAAAATTTAGGTTTTGAACTTCTTTTGACATTTGAACTTTAGATTTTGGATTTCTTTTAATTTTTGGATTTTGGCATTTGGATTTTACGTTTAGGGTTGATAAAACTTTCTTCCCTTTAATTTATCCGGTAAAAATGACTGGCCTGATACAGGTCCCACATAATCATCACTCCATTTATATCCTTTCGCGAATCCCAGGTTTTTCATAAGTTTTGTGGGCGCGTTGCGAAGATGCATGGGAATCGGTTCATTGGGAAATTCGTAAACTGCCTGTTTCGCCCGTCCCAAAGCATTGGGTACCGCTCTGGATTTGGGAGCTTTGGCAAGATAAATTACCACATGAGCTAATATCAGTTGCGCTTCCGGCATGCCGATTTTGGTCACTGCTTCAAATGCTTCGTTAGCCTGAATTAGCGCTCCGCGATCACTCAAACCAATATCTTCGGAGGCAAGAATAATCATTCTTCTCCCGATAAATTTAGGGTCTTCCCCGTTCTCAAGCATCCGGGCAAGATAATATAATGCCGCGTCGACGTCCGACCCTCTGACTGATTTAATAAATGCGGAAATAATGTTGTAATGCTCATCTGCCTTTTTATCATAAAGTCCCGCACTTCTGGTCTGGAAAATTTCTTTGATGGTTTCCTCACTTATTTTTTTATCTTTAAAGGAAACTACCGCCATCTCCAGAGCGTTTAACAAAATACGGGCGTCACCTCCTGAGAGCCTCAGTAAAAGTTCTTTTGCTTCTTTTGAAATAGTTTTTTTATATTTTCCCAGACCCCGGGTTTTATCTTTTAAAGCCTTTTCCAGAAGAATTTCCAGCCTGTCAATATCAAGGCTTTTGAGGACAAACACCCGGCAGCGGGAAAGAAGCGGACCAATAACTTCAAACGACGGATTTTCCGTTGTCGCACCGATCAGGATCAGAAGTCCGCTCTCCACGTGAGGCAGTAGTACGTCCTGCTGAGCTTTGTTCCAGCGGTGGATTTCATCGATAAAAAGAATGGTTTTTTTACCCGTCTCTCTATTGTGTTTGGCTTTTTCAATAAGTTTAAGAAGGTCATCCTTGCCGCTTGTTACCCCTGACAGATGATAAAATTCGCTGTTTGTTCCTTTGGAGATTATATGGGCAAGTGTGGTCTTACCGCTTCCCGGAGGCCCCCAGAAGATCATGGGAAAAACATTATCCGACTCAACCATCAGTCTGATGATTTTGTCTTTGCCGACGATGTCCTCCTGTCCGAGAAATTCATCGAGAGTTTGCGGCCGCATGGAGAGTGCCAGTTTCATGGGGATATTCTCAAAAGTCTCTTTCTAACCCCGAGTAAAACGAGGGATTGAGGCTTTCGGCAGTACCTGTTTTTTTGATATCCATATCCTTATTCTGCCCGCTGTGGCTTTCCGGCATTTTAGGTGCAGGTTTACTTCCTCCCGTAAAAATCACTCCTGATGATTTTGGAATTATTACTTTTTTCTTTTTCGGCTCTTTTGAGATAAAAATCTGAGGCATATTGGTACTAATTATATAATTTTCAGCGGTACATGACAAATCACGGCTTGACTCATTCATTTAAAAGTACTTTAATTAAGTTATGGAAAATATTCCTGCCCAGGAAGGATATCCCTTACCAAACGTACCAGCGAACATAAATCCCCCGCCTTCTGTACCTAATTCGTATGCTTCGTCAAATTTTTCTCCTCCTTCAAGTAAAAGTAAAGTTGGAATAATTCTGGTCTTCACGTTTTTTACTTTATTCATCTTCTTTATAATCGGTGTTCCTGCTGTTTTTCTTTACAGCAACCTGAAAATTCCTTTTATAAGTACCGAGACACGGCAAAATATCTTGATGTCAGCCTATAATATTCCCCTCATTCCCAAAACACCTGAACAAATTCTTCTCATGGCAGCAAATAATAATACCAAATTAACACGCTACAATCCTGATTTTTCTATCGGAGCCAACCTCGGCAATACCGCTGTAAATATAGTCGCGCTCGATTTTAAATTAAATGGTCCTGTAGATTTTTCGTCCGAAAAAATTTCCTTTGACCTGAAATTCGGCCTTGGAGTGAATTTCAGCGGGACTTCATATCAGTCATCTGGCCAGGCTAAAAAAGCCGGGGATAAAGTCTATTTTAAAATCGATAATATCTCTGATTCTATTCTCGAGCTTTACTCCTCATTTTTTTCCTCTTCCTATTTATCCAATTTTTCCGGAACTAAGTCTGCCGGTTTGACAGTCAATTCCGAAATCAAAAAAAATATACAGCGTGTTTTAGATAATTGGGTTTTTTATGATACTAAAGGAATGGAGTCTGAAGCGCGCAAATCCCTGGAAAAAAGCGCCAACAATCAATCTTTAATCGACTCAACCAGAAAAAACATCCAGGAATTTTTATTAAAATCAAAAATATTACCCCAGGTTAAAAAGCTTGGAGATGAAACGATCGATAATACACCGACTTATCATCTCTCTTTTTCCCCAAGCAAAGAACTATTAAAAGAACTTATCACTGAATATTATAAAGCAGGGGAATCTGCCAAAAATAATATTACTGACCTGAATAATCTGACAGATAGTCTGGAAATGATGGAAGTTGACATCTGGTTTGGCCGGAAAGATGCGATACTGCGAAAATTAAGTGTCAAGTCACAGATGAAAATGGATTCCCTTTTGGGACGAGGAAATAGTTTATACGGCGGTATACTGCCAAATTCTCTCCCTGCTCTTGATACTCTCACCAGTCCCAAACTCACCGTCAATACTGTCTTATTGATAAAAGATATTGGCAAAACAGTAACTATCGACTCACCATCATCAAGCATATCACTGACAGATTTTTATACCAAGCTTATGGACGGTGCCAAAACAGAAGAGCAGAAGAAACAGGAACTGCAATCCAAACTTTATAACGATGATTTTTCTATACTGTCAAAAGCCATTTTCAAATATTATGTTGAAAATAAAAAATATCCTGCTGTTCTTAGTGATTTGATTCCCAATTATATCCAGCAGTCAAATACTGTTGTGGGACGGCTGAATAACTACACTTATAAAACAAGCTCCATTGGTAAAAGCTTTGTCCTTTATATAGAATATTCATCTTCTTCGTACACCTCTTCTTATTCCACGCCGTATTATGGAATTAGCTCGACAGGCAACTTTGCTCATCAACTTACAAAGTCTGAATTTGATCTGGTGAATATAGAATAATTTTTTTGAAAATAATCTTTACAATTTAATCTTGCGATATCTTCGACGGAATTGGCTCTTCCTGTCCCAGATATTTGGCGCTTTTCTTTTTATTGTATGGAACATCGGAGGGTGAACTGAGCTCCTCAAAAGTCAAAGCACAAACCCTCATCCCCGCGTAAAGGGCGACCGGCATGCGACCCATATTACCAAGCTCCATGACGACTTTCCCCTTCCATCCGGGCTCGAAAACTGAAGCTGTCGAATGGACCACTATTCCGAGTCTCCCAAGAGATGATCTGCCTTCAAGTCTGGCCAGTAAATGATCCGGAAGCTCAAAACTTTCAATCGTCATCGCCAGTACAAAATCCCCCGGCTGGAGAATAAACGGCTCATTTTCTTTGATTTTCATCTCGCTCGTGACGTCGTTTGTCAATTTAGGATTTCGCGGATCGATATAAGGATATTTACTGTGATCAAAAACCCTGAAACTAAAACCCAGGCGAAGATCTATGGAACAGGAGCCTAGTACCTCTTTCAAGTCAGGCAAAGGCGTAATTTTAATTTTTCCGGCTTTCAGGAATTTCTTGATATCTTTATCAGATAAAACCATTTGGTGTATTTTACCACATACTTGACACCGCCCGCGTATATTATTAATGTATTAATAGATGGAAAAAATAAGCAAAAGCATGAAAAACTTTCTTTCGGACTTTAAAAAATTGCCGAAAAATAATCGGATGTGGATTTTAATCGTTCTCATAATAAGCTTTATTCTCGGCATTATATCGCCAAATCTTATAAAAATAATCAGTAATATCGGAATTAAATGATATTTATAAGTTTACTGTCTTTATCATGTTTATCTTAAGAAAAAAATACCAGCGTGGAGAAATAGCCACACTTCTCACCCTCATTTCGGTAGGACTGATGCTTGCCGGAATAATTGCAGGAACCAAACTTGCCAAGTCTCCCCAAACCACCAAAAGCAATGCGGCCTATCCTACCGGAAACCTCGACGGAACAGTCGATAACGGCAGCGAAAATCCGCCGGCCAAATGTACAGACGGAAGCTGGACATGTGGAGATGTTACAGCAAACCCTGCAATCCGCCAACTATTCTGTAATAACTGGTGCGACGGGCAAAACCAATGGCTTTGGGAAAAAGCAAGATCAGAGCTGGGCGATCCGGATGCCTGCGGGGGCAAGCCGTCAAAACCTAAATCAGATAATTGTCCGCCTCCTCTTTACAACACCCCGACCCCGCACTAAGGCAGTGAAGGGACCCCGCTTTCTTCTGTCAACACGATTTAGAAATGTCCGGTTTCTAACGATTTAGAAATGTCGTCTTTTTCATAATCAACGCTATCT
>Ga0155332_131_pt1 | contig 12379 bp, 9 predicted proteins | sample RifCSPhighO2_02_FD_106300 | JGI IMG/M metagenome (GOLD analysis project Ga0155332, IMG submission 106300) | Candidatus Gottesmanbacteria bacterium RIFCSPHIGHO2_02_FULL_40_13 | reverse complement strand
GGGTAAATTATTTAAAGCCCGGAAGTTTATTTTTAAAACCATAGATTTACCCTCACAAGGGCCTAAACAACAAGGCAAAGTTAGAGATATATACAACCTCCAGGGAAAAAGAATCCTCATCACAACCGATAGAATATCGGCCTTTGACAGAGTTTTAGGCTACATTCCTTATAAAGGACAGGTGCTCAATCAATTGTCAGCTTTCTGGTTTGAAAAAACTTCCGATATTGTAGCCAATCATCTTATAAGCGTTCCGCATCCTAATGTATCTCTGGTGCATGAAGCTAAACCCTACCCGGTGGAAATGGTTGTGAGAGGTTACATTTCGGGAGTTACAAATACTTCTATTTGGGGTTCATATGAAAAAGGTGAGCGGATGATTTACGGAATAAAATTTCCGGAAGGGCTTCATAAAAATCAAAAATTACCATATCCCGTAGTTACACCTACTACCAAAGCAGAACACGGCGGTCATGACCAACCCCTGACAGAAAAAGAAATATTAGATAAAAAATTACTTTCCAAAAAAGTTTGGGAGGATATGAAGGAAGCTTCTATCAAATTATATCTTAAGGGAACCGAAATATGCAGAAGAAGAGGCTTGATACTTGTTGATACCAAATATGAGTTTGGCGAATATAAAGGAAAAATGATGCTTATTGATGAAATTCATACGCCTGATTCCAGCCGCTATTGGAAAAAAGAAAATTACCAAAAAAGATTTGAAAAAGGGCTTGAACCGGAAAATTTTGACAAAGAATTTTTCCGCATCTGGTATGTCAAAAGGGGATATAAAGGAGATGGTAAACCGCCTAAAATGAACACTGATCTTCAGCTAAAAACTGCCATGAGGTATATAAAAATCTATGAGATGATTACTGGAAAAACTTTTAAAGGACTCGAATATCCGTTAGAGGAGTTAATTACGGAATCGTTATCTAAAATATATTGATTTATGGTTATTATTATTCTTGGCTCTAAATCTGACTTGGAATGGGGAAATAAAATTGTATTGCAGCTGGCAAAGTTTGGTATTAAAAATTTAATTCACATCGCCTCTGCCCATAAAACTCCAGATCATCTGCTGCAGCTTTTAAAAAAGTATAATAGGGAAGATGACACTGTCTATGTAGCTGTAGCGGGCAGATCAAACGCACTGGGGGGATTTATTGATGCCAACAGTCAACATCCCGTAATAAATTGTCCACCTTTCAGTTTCTCATACGCGGGTCTTGATATTTTATCTTCCTTAAGGATGCCAAGCGGCGTAGGCTGTCTGACCGTGCTGGAGCCGGACGCTGCCGCACTCGCCTGTGCAAAAATTATGGTCAAGTCAGATAAAAAATTATTCGAAACAATAAAAAAATATCAGAAAGATTTTCAGGAAAAAGTTGTCAAAGACGATCAGGATTTAAGAAAATGATACTAACAACCAAAAGAAAAGAGGCCTTAAAGGATAATTGCGGTGTGTTTGGCATATTTGCTCCCGGCGAAGATGTGGCGAAAATAGCATATTTTGCGCTGCATTCACTTCAGCATAGGGGGCAGGAGGGTGCGGGCATTACGGTTTCGGATGGAAAAGTCCTGCGCAGCATTAAAAGACAGGGACTGGTGACAAGTGTTTTTGATGAAGCAACTTTAAGAACGTTAAAAGGCTTCATTGCAATAGGGCATAACAGATATTCCACCACAGGGGGTAATACTGTAGAAAATGTGCAGCCAATAATCATTTCCCGGCAGGGACAAACATTGGCTATAGCTCATAACGGAAATTTGATCAACAGTGATAAATTGGCATTAAAATTAAAAAGAATCAACAGATTAAGCACGTCAGATACGGAAATATTAGCTTTCATCATATTTAACGATGAATATAAAACCTGGCCCCAAAAAATATTAAACTCCATGAGCAGGTTTAAAGGAGCCTACAGTATTATCGGGTGTACAAAAAAAGAAATGTTCGCCTTTCGTGATCCCTGGGGATTCCGGCCGTTATCCATTGGGAAGATAAACGGCTACTTTGTTTTGTCCTCAGAAACCTGTGCTTTTGATACTATTGGAGCCGAATATCTGAGGGATGTGGAACCGGGAGAGGTAGTTTTTATCGATGAAAAGGGCATGCAGTCAACAGGAAAAATCAGAGTAAAAAATCAAAGTTTTTGCCTGTTCGAGTACGTATACCTAGCACGTCCTGACAGTATAATTAATGGAAAGCTGGTACATAAAGCCAGGCAGACGAGCGGTGAACTTTTAGCTCAGCAAAATCCGGTAAAAGCTGATTTAGTTGTGGCTATACCCGATTCCGGTACTTCGGCAGCATTAGGGTATTCACGGGCTTCAGGAATACCTTTTGGAGAAATTCTGATTAAAAACCGTTACATAGGCCGGACTTTTATTTCTCCTGATCAGCGGCTTCGTGAACAGGGCGTCAAAATTAAATTCAATCCGATGAAGCAGTTTGTCCGGGGAAAACGAATAATTGTAGTTGATGATTCAATCGTTCGAGGAACGACTATGAAACAGATTGTTGAAGTTTTAAGAGACGCCGGAGCTTTGAAAATTCATTTGAGGATATGTTCTCCTCCAATCCGCTGGCCTTGTTTTTTTGGAGTAGATACTCCTGAAAGACGGTCGCTAATCGCTGTCGATAAAACTATAGAAGAAATCAAAAAATTCATTGCCTGCGATTCACTGGAATATTTATCCCTGGGAGATTTAATCAAAGCTTCAGGACAGCCCAAAGACCAGCTATGCACAGCCTGCTTTTCAGGAAAATATCCAATGCCTGTTGACCTGAATTTTAAAAAAAATATTTTTGAAAAAATTTACTAATTACCCGCCTTCGCGCAAAGCTCCGGCGAGGTGAAAAAGGAGGAATTAATGAAAAATGTTAATAATTTAAAAAAAGCAGATAAAGAAATCGCTTTTTGGCTGGAAAAAGAAACTAAAAGACAAATCGAAGGCCTTGAGATGATTCCGTCTGAAAATTATGTCTCTGATGTGGTGATGGAAGCCATGGGTTCGATACTGACCAATAAATATTCTGAAGGATTTCCCAAAAAAAGATATTATGGAGGCAATGATAATATTGATGAAATTGAAATAATTGCACAGAAAAGAGCCAAAAAACTTTTTGGAGTTGAGCACGTCAATGTACAACCCTATTCCGGATCACCAGCTAATTTGGCTGTATACCTCGCAACCTGCAAGCCGGGTGATACAATTATGGGTCTTGATTTGACGGATGGGGGGCATCTAACTCATGGCTGGAAAGTGAGCGCCACCGGTATTTTTTACAAATCCATTATGTATCATGTCGATCATAAAACCGGGAAAATTGATTTTGAAGAACTTGAAAAATTAGTCAGGGAGCACAAACCGAAACTTATCTGGGTAGGTGCGACTGCCTATGTTTATGAATTTCCTTTTGAAAAATTAGCCCGCATTGCCGATATTAGCGATGCCTATTTGGCTGCGGATATTGCCCATGTAGCAGGTTTGGTTATTGCCGGAGCACATATTTCACCTGCAAAGTATGCCCACATTATCACTACAACTACTCATAAGACGCTTAGAGGTCCACGAGGGGCCATGATAATGGTGACGAAGAAAGGTTTGAAAAAGGATCCGGAATTAGCTGATAAGGTGGATAGAGCGGTATTTCCCGGGCTTCAGGGAGGTCCGCATGACCATACTACAGCAGCTATAGCCGTAGCTTTACTGGAAGCGAGTAAACCCAGTTTTAAAAAATACGGTAGGCAGATTAAAACCAATGCCAAAACCCTAGTTAAACAGCTGATGAAAGAAGGGTTAAAGTTGGTTGGCAATACAACGGAGAATCATCTGCTTTTAGTTGATCTCACGCCATTTTTCGGACCGGGTGGAGGTTTTTTCGCCCAGTATGCTTTAGATACAGCCGGTATAACAGTGAATAAAAATACCATTCCCGGAGAACCTTCTTCACCTTTTTATCCATCAGGTATCAGGCTCGGTACTCCGGCCTTGACGACTAGGGGCATGAAGGAGATGGAAATGAAAAAAATCGGGCACTGGATTTACCAATCACTTATTGCTGTTAGAGAATACAAATTGCCTGATAAGAAAGAAGACAGGAAAAAATATCTGGAGAATTTCCGGAATAAGGTACATAAAAACAGCAAACTTCTGGCAATCAAAAAAGAAGTTAAAAAATTTGCTTCTAAATTTCCAATTTTCGCATGGTAAATAAAATAGCAGTTCTTATATCCGATAAAGGTACGGGCAGTAATCTGGCTGCAATTTTGCAGGCAATAGATGACGGAATAATACGAAACGGAAAAGTTACTGTCGTAGTTTCAGATAAAAAAGAGGCTAAAGGATTAATTCACGCCTGTAAAAGAAATATTCCTGCAGAAATAAAAGGCTTGAAAGAATATCTTCAGCAGGGAAAAACACGCCAAAATTACGATTATGATCTGGGAGTGATGCTGAAAATGAAATATCATGTTGATCTGGTAGTACTGGCCGGTTGGATGCTGATATTGGGAAAGAATTTTTTAAAATATTTTCCGGACAAAGTTATAAATTTGCACCCCGGACTATTACCGGATGGAGATATTGATTATTTGATTTTATCAGACGGAATTAAGGTCAAAGCCATACGCGGACTGCATACTGACGCGGCAGTGCAATTTGCCATAGACCATCACTATCCGGTGACAGGTTCGACGGTCCATTTTGTCACTCCACTTGTCGATCAGGGACCGGTTATTATCCGCAGTGAGGTCAAAATTAAAAATAAGGACAATGTGAAAACTCTCTACCAACGCATGAAAAAAGCAGAACACAAGATTTTACCTGAAGCGATAGCACTTTTTTGTGATAATAGATTAAAAATTGAAGACGGTAGAGTTATTATTAAAGATGCTGAAACAAGTTCAGCATGACAATTAATTTACTGTCATCCTGAATTCATTTCAGGATCTAAATATGAAAATTCTTGTTATTGGATCAGGCGGACGGGAGCATGCTTTGGTCTGGAAAATTGCTCAATCAAAAAAAGTATACAAAATATACTGCGCTCCGGGAAATCCGGGTACATCCGAATTGGCTGAAAATATTAATCTAAAAGTTACAGATCTTACAGGATTAATGCAGTTTGCCAAAAAAAACAAAATTGACCTGACGGTAGTTGGTCCGGAAAATCCACTGATCGAAGGAATTGCCGATTTATTTAATAAAAATAAGTTAACAATTATAGGGCCGGATAAAAAGGCATCCCAAATAGAGGGGTCAAAAGTTTTTGCCAAAAAACTTCTCCTGAAATATAAAATTCCGACTGCTAAATTCAAAGTGTTTGATAATTACCGTAAAGCCTCTTTTTTCCTTACGAGGTTGCACCTCGTACGAGGTGCAACCTCGTTGAACTCGTTGAAATATCCTCTTGTAATTAAAGCAGATGGACTATGTGCAGGAAAAGGAGTAGCTGTCTGCCATAATAAAGGTGAAGCATTAAAATTTCTAAAATTACTTTTGATAGATAAAGTTTTCGGAAAATCAGGAAATAAAATAATTATTGAAGAATGTCTTAGCGGTCCAGAGGTTTCCTTTATGGTAGCAACCGATGGCAGTAATTTTATTTCATTTCTACCTTCTCAAGATCATAAATCTGTGTTTAATGATGACAAGGGTCCCTATACCGGGGGGATGGGTGCTTATGCTCCTGTACCTTTTGTAAATTATAAACTTACTAAAACTATCGAAGATAAAATTGTCAAACCAACATTAGAAGCTATGGCCAAAGAGGGAATTCCTTATCAAGGTATTCTCTATCCTGGTTTGATTATAACAAAAGATGGGCCTTATGTTTTGGAATTCAATTGTCGATTTGGAGATCCGGAAACACAGCCTCTGATGATGTTGTTAAAAACAGATATAATTGACGTCTTTGAAGCAATCGTCCAAAAAAGAGTAAAAAACCTGAAACTAGATTGGTATAAAGGATCTGCAGTTTGTGTTGTTTTGACCTCCAAAGGTTACCCCGGTAATTATGAAAAAGGTATAGAAATTTATGGTTTAGATAAATTAAATAAGAAGAATAATATTGTTGCCTTCCAGGCGGGAACAAAAAAGATTGATAATAAAATATTTACTAACGGTGGAAGAGTTTTAGGTGTTACAGCAAGAGGAGTTAATCTCAAAGAAGCAATAAAAAATGCCTATAAAAATCTAGGTAATAACCAAATTAATTTTTCCGGCATGCATTACAGAAAAGATATCGGAAAAAAGGGGATTAAAACAGTGAATAATTATCTTTTAGACACCAGCAATAGAAAAAAAATCACTTATTCACAAGTTGGAGATAATTACGAAACCAAGGATCCGGTACTACGGCTTACCCAAAAGGCAGCAGCAGAAACTGCCAAAGAGCTTGAAAAATCAGGTTATAAAGGGTTAGAAGAAACGAGGGGGTCTTCAGCTTTTGTCTGGAAACAGGGTGACTATCTTATGGCCACAGTTTTGGAATGTTTAGGTACCAAAAATTTAGTTGCAGATGAAATGCGTAAAATTACAGGTAAAACGTATTACGACTCAATCGCGCAGGATACAGTTGCTACCTTTATTAATGATCTGTCAACAGTTGGTGCAAAATCTCTGGTTATAGAAGCATATTGGGCAATTGAAGATAATACATGGTTTAGTGATACAAAACAGATGACTCACTTTATTACAGGATGGAAAAACGCTTGTATCATGGCAGGTGCTGCCTGGGGTGGAGGAGAAACTCCTACTCTGAAAGGGATTATAAACCCAGGTACTATTGATCTGGCCGGATCAGCTGTAGGTATTATTGAACCAAGCCATAGATTAATTACCGACGATAAACTCCAAAAAGGAGACAGAATACTTCTTTTAAAAAGTAATGGCCCTAACGCCAACGGTATCTCACTGGCAAGAAAAATCGCCAAGAAACTAAAAAAAGGTTATAGAACCAAATTACCCAGTGGTGAGTTTTATGGAGAAGCTATTTTAAAACCCACAAATATATATTCCAGACTCATTCAGGATTTATTGGATGAAGTTGAAATTCATTACATCGTAAATATTACCGGTCATGGTCTTAGAAAGCTTATGAGGGCAAGACAGAATTATTCTTATATACTCGAAAAAATCTTTGAACCGCAGGAGGTTTTTTGTTTTATCCAGAAGCATGCAGGTCTTTCCGATTACGAAATGTATCAGACATACAATATGGGTATGGACTATGGAATATTTCTTAAATCTCAGGATGTTGAGAAAGCACAGAAAGTCATCAAAAGACACCATTTTGAATCGATAGATGCAGGATATGTTGGAGAAGGCCCAAGAAGAGTAGAGGTAACACCCAAAAAAATAATATACAAATCAGAAACATATCAAATACGATGATATTTTGATATATGAATTTGAGAATCGAATCCATACAAGCTGTAGAAACCTTACAGGAAAAATGTATTAGTTCCTACAACGAATTACTCGACACATTAAAAGATGGCATGTCTGAAGCAGATATCAAACTGATATTAATTAGTTTAATGAAAAAAAAGGGTATCCATTCCTATTGGTATGATATTGGTATCATGGTTCTTATTAATGAGAACAGGTTCCGTGATATGCAAAAAAAGGACTATGTCTTGAAATGCCCGTCAGAAACAGTGGTGTTAAAAAAAGGAAATCCAATTTTTATCGATTTTCATCCGATGGATGAAAACGGAATATGGTCAGATTTTTCCTCTATGTGTATTTTTAAACCATCTGATGACGATAAAGATAAGGTGTCATTTTTGGAATTAATTTACTCAATTCATATGGAAGGTATAAGAAGTCTAAATTCTACTATGACTTTCGCAGACGTATTTAGGTGGTATCAAACGAAGTATAAAGAATATAATATGGAGATTGAAGACGCCCGACACACGGTCGGACATACAGTGGATTCAGGCAAAAAAAATGATAAATATGGCAATGATAAAAGATTATTTTTGGATAGCATCAACAGAGAATCTATATCAGGCTATATATTAGCAATAGAACCGGGAGTATATAAATTTAGTAATAAAAAAATGTTAGTAGGACGGTTTGAGGACTGTGTTTATATTCCTCAATCGGGTGTTCCGGTTATTTTGGGGCGAAAAAATAAATTGCCCTTATATATCAATTAATTTCATGAATTATACTATTGCCACACTTGCTTCACATTCCTGCCTGCAGATTCTTAAGGGCGCAAAAGATGAGGGATTTGCTACTCTGGCAATTGCTTCCAAAGACCGGGCATTATTTTACCGAAGATTTAATTTTATAGATAAAATAATACCGGTTGCTGAATATAAGGATATTTATAAACTAAATACTGAATTAAAAAAACAAAAGGTAATAATTATTCCTCATGGTTCTTTTGTCGCCTATTTAGGCGAGGATTATGACAAAAAACTGAAATTACCCCACTATGGCAATAAAAAAGTTTTAGAATGGGAAGGCGACAGACTAAAGCAGACAGAGTGGTTAAATAAGGCAGGATTATTAACCCCTAAGCTGATTAGTCATCCATCCCTGATAAATCAACTGGTTATAGTAAAATTTTTTGGAGCCAAAGGCGGAAGCGGATATTTTTTAGCACAATCAGAAAAAGAATTTATTATAAAAATAGAGAAATTTAAAGGTGAAAAATATATTATCCAGGAATACATGGTGGGGACGCCTGTTTACCTGCAGTATTTTTATTCCAGGATAAATAAACAGATTGAACTTATGGGAATAGACCGCAGATATGAAACTAATATAGACGGTTTATCAAGAATCCCGGGTAAATTTGAGAAAAATATAGATTTTGATCCCACTTTTACCGTCATCGGAAACTTTCCTTTGGTAATCAGAGAGTCCCTGTTACCGGAAGTTTACAATATGGGTGAGAGGGTTGTTGCAGTGTCAAATAAAATTATTCCATCTAAAGGATTATATGGCCCTTTTTGTCTGGAAACAATTGTGACTAAAAATCAGAAGTTTTACTGCATAGAAATTTCCTGCCGAATTGTGGCCGGTACAAATTTATTTATCACCGGTTCCCCATATACCGACTTAACCTATGGTGAACCGATGAGTACAGGAAGAAGAATAGCTAGAGAAATAAAGGAGGCAATAAGACTAAATAGACTTCAAGAAATTTTAGATTAAGCCCAAAGAGGTTGCACCTCCAAGAGGTGCAACCTCAGAAAGAATATGAATATTCCAATAATTACAACTCTCGGAGGACACTCGGCATTGGAAATTTGCCTGGGAGCAAAAAAACTGGATTTTCAGACTCTGGTGATTGTAGAAAAAGGCCGTGAAAATACGTATACAAAATATTATCAGAATCTGGTAGACGATTATATTCTGCTGGATAAATTCGATAAGCTGACGAGTAATAAAATTATTCAATTATTAAAATCTAAAAAGGTGATATTTATTCCGCACAGGTATGTTCAGGTCTATGTTGATTTATCAAAATTTGAGACTATTTTCGAGGTTAAAGTTTATGGCAATAAATACCTTCTCAAATATGAGGAAAGAGAGGGTAAATTTAATCAGTACCAAATAATGAGAGAAGGGAATATTGATTATCCGCTAAGGTATGAAAACCCTGCTGAAATTGACCGTCTGGTACTGGTAAAGACTAAGGAGGCTGTGAGAAATTATGAACGGGCTTTCTTTTTCGCCGGATCTTATCGGGAGTATAAAGTGAAATCACAGGAATTAATAGGCAAGGGGTCTATAAAAAGAGAAGATCTAAAGCAGGCGGTAATTGAGGAATATTTGATAGGTGTACAGGTCAATTTTAACTTCTTCTACTCGCCGTTATCGCATAAAGTAGAACTAATGGGTACAGATACCAGGAGACAGACAAATATTGACGGTTTACTACGTATACCGGCAGTCCAACAAATAGAAATTGAACATAATATTTATCCATCGTATATTGAATCAGGCCACTGTGCGGTGACGGTCAAAGAATCACTTCTGGAGAAAGCCTTTGATTTGGCTGAAAAATTAGTTAAAGCCTCGCGGGATATTGTTCCACCCGGTATTATCGGACCGTTCGCTCTTCAGACTGTCGTTTTGCCGGGACCGCCAAAGGAGAAAATTGTTGTCTTTGATATTTCACTGCGCATACCCGGCTCACCGGGATCTGTATTTACACCATACAGTCATTATCTGTATGATAAACCCGTGAGCATAGGAGAGCGTATAGCTCTGGAAATAAAAAAAGCTATTACATTAAAGCGATTAGATGAAATTACAACCTGATATGGATAATATAAAACACCGTTTGACAGCCATTTCCCTGCTTGACGGCAGAAATTGGGATAAAGTTAGAGGCGTATCGGAATATTTTTCTGAATTTGCCCTGATCAAACACAGGGTATTTATCGAGATCAGATATCTTCTGTATTTATCAGAAAAAACTAATTTACTGCGAAAATTTAATCCTAAAGAAAAAATATTTCTGAATAATATCGGAGAAAATTTTACTCTTAAGGATGCCGCTGAAGTCAAAGCCATCGAAAAAAAACTCAACCATGATGTCAAAGCTGTAGAATACTTTCTCCGCCGAAAATTGGAAAAATCTTCATTGAAAGATGTTACAGAATTCATTCACTTCGGTCTGACTTCATATGACATTAACATTCCTTCATATGCCCTGATGATGACAGGATTCCGGGATAAAGTTATTTTACCAACTGCACATAAAATAAGAGATTTATTAAAGAATTTAATTATAGAAACTAAAAACATGAACATGCTGGCACGAACCCACGGACAGCCTGCTTTACCAACTACCATGGGAAAAGAACTGGCGGTTTATTATCGGAGAATTCTGAAGGAAATAGAAATGATCAGAACTTATAAGTTTGAAGCAAAATTAAATGGAGCCGTAGGAAATTTTAACGCTTTTTATTTTATTAATCCGAAATTTGACTGGATGACTTTCAGCTCTTCATTTATTATATCTCTGAGATTAAAATCTAATCTGATTACGACGCAAATTCTTCCCTATGATAACTGGATAGAATTTTTTGATTCGCTCAAAAGACTTAATTTTATCTTTCTTGGGCTCTCTATCGATTTCTGGTGGTATATCAGCATGGAATATTTTTTACAAAAAAAGAAGAAGGAAGAGGTGGGATCTTCAACTATGTCACACAAAATTAATCCGATTACTTTTGAAAATGCTGAGGGAAATTTAGGACTCGCTAATTCATTATTTGAATTTTTTGCCAGAAAACTGTCTTATTCCAGACTGCAAAGAGATTTGTCCGATTCGACCGTGAAGAGGAATTTTGGCCTGGCTTTCGGGTTTACAATTCTGGCTTGGGACAGCCTGATTTCCGGTTTAAACCGTATTCAACCGAATCCTGACAAAATGCGGGAGGATTTGGACAGCAATTGGGAGATTTTTTCAGAAGGAATTCAGATATTCTTACGTTTTCACGGCTATAAAAATGCTTATGAACTTTTAAAAGAGGAAACCCGCGGTAAAAGATTATCCAGGGATAAATTATTTGACATTATTGACCGGTTACCGATAAAAAGCGCACATAAACAAATATTAAAGATAAAAGATTTAAGAGAATATGGCGGGATAGCCGAAAAATTAGCCCAACTCTCTGTAAAATCCTAAGAGGCACAAATCCTTATGAATAATCCGCAAGTTGTTATCGGTGCTCAGTGGGGCGATGAAGGCAAGGGGAAAATCGTTGATTTTCTTGCCAAAGACGCTGATCTGGTCGTGCGCTTTAACGGAGGAAATAATGCAGGACATACAGTAGTTTGCAACGGAGAGAAATTCCCTTTATCTTTACTGCCATCCGGAGTGTTGCGGAAGAAAAAACTGCTTATTTCGCAGGGGGTTGTGATAAATCCTCAAGTTCTTCTTCAAGAGATTGATTTTTTTACTAAAAGAGGATTTGGTTTGGATTTGACGATAGATCAGAGGGCCAATATCGTCATGCCCTATCATCAGCTGTTGGACGCGGCAACTGAGGAGGCTAAAGGAAAAAATAAAGTCGGCAGTCTGAAACTGGGGATAGGTTACTGCTATGAAGACAGGAATAACAGGCAGGGAATACGGCTCGAGGATTTGGTGAATCCAACAATATTTCGTGCCAGACTTCATGAAATTTTTCTTTTAAAAAAGAAACGGATTGAATGCGTATATGGTTTCAGGGTAAATTTAAGTGAAAAAAGCATCTTTGATGAATTTGTGAAATACGGTACAAGATTGAAAAAATATATGGGAGATGTCAGTCGAATCGTCTTTGAAACTCTCCATAAAAAAGATATTTTGTTCGAGGGAGCCCACGGGGTTTTTTTAGACGGCAAT
>Ga0155332_101_pt3 | contig 12469 bp, 10 predicted proteins | sample RifCSPhighO2_02_FD_106300 | JGI IMG/M metagenome (GOLD analysis project Ga0155332, IMG submission 106300) | Candidatus Gottesmanbacteria bacterium RIFCSPHIGHO2_02_FULL_40_13 | reverse complement strand
AATCCTTATATAAATGAAGAATTTTATCAGCTTCCGCATACGTAAATCCAAACTCGTCCTCATCGCTTTGTCCCTGCCAAAGACCGGCAGTCGGAACAGCGTCAATAATTTTTGGAGGTAATTTAAAATATTTGGCCAGTTGTCTCACTTGGGTTTTATAAAGACCGCGCACCGGTTCAATGTCTGAGGCCTCGTCGCCGAAACGGGTGAAGTAGCCAAGAAGATACTCTGTTTTATTTTCGGTACCAAGCACCAAAACCTGATGCTTTTTAGCCAGATCAAACAAGATTGTCATACGGACGCGGGCGATGATGTTGCCTTTTCTGATTTTGCCGGATGAAGGATCCAATTTTAAGATCTGGTCAACAGGGGGCTGAATATCATAGATAATAATATTGGCATCTGGAATATGCAGTTGACGGACCAGTTGTTTGGCATCACTAAGTCCTTCCTTATTTAACTTCCCGTAAGGAAAAATGCCGACGAAAACATTTTTTTCTCCGAGTGCCCGCACGCCTAACGCGCAGGAAACGGCTGAATCAATACCGCCGGAAAGTCCGATAATAACTTTGGAGAAACCGGCTTTCCCGAGGGTTTTTTTGATAAAATTAATAATTCTTTCTGTTGTTTGTTTGGTATTAATAGCTAAATTAATTTTCATGATATAAATCCAAAGTTTAAATTTCAAAGATACAAATCAAATTCAAAATCTAAATGTCTTAATTTAGTAATTAGGATTTTGGTATTAATTTGAAATTTGGGTTTTGTCATTTGGAATTTACTTGTATAGTTTTCTCGTCCTGATCATCTCCTCCACCTCGGGAAAAACCAGGCCTTTTATCGACAGGCCGTTTTTTATCCTGTCTCTGATTAAAGTTGAAGAAATATTACTCAGAAGAAGATTCCCTTCAATTTTTTTAAATCCGGAGGGAAGGTTTTTGACAGGATAGTCTTTTCTGGGAAATACCAGAAAATCAATAATTCTGGATAACTTCTGGTAATCCCGCCAGCGGGAAAATTCGGCTGTCACGTCAGACCCGACTACCCAAAAATATTTATTATATTGGTCGCGAACGAGGCCGGACACCAGCTCGACAGTATAAGTCACGTTTTCTCTGGCAAGGGCTATGGTTGACACCCTTATTCTGCCGGCCTCCAAAAAATGAAGCATATCCAGCCGGTCACGAGGGGAAGCCGTGATTGGTTTAAAGGCATTGGAATGATCCGGCATCAGCCAGACCTGGTCAATATGTTTGACGCACTCCAGTATTTGTGCCCCCGTCCAGTAATGCCAGATGTGAGGCGGATCAAAACGTCCGCCGAGTATAGCGATGTTCATAAAAATAAATTGTTACATTGCTTCATTGTTAAATTGTTGATTTGCGCCGGAGTAATTGATTTTCTACAAAGTTCATGATACTAACTACAAAAGGGAATGACAAAGCGCCTTCTGTTTGAATAAATTGACTAAAACTGCCACAACTTGGGCACGCCCGTGTGAGGTTAAAAAAAATGATATCTAAAACAAGAGTAAGAGGAAAAACAAGAACAAAAAATAGTATTCGGTGAAATTTCATTTTGTGTTGTCATCTTACGAATTTTTCTCTAAAAAGGCAAGCCGTGAACTAGAGCGAAACACGGTTCATAGTGCAGCCCTAAACCGAGCTATGCCAAGTCAGACTTGGTTATGCTCTGGTGTTAAGGCAAGAGAGGTGAAAACTGTAAGTAACAGCTGGCCCTGCTGAAGAGTTACGAGATAATGATCGAAAAGGCCAAGAAGCAAGAGTTGTACAACTCCAATAAAAACCAGGTAATCTGATTTTGCACTTCGAAGATATAGTTTGGAAAATAAAATTAAGGCGGTTATAAGTCCCCATAAACCGGTTTCCAGAAAAATTAATAAATACATGTTATGAAGAGGTTGAAATATATAAATTCCGGCTGTGGGCGGTACAAACTCATGAAAATTAACAATAAAATTATTCAAACCATAGCCAAAGACAGGTTGGAGCCTGATCATCTCAAAAGCTGTTGAGATAAAACTGGATCTTTCTTTAAAACTGTCAATTGTCTGCGGAAGAATAAACGGCGTTAATACAGAAAGTAAAAGAATGACATATAAAACAGACAGGAGGATTATTTTTCTGCGTGCTGTTTTGACAACGATTTTGGGATCTGCTAAAAAAACAAGGCCGAAACCAAATGCACCCATCACCCAAGCAGTACGGCTAAAGGTAAAAACAAGGGCAAACAGTCCCAACACCAAAGTCAGGTTAAGATATAAATAGAGTTTACCGGTTAAGACGTCTCTATGGTAAATCATGATTGCCAATATAACCGGAAGCATAACCGCTAAAAAACCTCCCAACACGTTAGGATGAGGAAAAGTTGCGTAGGGGCGAAGCATCTCGGCCCCGTTGATGGTAGTTTTGGCGATTCCGGGAGTTGACAGGTTAAAGCTTCTTTCCCCTAACCACCAAAACAACCCCCCGATTGAAGATTGGGCAAGAAACTGCCATATAGCTACGACACTTGAATAATACACGCCAACAGATAAAGATAAAATGCTTTCCAGAAGCTTTGGTTTAAGCCTGATAATATAAGAGACCAAGTAAGCATACTCGGTAATTTTTAGCAGTTTATACAACGCCGCCTGAGGATTGGCAGCAATAAATAGACTGGTAAAGACAAGATAAAGTAAAAGTGCCAGAAAAAAATACCATCGTTTTGAGTTTCTTGTAAAAGATTTGGAGGCGCGGGTAAAAAGTAAACCTCTCTTTATCTGCAAAAACCCGATCACCTCAACTGCCAGCATTAATAAGATCAATAAATCAGTAAGAAAAATCGTCGGGGAAAGATAGTCGCTGCGAATACCGGCTATTAAAGCAAAATCAGGAAAAAAATGGCGCCCGAGCTGAACGGGCAGAAAAATCAATAAAAGATAATACAAAATGTGATTCAGTTTCACTCTGTAAGAAGTTTGATCGTCAATCTTCTGTCGCGTCCTTCACCGATAGACTCTGATGTGACTTTTTTATTGTCAGTCAGACACATGTGTGCAATCCGTCTTTCGTAAGAAGTGAAATCAGGTAAGGTCACGCTTTGACCGGTGGTTTCTACCTCAAGAGCAATTCTTTCTACCATTTCTTTAATGCTTTCTTCGCGGCTTTTACGGTAGCCGCCAACATCGAGCACTATCCTATGCCATTTATTGGTTTTATTAAATATTATGACTCCGATGATTAGCTGTAAACTGTTTATAGTCTCTCCGTGCCGGCCTATAAGAAGACCTGTCTCTTCAGTTGTAATATTAACCAAAAAATCTCCGGCCAGATCGCTTCCTTCTTCCACTTTTTTCTCCACAACTTCCAAAGTTGAAGTAATGCTTAACTTGCTCAGTATATCTTCCGTCGTTTCTTTGATGAGGTCCTGAATTTTTTTATCTTTTTTAGCTTTAACCATTTTCTTTTTTCAAATGTTTTTGTAAATTTTTCTGCTCGATTATACCAAAAACCGTAAAAGTGTTCCAGTAAAGAGATAACCCCAAAGGAAAAGAATAGGCGAAAAAGCCGATCATGAGGGGCATCATTATGGACATTTGTTTCTGCATCATCATGCCCATATCTTCTGTTTTATTATCTTTATCTTTTGTTGTTATTTGTTGTTTGTTATTTGTTGTTTGAGTCTGTGGTATCATCATTTTGGTCTGAATATACTGTAAAACACCGGTAATTACAGGAACTGCCAATAAAATAAACCCTGAAGTTTGCCACTCTGATGGTTTGCTGGCAAGATTCAGACCGAAAAAAGACAAGTCCAGAGTCTCTATTTTCAAAAAAGAAAGATAAATAACTTTATTGATATCAGAAATAAGATTTGGCAGATTATTGTTGGATAATACTTGAAAAAATACATTATAAAGGGCGATTAAAATAGGCATCTGGAGAAGCAGCGGCAGACAGCCTGCGGCAGGATTAATACCGGCCTCTTTATATAACTGCATTTGCGCTTGTTGGAGTTTAACCTTATCATCTTTATGTTTTTTGCCTAAGGCGTCAATATGAGGTTTAAGCTTATTCATTTTATGAGCGCTTTTAAGTTGGCTTAGTGTCAGGGGGTGTAAAATCAAGCGGATCAGCGAAGTCATGGTAATCACTGCTAAGCCCAATGCTCCCGGCAGGTGAAGAGTGACGAATAACTTATACAAAGCCATTAAGATGTTTAAAATCGGCCAAATTAGTACCTGATTGAAAAAAGTCGGATTAGTCATTTTAATAAAGGATCATATCCCTTGCCTCCCCACGGATGACAGCGGATTATTCTTTTAAGTCCCCAAAATAATCCTTTTATTGTACCACATCTCTCTACCGCCTCATAGGTGTATTGTGAACAGGAGGGATAAAACCGGCAACTGGCGGGTAATGGCAGTTTTTGATAGATTAGAATTGCCGACAGGATGATTTTTTTTATCATACTTAGTATTCTTTGAACCTCTATCACCGGATTTGACTTAAAAGGCGTTGCAACTCCGGACTGAATTTATCTTGATCTTTTTTAGTGAAGAGAACTTTTAATTTTATCATGATGTCTTTTGTTTCTTGAGTTTTAAGAGTCATGTTACGCAGGTCTTCAGTAATTAATCTTTTGACTAAATGGCGCCTGACTGAAGACTTTGACAGTTTTTTGGGTGTGATAATTACAAACCGGTTATTTCCGGCGGGTGATTTTTTGTACCATAAGTCCAAAAAATAAGAACTTAATTTAATAAACCTTTCGGGATTTTTCCTGAAATCCTGAAAAGTGAGGCGAAGACGAGCTGGAAGCATGAAGTTTTAAATTCAGATAGTAAGTTTTTTTCTGTTTTTGAATATTCTTCTTTTGATAACTTCCCGTCCGCTGTGAGTTTTCATGCGCTCTCTAAATCCGTGTTTAGTGGCCCTTCTTTTCTTTTTAGGTTGGTACGTGCGTTTCGGCATAAGTAAACTATCTTAACATATTTCATCCCTCAAGGTAAATTACTAAAATAACTTAATAGGTTATAGAAAGAGCTAGTTAAGACTTATTGACAATTGTGGATAACTTTTTTAGGATGTGGATATCTTATGGACCAGCAAATTTTATGGCAGACAGTTCTTTCTGATCTGGAACTGCAGGTCAGTAAAGCGGTTTTTCAAACTCTTCTTTCGAAAATAGAACTGTTATCTATTGATAATGATACTGCTGTTATCGGTTGTCAACAACCTATGCTTCTTAATCTTATTGAGAACAGGTATTGCCCTCTGATTAAAAAAACTCTTGACTCATATACTAAAAAAAACATGAGGCTGGTTTTTACTTCAAAAACTAAAGCTGTAAATAAAATAACTGACGGACCTTTATTCACCATGCCGCGGCCCCAATCTAATACCGGAAATTTTTCAGATGTCAGATTAAATGCGGATTTTACTTTTAAAAATTTCGCAGTTTCTTCTTCAAACCAAATGGCTTATGCTGCAGCAACAGCTGTTGCTCATGCACCAGGGATTTCATATAATCCTCTTTTTTTATATGGGGGTGTGGGGGTAGGAAAAACACATCTCATGCAGGCGGTGGGACATGAAATTTTAAAATCAAATCCATCCACAAAAATAATTTACTGCACCGGGGAAGAGTTTACCAATGATATTATTGAGGCAATCGGCAGTAAAACCACCACCCCTTTTAAAAAAAAATACCGCCAGTTGGATTTATTTATGATCGATGATGTTCAGTTTATTGCCGGAAAATATTCGGTGCAGGAAGAATTTTTCCATACTTTTAACGCCATTTATCAGCTTAAAAAACAAATAATTCTTACCTCAGACCGCCCGCCTGAAGAAATAAACAAACTCGAGGAAAGATTGCGCTCGCGTTTTGAGGGGGGGTTGATAATCGATATAGGACAACCTGATTTTGAACTTCGTACAGCCATTCTGCTTATCAAAGCCAAACAAAGAGGGGTAAATCTGACGATTGAGGTAGCCAAACTGCTGGCGTCAAATGTTGATAATATCAGAAAACTTGAGGGTGTTTTTATCAGGGTATTGTCTGAATCCCGAACCAGAAATATACCGCTTGATGAGGAGTTGGTAAATGATGTTTTTGGTAAAACTGTTAAAAATCAGCTGGAGGTTAATCATGTGGCACCCCAACAGGTTATAAACGCGGTTGCTTCTTATTTTAATCTGACACTTTCCCAACTAAAAGGAGCCCGGCGGGATAAATATCTGTCACGGCCCAGGCAAATACTTTATTATGTAATGAGGGTTGAGTTGGGAATTCCTTTAATGAGTATTGGAGATTTGTTGGGAGGACGCGATCATTCTACTGTTCTTCATGGTGTTAGAAAGATATCCGGTCTTTTATCCACAGATGAAAAAATAAGGGAGGATTTATTGGGGATAAAAAATAAAATAATGGGATAAATCCGGTATTTATCAACTTATCCACTTAATTGTTATTTTTATCCACAATTTTATCAACATTAAATAAGGGGGTTATACACTTATAAAATATAGTTTTTTTCTTGTTCTTGACTGCTAACTTAATTTTCTTTAAACTTATCACCAGTTCCTATTATTACTACTACTAATTAAAAGATATGCATTTTGTCGTTTTAAAAGAGAACATTAATAAAGCTTTAAACATTGTCAGTAAAACACTTTCCACCAAACCGCAAATGCCGATTTTATCCTGTTTGTTATTAAGAGCAAAAGAAGGTAAACTGCAAATACTTTCAACTAACCTGGAACTCGGAATAATTTATGAAATACCGGTCCAAATAGAAAAAGAAGGTGAAATAGCCATACCGGGAAAATTACTGGCTGATTTTATAGCTACACTCCAAACAGATAAAGTAGAGTTTGAAGTAGAAACAACCAAATTAACCGTTAAGACCAAAACCACTAAAGCAAGTTTTACTACAGCCAACATAAGCGAATTTCCCCCTTTTGTAGAATCACCTAAAAACCAAAGAAAACTCGCCTTTAATAAAATAAAAGAAACCATAATACGCACGGTTTTTGCAGCTTCCATAGATGAAGCCCGTCCGATACTCACAGGAGTAAAAACTACCCTATCTCAGGGTAAAATGTTTATGACCGCTACAGACGGCTACAGATTATCTAAAGAGCAGGTAAGTCTTGAGGATACAAAAGAAGACATAGAGATAATCCTACCAGCCCAATCCCTTTCTGAAATTGTCAGAATCGCACAGGAAGTTAAAGCCGAAGAAATATCATTCGCAATTATAGAAAATAAAAATCAGGTGGTATTTACCATGCCAAGCGTTCAGATTTTTACCAGACTTATTGACGGAGAATTTCCCAACACAGACAAAATTATTCCCCAAAGCTTCAAAACAAGAGTAATAATCGATAAAGACGTTTTTTCCCAGGCGGTAAAAACAACCTCGCTTTTCGCCAGAGGGGCAGCCAATATTATCAAGATTAAAATTGAAAAAAACCACCTTAAGCTTTCTGCCAACAACCCTCAAATCGGTGAGGATGAAGATTCGGTTGAAGCCAAGGTAGAGGGCGAAGAGACGGAGATCGCCTTTAATTTCAGATTTTTACTGGATTTACTGGCGAATTTTCCAGGTTCGGAAGTGGTTTTTGAGTCCTCCGGACCATTAAATCCCGGAGTTTTTAAACCCAAAAGCGAAAAAATCAACTTTCTTCATATAATCATGCCGGTGCGGGTCCAGGATTAAGGCAGGGACTTCTGTAGATAACTTTTCTCAAAAAATTCCCAAGATAAGCTGGTGGTTAAAAAATCGCGCTCAAAATCAGACCAGGCCATTTTACGGTTAGGATCAGGCAGTCTGACTTTCAATGAATTACTGACTCCGTAATTAGGGATGGTGTTTGATGATGGTCCCATAAATAAAACAAGGATAATCAAAGCTATTGGTACACCAATTATTAAAATAGCTAATGCCTTTACCATACCCATAAACGCGTCATCAAGAGCTTTAACCACGTTTCCAATTATTGGAATTTTCTTTAATGCCTCTAATGCAGCTTGAGCGGCTAAAGATGTGCCAAGAGAAGCGGCTGCACCTGCAGCTGTTATCGCTGCCCGTGTTGCTGTTCTAAATAAAAAAGGAAGACGGTTTTTAGCAAAAGATAGAAGTAATTTTGCTCCAGATCTTAACCCAACACCGCGCAGTGCTTTTATGGAATAAGCCAGAGCATTTCTCAGGAACGTTCGTGCAAACTGTAAAGCAGCACTTTTTTTCAAAAAGTCAAAAAACCTTTTTTGTAAACCTGACATACCCGGCACCGACACTTTAGAAGTATTTACAACGGAAGATGCCGGATGTGTAGAAGGAAGTTGAGCAGAAGGCGGTTGAGCGGGCGGCGGAGCTTGTCCGGCAATAGCGGGAGCTTGAGGGGTTTTAACTGGTACATCGTAACCCATAATCGCATCAGCCAAGTCTGAGGGGATTTCAGCAAATCCTCCAACCAACTTCTCCGGCGCAGCTTGTCCGGTTTGGGCTTGTTTCAGATCAGACCGGAGTTGAGATGCAGCGGGTGCAGGATTATTGGGGTCAAGAGTATATTTAACCTGCTCAGCTGTCCGGACTGTCTCATTTTTATGTTCTTCAATTGCCTGCTTACGGGCGCCTGCCAACTGTTTATTAATCTCGTCCTCTTCTTTTTTACCAAACCTCTCTCCTCTAGCTTTTTTAATTCTTGCAGATTCAGCTAGAATTGCTTCATCAAGAGATTTCCCGGGATGATCTCTTCTCCATTTGTTTAGAGACTTTCGAAGCGCTTCATTTTCCTGATCAGTGCCTTTGAAGTTATTGATAAAACCTTCGATTTTATACTTATTCGATGTTTGATTGACTCTTTGGTGGAGACGTTTAGCCAGGATGGTGGAATAGCGCGCCCGATACAACTGGTCAGGAGTAAGCCTGTCGCTTTTCCAAAAGAGAAAACGCGATTCTGTATAACCCCGGGCCTTATTGCCTTTTTTATCCAGTTCATGGCGGGAAATTTTGACAGCAGATTGGGTTTGAGCAAGATTTTCCGGATGGTCTAAATCAAGAAGGTTTTCTGCCAGTTTTGCATTAGTGAGGGTGTTATAGGCATTTTTGAATTTATTAAAGCGTTTGCCATAAAGCATTACCCCGCCTAAAGATCCTTTAACAGCAGATCCCACATTCTGTATATCCTGATCGCCTACATCTTCTTCATTTTCCTCTTCCTCTTCCAGAAGAAGGTCATCGTCTTCCCGGGGACGCGGTTGATGAGTATTACCTGACATATAATATTATTATACTCCGGCAGGAATCGGGGTGGCAACTTCGGGATTTTCCTGTACTACATCCTGCGGTTTGGTGGTAGCCAGTTGGTACTCTTCCTGCGAGGCGATAACTTGTATGGCGGCGTGGGAAGAGCCGGCAAAAAACAATCCCTCCCCCACTCCGGCTGACAGCAAATAATGTTTTTCTCCGCCTGACAGGTAAAAAACCTGGGTAAGCTTATCAATCGCGGCAGTTGACTGCTTGAGTAAAATTTGTAAGGAGGAATTGGTAATGATGGCTTTACCGTAATCTGTTGAGAGAAAATCTTCCACATCCTGGGTGATAGTGGTGACACCCAGATAATATTTTCGGGCCCGTTTGGCAATTCCATACAGAAAAATAGCAGAGTCGGGATGTCTCATTAGATACCATGCCTCGTCAACAACAAGAAGTCTCTTTTTTACCACTCTTTTAATCTTGGTCCAGATATAATCAAGGATGATGTACATGGCAATAGGACGAAGCTGCGCCTCCAGATCTTTGATGTTAAAGACTGTCAGGGTATTTTTCAAATCCAGATTTGATTTCTGGTTGAAGATCCCTGCCAGACTTCCTTTGACAAATTTTTCCAATCTGTCTGCCAGCCTTTTGGCGTTTTCTTCCTCCATACCCAGAAGCACTTTGTATAAATCCTCAATTAGAGGAGGTTCGTTTTTCTGGCTTTCCGGCTCAGGCGTAATGCCTTTTTGTTTGTAAGTCAGAACCAAAGCCCGGTCAAGGAGGGCGTCTTCAGCAGGAGAAAGCTCACCCATAATTACCCTCATCAAGCCATGTAGAGACAGTATTTTTAGTCCAAGTTCGTTTTCTCCCTCCTCAATAATCCCTGACAGGTCAAAAGGATTAATTTTGATCGGAGAGTTGAAGGAGAAGTCTATCTGTTCTCCACCCAAAGCTTTAGTCACCTCTTCATACTCCCCTTCAGGATCAATAACAAATACTTCGGTGCCAAACATCAGAGTCCGCATTACTTCGAGCTTAATCATAAAGGATTTTCCTGATCCTGACTTGCCAAAAACAACCGAGTTGGAGTTCTCCAGACTAAATCTGTCAAAAATGACAAGACTGCCATCGTGTTCATTGATGCCGTAAAGTATTCCTTCGTTGGCGGTCAGGGAGGCTGTGGTAAAAGGAAAAGTTGTCGCAAGGGAGGTGGTGTCCATATTGCGGGAGATATTAAGTTCGTCAACACCGATGGGAAGCGTGGACTTAAAACCTTCCTGCTGGGACAGCGTGGCGTGTTTTGGAATAATCAGCATTGAGCCGAGAGTGGACTCAACCTCCTTTGATAATCTGTTTACCTCCTCAACAGAGTCGGCAGGAACAGTCACGTAAAGGGAGAATTGGTAGAAACGCTCTGCCCCTTTGGCGAGTTGCGCCTGAAGAGCCAGCGCGTCGTCAAGCGCCACTTGTACGGAAGGATCCACAACCTTGCCTCTTTTCATGTCAACCTGGATAGTCGCTTCCATTTCAGCGATTTTCCTTTTCAGGTCTTCCAAAATCGCTTTTGATTCCGATGGATAGATAAACATGGAAATAAAAAGAGAATGATCGAAAGAAAGCACCGGATGAAGCCAGTTGCCGGAAACAAAGCGCGGATATGCTGCCACAAAAAGAGTCCGGTAGTAGCTGTTGTTGATTCTGATGTTGTCAAAATCTATTTCGACCAGTGAGGGTGCGATCAAATCTTTGACATTGACAACCCCTTTACCAAACTGTTGTATTTGATTGTTGACGGAAGCGGGTTTAGGATGTGGCGGGACGCCTGTTGCTAATACGGTTTGTGGTTTAGCTGCCGGTGGCACAGCAACTTGCGGCAACGTCTGAACCTGAGGTTGGACGTTTACCGGCGTCTGAGCTTTTACGGCAGTATTTTTATTGTTAAAAAAAGGCAGTCCCATAATTTGTTTTAAACCCGGCTAAAACCTTCGACCAATGGCTTGGTATATCCTGAAATGTCACCCAATTTTTCACCGGTAAGTGTCGGATTGTAAATATTGTAATAAAACTCAACCAGTTCCTGGGTAGTTAATTGTCTTCCTTTTAGTCCGATTCTCCCCAACTGCCGAAGCAGATGGTCGCGTTTGGGGAAAAGCGAAGTTTTGACGCGGGAGATGATGTAATCTTTGGAAAAAGGCAGTTTGCGGGGAGTGGAAAACGAAGCACTTTTTATGCCGAGTTCCAGCGAGGAAAAAGGAATAACCAGATAGAATTTTTTCTCGAGCACCTTGTTTTCCTTGACAATTGACAATATAAACTCCTTGTAATGCCGCAGTCTTTCTTTTAGGATTTTGTTTGCCTGTTTTTCCTCTTCTGACCCAACAAGTTCGATATAGGAGGAGATGTCCATTCTTTTGGATATAATAACTATCTGCAAAGGAAAAGATAAAGAGTTCAGAAATGAAGCATAGGCATAAATTAAAGCATCCTGCTCTTCTTCAGATAGAAGTCCGAAGTTTACTGCAGAGGTTTCGATCACTATGGCAGCCGAGCCGTCTTTTAAAATCGTAATGTCTTCAGTGATGTCTTCAACCTCCAAAAAATCCTGTGTGTTGGGTTTGATGGGACGAGATGTTGGTTTTATCATAATCAAATATTAGCACTGCCGAATATTTCTTTGGAAAGTTTTTCCCTCATAATTTCTTTTTCCCCTTTGGCTATAATTTCTATAGGCAGAAATACTTTTCCGGATAAAGTGATCTGGGCGATGGCAAAAATATAGCGTTTCAGAGGATCCTCTACTTCCAGTAAATAGGTACCGTTGGAAAGGGCTGTGGCAGAGGCAAACTGACCCAGCTTGTTGGTTTTCAGGGCCCTGATCGGCACGCCTTTCTGATCTTTGAGGGTAATGATGATGTTGGGTAAGATATGTCTGTTGCTATCTTTTACCGCTCCCATAATCACATTGGGGGTTTTGGGTATGCTTAAAATACCGGTTTCATTAACAGTTTGGCTGGGACTGACGGTTTTTATCGATGCTTCCTGGACAGTTTTTTCTACCGGCTCACGGGATTCATACGGGGTGATGACGGACGGCTCCCGCATTTTTTGCAGTTCTTTTTTTAACTGTACAAGTTCCTGCATGAGACGGTTTTTTTCTTCATTCATTTGTAATAGCTGATTATCCGGCTCGAGGGAGTT
>Ga0155332_106_pt1 | contig 12560 bp, 8 predicted proteins | sample RifCSPhighO2_02_FD_106300 | JGI IMG/M metagenome (GOLD analysis project Ga0155332, IMG submission 106300) | Candidatus Gottesmanbacteria bacterium RIFCSPHIGHO2_02_FULL_40_13 | reverse complement strand
TTTATCACTTATAGCTATCTTTTTTGGCAGAAGAGAGTGGGGACTGCTAGGTTTGATTCTCAGTGCCGCAATAATGCTTTTGTTCAAATTCAGCCTCATAAAAGACATATCTTTCCAACTTTCTTTTATGGCAACTTTAGGCATCATTTTAGCAAACAATAAGAGAGAGCGCCAACCTGGAAAAGTCTTTCCAGACAGGCTCATATACCTGTTAAAAGAAAACTTGAAGATGACTCTTAGCGCTCAGATCTTTACACTGCCAATAATATTTTATAATTTCCACAGAATTTCTCTTATTGCTCCTTTGGCAAACCTCCTGACCGGGTGGGTAATACAGCCGATTATGGTTTTTGGTCTTTTAACCTCTGTTATAGGGTGGGTATATTTACCGCTTGCGATTATTCCATCTTGGGTGGTTTGGATTCCGCTGGCGTATTTTATTTTAATTATTGAATGGCTGGCAAAAGTACCGGGAGGAAGCATCATGCTTTAATATAAAATCCAAAATCCCTGCCTCGCCGGCAGGCAGGCAAATTTCAAATCAATACCAAAATCCTAATGACTAATTTTAGACATTTAGATTTTGAACTTCATTTGACATTTGAACTTTGAACTTTGGATTTATTTATATGATTTGGTTTTACATTCTAAATCAATGAAACTATCTCTCAAACATCTTCTATCGGGAGTCGCGGTCGGTCTGATTTTGATTTTTTCCTTCCTTATTTCCTTTCCCGACGGCAAGGTTCACATCTTTTTCTGTAATGTCGGTCAGGGAGATGCGGCCTATATCAGGACGCCCGGTAATCAGGATATGCTGATTGACGGAGGGCCTGACACAAAAGTCCTGAATTGTCTCGGCCGCCACATGCCGTTTTATGACCGTACTATTGATGTAGTTATGCTGACCCATCCGCAGAAGGATCATCTGCAGGGACTCCTGTCTGTTCTGCAAAGATATCAGGTGAAATATATTGTCTTAGGAGTGGAGGAGAATCAGACAGACGGGTATCAAAGGTTGGTTCAGGAAATTAAAAATAGAAATATTCCCGTAAAACACCTCTACACCGGAGATAAATTTTCGTTGGGAAAGGTGAAGTTCGAAATTTTATGGCCGGAAAGAAAGTGGGTGGTAGAGAATGTTTTTCCTTCAAATTCTGTCCTAAGTGACTTAGGTAACTTAAGCAACCCAAACACTCTTGGTCTTCTGACAACACAAAGAAACATTAACGACTTTTCTATCTATCTCCATCTTGCCTTTGGCTCGTTTTCCTCACTTTTCACCGGAGACGGGGATACCAGAATCCAAGGTGAAATCATGAAGGAAGTTTCACTGCCAAGGGTAAATATCCTCAAATATCCGCATCATGGCTCCAAATACGGCGCCGGAGAGGATTTTTTAAAGCTGGTAAGTCCCGACCTGACCGTGATATCTGTTGGTAAAAATCCCTGGGGACATCCGACACCTGAAACTTTGGATCTGCTTGCGAAATTATCTATTCCTTTCAAAAGGACGGATCAAAATGGGGATGTGGAGATAGTTTCCGACGGCCAAGGTTGGGTGGTGAAATCTGAGAAGGGATCCAAATAAAAATTTAATTAAACAGGCTAATCCTCTAAAAATCCGTTGAACTTCCTCAAATATCCCGCTATCGGGCGTTTCCTGGGTGAGCCGGTATTGTAGGCTGCAGCCAGCTGATTGGTAGACAGATCCCCGTGCCTATCAAGCATTGTTCGATGGTATTTACCGATAAGGTCAATACAAATTTCAGGCTTATACAACTCTTTAGCTTCGCCTCTGAAACCAAGCAGTCTGGCAGTACTTGTCAAAATTTGGCCAAGACACAAACTGGCGTCTTTCAGGCGCGGTTCGAAGCGATAAGCTTTGGGATTGCCACGGGACTCGGTCATGATGGTGGCATAGATTAACTGTGGATCAAGGTCATATTTTGAGGCTGTTTCAGCTATTAATTTACTAAATTCAGATTTGGTCCAGCTGCGTCTGTCTTTGGGGGCTTTTTCCTCTTCTTGAGGACTGGGGGTAGGTACAGGTAAAAGCTTAGATGAGGCTAAATCTTCAGTTTTGACTTGGGCTAATTCTTTAATCTCACTAAGTTCAATAGTCTTATAATCTGAAGCCCATGATTTCGCTACAGGCAAAATCATGCTGAAAGCAAGCATGATTAGAGATATAAAGATAGAATAGATTATTTTTATCATATTGTTTTGTGCCTTCGTTAACTCCCCATAAATGGATTCGTCTCCTTCGTCGCTCTGCTCCTCAGGATTCCTCACCATATGTGGCAGTAGAACTCGTTTCACTCGTGAACTGCTACCATCCTCCTTCGCCCGTATGAGCGGGGCTTCGGCGGATTTGTGAGAGTAAGACTCTCCCGATGTTTCATCGGAATCGTCAACTCTCACAAAAAAATCTTAAGCTTTATAGGCTTAAGATTAAATTACGGACTGCTATATGTTATCTGACTTTGAAGCGGAATTATATCATACTATAGGACTTTAATCAAGTGATGCGGCATCTTTAAAAAAAGATTTCAACCTGTCGGGTTGTCAGATATTACCTCATCTTCAAATATCAGGAGACGACCCAGAAATGTTTTTTTTACTCCTGACCCCTCAGACAATTCATTAAGGCGTAGTATATGTTTATCAATCAATTGAGGGGTTGTGCTTCTTTTTGTTTCATAGTATTTGACAGACATAGGCATAGATAGAAGTTTATGAAGATTATTTACCTTCATTTCCCCGGGTAAAAAATACAGCTTGCCTTTATAAAAAACCGGATATACTTCGCTGCCTGCCTGTATTGGCAGATTTGGCTCGTATAAAAAGCCCAGCAGTGCGTTTCTGTGGAAGCTCCAATAGTCAGTACCATAAAGATCATGGTGAAATAAAGCGTACTCCGGGGCTTGATCAATTGACATCTCCGATGATTGCTTAAACGCATCAAGAATATATGGCAGAGAGCCGTCTTCAATTCTGAGAATAAAACTAAGTTTATTGTCGATTTTCACACTGTAATCAACCCTATTTCGTCCAAACATAGTCACGCAATCTCCTATTCCAAGGTCCAAAGGCTCAAGGGAGGCTATTTTAGTTTTGTCTTTTTGAGACCTGACATTGAAATGGTCAGGATGAAACTCTTTGAGTTCAACTAACTCTGTCATTCGCTCTTTATCCAGTAATACAACCACCTCAGGCAGAGGCAAGGTCAGTTTAAACTCCTCATAGGTGAGGTTTGGTAATTTATGACCAGACGTGATGTAAGGATATCCGGTAAATATTTTAAGTTCTTTAAGATCTAAACCTTCTAAAAATTGAAATTCTTCATAGCATTCTGATAATGATTTTATGACGTCTTCTGCCGGTTGCCGCAGGTGACCTGTTTCTCTATCAGATTCTCTTGGGTAATACATCCATTTATCCTCAGTACCAGGAAGATAGGGAGTATTCGTGTCAGTAATACCGGCGGTTTGAAAGATAAGTTCATTGCGCATGCTGTACCAGCCCAGCCATTCAGATAAAGCTGCAAACATTCTTCCACGCAGTATTTTCACCTCGCGGATGTGTTCGGGCGATTGAAAGTTATGCCATCCGTCAACGATTTTTAAAGTAATAGCAGCTACATATTCAGGCAAGCTGAGCGCTGCGTCCATGGTATGTTGAAATGCATACACTACGTCGTATAGTTTCTCCTTATCCGTCTCCGTTATTGGATTTGGTTTCCGGCTTCTAGAACGTGATCCTTTCAACCCTCCTTTTTCAAGATGCGCCAAAATCATTTTGTACAACGGGTTTTCTTTTATCTCAAGTTTTAAATCTATCCAGTTACTCCACTTTTTTGGTCTTTCAGGGTTGGTGACCGCTCTGACTACATTTGCGATTGCTTTCCCCTTTGAGGTGTTGTCAAAACTTTCTTCGATGATACGGAACCAGTCTGCCTTCGTTTTACGCCCGTTTCCAAGATCGACATCTTCAGGTACGTCATGGAGAAGTGCAGCAGTGACTATCCACCAGGCAAAAGGAATTTTACTTTTATCTTTTTCATCAATAAGGCGTTCTGCCATTTCCATGCTGTGATAAATATAAGGGATAGGTTTTTTTGTCCTGGGGTCTTTTTCTTTTCTGTATCTTTTATCGGTAGTTAAGTTGTACTGATGGGCCACCGTAGCCAGCATCAATCCGCGGAGGATATACAAGCTTTCTTCTTTGGGGTAATTGGCGATTACTTTCTTGGTAAAATCTCTGTATTTCTCACGTACTTCAGGATGGGTGGAGAAGAAATTATAATGGAGCTCCAGTAAATTATAGGTTTCTTGAGGGGTAGTAAAGAATAGGGGATCGTGTTTGTCAAATAACGATCTACTGAAGGTAAGGTCCGGCAATGGTTTGTAATCATGAATAACCTCCCGCAACATTTCATTAGTTGGCATAATAGCCCCGTATTATACACTGAATGGTAAGAGCTCTGATTAAGTGACACGATTTTGTCGTTCTGTTGTACGAGGTTGCACCTCGTTTTGGGGCTTAATGGAGCTTAAAATCTATTCTAATATTAATCCTCCCAATACCTTACCAGACTCTCCTTGATATTTTTCCACATAATTCTTATAAGACGAAAAACTACCTATATTGGTCAGGCGTTATATTCTCTTTCTGTGAAGGCGGATGTAATATTAACGTGCGTTTAGCGAAATTCCCTCTTGGCGCATATTGGGAAAGAGTACTCCTGAAGGATATAAAAAGATATTACTCCCGTTTCTTCTCCAGTTTATCTCCCGAAGCGCAGCCAGCGGATGCATGAATTGTTCGAATAGATAATCTTGAAAAGCCTTTCTGGTGGCTTTTAATCCGTTATCAAGTAGAGACGCTGCCACACTGCCCATAAGTTTACCTACCTTTATGACATGTATCTTCTGAGCCACGTCTTGAGGATATTTATTTTCAAAATCATGCGGTCTGCTGTCGGTGACTACCACTGCGTCAATGAGTCCGTCTTGAATTGCATTTACCAGTCTATCTTTTGCCCCCTTTGAGTGTACCGCATGGGTATATATAAGTATAATGCTTTTAGCGCCCCTCTTTTTAAGCTCTTTAATTACATTCACGTTAGTACGAAGTGAATCTCCCTCATCATCGCGTATAATCACCCGCTTTCCGGCAACATCTACGTTCCGCAAAATACCCTGAAATTGACTCTGATTCACTTCTTGCAAATTCCTTGTTTTATTAAGGATGAGAAGGCTCAAAGGTTTTGGGAGTTTGACTAGTTTACTGCACTTTATTGCAAAATCATCCGCGAGCCGTGCAGCTCCTATGTCCGGAGAGGCGATGATGGTATTTTCATCGATCAAACCTAACTCACATGCCTTTTTTGCCATAAACTGATTTCCTGATATACTCACGTGTTTTATTCCGTTTCTTGCAAGATGTGTATGGAGCCTGTGGCTGTGATCTCCTAAAGTGACGATAAAATTTACTTTTCTTCGTGCGCCTGCCAGTCCATCGGTGAGCGTTTCGACCTCTACGCCTTCTCCAGGTACCGCATCCCTGTCTGATCTGGACTCGAAGTGGGGGAGAACCAGGCATGTTTTTTGCACCCAGGGCGGGTTGTGATGGAGAAGCGAGTTCAGATGAAGTTGGATCTGATGCATTCTCTCTGCCATAGAAACAGGATGCGCTATCGGGTCACCTGGAAAAATAACCTCGCCGAGAGTTTCTCCATTTTCATCAAGCTTTGGACCTGTGACAAATCCGACTATGATAGCTTTTTGGATGTTTCGTTCCGGATATGAAGAAACGCCGGGAAGTATTGAACGGGTAGTTAAATCTCCCATTCTATCAAGTCTGCTAACTTCGAATTCTGTGTAGCCGGATCCGTTCATAATATCCTCAAGTAGGTTTGGATGATATAGTTGGGTAATAGAATCTGTGATTAAGATTGTTTTGGGTGGGCCCGGTCTTTCAATGGAGAGGAGAGCTTCAACATTCATAATAAATAATAATAAAAAAAATATTGAGCAGGAGAATAGAGCAGTAGTATAACTAAATAAGCCAAAAATGCAAGAAGTTTCTTATTTCCTAGTTGGGATTTACCGCAGGCGAGGTCGGAATATTCAGACATCCCGAGAAAAGCTGCTTCTTCTCCTCGTCTGATTTGCCTTCGGCCTGCGCCCGGGCGCTGTCGCACTCGGCAGGGGAGCGGAAGAAGCATTTTTGGGTAGGCACTTTATCGGCGGTAAAGTACTCAGTTTTTTCCATTGGACAGTTGGGACAGGTCAGAAGTCCGTTCACTGCGCAGATTTTGACCGGAATAAGCCCTTCCGGTACGGGAAAGTCCTTGGGATCCTGATTGCCGATCAGGGAATCCATAATGTCATGCCAGATCGGTGCAGCGCCGGTGATACCTGAAACCAGATTGCTGTTCATGAAAGTGCCGTCGTTGTTGCCGACCCAGGCGGCGACCAGATAATCAGGAGAGTAGCCGATGGTCCAGTTATCGCGGAAATTATTTGAGGTGCCGGTTTTGACCGCAACTTTTTGATTGGTTATTTCCAGCTTGGAATAGTTGCCGAAAGCTGAACGCCTGGCGTTGTTGTCAGACAGAATGTCAGTCAGCCAGTAAGATGCCAGAGGAGAAATGACCTGTTCGTTGTCTTCGGCTTCAACGCTTTTGATGAGAGACTGATCCGTGGACTTGTCTTTTTTGAAATAAAGGTAAGTCAGATCATCATTTTGACTGTTTTTGATAGCTTTAATAGCAATAAGATCTTTTTTGATACCCATATTGGCGATGACTCCGTATGCTCTGGCCATGTCCAGCATGGTGACTTCGGCGCCTCCAAGAGTTAAAGAAAGCCCGATTGGAGGCATGCTGTCCCAGCTTCTGATACCCATTTTTCTTCCCAAATCAAGCATATTAGCTACCCCGATCGTATTCAGAGTCTTTACTGCCGGTATGTTATAAGAGTTGGCCAGAGCGTTTCTGAGAGTGACCACACCGTGGTATTTCCGGTCATAATTGACAGGTGCATAAACCTCAGCCGAGCCCTTTGCCGTGTAAACCACAGGTGCGTCAACAACGGTCGAATTGGGAGTAAAACCATGATCGAAAGCATAGGCATAATTGACCGGCTTGATAGATGAACCAGGCTGGCGTTTGCTGTTGGTTGCATTGACAAAGCCTTTATTTCCGAGATCAAAATAGTCGACCGAGCCGACCATGGCCAGAATCTCACCATTATGGGGATCAGTGACCAGAGAAGCAGCGTTATGGATATTATAGGAATTTCCCAGGGCGGCAATTTGGTTTTTGATCACCTCTTCAGCTTTGGCTTGAATTGAGTAATCAAGCGTAGTCGTGATATCAAGACCGCCTTCTTCCATAGCTTTGGCGCCCAGTTTCGCGGTCAAAAGATCTTTGACAAACATGACAAAATGAGGCGCCAGTATGTCGGTTTTTTGGGGAGCGAATGCAAGTTTTTCATTTTTAGCTTCGTTATACTGATTTTGATTGATCATTTTTAAAGCAAGCATGCGGTCAAGTACCAGATGCTGGCGGACGATGGCTAGGTCAGGGTTTAAGCCAAAAGGAGAAAAAGTGGTAGGGGAGGCAGGAAGTCCGGAGAGGAGCGCAGCTTCAGCCAGCGACAATTCATTGACAGGCTTATTAAAATACATTTCCGAGGCTGCTTCAATTCCGTAAGCCGGACCCCCGTAACCTACTTCATTCAAATACATCGTAAGAATCTCATTTTTGCGGTATTTGCGTTCGGTAAGGAGCGCCAGAAACATTTCTTTGGCTTTACGGGAATAAGTTTTCCGGCTGTTCAAAAAACGGTTTTTGATAAGCTGTTGGGTGATGGTGGAAGCGCCCTGGTAGCCTTGGATATTTTTTTGGGAGAGATTATACACGAGAGCCCTGAAAATGGCTCTGGGAGAAACTCCCGGATGATGATAAAAGCCGGAGTCTTCGATGGCGATGGTGGCATTTTTGACGACTGTGGGAATTTCATCCCAGTCCAGATTTATTCTGTTGGCATCTTTATAAACCTTGTACAGGACTATTCCGTTGCGGTCGCGTATTATAGTGGTTTGGGCAGAAGGTTTTGTTTTGAGAGCCAGAGGGTCAGGCAGGTCTTTTAAAATTAATTCGTAGAAAATTGCAAAAATGATCAGCAGCACGATGAGGGAGCTGCCCGTAATTCTGACAAATTTCCTGTTATGGCGAAGAGCTATAAAATTTTTGATACCCACCGAAAGTAAAAGCAGACTTTTTTTTACCCTTACTCTTTTCGTGTGAACCGATGTTTTCGTTCTTTTTTTGAGGTGTTTATCCAAAGTTTTAGAGCGTCTTTTTGCTCTTATCTTTGATTTAGACTTTAGGTTTAAGCCGGACCTTCTTTTCACGGCTTTAATTTTCCTGATTTTTTTTCTTTTGACCATATCTTATTCTAAGCAAAACATATCAAAGATTTAGTTGTCAAGATGGAAACGAATACCGAGGCTATTTTTCTGCGGTTGAAAAACGGACTTTTGCGGGAGGAAAATGTAAAATGATCGACTAGTAAATAGTAAGATATATTAGTTTATAGAAAATCATGTGTTGACACGCAGTGAAAAATAGTACAAATTAATAATAGACATGAAAAAAATTTCCTCATATCTGCGTATTTTTCTTTTGATTTTATTTCTTACCTCTTTATCTGCTTTTACACCTAAAAAAATTATAGCTGCAAACGGAGGATTGACTCCCCCCGCCCCTCAAAAAGTTTGGGCCAAATCAGGCCCGATGACAGGTGAAGTGACGATTTACTGGTCAGAAGCTTCCTATGCCAACAGATATGCCGCAGCTTACGGAACAGCTTCAAATAAATATCTATATGGAGCTGATAATATCGGAAATGAAAGCTCAAGATCATATGTCGTGAAAGGTCTGACGCCGGGCATGAGGTATTACTTTCGAATTGCAGGAGCTCATAATCGTTCTTCCAGTCCTTTTTCAGCTGAATTTTCAGGGGTCGCCATGGGTGCAAGTAAAAAAGCCGCCGTCGTATCTCCAAAAATAGTAAGCAAAACACCACAGACAGTTTTGCAGAAGACCTCTACGCCAATTGAAATGCAACCCGCGAAAGTATCAGGTAAATATGATTTATGGTCTAAGTCCGGCCCGAAAGACGGGGAAGTGACCTTATACTGGAAACAGGCGGAAAATGCGGATAATTACCATATCGTTTATGGCACGATGATGGGTAATTATCAGTACGGAGTTTTAAATGTGGGAGCCACCAATCACTATACCATAGGCAAGCTAGTACCGGGCAAGACTTATTACTTTGCTCTCGTTCCGGTAATGCACAATCAGGCACAATATACGACAGCGGGGGTCGCAGGAAGAGCCAAGTCGTCAGTCACGATGGTGGTCACTACCAAAGAAGCGTTAATTCAACCCGCCCAACCCATAAGAGTACCGGTTGTCTCTCAGGAAGACACACTGAAAAAGCCTAACACAGCCACTACATCTTCGCCAACAGTTGCCCCAGTCACGGAAGACATCCCCGCCGGACAGTAATTCTTAAATTCTTAACCTTCCAGGTTAAACACGTTTGAACATCTTACTTGTACACTGTTTCATCATCAATCATAAGGTGCTTTATCTTCCCAAGAGTCTTTGCATATTCGATATGATCGATGACAAAATCCATATAGGCTGATGGTTTCTTTATCAAGCCAAGTATAGTTGAAGTTTCATATACAGCATCTTTTCCTGGAGACATATATGCAGGAAACGATGACCATGGATAAGAGAGAAGCTGTTCATCCGGCACGAGAAACGACGTGATAGGATTGAGGTGGATATACCGTGACACATGAAGCAGTTGTTCATCTGTTTCTATTCTTACAGCTTTAAAAGTGCCTTGCAAAAGCGGTCCAACGCGTTTGTGCTTCGTATTAAAGAATTTGGTATAGCTATTCTGGATATTGGCCATAAATTTCTGAATGCCGTAGTTTGTGTGTTGACAAACGAGCAAATGGAAATGATTGGGCATGAGGCACGAAGCAAGGATGGAAACGAGATAATCGGTATCGCGGTTGAGTTTTGTGGACATTACTTCTCTTGCTGCAACTGGGAGCGCGAAGTAGGCAGAAAGCGTCATGGGAAGATGAGCGTGGCGGTAATACCAAAGGGTATCCGTCATGCGCTGGTACTCGCGTTTATTCGTAAAGATAGTTCTGCGCTCTACACCTCGATTGAAAACATGGTAAAACTGATTGTTGGCAAAAACTACGGATCGTTTGGAAGGCATAACTCTATTCTGACAGGTCTTATTTCTTAAATCAAGAGGATGTTCGAAGCTGTTTAACCTGGAAGGTTATTGTATATATGGTCGTCGAGGACACTCACTTGACACCCGTGTTATACTGTTTTTACAATTTAATATGGCGTTGAAGGAGAACGTCGCCAAAGAGGTGACCTCGAGCTCCTGAGGGAGGTACTATACAATACCTCCCCGGATACCGACTGGTATCCGGCCAGAACCGAAGAAATGTCTGTTGAAGCAAAAGGTGGGCAAGCCCTCCTTCGCATAAAGCTTCGGCGGGCAAAGTAGGTTCATAAAATAAGGGAAAAGTTACCTTCCGTCAAGGCTATTACGGAGGGATTTTGTTAGGAATCAGGGATTAGCTATCAGGGATCAGGGAGTAAATAAATAATATAACTTATTCTGACACCTGAAACCTATCACCTGACACCTAAAAACTTTTCCAAATTAAGGTGGCACCGTGTAATTTATTACACCCTTGAGTATCCCGATTCAATCGGGAGAAAGAGGGTTTTTTTGATGGCTGCTTACTGAACGTAGTGAAGTTAGCAGCCGATCAATCCGCCGAAGCGAAATTTCGACTGCGTGGACGTAGACCACGAGGCGAATTTGAGCGAAGGAGGATGATGGCATAAATCTATTTATGGAGAATTTATGAAGAAAATAATCTTAGCTTTCTCAGGAGGCTTGGACACAAGTTACTCCGTTTTGTGGCTGAAAAAGAAGGGATTTACGGTAATTACCATGACTGTGGATACAGGCGGGTTCAGTAATGCAGAAAAAGATTTGATCGCAAAAAAAGCAGAAGAATTAAAAGTATTCAAACACTATTTTCTCGATGCCAAAAAGGAATTCTACCAAAAGATTGTGACTTTTATTATAAAAGGCAATATTCTGCGCGGAGGCGTTTATCCGCTCTGTGCCGGGCCGGAAAGAATTATTATTGCGGAGAAACTTGTCGAGATAGCCCAAAAAGAGCAGGCAGATTATGTTGCGCATGGGTCAACCGGCGCCGGAAACGACCAGGTCAGATTTGATGTGACCATCAATACCCTCGCGCCCAAACTGAGTATTATTGCGCCGATCCGTCAGTTGTCTATCCAGAGAAATGACGAAATTAAATTCTTAAAAAAACAGGGGCTTATGATTTCAAACCAGACCAAGTCTTATTCCGTCAATAAAGGGATGTTAGGCACAACAATCGGCGGAAAAGAAACCAAAAATTCCTGGGAATCTCCGCCTGAGGAGGTTTACGAAGGTATTACACCAATCAGCCAAACTCCTGACCAGGCGGAGATGATTACCATTAAATTTAATAAAGGATTGCCGGTAGCCCTCAACGATAAGAAGTTTAGCGGAGCAAAAATTATGGAAAAATTGACTTTGCTAGGAAGTTATCACGGCATCGGCAAAGGAATCCATCTGGGAACGACGATTTTAGGCATCAAAGGGCGCGTGGCTTTTTTCTCTCCTGCCATTTTAATTCTCATCAAAGCCCATCAGGAGCTGGAGAAACTGGTTTTGACCAAGGACCAGTTATTTTGGAAAAAAACTCTGTCCGAGGTTTACGGAAATTTACTGCATGAAGCTTTATATTTTCATCCGCTCGCCCGCGATATTGAAGCGATGATCGGGAGCAGTCAAAAGTATGTTACCGGCGAGGCGAGAGTGAAATTATACAAGGGAAACCTGACTGTCGAGGGGGTGAGGAGTCCGTACTCGCTTCTGGATCCGTGCGTTGCTGTTTACGGAGAAAAAAATACACTCTGGGACGGACGCGAGGCTGAGGGGTTCTCAAAGATATACGGACTGGAAAGTATTTTAGCAGCAAGATTAAGTCAAAACGAGGTTGCACCTCGTAAAGGAGTGCAGCATTTATGAAAATGCAAATTGAAAAAATACCATCAGTCTTGAAAAACGTACCTTTAGGGAAAACAGTCACTCTTTCCGCTAAAATTCCCGCCAAAGAGGGAACAATTGTTATGGTTGAAGCAGGAGTCGATGAAGGTAAACTGAATGTACTGGATTATGCGGGGGGCAGACTGGGAAAACTATGGCACTACGACAAAATTCCTGCAGTTCTGGGGTACAGAAAAGCTTTGACTGAATTTGCGGGTATTGTCCCGAAAAAAGTGGAAGTAGGGGCGGATCTTTATCTTCTTTGTGAGAGTGGAGTGGTGGGAGAGATTTCCGGGGTTTTTGAATCCTGGGGCAGGCCGA
>Ga0155332_116_pt3 | contig 12572 bp, 16 predicted proteins | sample RifCSPhighO2_02_FD_106300 | JGI IMG/M metagenome (GOLD analysis project Ga0155332, IMG submission 106300) | Candidatus Gottesmanbacteria bacterium RIFCSPHIGHO2_02_FULL_40_13 | reverse complement strand
AAAATTTATGGCTCCTGTGGGAATTCCGCTGACTTTCGCCGCCTCTTCATCAAACGCCACATACTTCAGCTCCTTGGCAAACCCTATGACAAAAGAAGTCACCAATGCACCGAGTATGGCAATGACGTAGACGTCGGATTGTTTGACGGTCACAATACTTCCGAACAAATAGCTGAACAGATCGGAATTTAAACCATGAGCAAAATTTAACAGGACTATTGCTAGGGCTAGACTTCCTGACAGAAAAATGGCCAGAGCTGATTCGCTGTAAATTTTTTTGGAAATCCGCATTTTTTCAATGATTATTGAAGAAAGAAAAGTCGCCATCAAAGCTGAAAATAAAAGATTAAGCTTTAAAAGCATACCCAATGCTATTCCGGCAAGCGAAACATGTGCGAGGGTATCGGCGATCAAAGAATATCTTTTCAAGACGAGATAAATTCCGATTAACGGTGCAATAATGGCTATAATTATCCCTGCTTCCAATCCCCTGATAATAAAACCGTATTGAAAAATTTCAAACATATAATTAACTCTTTACCTTACTTAATGACTATGTAAAAGAAATCTTACACCCTTTCCGTATAGCTTATTCAAAAAATCTTCTTTGAAAAATTCTTTAGGAGGTCCGTGATAAAAAAGGGTTTCGTTGATGCAGGCAAATTCCGTTGCTTCATGGGCTATGACATCTATTTCATGAGAAATCATGATTAAAGTAATATGCAGTTTTTTATTCAAATCCTTTAAGAGCGTATAAAATTTTTCCTGTGCTTTGATATCTATGCCTGCGGTTGGCTCATCCAGTATCAAAAGGCTTGGCTGTGTTACCAATGCTTTAGCTATAAATACTCTCTGCTGCTCTCCTCCGGAAAGATCACCAATCAGGCGTTTACCAAATTCGTCCATTTCCACCAACTCCAACGCCTTAGTAATTTTTTTTTGATCAAATGAATCCAGAAAACGCAGCAGGCCTTTTTTGGCAAACAATCCCATAGAAACTACTTCTCTAACTGTAACCGGAAAGTTTGTATCGAAATTGATGGCTTTTTGCGGAATATAGCCGATTTTTTGCCAGTTTTTATATTTCCTGATGTCTTCCCCGAACATTTCCACGGTTCCAACAGTAGGCTTGAGAAGACCTAAGATAATTTTCACAAGAGTTGTTTTACCCCCGCCGTTTGGACCGATAATTCCCAAATAATCTCCTTGGTGTACGTTGAAACTGATATCTCTTAATACTTTTTGATTGCCAAAAGCGTAGGAAATATTATTGATCCTGATTATATTCTTGCTGTGATCTACGTATTGCATTGTAAAGCCAGCTTTAAATTGGTAAGGTTTGTTTCCATTTTGGTAAAATAATTTTCTCCACGGCTCATTTCACTTTGAGAAATTCCTTCCAATGGATCAAGAAGAAGTGTCTTAGCTCCTATTTCATCAGCAATTGTTTCCGCAAGTTTAGGACTGATTAATCTTTCAAAAAAAATGTAATCAATCGTGTTTTTTTTGGCGAAATCAGCTATCTCTGCTATTTGTTTTGGTGACGGTTCACTGTCCGGCGACAAACCTGCAATTGCTGTCTGGGTTAGTCCGTATTCTTCTGCCATATAATAAAATGCGGTATGGGAGGTAATAATATTTTTCTTCTGACAAAATTCCAGTCCCTGCTGATACTTTTTATTTAAATCTTCAAGACTTATCAAAAGTCTATTGGCATTTTTTTGGTAATATTCGCGGTTTGCAGAATCGGATTTTATAAACCCTGCTAAGATAATTTCTGCCTCCCTTTTGGCAAGAATTGGCGACAGCCAGACATGCGGATCTGGAATCTTTTGACTGAATAAACCTTCTCCTGCCGTAATAATGATAATATTTTTTCCTGCCAAGTTAGTTTTTATTTTATCTATCCAGGGTTCAAAATTTCCATTGATTATCAAGATCCGGCTGTTTTCGATTTCAGCCATATCCATGGAGGTTGGCTCGTAAGCGTGCGGTTCTGCTCCAAATGGAGTTACATTGATCACCTCTGCTTTATCACCTCCGATTTGGCCGGCAAAAAAATACAATGGGTAAAATGAGGCCACAACCCTGATTTTGTCAGATTGTCTATTTTTTGGTTCGGGTGGACTGATAAAACCTCTGCTTAGATAAATTCCTGCTATCGTGATAAAAACGATTATAACTACCGCTGTAATTTTTTTCATATTTATTGACATTGACGGCACAGGCCAAAAAATTCCAGTGAATGCCGGATATTTTTAAAATCAGAACCGGCTAGAATATCTTTTTCCATTGTTTGTATTTCTGTCTCTAATGCCGCAGATGCAACTTTTTCTGTCTTCTGACAATTTTTACAAACAAGATGGTGGTGGTGGTCAGACGTACGTATTTCATACATTTTTTTCCTGTCTGCAAACTGTAATTGCCTGATAATATTAAGTTCTAAGAGAAATTCCAGCTGCCGGTAAATAGTAGTTTTATGAAGATTTATTTTTCGTTTGTGAAGAAAGTCCATTATTTCCATGGCAGAGACCGGTTGATTTCGGTCAATAAAAAAATTAATGATTAGTTTTCTGCCGCGAGTCAGCTTAAATCCGTAGCTTTTTAATTTATCATAGATACTTACAGATATATTCATCTCTATATAATAATGCAACATAGTTGCATTTGTCAAGCCAAGTTGATTATTTATAAGAGATGATTGACTTTTGGATCAGTCAGAGTTGTAATATAGTAAGTTATGGAAAATAATGAGAAATTATCTCTCACTGACAAACCGGCTAAACCTTCAGATCTGATTGCAGGACTTCCTCCTATCAAAAAGCTTTTTTCAGATGCCTGGAAGACATTTACCCTAAGCCTCTTGAATCTTTTCATCTTATCTTTGGTGAGTATTGTCGGAAATGTGTCCGCTCTTCTCGTTTTTGGAATTCTTTATATTATTTTAAGTTTGGGCAGCGGACTGGTAAAAAATATCATTCAACAACCATCTGCATTGTCTAATCTGCCTCCTTCCCATCTATTTTTTTTCATAGGTCTTGCTGGGGTATTTGGCATCTTATTTATTCTGGTGAATTATATTTTTAGAATCGCTATGGTGGTAACTGTTGCCAGATCAGAAAAACAAATCAGCATTAAAGAAAATATCAAATTTAGCCTAAAGAGAGTCCTGCCTTTGGTGATGACTGATTTCATAATCTTATTTTTCGTGATCGGGGGATCTTTACTCTTTATATTCCCGGCTTTAATTTTTTATTTCTTCTTCCTCTTCGTCAATTATGAGGTTATTTTAAATAACCAATCATTTTTAAATGCTCTTAAAAAAAGCGTGCTTTTGGTTAGCCGAAGATTTGGTGAAATTCTTATCCGGATTCTGATCTTAGTCGGAATTACTATACTACTGACAATACTTATTCCTAATATGATAAGAAAAATCGATCCGGATACATATTTATTAATTGCCCTCTGGTCCGTTTTATTGAATGTACTTTTTGGATGGTTTTCTTTAGCTTTCATGTTAGAACTTTATAAACAAGCACAAAAAGGAATTGAAAATGATAAGCTCCCATCTCTTTCTATCTTCTGGATTGTGGCTATATTGGGCTGGATCCTTGCTCTTGTATTATTTATACTGGGTATAAAAATTGCCTCCTTACCCTCCGCACAGAAATTTTTTCAGAAACAATTTACACCTACCCCGACTATTTATATGAGAAGAAAATTGCCGCCGTTCTATGATCCTATAATTAGTCCTACCACAGAATCTCCTTTTTTGTAATCACACTCTTTATCTAATCTAATCTAATCTGCACTAAATTTCCCAAATATCATGAAAGGCGTGTAGAAACTTTATTTTTCTATGATTTCTGCTATACTACGGCTGAATTTTAGAAAAATGAAAAAAACGACTTTTTTAATAATATTTTTCATAGCAGTTTGGCAATTATCCGCTGGTCTTGGATTTAAAGTTTTTGCCCAGACGGAAACACCAACCACTGAGCCACCGACTCCAACCATTTCTGTTACTCCTACGCCGATTATTCCTTCTAACACACCCACGCCTTCGACTACTCCTTCAACTGATAATACTCCTACCTCAATTCCTAAAAGTCCTACACCCACTCAAATTAAAAAAGCTACCACTGTTTTTAAAACGCCTACTGCTACAATTTCTCCGGAACCAACCGTCACACCTCAACCTTCGATCACACCAACTCCAACAATTATCGGACTTATGGAAAAACTATCCGGGCGCACCTTGACTTTCTTCTTTATTCTGTCAGGATTACTTCTTTTGGGAATAAGCTTCGTACTTTACCGGAAAAGAGGCTGATTTTGGTTTAATGGGAAAGAGAATTTCTCTCTCTTCTTCGTTTTATTATTAAGATAATTATCACGACCGGAACCCAAATTACTGCATAAACCGCTACCCAAATTACCAGACCCCCCAACTTTTGTACGGTCATCAGCATGTTTCTGACCGCCTGTTTGAAGATGACGCTGGGCCTGAATGATTGAGTAGGAGAATAAGGGAGCGACATTTCATCAGTTGAAAGATAAATCGTAATCTTCACCATCTGCGCATTTTTTGCCAGGTAACTTTGCTGACCGGTGATGTTATCAATTTTGGACTGGATGTTGAATATCTCCTGCTGAACCCTGAGAATATCTTCAACTTTTTCAGCTTTGTTCATGATTTCCATAAACCTCGCCTTATTATTTTCAAGGATTTTCATCCTGGCATCGTTATCCACATACTGGTCAGTCACGTCTCTTCCTTGAAGGTTTTCAGAGACAACTTTTACCCCCAGACTTCTTAAGGAAATAAGAGTTTCATCCAAATTATTTTGGGTTACTCTGATTGTGACCTGTCCTGTCGCACCGCTGTCAGGAGTTGATAAGTTGCTATTGACGAAGTAACCGCCAAGACTTGTTGCTTTGGTTTTTATATCAGAAATAGCCTTTCCTACATCTTTAACAAGCAGTGACAGATATGATTCCTGTATGATCATCCTGTCTTTTACTTCAGGAGCCGGAGGCGGCTGATTTACAGGATAGGGCATATTTACACCACCCGCATATTCGGGCGAACTGTCCAGGAATTCTAACGTACTTGATCGATTAGCAGTTCCGGGAAAAGTCAGATTACCAGCAGAATTCCAAAACGAATTGGATAGCCATTTGGTGAATATAAAATATATAACTATAAGGAGAAGTAGAGATGTAAATTTATTATTTTTAATCCAATTGATCATTCGCATATTATTTAAGTCTTTTAATCATATCACAAAATAATTATAACCTAAAGCAAAATTGTAATTATCATGTTATACTGATTAAAGTTTAACTGATTTTTAAAAATGTTCAAGAAGATTACTGATTTTTCCTATAAAAGAAATATTGTTGAGGCTCTTGGCTTTTATCTGACATATTTGCTTCTTACCTTAATTGCCGTAGTGATATGCGCGATACTCATATCAGTCATTACCGGTAACAGCAGTTTTCTGCTTGGTACGATAATCGGTAAAATTATAGCTCTTATATTGACCGGGGTCATCGGCTGTATGGTCCTTTATAAAAAAAAGCTGGTGAAAAATATGTTATATATCTTTCTTGTCATATTATCCGCAGTACTTTCTTATTATACCGGCGCTATAATCGGGATGGCAATCATTGCTTATCTCACGACTAAATAATTTAATGTGTTTTACAATTCCATTAAAAGTTATAAAAATCGGGGCTGGTTTCGCAGTGGTAGAAGGCAACAAAAAAATCAAAATAGAGAAGCTTATGCACCTGAAAATAGGTGATTTTCTTCAAGTTAACGGAGGCTTGGCTGTAGGAAAATTAAGCATACGGGAAGGATTAAGGATTAGAAAAATCATTAATGATATTTATAAAAACTGACTATGTCTGATAAATATACCAAGGGAATAGCTATCGCTGCCATAACCGCTCTTATATCCGGCTTTTCCATTTTTTACAATAAATTAGTAATCGTGAGGGGTGTTGATCCCTTGATATTTAATATCTTAAAAAATGGTGGTGTGGCAGTCATTTTGTCAATACTTCTCCTGCCGCTTACCCAAAGAAAAAAATTACTATCACTTTCTTCATCTCAATGGAAAAAACTTTTATTAATCGGTTTTATCGGCGGATTTGTGCCTTTCGTGCTTTACTTTGAAGGATTAAAACAAGTATCGGCTCTCAATGCCAACTTAATCCATAAGACTCTTTTTATCTGGGTAGCCGTTATGGCGCTGCCCGTATTAAAAGAAAAACTTAATATCTGGCAAATTCTTGGGTTTTTAATCGTTGCCTGGAGTAATTTATTTATAGGAGGATTTAGCGGTTTTACGGGGAACCGAGGCGAAATTATGATTTTTGCCGCCACCCTTCTCTGGTCTGTAGAAAATATTATAGCTAAAATTGCTTTGAAAGAAACCGACAGCCAAATCGTTGCCTGGGGCAGGATGTTTATCGGCAGTATTTTTCTGATTATCTTAGCCTTAGTACAGAATAAACTGGTACTTTTAACCAAGTTAGGTTCATCTCAAATAACCCCCGTAATCGGAAGTGTTATTTTTCTGACAGGATACGTCTACCTCTGGTTTAGGGCTTTAAAGTTAGCTCCTGCCACAATTGTTACTTCAGTGTTGATATTAGCTACTCCAATTACCAATGTACTTTCGGCCGTATTCGTTAACCACGCTTTGCCTCAACCGCAAATTATTAATTTACTTATCACGCTCATAGGTGTTGCCTTCATTATCCATCTAATACCTAAGACTTCAAAGCTTAAAACTCAATGGACCTGACCGGCCTTGCTCTATGCAGCAGATACTCCTACCCGCCCAATTCACTGTCTCTCTGCGGCCCTGATAAAAAGAAGGATTTAAATTGGTATTCAATCTATCAACACGCGGATAAGGGTACTTTGGAAATTCTTTCCCAATTTTCCACACTTTATCCTTACTTAAGCTTGATAGCACAGGAAAATAATATCATAGATCCCTTTTATCAAAAAGTGGTTGAGGCTTATTGGATAGGCAATAAATTTCTTCACCAAATTCCGACCACATCTTTTGTCACTCACGTCAGCGACACAATCCGTCTTAAGAAAAAAATAAAAAAGCCGGATTTGTATCGAATATTTGACAAAATTACAGAAGGTGCCCTGCCCCATCATTCTTTTCATGTTTTAAATATTTATAAACGGACCGGATATCTTGACATCTCTCATACTCTTACCACTATGGATGCATGTCTTATCAACTGGGGAAAAGTCGAAACTATTAAAAAGAATCTTCTGACTATTGATGCACAACCTCTGGTAATTAAGGGTAATATACTTCAATTCGGCAAGAATATCCGGAGAACAATACGCAGTCAGGGAGAAAATGATATTTTATTTTCAAAATTAAACATAGGCGACTGGATTTCTTATCACTGGGGTTATTTTTGCCAAAAACTTTCCCGATCTCAACTGAAGAATCTAATTTACTATAACAATCTTTCAGTGAATTTTGCTAATAAACCGTAAGTGGAATTATATATTAATTCATCCGCGGCCGCGAACTGATTAACATATATATTTATGAAAAATACTGTTTATGTCTTGGGAAATCCCCTGGTAAAAACTGACAGAAAAGCATTTGATCTGTTGCCTCTCCTCTCTCAAAAATTTTCCGCCTTTAAATTTGAATTTTACGATCCGACTGAAGATATCGATCTGAAAGATAAATCTGACCTGATCATGTTAGATACCGGAATTAATTTAAAAAAAACTGCACTTTTCAGAGATTTAAAATACTTTGAGCTTTCGCCAAGAAATTCCGTCCATGATTATGATCTGCCTCTTCAACTGGGTCTGATGAAAAAATTAGGGAAATTTAAAAAACTTTATATCATCGCGGTTCCTGCAAGAGGTAAAACGTCTAAAATACTTCAAGAGGTAAAAGCTATTCTGGCAGCCATTTAAACTTCAAAAAATGAGAGGCACAACTCATGCAGGGATCATAAGCTCTGACAATTTTTTCAACGTCTAATTCAATTTCTTCTCTTGATTTATCCAGAGCCATATTTTTTTCAAGATATTTCCTGATACTGCCTTCAATCCCGATCTGATTTTGGCCCGTCGGCACCACTATTTGCCCGCGGACTATTTTGCCGCTGTCATCCAGTTCCAGATTGTAATATAAAGTTCCACGCGGCGCCTCAATGACTCCCACCCCTTTGCCTTTTTTTCTTTGGGGAACAATCGGTTTTTCGGGAGTAATTTTCAGTTTATTTAATATATCGATGGAAGAATCTATGGCATGTAAAATCTCTATTGCCTGGGCCAGATTATTGTGGAAGATGTTTTGGGACGGAAATTTTTTCAGGTATTTTTGGGTACTTGTCTGAGTTTTCTGATGAAGATTTTTTTTAGCTAAATTCAGTCTGGCTAAAGCTCCCACCATATAAACTTTACCCATAAATTTATATCCTGAGGCATGTGAATACGGAATAACCACATGTTCCAGATATTTCCCGTAATTTTCGGATGGAACAACCGATCCGTCGCTCCTGATGAGATCGCCGTATAAAAAAGAGTATTCATTATCTGTGATTGCCGCAAAATCAATATCGTCACGTATAAGACTGAAATCGCGCTCACCAAACAACTCTATCAGATCCAATACAGTTTTACGGATGCCTTGCAGTTCTGGAATCAATTTAATTAGCTGGTTTTGATCCGGCAATTTGGTAAATCCCCCGACTGTTAAAAAGGGAGCGTGGACGCTTCTTCCGCCTATCGCCTTACTTAAATTATTACCGGCTGCTTTTACTTTGAAAGTATCATCCAGATATTTGTGTTCTTCAGGATTATTTTCATCAAAATCCAAAATGGAATCTTTATGAAAAAGATCAGGCATGACAAAAACGTAAAGATGCAGGCCGTGGTCCCTGATAATTAACCCGTAATTTAGAAGTTTGCGAAGATATATGGTTTGTGGAGAGGGTATCAGACCTACTATTTTTTCTACAGCCTTCAGGGCGCAAAGAAGATGTGCATTGGAACATGTTCCGCAGATCCTGGCGGTCAACTGAGGAAGAGCGATCATATCTTTTCCGCAAATCGCCTGGGTATAAAATCTCTTATATTCGGCAATACTGAAGGCGACTTTTTGTACTTTACCGTTCTTGACGCTTATTTCACATGAAGCTTTACCTTCAATTTTGGAGATGTCTGCTAGTTTTAAATCAAGATTATGCATGAATTTAAATAATTTTAAATTCTTTCAGGTATTTATTGACAGTAGCTAAAAATATATTTTCATCCATTGGGCATCCATGAACAAAATCATCAACATTAACGACCTCTGACAATTTTCTGACGGTTTTAGCGTAATTAAATCTGATAAGAATATTTTGTATCTCCTTATTTGTCTTTTCGTTAAATAAATTTCTTTGGGAAGAAGGCATGCCAATACAAGCACATGCTCCGATCGCAACCAGTTTTTTACTCTCGCGTCTGATCTGTCGCAGTTTTTCCTCCTGTTTTCTGGAAGTTATGGCTCCCTCAACAAATGCCACGTCCAGATCTTTTACCGTGCTTTTTTTCCGCAACACCAAAGCAGAACAAAATTCAATTTTATCTTTCCATTGTCTATAATGATCGTTGAGAAGTTCAGTAAAAATGATGGTTGAATCTTCACAGCAGGAAAAAGAAAACCAACCGATACGCAGCTTTTTCGGCATGACTCCAAGATACATCTATTCTTATAAATCGTCAACAATAAAATAGGCTTAAAAATAGAAATTTGGTATAATACCGATGTCTACGGAGGCCGGATAACCGCCCCGATTTAATCGGGGAGGAAAGTCCAGACCGCAGAAGACGGAGGAATCGCGGTAACGCGTTACCGTATACCGTATGGTATATGGCTGGTGCTCCGATAGCGAAAGCTCATCGGGTACGATTCCTGAATTGACAGGATGAGAGAGCCACAGAGACGATCCTTTGACTTCGTCCCGATTTAATCGGGACATGTTAAAGGTGTGAAACGTTGGCAATCCCACTTGCGGCAATCTCCGAACGGATCGATAAAGACGGATGTCTTCCCGAGATCCGAAGTTTGAGAGCATCCCGCCAGACGGCGGGGGGGTAGGATGAATTTTATCATCAACCCAGAGAAATGGTTGTCTAAAAACAGAATCTGGCTTACGAGCCTCCGTAGACTTATTTTATCAGTTTTGTGTGGATTTAATATTAGAATATTCGACAATAATCGTTTCTAGCATGACAACTATCGGAACCGATAACATAGCTCCCAAAACTCCGGCTAACTTTGTTCCAATCATCAAAGTAATAATCGTTATCACAGGAGGCAAACCCACTGATTTTCTTAAGACGTAGGGAACTATAAAATGATTTTCTACCTGCTGGATAACAACGAAAACTAAAGCAGTTACCGCTGCCAATATTGGAGATACTGTCAGAGCTACTAAAATAGCCGGTATAGCTGATATGATCGGCCCGATAATCGGTACTATTTCTAATAAACCTGCAATGATGGATAATGGCAAAATAAAAGGCAAACCAAGAAAAAGTAGACCAATATATGTCGCAATACCTATGACTAAAGCCAGTGTCACCTGGCCGCGAACCCACGAACCCAACCTCTCTTCAACCCGCTCAATAATAATCAAGAGATTCTCGGCGCTTTTGACTCCCATAAATCCCGCCAGATGATTTTCTAACTGTTCCCTTTCAATAAGAAGGTAAAAAGAAACAACAAAAATTGTAAAAATATGAAACAGGTTCGAAAATATACCAAGTGTGACTTTTAGTAAATTTTCCCCTATTGGAGCAATTTGTTGGGAAATAAATTGGGTGTCCACGGATATAAACGGAATAACTTTTTCTAAATAATTAGGCAAACTTTGTCCTAAATTTATTGACTCCGTAATTAACGGAGGAAGCAATGTACCCCCTAAATAAACGATGGTAATCAATCCTAAAATATAAATCGCCAGAATAGCCACTATTCTTGGCAGGCGACTTTTTTCCAACTTATCCACCAGCGGTTTGCAGGCTGACATAATAATAAGTGAGATAAGTAAAATAAATAATATATCCTTAATATAGACGAGAAACCAAAGAAGAATCAGGAAAAAAATGGTAAAAAGTATCGTTTTATAGGAGATTTCGATTTTTGATGAATTCATATAAAAAATTAATAATTATTTTGTTAATTATCCTGAGAACTAGTTAGGCGTATTGCAGTATACCATTTTTTCACACTGCGTTCTATTTTTTTCAGATAATTTTTTTGACTAACATCGTACCAGTAAATTGCTTTCATGCTCTTAAACCAAGTCAATTGGCGTTTAGCAAAAGCATGTTCGGCGCTTTGCCATTGTAAAATGGTATCTGATAAGGACACCTTACCGTCCAGATAATTTTTTAGTTGTGGAAAACCTGTGGAACTTAGGGATGGCAGATTATAAGAAGGATTTTTTTGTAATATTTCTTGCGCTTCTTCTAAAACCCCCTCATTCATTCTTTTATTAATTCTTTCATCAATTCTTTGGTTTAATTTATCTTTTGGCAATGTCAAACCAATGATTAATGCGTCCTTGTTACTTAAATACTGTTTAGTATTAATGTCGAAAGATGAAGATGACTTAGTAGACAAAGTAATTTCTATAGCCCTAATTAACCTTCTGGGATTCATGCGGTCGGAATGATTCATTGAAAGCCATTTCCGGTGGTTAATTTTCTGCAAATACTTTTTTAACCCTTCCCGATCCAGTTTAGATAACCTGCCGCGCAATTTTTGATTTGGAGGAATTGTTACCATTTGTAACGGATATAATAACGATTTGATATATAATCCGGTCCCTCCAACTATAATTGGAAGATTTCCCCGTGATGATATATCTTCGATAACTCTGGATGCAATTTTGGTATATTCGCCAACATTAAAGGCATATTCAATACCCGCAATGTCTACTAGCCAAATTGGAATTTCTTCTTTTAATCTATAACCAACTGATAATTTATCATTTGCTATTTTTAATTTAATCGGGATGAATTCTGAATTTTCAGCGATGTCCTTACCGGTAATAATATCCATCTTTTGATAAACCTGCCGGCTGTCGGCGGATATTATTTCTCCGTGGAATTTCCGGGCTAAATAAATGCCCAAGTCTGTTTTTCCGGTCGCGGTTGGTCCACAGATAATCAGGAGTTTCATGCTCATGCCCGATAAATATCTACCGTCTGATTTTGATCAAATAGTTTCTGAATTTTTTAAATTTTTCCCAGTCGTAGATGGAAACAGGAAAAATCATTTTATTTAATTTCTGAAGTTTTTTAATTTGTCCCTTAATAATTTTTTCGTCTGCTAAGTCAGTCTTTGTCAGTAGTATTATTTCCTTTTTATCTAAAAGAGTCTTATCGTATAAACCTAATTCTTTTCTGATAAGAAGATAGTCTTTTTTTATATCAAGACTCACAACTGATAGACAATGCGCTAAAATTTTGGTCCGGGCAATATGACGAAGAAAGTTAAATCCTAACC
>Ga0155332_157_pt3 | contig 12612 bp, 10 predicted proteins | sample RifCSPhighO2_02_FD_106300 | JGI IMG/M metagenome (GOLD analysis project Ga0155332, IMG submission 106300) | Candidatus Gottesmanbacteria bacterium RIFCSPHIGHO2_02_FULL_40_13 | reverse complement strand
TCGAAAAATGATATTTTTCGAAAATAATGCTTTGCATGCGAATTTAAGGTGCCGAGGACAGGAGTCGAACCTGTATAACGTGTTTTTCAGACACGCACCGTGACCACCTTGGATACCTCGGCTAGTTTACTTAGCTTATTTTAGACAAATTTAGAGCTTTGTTCAAGTACGACTGTATTACCGCTGATAAATCCTCCTGAAGAAATATTCATGAAATAAGGTTGTGGTAAGCTCCGGGTGGAAACTTGCGGCAATATATAAATTTTCATCGCATTTTTCCTCACAAGCAATAATATTATCAGCATCTCTGGCGAGCACTTTCACATTTTTACCGATAGTTATGATCCTTGGCGCGCGTATAAATACTGCCTGTATATCACCTAAGGTCGTATGGACTTTTTTTTCAAAAGAATCTGTCTGCCTTCCATAGGCATTGCGGTCAACTTCTATATCCATAAGCTGCAATGTTTTTTGGCCTGAAGTTTTATGGTAAATCTTTTTAGCAAGCATAATAGCCCCCGCGCAGGTGCCGAATATGAAAGGAATTTGTTTCATGAGTTCAAAAATACCTTCACGCCGGGAAAGTTTGTGCAATACTGTGCTTTCTCCTCCGGGAATAATAAGTCCGTCAATGCCCAAATCTTTTTTGGTTCGAACTTCCTGAATTTGTACTGATAAACTAAGATTTTGAAATGCTTCATTAGCCGTAGTGATGTGTTCAATAACATCACCATGATAGGCAAGGACACCGATTTTGTTATGGAATTTCATAGAAGTTATATTTATATGCCACGATCTGCAAGTTTTGTAGCAAGAGTGGAAATTTCCAGACCTTTCATTGCTTCTCCCAGATTTTCGCTAGCCTTGGCTATTTTACCGGGATCTTTAAAATGGGCGGTTGCGTCAACGATTGCTTGAGCCATTTTTACCGGTTCATTGCTTTTGAAAATTCCCGATCCGACAAAGACACCATCAACTCCAAGCTGCATGCAAAGCGCAGCATCGGATGGAGTAGCAATACCTCCTGCCGCAAAATTAACAACAGTTAGTCTTCCCAGCTTTGCCGTCTGCAAAACCAAATCGTATGATACACGATATTCTTTGGCTTTATCTTTTAATTTATTTAATTGATTATTTTTGAATAGTGTCTTTAATTGATCACAACCTTTGTTTACCGCTCTGATATGTTTTACTGCTTCGACAATATTACCGGTACCTGCTTCTCCCTTGGTTCTTATCATTGCAGCTCCTTCAGCAATTCTCCGAAGAGCTTCCCCGAGGTCCCGGCAACCGCAGACAAACGGTACTTTGAATTTTGTCTTCTCGATATGAAATTCCTCATCGGCAGGAGTCAGCACTTCGCTTTCATCGACAAAATCAACTTTGAGAGACTCCAGAACTTGTGCTTCCACAAAATGTCCTATGCGGCACTTAGCCATAACAGGAATGGTTACAGAAGCCTGAATCTCTTTAATCATGATAGGATCAGACATTCTAGCTACTCCTCCATCGGCACGAATGTCTGAAGGAACCCGCTCTAATGCCATGACAGCTACCGCTCCTGCCTTTTCGGCAATCTTAGCATGTTCTGCATTTACGACATCCATGATTACTCCTCCTTTTAACATACGGGCGAGTCCTGATTTGAGGGTAAAAGTACCTTTTTGTGTCATTTTAAATTTAAAGTAATTAATGGTGGACCCGAAGGGTTTCGAACCCCTAACCTTTCGGATGTAAACCGAACGCTCTACCGTTGAGCTACGGGTCCAATTACTAAGGCAGACGCTGTGTAAACGCAACTCTCCCCGCCTGCATCGCTTATGCGAAGCATTGCGGGCAGGTACCAACTATGCTAAGCGCCCGCTTCATTTGTATTGTATTAAATAATAATTAAGCTTGCAACCATATATGATAAAATACATAATGCGAAACGTAATCTCCATTTGAACAGGAAACGTTTCTGGAACGTTGCGGGATCGTTTAATGGTAGGACGGAGGACTTTGAATCCTCTAATCTAGGTTCGATTCCTAGTCCCGCAGCCTGTAAGAATTGGAAAGAGGTCGGGCCGTGCGTCGCCAAAGGCTATGCCGGCGGCGCGAGGTAGCGCTTTCCGCGCCCGCCTCCGCGGAAAGCGCGTCAAATCCGCCTTTTTTGAAACTTGCGGACAGCCGTCGATCAGTTAAAAAGAAGTTCGAGCCGACAGTTTTTGCCATGATAGATAAATCATGGCCTTGAGTTTTCGCGCGCGCGATTTATAGTCCTTCGGACGATTTGATGTTATTACTATAAATGAATAGCCCAAATAATCCCAACATTATAGTTATAGCAGCTATTATTAGTAAGGTTGTAGATACCCCTAAATAATCTATAGACAATCCTCCTAGCGGCATAGTTAAGCCTACAAGAATAAAAGTTAGAAAACTATATGTGGAAATAATTGTGCTTCGTTCTGGGTTACTTGCTTCGTTTTGTAGTAATGTCAGAATAATTTGGTCTTTATACGCAGCCATTATATATAAGAAAAGTATTAAGATAATCCCGAATACACCAGAAATTTGAGTTAGACCGAAGAAAATTAAGGCCGTTACAATTATGCTGCCTATAAGTGAATTTAAACCACCAAATTTTTGATATAGCGTGTACGCATAAGCAGACGTCATTGCCTTCGCACCAGATATTATCGCAGCGACTAACCCAAGTTGGACGATTTTAATACCTAGATTAAGTTGTAATGGTTGGCTTATGTTATTAGCGAAAAGATTGCCACCAAGAAATAATACTACTCCTAAAATAATTAGCGCGATAATGCGTTTGTTCTTTAATGATATTTGGACACCCCTTTTAATGCTCTGAAAATACAATGATAGAGAAGGCTTATCTTTTCGAAGCTTCCACTTGACCGAATGAACTAATATTGCAGATAGAAACAGAAAGACTGAGGACAGAATATATGGTAATTGAGACGAGTATTGATATAAGTAAGAAACAACAGGACTAGCTACCAAAGTACCAAATAACAAGTATGCGCTTACCCGACCTTGAACTTTGATATAGTAGGCGCTCTTATTCAGGTTTGTAAGTACATCGTGGATAAGTGAAGAATAAGCCCCTGATTGTAGCGCATAACCCAACCCTGCCAACAGCGAGCTGATAACAAACATTCTAAAGTCTGGAAGAATGCCGATTAGTAGAATGCTGATCCCATGAGCTACAAGTCCCCAGACTACAGATTTTTTGTGACCGTAGGTATCTGCAATTCCACCAGTTGGAATTTCCAGCAATGCATAAGAAATAAAGAATAGTGAGGATATAGTTGCTATTTGTGTTTGTGATAGACCGTTTGCAAGTTGGTATACAGTGGATATTACGGAGATCGCTAAGGCGATACCCATCAAGAATGTAGAAGTGTAAATCTTGTAGACATCATTCATTACGAGTTTGAATCTTTCATTAATGATTGAATAAATTGTTCTACCTTTCTTTCCCATGCTCCAGGTTGCATTTCGTTTCCAAATCGATGGCCTCCACCTTGCACTTCAACTAGTTGAATCTGTGGATTCAATCTAGTCGCTTCTCTTGCCTGAGCAATGGGAACAGTCGTATCATCAGTACCATGGAACCAAAGTATGGGCTTGTTGATTGTTGATATAACTTTCATTGCATCAAACTTTTTTAAGTCGTGATAGAAGTCATAAGGAAAAGGCACCCCCCATACCATTGCTAACTTGTTTTCTTTCCAGGTGGCAAATTCTTTCGGAGCTATTCCTTCCTTAATACACAGATGTGCGCTAACTGCTGCACAATTCAATATAAGACCCTTGATAATAGACAAGTAATTGCCAGTATTTAGAGTTACAAACCCTCCTAAACTTGAACCCAACAAAACAACGTTGGATTTATATTTGCTATTCAAGTAATCTACAGTACTTTCCAAATCTTTTATTCTATGACTAAATCTAAGTTCATTCACGGGTTGATCGACATATTTACCATTATTTGAGAAGTCTAGAGTGGCATAGTTTATTTGCTGTTTCTTACAAAAAACTATTAATTCGGCGTTGTTTTGGGCTGTTTTTTCTTTAGTTTCAACAAAGCCACCCGGGATATCAATAACCGTTAGTATTGGAGATTCTGAGTTCTCAACTATCAAAAGTCCTATTTTTTTACCTGATTTACTTACAATTTCTATATCAAATTGCATAAACCTCATTACTATAATATTACGGTTTGTGATTAGTTTAACAAATTTGTATATTGTAAGAACATAAGCACATTAACATTTTTACCTTTATCTTCTTAGTCCACCCTAGGTTGACTGGTAAAGCCGGCAGTTTTAATACAATCGAGCGAATCCGCCAGAGACGGGTGAATTCAACAAAACGAGCTTCGACATTTTTCGTAAACCGCCAGCAAGGCTCAGACTTGCGCCTTGCTTCGACAGAAACTGTACAGTATCTGTCTTCGCGCTGAGTTGTGACGCAGCCGGGTTCCCAAAATATTCTTCTTAATTTTTTCAAAAACTCTATCTATACCCATCTTACTCCGGTTTGCAACCCGAAGGGGCAGCAAAGCGGATTAGAGGGGTATATACTGAGTAACTCAGTTGCAAATCTGAGTTACGTGGGTATATATTGGTTTTCATTGAATTCGATATAAATATAGTGCTTTAGTTTACTTTCCACAATTGTTAGAATTAAAATAATGATTCCGGATAAATACAAATTTAATTTAACTAAGTTATTTGCCGGCAAAAATCTTTTTTATACAACTTTATGCCTGTTAATAATTACCATATCAGGGCTTCAAATCCATCGTTTTTTATCGAAACCGACTATTTCAAATATTAAAAGAGGAGATATTGTTTCCTACTCGAGATATAGCATTAAATACGCGGGTAGAGTTTTAGGATTGCCCGGTGAATCGGTACTATTTAAAGGGGTATTTTATCTCAAATCGCAGGATAAAATATACAAAGTTGCCGAAAATAATTTACCGGATCACAGATACTTATTAAGTACAGATGATTTAAGGTTAAATAGTCAGAGATGGTTTACAGTTGGTAAAAACGAAATTTATGTCATAAAGGATGAATATCCTCAACAACCTGAGTGGGCAGGAAATCCAAATAGTAAAATAATTACGATTAGGACATTGGATATTCCCGGAGGGGTAGTAAAAGCCGAAGAACTCACTTCTATTAAGAATCAATCCGGAACTAATAATGTAGTGCTTAATACTTATCAGTCCGTTGTCAATAACCCCGATAAAATACCTAAAGTCGATTTACTTTACCCTCCAAAAATTGTTAACAGAAGCAAGATTACAGCTATCTTCAAAATAAATTTACTTGACCGTGCATTAATAAATAGCGAGTTTTTAAAGATTAATCCGGATAGTAAATTTTTTGGCCAGGAAAATCGAGCAGATATAAATTACATTTATTTCAATCCCGGCAGAACAAACGGGGTCGAAATTACGCTAAACGGGACAGACTTGGTTTCACATGGATTCGCCACCCGGCCATATATTTTATGTTCTAAATATATCGATACTTTGGAAAGAACAGGCACGGACTACTATGAAAACGAGCAAGAGTGTATGGAACAATCTCAAATTGATTTGCTTGTATTTACAAACCTTGAATTAAATCAAGGTAACAATCAATTAGAAATAATCCGAAGAGATACCAACACTCCGATAAGGTACGAAATCGTATATAATCCTCAATATTCTGAAAATCCTTCATCATTACCTATTTCGGCTGACATACCGGTCGAAAAACGTTTTTCTAGCGCTCACAACTGTACTACTTTAAGCATAGGGAAGGTTATTTCTATTCCGATGGTTAATTCCCCTGACAGCAATTTTTACTATCGACTATCTTTTCCACAAAGCATCAGAGAAAGGGGAAATGTATCTCAAAGACTGGTTTATTTCGGAATAGAAGGAGTTTTATATGAGATAACCCTGCCTTCAAATTCTGAGTTTAATAAAGTTATTCATACTTCCGGGGATTTGGACATACCTCTTGACTATCTAGTATATAAAAATTGGGTAAAAGCAAATCCGTCACAGATGCTTAAAACGGATAATCTTCCTGATGCCAGTTTCTATTATCCCGGAATATATCTTGAATTAGTACCATTCGATCGGTCAGACAAGGTATATCCCTCTTATGTTTTACCATGGGGTACTATTAACTCATCAAGTTGTGACGGATAGTAATTTAATATCTTTGACCGTTTTGTCCTCAGTTAGTATTATTTTCTTTCATATATTTATCAAAAAACTCGACAGATCTCTTCATGGCAAGTGAAAAGTTAATGGAAATATTGTGGTCATCACCCGTATATGTAAAAAGTTCAACTCCTTTGCCTAGTAATTTGAGTTGGGTAGCAAGTGCTTCGGAAAACGCTACGGGTACGGATACGTCTGCAGTTCCGTGGTGAAGCTCGAGTGGTCCTGAAATATCGTTAAGAAAACTGTTTGCAGAAATTGAATTCCAAAAATCAGGGTTTTTCTCCGGCCTACCGTAGTCAGTGACCAGTTGATCCCGCCATCTGCGTGCACCTGTAGGTATGCCAGGCGGAGGAGTGGTGCTTCTGCGGCGCCAATTATTCAGAAGATCAGGGAATGAAGCAACCACTCCGCCCCAAATGACGCCTGCCTTTATATTTTTATTTACTACCATCGCCCGAAGTGTAATAAACCCGCCCATCGAATGTCCCCACATACCAATTCTATTTTGATCTGCCTCTTTAAAACGCCTTATGGAAGATAGGGCATTAAGGACGTCAATGGTATAATCATTGGATCCATACGCGCCAGATGCCGTGCCTTCCGAGTTGCCGTGTCCGCGATAATCAGGGCGGATGAGTATGTACCCGTTTCTTGAAAAACCGTCCGTATAGGCGATGTAGCGTTCTGTAGTACGGTACTCCTGCGGCGGAATATAGCCGTGGTTAAATACGATTACAGGCCAGCCGGACTCAGGCTTTTCTCCATCAGGTACGGTCAATAACGCATATATTTTAAGCCCTTCAGACCGGTAGGATACTAAATAGCGTGAATAATTAACCCCCGGGGTAAGCTCTTCTTCGATCGTAAGATCGCTTCCGGGATAAGTACTCTGTCGAAGCGTTTGAATCGTAAGTTCATGCAGTTTGTTTGTACCCAAGCCATCATCATAATTCAATTGATTTGCGTCCGTTTCCATAGTCTGCGGTAAGGACTTCCAAAGATTACTCCGATAGATCATCACAACCGCAACACTCAAAATTAAAATACCGATGACAATTGTGGAATATTTTTTATTCATATCTCAGCGCTTCGATCGGCTGTAAGTTAGCTGCTTTTTGAGCAGGCCCGCCTGCCACGTACATAAATAAATCTTATTACATATCGTAAAATATCACTCGTATCGTAATGCTTCGATAGGTTGTAAATTTGAGGCTTTGCGGGCAGGATACCAGCCGAAAAGTATTCCAAATCTCCACACCAAAAGTGAAATTGCAGCAACTCTTGTTAAAATTGTAGCACTATTGGTTTTAGGATACCTGACCTGAAGCTGAAATTATAATCGTTAGAATACCTTTTTCAGCTTGTGATGTCTGATATTGCGGAGGTTTCTCCTTCTGGCTTAAAAATCGTGAACCTCCAATCCAGACAATCACTGAAATAATAGCTAAGATTGATAACCTCCTTTTTAGAGAAACTTTTATTATCCGGTTTTTAAATCCGCTCAGTATCTTTAAAATAGTCTTGAATGAATCCATGAAGAATTTAATATAAAATAATAACCTGAGAAATTGCTTAAAAAACAGCTCCCGATTTTTACAGGAGCTGTTATAAACCGATAGATTGGTTATTTCATCTGGCTTACTTCCGATTCCAACTGCCTTTAAAACCTTTTAACGGTCCATGTCCTGCTAAAAGGTATTTAAGGTCAATATTGTTTTGTTTAGCCCAATCTTCAAGCTGTTGCTTTTGTTTTTGCATCGCCTGTCTTTTTTGCTCAGGAGTCATATTCTGAAAATTCAACTTTTCATTTTGCATCTCCTGTCGTTTATCTAAAATTAACTGTTTTTGAACCTCAGTTATTTTCCCATCCTTGACAGCCTGATCAAGAATTTCATTAATGCGCGTTTGCGCTTGGGATTTCCGACTCTGTCTAATTTGCTCGACCGCCTGTTGGACTTTTGCCTGATCAATTCCCAATTTTTGAGCTAATTCTTGGATAAAAGATGGAAATTTACTATTGTTTGTTTGAGCATTCACTTGAGATGTCCCAAACAAACCACTGATAATAATAGCTACTCCAAGTATAGGTAAAATCCTGCTTTTTATATTTAACATCTGATTATTCACCTCCTTCCATACAAGAAATATAGCAGACAATACTGAGAAAACACTTAGAAGGTTAAGTGGCTATGTGCGTGCTTTAACGGAAGCTGAATTGTAAAAGTAGTTCCCTGATTTAACTTACTTCCCACACTAATGGAGCCGTTATGTTTATCTACGATCTGTTTTGCAATCGATAATCCTAAACCATAACCCTGGACATCTGTTTTAGTGCGTGACCTATCAGCTCTGTAAAATCGATCAAACAAATAAGGTATATCCTGCTCAGCAATACCAACCCCCTCATCCTTAATTTCAAGTTCTAAAGAATGACCTGATTTTTTGGATGTTAATGTAATTAGAGTATTTTTACGGCTATATTTAATGGCATTATCTAAAAGGATCACCAAAGATTCAGTGAGACTCGGGCTATCTCCTTCCAGGATAAAATCTTTTACCTGATTTTTGATCGTGATTTTTTTGTGTTTTGCCAGGTTAGCAACCTTTTTACAGGCATCGACAACAATTTCCAGTAATGATAAATCATCAAAGTGAATATTATAATTTGTTTTTTGGTATTGGGTGAGTCTGATTAAATTATCCGAAAGAGATTGCAAACTGTTTACCTCCTCTAAGTTTGATTGCAATAGTTTCTTCGCGTCTTTACTTAAGTTCCTGTCTCTTAAATTCACCTCAATCTCTGTTTTCAGTGAAGTAATGGGCGTTCGAAGCTCATGAGATGCATCAGAAATAAATCTATTTTGCTCATCTACAATTTCTTTAATTGGTTGTAACGTCCTTCCGGCCAGGAAGTAACCAGCCAAGCTAGAAACGCCTAAAATCCCCAGATTGACGATAATGAGCATACTTTTTAACCTGTTTTTTGTTTCTTCTACCAGCTGCTGGTCTAAGATAAATGATCTGGGAATTTTTTGACGGAACTCTAAAGGAATACTATTCAACTCCGGCATTGATAATTGACGCTCCTGCCTTAAGCGTTGAATGTGTTCGACTCTATCAAGCTCGTTTGTTAAGACTTTATACATTGCCACACTGAAGGATACGCTCACAAGCGTTATTATTAGCAGATACCAGGCTGTTAATTTAAGCCTCGCCCGAGTAAACATTATTCAACCCTTCCTATTTTGTACCCGAAACCTCTTACTGTTTGTATTAAAGTTGATTTGTCAGGGAAAGGTTTTTCCATTTTGTTTCTCAGATAACCTATAAATACTTCAACAGTGTTGGGGAGTACATCTGCATCATAATTCCAGATATGATCGATAATTTGTTTCTTAGTCAACACTTGTTCAGGATGCCTCATCAGATATTCTAGAAGAGCATATTCTTTGCTGGAAAGTTTAACTAGTTTGCTGCCCCGTCTCACTTCATAATTTGATGTATTAAGAGTCAAGTCTTCGATTTTTAAAGTTGTACCGGTATTATTTTTTGGTCTTCTGATTAAGGCTCTCAGTCTCGCAAGCAGTTCTTTAAAGGCAAATGGTTTTGTAAGATAATCGTCAGCTCCTGCATCTAAACCATTTACCTTATCTGAGATTTGTCCTTTTGCAGTGAGCATGAGAACAGGAGTATGAACTTGCTGTTTGCGCAATTTCAGGCAAATTTCCACGCCGTCCATTTTGGGGAGTAATAAATCTAGAATTATCAAATCATATTCTTCGGAGATGGCAAAATCATAACCTTCCTGACCGTCAAAGGCCACATCAACCGCATAGGATTCCTGTTCTAATCCCTTTTTAAGGGAGTTGGCAATTTTATGTTCGTCTTCTACCACCAAAATCTTCATAGCTTATATTATATATGTCTTTCTGAAAAATTGCTGAAAAAATGGTTATTATAAAAAGCTGATGATTCTTAATTACTTTTCTGATAAAATAGTACTTGATAAGCCGCGGTGGCGAAATGGTATACGCGCAGGACTTAAAATCCTGTGGTAATTAAATACCGTGAGAGTTCGAGTCTCTCCCGCGGCACTTCATCCCGACGCAGGTCGGGCTTCAATGCAAGTACAAAAAATCCGTCATTAAGTCCGTTCGATTTGGTACAGTTTCGGATAATAGAGAAATATTACCGGAAGATCATCCACTAAATAACGTTGGAAATCAAAATAAATCTTCTTTCTAGCCGTTTTATCCAAAGTTTTTCTTCCTTCCTCCAGAAGTTTATCAATTTTAGGATTGTTGTAATGGGTGATATTGGTATTTTCCTGCGTCGACTGCCAGTAGCTGTATTGATCGGGGTCAGGAGGAATAAGCTGTGACATGAGGAATATCTGATACGAACTGTCAAATGAATTTTCTACCTTTACTTTCACGGTGAGGCCGAATTTATTCCAGCTTTCTGCGATTTCTTCTGCAAGGGCAACATAAGACGGATAAGTTGATATGGTTAAAACACTTGACGTTGTGGCCAACGGACTTTTAGAGAGAATTTTAGCAGCAGCATCCGGGTCTGAATTATAAAGCCGGACATTTTTTGAATACCCCCACGATAAAGGCGAGATTGGGGTAAAGGCCTTATCGAAATCATCGAACTCCGGCAGGCCATAGGCCAAAGCCTGCCTGATTTCTTTTACTTTAAACATAGGATTGTCTAAATTAAAAAATAATCCCACAAATCGGTTGTAATCACTCGTCTTATTTATTTTTACCATAGGCCACATATCCAAATTATCGAATGTAACCAGATCTTTTAAAACATTGACCTCACCCAGCTTGAAAGCAAGAACTGCCTGATTGATATTTGGATAAAATTTATAGGTGATAGAAGAATAGTCTGCAAGTAAGGACTGCAGTGATATTTGGGCAATACTCTCACCGTCATAGTCCAACCGGACAACCTTATATCCGCCCAGACCGATAGTGCCGTCTTTTATCATGGGCTGGGACAAAATAACCGGTAAAATTACATAAGGATCTTTGAGCGAGATTTTCAGAGTGTAATCATCAAGCTTCGTAATCTCTGCGTCTTTTAATTTATAATTTATATCTTGAGTAGTAAATTCTTTTCCATCATGCCACAATAAATTTTTTCGGATATGAAAAGTATAAGTTTTAGCATTATCGGTTATATCCCAGGAACTTGCTGCCGCAGGTATTGCTTCACCTTCTGCGTTAAGAGAAGTCAATCCGAAACTGATTTGCTTTTGAATAAAATCCGGAAGGCTTGTTTCTCTGACTTTACCGATAATTCCGATTTTTAATCTCTTTTGGCCTGTAATATTAATCATCAGAGGATAGGCCTGAATTAAGAAAAGCGTCATAAAAAAACCGGATAATGCGGTAAGAATTAATTCTTTGCGGTGTTTTTTGAAAAAAACAGAAACAAACAGAAAAGCATACTGTAGTCGCCTTCGCATAATTACGTTATTAGCACGTTGAATACCGATGATATAAGAAATAAAGCGGCAATAACGATAGTCAGCCGGAAGATTATCTTTTCTACACCCCGGCGGCTTTTATAAAACTCACTGCCCCCTCCCCATGCCCGGCCTAAACCGACGCCCTTGGCCTGCATCAAAATTAATACTATAAGAAAAATAGAGATGAGAAGCTGAAATATATTAATTATATTTTTCATATAGGACGTATTATAGCAAATTAAGAATTTTCATGCAGACAGCTGCCAGTTTGTCAGCGTCGTGTCTGATCAAACTGCGCTGCAGACGATCACCTCTTACTCTTTTTACTAATTCAGTGGACAGGAGATCGGTCTCGATTATCCGGTAACGATGGTGGGGGCTCAAATCATTGACGATAGGCTGCGCCTGATATTTTTTATATCTTTTCAGGATTTTGTCAGGAATCGGTTTATTATTAATTACCACAAAGTCGAGTAAATCGGTGGAGAAATACCTGTTTAATTCAGAGATGAACCTTGAGGCGGAAAAACCATAAGTCTGACCATATTCTGTCATAAGATTCATAATGAATATTTTCCTGGCCTTGCTTTTTTGTATGGCTTCTACCACTCCGCCGATGACCAGATTAGCCAGGATAGTCGTGTAAAAGCCTCCCGGACCGATAATAAGAACATCTGACTGCATAATTGCCCGTACGACCTCTTTGGTGGCTTGGGCTGAGGGATGGGTCGACAGTTTTGTTATTGCCAGCCGGCCATCGTGACGGGGCTCATCGATAAAATGTTCTCCGACGACGACGCTGCCATTTTCATAAACTGCTTTTAAATGGACTTTATCCATAGTCACAGGTATAACTTTTCCTTTTATATTTAATAGTTCTCCTGCTTTC
>Ga0155332_169_pt1 | contig 12963 bp, 17 predicted proteins | sample RifCSPhighO2_02_FD_106300 | JGI IMG/M metagenome (GOLD analysis project Ga0155332, IMG submission 106300) | Candidatus Gottesmanbacteria bacterium RIFCSPHIGHO2_02_FULL_40_13 | reverse complement strand
CTCCAGCATATTGCCGACCAGAAGGTTCCAGCTGACAAAATTTGGCGCAGCCAGGGGTTTGCCGGTTTCCGCATCATAATTTTCATGCATGCCGCCGCTTTCTTTGATGTCCGTAATAACTAAATTTGAAATTTTTCCAGAGAGCGTAATTGCTTCTTTACGGAAACCGTAATTCAAAAGTCCCTGAAAATACATATAATTGGCAATCGGCCAGACAGGTCCCTGCCAGTTGGAGTAAGGTTTGATGATGTTGCGGTTATTGTAGTCAGGGTCGCTTTTGGACAAGGTCCTTAGGCCGTATTCAGACCAGAAGTGATCAGGACTCAGAACGTATTTTTTGACAAATATACTTGCCTGTTCAGGAGTTGCTAATTTGCCAAATAAAGGAATAAGGCAGTTGTAGGAAATTCTTTTTATAAATTCTCCGGTTCGGACGTCGATATTATAATAAATCTGATCATTCTTGTTCCAAAAATACCTGTTAAAATTGCTTTTAATTTCCTTCGCCCTTTTGCTGAAAAATACTTCATCCTTATACTTATTTAAAATGCCTGCCAGCTTACTCATTGCCAGATATTCCCGGTAAATGAAAGTATTCAGGTCTGTAGCCAGAACTGTTTTGGGTGGGAAATCCAAGGCTGCGATATTATTGTCCGCCCCTGACTCCATACTGTCGTACCAGACTCCTAAATCGTATTTTTTGTGCCATAAGTGTTTTTCGCGGTATAAGATAATTTTTTTGAATCTATTCCAGTGATTTTTCAACCAGGAAAAATCATTAAGAAATTTTCCGGAGAGGTATGCCCCTTGCGCGAGGAGTGGCTTCATATGGTTTAGCCTTTCATCATATCCTTTGGCAGTCAGACAGCCGGCAACCTTACCGTTTTCTTTAGCATTGAGGATGTAATTAAGAGCCCAATTGCGAAGATAAATCGCCTCAGAGGAAATTTCGGCGGAAAGCGCCACGCCCATAAAAAACGCATCCCAGTCCCACTGTTCCTGATAAGGGCCGGCCGGAACCAGATAATCATAAGGAAGGTGACCGTTGGCGCGCCTTTTAATGGATGCTTTGAAAGGTGAAAGAATGGACTTGATTTCCGTAATTTGATTTTGGTAATTGTTCATTTCGGGTTAAAGAGAGTAGAGCATGATTCCTGGTAAATTAGTAAAGTGTTTTAGGTTAAAAGTTAAAAGTTTTGTGCTTGTTTCTATACATGTAGCAGCAATAACCGCGTCCGCAATACCCAGTTTATATTTCCACCTCACTTTTCCGGCAAGCTTACAAAGAGTATCATTTAATCTTATTATTTCAAAATAAGAAAGTAATTTTACAATTTCTCTCTCTTTTTCTCTACCTTCAATATCTCCGGCGTACAATTCAACAAGAGTCAGCTGCGATACTATCCCTTTTATTTGTCCATTTTCGACTCTTAAAAAAACATCCTTTACTCTCTCTTTATGGCCTCTCAGGTAGTCTATAAAAACATCAGTATCTAGGAGGATTTCTTCCATAGTTTTTCTAAGTATTTATCTCTTTCTATATCCATTTTGTTATATCTTATTCTTTTGAGATATTGAGCTCCTGATTCGCCTTTTCCCCAAGCTCCAAAAAGTGAAAGAATGGAGTCCTTCTTTGTATTCTTTGTCTTTTTTTTGCTGTATCCGACATAAAGAGACAGGCTTTCATTTATCATGTCTTTAATAGTTTTTTTTTCCGCCAAGGCTTTTTTCTTGATCTCATAAAGAAGATCTTCGGGAAGAGTAATGGTGGTTCTGGTGTATTTCGTGTCCATTTCACTCATCTTATCATCAAATCATCAAGATGTCAATCAATGTGATAAACGCATCCCGGTACCATTGTTCCTGATAGGGGCCGGCCGGAACCGGATAATCATAAGGAAGATATCCGTTGGCGCGTCTTTTGGTCGGGGCTTTGATTAGTAAGACTCTGAAAACCGGGTTTTATTGATATCGGTATGCATCTTTTCTATGTTTTACTGAAAGGATGGTGACCTCCTTTTTATTCTTGTCTATCGTATACAGAATTCGATAATCTCCTGCGCGTATTCTCCATCCCTCTCGGCTCTCAAGTTTTTTTGCGCCAAGCGGATAAGGGGAGTATTCAAGTTTTTGAATTTCCGTAAGAATAAGCTTGTACATTACCGCAGGCAGTTTTTTTAGTTGCCTGTCTGCACCCAATGAGAGAAAAATCTCCATTTTATTTGCGAGTCTTTTTTAGATGTTCTTTGAGGGGAATACGCTTTAACCTTACAGTTTGATCAAATTCTAAAGTATCTAAATAATCCTCGTACGTTTTTTGCAGGGCGTTTAAATAGGCAATATCAACAAGCGCCGCTTCAGCTTTTGAATGGCGAAAAAGATATGATACTCCTTTATTTTTTGCATTCCGGAGGACTATATTGGTTTTATGGCGCAGATCGGTGATGGAAAAAGTATCCAAATTTGTATTCATATATGTATATTTTATACGTACACTTTATCTTTGTCAAGACGTTGGAATATATCCCAATCCTACTGTTCATGATAGAGGCCGGTCGGAACCGGATAATCATAGGGAAGATGTCCGTTGGCGCGTCTTTTGATCGGGGCTTTGAAAGGGGGAGAGGGTGGATTTGACTTGAGAAATAAGGTTATACCCATCTTACTCCGGTTTGCAACCCGAAGGGGCAGCAAAGCGGATTACCTGCCTGCCGGCAGGCAGGGAGGGGTATATACTGAGTAACTCAGTTGCAAAACTGAGTTACGTGGGTATATGACCATCATTCATACTTCTAATAGTTTAAAGCCATATCTTTTAAAATCTTCATCGAAACTGAAGGCTTTTTTGATACCGAGAGCTTCCATTACAGCAAAAGAAGAGCAATCCGCGAAGCTCACGTCTTTATCTTTAATAGATTGGAAAATCTCCCAAGCTTTTTGATGCAGTTCTTGATCAGTAAAGACAACCTGCAGATTTGAGGCGGTATACATGTTTCCAAGAGTAAGAGCTTCTTTCTTTCCAACCCGCATGGAGATAAGGGTAAGAGTTTCGGTAATAATAATATTTGAAGTCACTCTGGCAATGTTTTGATCTTGAAGTGATTTTGCTATTTTCAGAGATTGCTGATGGTGAGAATCAGACGGATTATAAATGGCAAACCAAGCACTCGTATCGACAAAGATCATGTTTTATTTTTTGTATGTTTTTTAGGTTTTTGCATCAGGTATGCCCATTTCGATTTTTTGCCATAAAGATATTCATCATGATTTTCCGCTATATCACTGGGAATTTTTGGATTAATTTTTTTAAAATCTACCGCGTGTTTTATCAGCAGAGAAAAAATATCATACTTTTCTCTCTTTTTCAAAAACTGCTTATTGACGCTTTCCCGAACGAGATCCGCGATGGATCTATTCTGTCGTTTGGATTCAGCTAAAAGAATATGATATTGTTCTTCTTCAAGATTGATTTGAGTTCTGACGAGTGTCATACATCTTACATTATACATCTTGACTGTTACCTGTCAAGAGGAAAACCCGCGGAACCGGATAATTATAAGGAAGACATCCGTTGGCACGTCATTTGATCGGGGCTTTGAAAAGGGAAAGGGCAGATATGGCTTTATTTATCCAATTTCAGTCTAATTTTCTACTTCTAACCATCTGTTTATACCAGTAGTAACTGTTTTTAGGAATGCGTTTCATTGTTTGGCGGTCTATGTGTACTATTCCAAAATTAGAACCAGGCATATATCCTAAGTCCCACTCATAATTATCCATTAACGTCCAGATGAAGAAACCTTTTACAGGTATACCAGCTAATATGGCTTTTTCAACCTGACGAAAATGTTCCCTTAAAAAAAATATTCTAAATTCATCATCAATTTCCCCTTTTTTATTTACTTTATCATCCCAGCATGTTCCACTTTCTGTTATGTAAATTTGCTTCATGCCAAAATTTTCATAACGATGATAAAGTTCACAAAGAAGGTCGTAGAGAGCTTCTTGATAGGTTGGCGGAACAAAGACGGGCCAGCCTAACCCGTTTACTATACCTTGAGGGTATATGACTTCAGCAAACCGAACGTCAGATTTTGGATCATAACGGATCACTTTTCCCCGATAAAAATTCACTCCGAACGAATGCAGCCCGGCGCCGACTTTTATAATATCCATATCACCATCTTTTATTTCCGGCATTTTATCCTCAAAGAGTTCCATCATATAATCTGGATATTTTCCTAAATAGAGTGGATCAGTAAACATTCCTGTTTGATAGCCGTATGCATATTGAGCTGCCTTGATATCTTCAGGATAAGGATTGGCTGCATAAGTGACGCGCGGATTGTATGTTGTGCTTAGTTTCAGATTTTTATTTAAACTTTTGAGCGTTTGGAAAACCATTCCTTGTGCCAGTAAAAGATTATGAATAGCAGCAAGAGTTCCTTTCAGATTCCGTTCACCGGGAGCATGGATTCCTAAGTGATAGCTTTCAAACGTAGCTTGGTAGGGTTCATTAAGAATAAAATATTCGTCAATAAACTCGCCTAAGTTCTCATAAACGATTTTTGCGTGTTCGACAAGATATGTTGCAGTTTCTCGATTTTTCCATCCGCCTTTTTCCGATAAGTATTGAGGTAATTCCCAATGGTAAAGAGTCGCATATATCTTAAGTCCGTTTTTCTTAAGATAGGTAAAATATTTCTTATACCATTCAAGCGCTTTAGGATTTGGTTTTTTATTCCTGGTCATAGTTCGAGCCATGGATATAGACGTGCGGTAATGTTTAAGTCCGAGCTCTCTCATAAGGTCCGCATCTTTTTTCCACAGATGATATCTGTCTATTCCTGGTAATGGAGTTTGGTTTTTATATACACTTCCAGATGTTTTAGCAAAGTGAGTCCACATTGTAGGTTCAGAACCCTCATTTTTCAAAGTATACTGTTCTCCGATAACCTGTAAATCAGCATCGGCAGCACCGAATTTAAAGTCTTTGGGGAATTGGAATGTTTGTAATTGATACATATCAATAGTTAGTAGTTAATTATTTTCTTCTATAAATCTCGACGACTGGATATTTACCTTTTCTTATTATATTACCTACTTCTTCCATGACAATAGGCATCGCTTCCAGAATTTTACTATAGAAACGGATTTGGTCTCTAGTTTCTGTATTTAAGTGTTTCGCAAATACTTCATGGTCAAATTGTGCTAATTTATTAAAAATTAAGACAAATATTTTTCCGTACTGTTGAATTTTTAGATCAATATCTGCAGTATTAACATCTTCACGCAGTTTTCTTTCATCTAGTTCTCCTATTTTTTGACGGCATATTCCCCCAAGTCTATATAAAAGTTCATACACGCGCTTTACATGGTCTTTTGGCGCTTCATAACTATCTGGAATTGGATCTAGTGATGCTTGTCCACCCTTGGTAAAGACTAAGTGATTCATGGCTTCATAGGCTGGAATTTTACCTACAGCTGAGGCGCAGGCTTGTTCCATAGTAGTTTGTCTATAGCCTGTAGCAGCTCGTTCATGAAGAAATTGTGTAGGAACTCCAGCTTCATAGACTGCTTTTACCTGCCTACCGGTTCTTTTAAAGATTCTTTTAAGAAGAGATGGCAGAAAATCGTTATCCGCTCTATATTGGCCAGTTACGACTTGTGTGGGATTTTGTGCTGAGATAGTTCTGTCCGATACAAACCACCACGGCCAAAGAGCAGTATCACCATCAAAAAGTCTTGCAAGTGTTCCAGAATCAATATTCGTATCGACGCTTGCAAAAGCAAAAGGTACATGAGGCCCTGACGGATAAGCATAAATTGGAACTTCTTCAGCGGGAAATTCTCCCATAAGATGACTAGCTGCAACGTTTGACGCTACGTAGTCTGGCCTCTTAGATTTTATTGATTGCGTCGCAACAACTCGAGCAAGATGAGCATCAGGTATGTCTTCGTCTTCATTAGTATAAGTGAATTGGAATTGTGCAGATCCTGCCATAACTGCTTTTTCAAGTGCATCCTGCATGGAGTCTGCTACATGAACTTTTACCTGATAATCTGGAGTTTGTCTTCTAATTTCTTCAATAGTTTTTCCTAAGTGATCAAACATTGCCGATAGCCGATTGGTGGATAATTCAAACCAATCAAGATCATTTTCATCACCTTCAAATCGGAAAAGAACTTGGCTATTTGGTAAAGGAGATATTCCTCTGGGAAGTTTCTCCGGACGTATTTGTCTTGCAAATTGGGGAATAGAGATATCGTCATCCAGAGAAAGGAAATTTATCGGGTGACTACCAATAGCTAAACCGGCAATAACACTGTCTAATTTTACTCTCTGATTAGCATATCCTCCTTCATTTAGTATTGCCTGAACGATAGCTATATCTATACCGGTGTTCTGCTGAACCATCTCAGCAACAGCGGTTTGTGTTTCAGGTGTAAGAAAAAAGAGTGGTGCGATTAAAGATACATTTTCTAGAGATTTTTCTAATAATCCTAGGCGTAGTTGATCAACTCTGGGAGTATCCGTTTCATCTGCTACGACTGTCCATGCATTCAAATTCTCTCTTCCAACTGTCTGTTGTATGGAGGTGATCCATTTAACGGCGGGACCGGGAACATCAAGCGTTCCCCATCGAAAATTACTAATTCCTCCTACAATATGAGGAGGGGCATCAGTTGGAAGATTGGTAATTCTAGCTTCTAATCCCATAAGAAACTTCGTTTACAATTACTCTTGGTAATCTGGTCGCATTTAAACGTGTTACAACATCATTCACAATTGTTCCTGTTGCTTGCGCCCAATCTTCTAGTCTAATTTGTTCATTTCCCTGTTGTCCTATAACAACCACTTCCTCATCAAGTTGGATATCAGGAAAATCGGTAAGATCGAGTATAGTTTGGTCCATAGAAACTCTTCCAACGACGGGAACTCGATATCCATGAATTAGTACATGGCCGGTGTTGGAAAAACTTCTGGCAAATCCGTCAGCGTATCCAAGCGTTATTAGTCCAACACGGGAATTTCTTTCTGCCCGCCATGTTCTTGCATAACCGACACTATCGTCGGCAGGAATATCTTTGACTGATATAAGACGTGCTTTGAGAGATAAAACCGGTTTTGGAGTAAATGGATAGGCAAATCCATCTCCTGCTGAAAGTCCGTAAAGTACAATTCCAGGTCTGACAGCGGTAAATCGACCAGCATCACGATGAGTTTCCGGAAGCTGGAGTACCGCGCCGCTATTGGCTGCATGGATGAAACGGGGTAAAGTTATTTCTCCTGCTTCTATATCGTCAAGACATCTGTTGAAAAGAGCTAATTGCTGACGGGAAAAGGATAGGTCTACTTCATCTGCGGTGGCAAAATGCGTATAAATGCCGTCAAGTTCCACATTCTCATATTGTTGAATAAGCGCAACAAGTTCTACTCCTGCTTCGGGAGGCCATACTCCTTCCCGGTGCATTCCTGTATCAATATGTACCTGAACCTTTGCTGTTTTATGCTGCTTTTTTGCTGCAACATTTACAGCTTGGAGAACACCTTTATCCCTTAAAGTTATTGTTGCATCAAGTTTTACTGCTTCTTCTATAGCAAATGGAGGAACATAATTGACGATTAGAATGTCTTGAGTAATTCCTGCTTCGCGGAGTTCTCGCGCTTCTCCCACAGATACTACTCCAAACGCATCTGCCCCAAGTTTTTCAAGTTGTGGCGCAATTTCTCGGGCTCCATGACCGTACGCATTAGCCTTGACCATGCAAATCATCCTTTTTCCACCCACTGTTTGTTGTATTTCGTGAAAATTATGCGCGAGATTACCCATGCTTAATTCAATCCAGGCTGGACGATCAAAAGGTTCATGTTCAGGGCGATGTTTTAGTGCTTCTACTTGATTTGGCATAATTTTATTATTTCCAAAATAAACGTCAAACAAAGTTTAAACGCTCGAAATTATCAATTATCAAATTGTAGCATTTCTATGTTTAAATTTCTTCATACTTTATCATACTTCACTAATTTTAGTCAACACCCTAGTATTATACTATAGGATGTAGATATTACCAAATAATCCCATAAGTCTTTTATCCCAATACCAAGAAAACTACGAGCTTACTCGCGGATGAATTGATTTATCATTGAGAAATCATTGACAAAATAATTATTTTTGACTATACTTATCATCTATGCATAAAGTACAACTAACATTAACCCCTGAAGAATTACATATTCTAATGATGAGAGCATCTAGTCTCGGTTACAACGTGACTAAATATATAAAGTTTCTTATCAGCAGGGAGGCTCATTCCTTCATTGATAAGGTTCCCGTATACACACTTTCCGGAAAAATGGAGAAACTGGCAAAAAAAGCAATGACTGAACATAAACAAGGCAAATCCAGGGAATTAAATGAGATAGACGACCTGGATTCTTTATGAGAATATTTCTCTCGTTATCATATATCCGCCAGTATCGAAGAAAAATACGAAATAATCCTCAATTAGCCGGAAAAGTAAAAGAAAAAATATCCGCTTTTAAAACAAATCCTGCTAATCCCAATCTTTATCTCCATAAGTTGAAAAGAAAAAAACAGGAAGCATGGAGTTTTTCTGTTGAACGGAATTTACGGATACTCTTCATTTATATACCTGAAGGGGTATTATTTATTCACATCGGTTCCCATGATGAGGTATATTAATTTCATATTTTGAAACGATTAACAAGTCTTTAAAACTTCAGATTCAGAGAAACAATGTAAGGCGGAAATTAAGCGCGGACGCACGTTCTTCACAAAAAATTATCAGTATGATATAGTATGACAATCGTGAAGATAAGCGGTGACTCTTTACAGAAAAAACTCGATAAAATCTATCCTTTGATTGCCGGGTTAAAGGAAATTTCGTGGACTAAAATATTATTTTGGGCAGGAGGCATTGTCGGCAATTTATGCGCAGGAGCTAATGGCCCCATTCTGGTTGATGCTGGTATCAATATTTCAGATATAATCATTTTGTCCAAAAAATAAGCGTTAGGTCTTTTTAATTCCGAACGCTCATTAAATTATTTAAAAGTCTTCTTTCATTGGAAGATGTCTAAATATTTTCATACTTTATCATACGGAATGAGTTTTTGTCAATTCCGGGCTTGTTGTGAAATCCGGATTGTGAATTGCGAATTGTGAAGTTATTGTTGCTGACCGGAATATGGTACAAGAAACAGGGAATTCAAAGGGAATTAGGGATCATAATTGATGCTTTTCCCTTTTTTACGGGCCTGGCCGATAAGAGAAAACTCATTTGCTGATTGCCATTCATCCAAAGTAATACCCCATGGATGGATTTCCGGTTCAATAAATCGGGAAGCCTTATAAAGCATATCCAGTCGTTTATCTTCATCCCATTTTATAAAACTATTTGAGACAATAAATACATCGATATCAGAAGCAGTAGTAGCTTTATTTTTAGAAAAAGAACCAAAAAGCACTACTTTTTCTACTTTTACATGTTTCGGTATTGACGAAAGAAATTTTTTTATTGGTTTTTCAATTTGTCTTTGATCCATATGTATAATCCCTTTCCATTTGTAATAATGGGTTCTACTTTCAATTTTGTATTATATGAAACATTTGAAATATCTGGATAACGAACCCTACTGTAATGTTTTGATAATTCACTGAGATGATCATATTGTTTTTTCGAAAAAGGTAGACCTGTTTTTTTCGCAAGATTTTCCAACCGGTGAATTTTCTGTGGTGCGGAATTCTTTAATTCTATCTCAGTCGCCTTGAGTATTTTTTCTATTGCCTGACACAGAAAATATATAGCCTGTGGATAATGTGCGCCTTTCAATAAATAGATACTGCTCGCGATATCACTTTCTGCAATAGTGAACCACTTTTGTGCTGGTTCTTTCATGTCTGGATTATATCATTTGTCCGTCTGTAAATCATGCTCCCCAATAAAGGGACAGATTTTTGTCAAATTCCGGGCTTGATATATCAAAAAATTGGCAAGAATTTGAGTTGATATATCAAAAAATGTCGATTTTTTCAATAGATTGCATACTTAGAAGCTAAATTCGAGGTAAAATAGTGTTTTTGCGAAAGCAAAGCAATTTAGTAGTCAATTGCATATTGACACTTTGCAATTTAGTAGTAAAATGAAAAGTAGAAATATGTTCAAGCGCGCTATTGAGGCAAAAATAGAAGACTATTTGAAAGGAGAAGATTTCAAGACCTTCTATATATGGGGTCCAAGACGCTCTGGAAAAACAACACTCCTTCAACAGTTTGCCCGTAAACTGAACGTCGCAATTTTTAACTTTGATTTTTCATCGGATCATGAACGATTTAAGCCCGATAGAGAAACATTGGAAAAACTGGTTGCTGAGAACCATGTTATTTTGATTGATGAAGTACAAAACTATCCGCAGGCAACAGTCGCTTTAAAACTATTACATGATGAGTTCAAAGTCAAAGTGATTGCAACAGGCAGCAGCGAGCTAAAACAAAAAGGCAGAGAATTTGATACCCAAGCTGGAAGGTTTACAGAACACTATTGTCTACCACTATCCATCTCGGAAATTAAAGAAAATAGTACTTATAAAAAGTATGATGAAAAAGTCTTTGAGAAAAAACTACTTGAAAATCTTCAAATATTCGGTTCATACCCAGAAGTTTACGTAACAAAAACTCTCTCTGATGATGAAAAGATTAAACTGCTTGAAAACGTGGTTAATACGTATGTTTTAAAAGATGTGATCGACCTTTATGATCTCAAAAATGAGAAGCTTGCTCGAGACATCCTGACTAAAATTGCCCTTCAGCTGGGAAGTGAAGTTTCTGCACGGGAAATTGCCACAAGTCTTGGCTCAAATGGTATCACTGTGGCAAACTACATTGAAATTTTTATTAAAAACTATGTCTTAATTCCGCTTCCGTCTTTTAAAACGAACACAAGAAGGGCAGTCTCAAAGAACCGTAAACTCTACTTTTATGATTTAGGTATTCGTAACGCATTGATTAAAGATTTTAGAGAAACAGATCTTAGGCAGGACCAAGGTGGATTATTTGAGAACTTCATTATTTTAGAAATTGAGAAACAAAGAAGAAACAAAGAGACTAGACGTAGTCTTTATTTTTATAGGGAATATGGTGGGAAAGAGGTTGATTTGGTTATTGAGGATTATGTAAAGTACTATAGCTGTGTTGAAATGAAATTGCAGAAGCGAAGAGAAGGCAATAAGGATATTTTTCCTCTGCCCCATACTTTCACTACAATCGACAGCAATAATTATTTTGAAAAAATTTCCCGGGTATTTGAGACTGTATAGTGCTCTAAAATTTTGAACAGCATCCCACCTAATATTATTGTCTCCTTTTCCAGAATTTTTGGGCGTTTCTGTTGCGGAATAGCGGTTCATACCTTGGGGAAGAAATTCATCATACGGGATGGATGGATTTCAAATTGTGGTCAGGAGAATTGGCGGTAAGCGCATGGTTGGGGTTGGAGAACCTGGGTTTTACCAATAGCTTTTTACTTCTTCTGTCTTGAGAAGATCCTCATCAAAACTGGCAAGTTTACCTTTTAGACTTTCAGACGCAATAATACAATCAGCCATGCTTAAATTTGATGTATCATAGAGTTGTACTGCTTTATGAATTAATTTTGAACAATGAAGAGTTTTATATGATAAAAGAAACTTATATGCAGAAGAAACATCACTGCGCTGCAAGCTGTAAGCTTTTCTCAATACATAATCAATTTCTGGGAATACTACATCTGGGATATGAAGATCAGATTCCTCCTGTAAAAGTTGTTTCACTTTCTTTGCTTTTACAGAATCATCTTTTGTGAAGAAACGTATGAGCGCGCTTGTGTCAAGATAGATCATAAGTCTTTTTGCTGGAGTTTTTTTCGGAATTTTTCCACCGTTCCTTCTTCGATTGCTCTATCAAAATCTTTTTGAGAAGCTTTTTTGCTGGTTTTAAACATACCGTATGCTTCATCAACAGAAATAGCAGGTTTCATAATGATAGTTTTGCCTTTTAATTCAAAGGAAACCCGTCTTGAAGGAGTCAGTTGTAAAGCTTTTCGAAGGGTAATTGGAATCACCACCTGACCTTTTTGAGTAATTGTAGATAATCCGTTCATAGTAATACTTACTATTACACAGTTTACTTTTATTGTCAAGTATTACAAATTAACTACTTCATACTTTATTATCAGGGATAGTTTTTTTTGTCAACTTTTAAAGTATATGATATAGTATGACAATCGTGAAGATAAACGGTGACTCTTTACAGAAAAAACTTGATGAAATCTACCCTTTGATTGCCGGGGATGACCTCCTCAAATACGCCAAACTTTTCCAAAGGGATCTTATCGCGGCCCTCCACAACCAGCATTCATCTTTGCCGGCCATCCTGAATCCCATCTATAAAATTTCGCCAACCCCGGGTTTTGGAGTGGCAGTATCGGTTGGAGGTACCAACGGTTATGTATCGGCTTTTCGCGTCTCCAGCAATAATGTCATCAAATTTTTAAACCGGAAATTTTTTGTCCTTCCCCAGCAAACAACCCGCGAAAAGCTGTTTCATCTGCTGACCCAAAATATTTTATTAGTCGTGAATAAACGCAAAACAAAATTCCCCATAGGCATCGGTTTTGCCTACCCTCTGAAGCCTTTAGTAGTAGACCGTTACATTGACGGTGAACTTCTTTATATGACTAAAGGCCGCAATATTCAGGGGTTGGTCGGGAAAATGATCGGTCAGGAATTTCATAAATTTCTGATTAAAGAGTATGGTATTGATACGACAGTTGCGGTAGCCAACGATGCTATCTGTCTGCTTCTGGGTGGAGACGGAGCGGAGATTGCGGGAGTGGTTGGGACCGGCCTTAATTTTGCTTATTGGGAGAGGCGTTTTGCCATTGCTCCTATGAAACTATCAG
>Ga0155332_102_pt2 | contig 12987 bp, 14 predicted proteins | sample RifCSPhighO2_02_FD_106300 | JGI IMG/M metagenome (GOLD analysis project Ga0155332, IMG submission 106300) | Candidatus Gottesmanbacteria bacterium RIFCSPHIGHO2_02_FULL_40_13 | reverse complement strand
TAAAAATGATGTCCTACTACTTTTGTATTGGGAATTCGTCTTTAAAACAAGCCGGAGATCGATTTTCTACCCACTGTCTTTATCGAAGACCCCCCCGATTTGATCGGGATCAATCCTCAATCCCGTCAAATAAATCAGCTTCAGGAAATTTTGGTATTAAATTACGGTAATGCTGAAGAATGAAATTATCAATACGTTTCTGTTTGACAATCCTTTTGAGTATTCTCTCCACGTCTTGTTTTTGACTTTGATGTTCCTCCATAGCTTCTACCTTCCGGTCCCAATATTTGCTCCAGTCAATTCTTGTAGTTATCTCATCCTGATCATACCCTTCTGGAAAATAGATAAAGTAATTATCCAACTCTTTTTCTCTGTTTTCCTTCGGCAGACAGTGGTAATAAAGCTTGTTTCCGTATGACGATTTTAAAAAGGCAAAAGTGGTAGTCAAGGATACTGCAATATGATCCAGATGTCCGGAAACGCCCAGCCTCTCCATGGTCATAATAACCTGAGGCTTGAAGAAGTTTATTGTTTTGCTGATTTTTCCGGCAAGATTATGATAATTTGCGCTACAGAGCGTTCCGTCTATAAAATCCAAAAAATCCACTTTCTGAATCCCCAGGATCTTTGCAGATTTTAAAAGCTCCTTTTCTCTGACATGATGAAGCTTTACTTCATCTCTTATCTCTACTCTATCGAAACTTTTACCTTTTGCCTTTTGCCTGCTGCCTTTTTTTTGACTCCACTGCCCTGCTTCTCCGCGTGTGGCACAAAGCAGATGAATTTCCACGCCCATATCGGCATATTTTGCGATCGTTCCCGCGGGCCCAAAGGCCTCATCATCAGGATGAGCGGTAACAACTAAAAGCTTATGCATAATTTATAATTTTTATATATTGGGATTTGGTGCCTGTTTAGTAATTAGGTCAATTAGGTTAATTAGGTCGATTTTTAAATGTAATTTTATATAACTTTCTCTCTTTTCCTCCCAGATCATATTTATACCGCTCGTTTCCCCGTAAAAAATCAAATCTTTTCTTTTTTTGTTCTATGGCGTGTTTGATTAAATGCGCTTTTAATATTAAACCGGCTGAAAGATATCCAAACTTGGGATCGAAACCGGAATTGTATAATAATACATCTTCCCGGTAATGAAAAGAAAGAGTGGTGGCGATATTAATATTGTCTTTTTGCATGAACATCAGTTCTGCTGTTTTATTTATATAGCCTTTAGTAATTAACTCCTGAAAATATGCTTTCATTTCAGGCGATAAAAATCTTCTTTTTTCTTCACTGCTTATTTCCATCAGCCGGAAGAGTTCATTAATATCGTTAAGACCGCCTGAAGATGGTACAACAGTTACATCTTCATTCTCGATCTTGCGCATTTTTCTCTTCAGTTCATGCCGGTTATGCCGGTCTAAACTCTCCATATATTCTTCCGGGGTCATGGGCAAATCAAGATATGGAGCCACGTCTACCTCTTCTGTCTCCCCGCCTAAGTCTATTAATATCTCCAAACTTGGCGAATCTTCTCTGATAAAATTAAATTCTTTTTTTTCATTGTTAAATTGCCTGCCTGCCGGCGAGGCAGGTTTCATTGTTACATTGTTTAATTCTCTCAAAATTGCTTCCCACACCTCTTTTTCTCTTCCTTTCGTGGCAATAATATCGCCATAGTCGCTGACCAGTTCACCATTTAAGACTGTGGAAACACCCCAAAAACCCGTACCTTTAAGGGTCTGACCCTTCAAGGTAGCGATAGCGAGAGGAGCGATCCCGATTAACTCCTGACCTTCATAAACTCCGATAATCGTATGCTCTGCCGGAAAATGTTTCAGCCAAGTCTCAAGCCAGTCTTTGGTCTGGAAAAAGGTTGCGGTAACACTTTTTTTAATTAAGTCATCCCATGACAAATTATTTTCAAATGATATCTCCTTACAAACAATCATTTAATATAGTCTCCTAACAAAATAACCGGCACTTCCTTGACTCGCCTGAATTTTTCGTCATTGGTCACAAATCCTTCCGCTTTGGAAAAAATAGCAGTTGTCACCTGAATCGCATCAGGAAAAGTTAAAGAATACTTAACTTTCAAAATGGATGCGGCTTCACAAATTTTGCTGTCAACGTCTTCAACTTTTAAATTTGGAGTCTGCCAAAACCTTCTTCTCTCTTCTTCCCATGATAATCGGTCTTGCTGAAGTTTTGGATAGGATAATATTTCAGCCAAACTCAAGACCGAGGTACAACCGTCTAACTTCTTATCCTCCATTCGGGAAAACATTATAGAAGTTAGAGGACCAAAAAGAAGATGCGCTTGGAATTGATAAATGAAGCACATCGCATCAATTCCGACTTTATTAACTCTTTTTAATTTTATTTCCAATCCTGATTTCACTGGTGGCGGTTTTGTACCCATTCACTGCGTAAAGTTTGAATATACTCTGTTGCATCTATTCCCTGCCAAATTTTTTTATGCATACCGTAAGTCTCCTTCACCCAATCTTTTGGTTTTACAGTCACTATAACAGTTCTTTCATCAATCGCCACAACAGTTGCCTTGACTCCGGCTTTCATCTTCCTGGCGATTTCACGCACCTTTTTGGGTATCACCGCCTGGTATCTTTCCCCTATTGTAATCTCTCCTATGTAGGGATTTGAAGTATTCATAATAGTTTACTTATAACACCCGGTATGAAATTTGTCAAATTTTTCATACTGACTGATTGCCTACTGTACATGTACTTGACAAGAAGAAGAAGAAGTAATTTTATTATATGTTAAACAGGCCGTCATTTGACTTATTAGTTGGTGATATACAACAAGAAGTTGACTTTAGTACTCAAAAAAGACTTGATAAAACATGGGGCCAACTTGCTGGAATTATATTTGAAAAGAGCTATTTGGATAAAATACCAATTGTTATAAGCACTAATAATTCCCAACCATTCACTCCAGATGCTCCTGTTATAATTCCACTCCTAGGAGGCGGAAGATTGGAAATCGGCAGAATACAACAACATTATGTATACGACGGTAAACAAAAAATAAATGAGGCGGGACTCCTAATGCGTATCCACGCTCCTTCCCACCGAACCAAAGAACAAGATGCAGGTAAAACATTTGATTGTGAGCTAACGCTATCTCCCTATGGAGGCGGAAGTCAAACTAGCATCAATTTGCTAGAGCAGGAAAAATTCTATCCACCCGGCGAGATAATAAAACAATTGAATGAAGCAAGGAGATTTATGGCTCTTTTTAATCCAGAGAAAGATATTAGTTGGAGTGAATTAACCAGCCCTACAGAACAACAGAGTATTCTATTGCAGCGATCTGGATTCCATCCTCCACCGGTCCTACCTACAATTTAAAATAAACTCATCTGTTTTTTATCATCTTGTAGGAAAAAATCATCTGCCTCAAACTACTGTTCCGCCAGCACTGCCGGCAAAACCATAAACTGCAGCAGATAGCTGATTATCTAAAAGATGCTTAACTGCTTTTTTTGGCTTAAGGTAAAAATTATAAAGGAGAAAGTTACGTGATGAAGGACAGGTAATTTTCCCTGTTAACCACGACGTACTCGGCATTGGGGTACGTATCAGTCCAATTACTGGGGGGGCGGCGGCCTTTCGAAGGAGACCATTTTATTTCCACGCCATGTAGTTTTCCATCGCGCTCTTCTACTAGATCTATTTCCTGTCGGTTGTGTGTGCGCCAGAAGTAGATGTTGGAATAAATATGCTGATAATCGCGCTTTTTCATGCGTTCAATAAAAATATAGTTTTCCCACAGTTGTCCCGTGTCGGTACGCAGAGAGAGCGGATTGAAGCTGTTGATGAGGGAGTTTCTGATCCCATTGTCCCAAAAGTAGTATCGGCGGGTTTTGGTAAGCTCGGTGCGCAAATTTCTGCGAAAGCCCGAAACGCTGATAATGACGAACGTTTTTTCTAAAAGATCAAGGTATCGCTCGACAGTAGCCAGATTGATATCCAGGGTATTTGACAGTTCGGTCAATGAGATCAGACCGCCAACCTGCAACGCTATGGCTTTGGCCAGCTGGACGGCTTTGGCGGGTTTTTTTATACCGTCAAGCATAAATAAATCTTTAAATAATGCTCCATCCACAATCGATGAGAGAATATTCCTTTTTTCCTGTGCTCCCTGGGTAGTGACCACTTCGGGGTATGAACCATAGATGAGTCGCTCTTCAAGTTTAAGTTTGCTTTCAAACGGTGTCTCCATCGGTACCAATTCCAGTTGGGCAACGGGGTACAGCTGGTATTGCCACTTGCGCCCGACGAGTGGCTCACCGACCTGATTAGCTAAGTCAAAAGACGACGAGCCGGTAGCTATGATGCGGATGTTCGGAATGCTGTCTATAAGTATTTTTAGATTCAACCCTATCTGATCTACACGCTGGGCTTCATCAATAATCAGCCTACGGTAGGAACCGATACCGGCTGTTAGCTTTGTCAGAGAGCGGGATGACAGCCACTCCTGGGTGTCCAGATTTTCTCCGTTGAGCCAAAGAACAGGATCAGATATTTGTTTTGCCAGCTTGTGTACCAAAGTTGTTTTGCCAACCCGGCGCGGGCCGTAAATAACTATCACCTTGTTGGGTTGGAGGTGTTGAATTATATCATTTTCAATGTATCTTACTATCTCAAATGTATCTGTTTTGTCTATCATACTGGACATATTGTAGCATTAAAGAGCTAATTTGTCAATCTTCAAGATCTTCATCTTTACAAACGTCGTTACAATAAACTCAACTGTTTTTTATCATCTGACAGTTTTTTCTTTCCTTCTTCACCCCAGATTTTGACGATGCCAAATACCCCGTCATAACCCGGATCAATTACAATATCCCCCTCCCTAACCTTATGGATCGCCTGTGCAATTTTTTCTCCTGCCGCTTTGGCAATATCCGGAATACTAATCTGCAGTAAAACTGCAAATTCATTACTAAATTGGTTAGTCAACTTTTTGTATTCATTTTGCACGTTGACAGCTGTCGGAGCGCCTCCAATTGTTTCTGCAATTATCTCCTGCAAAGGCACAAGCTTAATGTAAGGAGGCCTGCCGGGAAAAGCATCAGAGTAAATCCCTTTGACTTTGGTTCCCTGAACTTCTCTGGTAGTTAATTTCAAATCCGCCTCACTTCTACCCGCCAGTTCCTCAACCCTATGCATCACTCCAATTGTTAAAGGCTTTCCGCAGACCGGACAAACTGTTCCTTTCTCTCCTGTTTCCCGGGGATCCTGCTTCACTCCGCAGGCACGATGGCCGGTGTAATGATATTTCCCTTCTTCAGGATAAAACTCGAGGGTGTAAGCGATATTATTAGCGTTTAGCGTTAAGCGTTTAGCGTTAAGCGAACTAGAATCATTATTCGATTTATTATTACTTTCCGCTTCACGCTTCACGCTTTCTGCTGGAGTCATAATTGCTTTTCTAATTGCCTGATAACTTAACTCCGCGAGCTCAAATACCGTGGCTTCCCTGCCCAGTTTTGGCCCCGAATGCGCATCGGAAAAAGAGACAATACTGCGATTATCAAGCTCTTTAATCCTCCAATTCATCGATGGATCGCTGGAAAGCCCTGTTTCTACGGCAAAAATATCCTTGGCATACTCTCCGTAACAGTCAGCGATGGAATCAAACCCGGACTTTGAGCCGTACATAGAAAACCATGGAGTCCAGACATGAGCCGGTACTATCAAACACTTGGGGTCGATCGAAAAAACCACCTCTGCCACCTGAATACTGGTAAGGCCAATTATCGGTCTGCCGTCAGATAAAAGATTAGCCCCGCGTCTGGTCAGTTCTTTATTGATTTTGTCGCAGGTGTCGATTGTGGGTGACCAGATAAGCGTATGCACCCGCCTGCCCTTCCCGCCTTGCGTATAGATGCAGGAAACTTCAGATTCCAGCAAAAAAAAGGGGCCGTCCTCTGTAAATCTTTCATCGCTTTTTTTAAGCTTTAAAAGTCCGCTGCCATCTTCCGTCAAATTGGCTTTTATCTCCCTCATCCATAATGGATGAGTCCAATCGCCGGTTGCTATAAGTCCTATTCCCTTGATTTTCGCCCACAACCCGATAAAGGGAATCATCATCTGCGGAGAGACAGCTCTGCTGTACTTAGAATGTAATTGTAAATCTGAGATGACTCTCATAGTTAGTAAAAGCTGCCTGCCCCGAAGACACGCCCCTCAAGAGCGCGAGGCTGTAAGCCTCCGGCTTGAGGTAAGTGTTCTTCGGGGAAGATCGACGATTACCTGCATATTTTTAGTTTAGTAATTGTAGCAGTTTCTCCTGTATTTTATCTATGGTTTTTAAGTATTTATTTATTCTTTGGGATACATTTTTCTTCTTCCGCCTCTTATGCACATGGCCTCCCATGGGATAATCTATTAACTTTTTGGTAATTGGACCTTTTAAAATAAAATAAGAGGTGGATATGGCGTATTTCCGAAGCGTAGTTATAGTCCCTTCACTGCGAAGTCTTCGAAGCGACATGATGATTCTCGGTTCTTTGAGAATGCAGATATCAATTCCCATCTTAAAAGCACGGATCGCGAAATCATGATCTTCGCCTATAAATAATTTATCATTAAAGCCTTTTAATTTTACAAAAACATCTTTTCTTACGATGGTATTATATCCTCCGCTGAAAGGCTTATTAATGCTTTTGGCCAATTCAATACCGAGATTGGCAAAAACAATCATTACCTGATCAATTGATTTATCACTGTCAGGCGCAATCCAAGTTGTGGCAAATAAGAATTTCTTTTTTATGACCGCCAGATGCAGTTCTTCAAGAAAAGTCGGCTCCATTTCCACATCAGCATCCAAAAATACCAGATATGAACCCTTGGCGTTTTTAGCGCCGTAATTTCTCTGATAGGAAACATTTTGCCGTCTTAGGTTGATAAAAGACGCTCCCGGAAGCTCGTCCCGATACTTGTCAAAAACCAATCGGGTTTTATCTTTCGAATTGGCATCAACAATAATGGTTTCAAAATTACGGAATGTTTGTCGGATTAATGCCTGCAATAATTTAGGGAGGTAAACTTGTTCATTTAAAGTGGGAATTATGACTGAGAAAAATATGTTCTGCATGTTATACTATTATATCAAACTAAACTTCATTGTGAATCATATATGACTGATAACCCTTCTATCAGTGTCGTCATCCCCGCTTATAACGAAGAAAAATATATTGGAAAATGTCTTGCGTCGCTGCAAAAGCAGTCATTTAAAGATTTTGAGATCATCGTCGTTGACAATAATTGTGCTGATAAAACTGCTGAAATCGCAAAGTCATTTGGAGCTCGAATCATCAAAGAACCAATTCAAGGCATAATACCTGCCAGAGAAAGAGGATTTAAGGAAGCCAAAGCGGAAATCATTGCCAGAACTGATGCCGACACGGTTGTCACGCTCAACTGGTTGGAATCTATCTATGAAGCTTTCCAGCGAGAACCGGAACTTGTAGGAATTAGCGGCACATATATTACCAGCAATATTATTTTTCGTGTTTGGTCATTTATTCTTGTCAACATTTTGGCAAAATTAGTGATGGGGCATATTTTATTAATCGGTCCGACTACGGCAATCAGAAAATCAAGTTGGAAAAAGATTAAAGTACATTATAATGACCGATTATACCTTGAAGACTGGGATTTAACATGCCATATGTATCAAGTTGGTAAATTGAAATATATTCCTCAGTTAACAATTCCTTTTGCAGACAGACGATTTAGAACAATCAGCGGATTGTACGATTATTTTATTAATTATCCAAGAAAATATTTCAAAACTATTTGGACCCATCATCCTTTTTTAAGACGCCATTGATATAAAAAATGATATTATCCGTCTGTAAAACGCTGACAAATATATGATGGAAATTGAAAATATAAAGTTCTATCAATTCTATTAAATAACTATGATAAAGAAACCTTTGATATCAGTAGTAATCCCCGCCTTTAACGAAGAAAAATATATTGGAAACTGCCTTGCGTCGCTGCAAAAGCAGTCGTTTAAAGATTTTGAAGTCATCGTTGTTGATAACAACTGCACAGATAATACCGCTAAAATTGCCGACGGTTTCAAGGCAACTGTTATAAAAGAAAAAATACAGGGCATGACCCCGGCCCGTGAGCGCGGTTTTCAAGAAGCAAAAAGTGCGATTATCGCCCGTACCGACGCAGACTCTGTCGCTTCTAATAACTGGCTGTCATCAATTTACAGATATTTTACTCTTTATCCGCAGATGGTAGCCCTGACCGGAGGCTTTAGTTTTTCTGAGGTTAACCGGGCTGAAGAAAAACTTCTTTCAGTCTTTATCAGTGCCTATTCCAGACATATGAAACTGATGATGGGACATTATCAGCTGAACGGTCCCAATTATGCTCTGAGAAAATCGGCCTGGGAAAAAATCGAGATTCATGACGATGATAAAGTAGTCCATGAAGATATGGATCTTGCCTGTCATTTATATGAACTGGGAGAGATTAAGTATTTTCCCAATCTTAAAGTAGGTTATTCATTGCGGAGGTGGAAGAAAAAATTCTGGTATACCATGTTTGAGTACGGAGTAAGAAATATAAGGACTGTGCTTCTCCACCATCCTAAATTTATCAAACACAAGAAAATTCTTAATCTGGGAGAAAATTTAGGCTGATTGAGACTTATATATCTTCTCTATCTCTGAAAGTGTTGTCACCTCGTTTGGACTTTTATCCTGCCTGAATCTTTCCAGTCTCGGAAACCGCAGGGCAAAATTGGCAGTATGTACCGGTGATTTGGTTATTTCATCGGCTCTGATTTCCACAACTATATGAGGATTTATCCAGACATCGCAATCCATCATTTTATTCACCTCGTAATTCTTGGGCTTATCTTGAACTTTGAACTTTGAACTTTGAACTTTCAAGGTCTTCCATTCCTCGTCCGTCAGTCCTGTCCCTATTTTAGCCATGGTCACAAAAGTATCTTTTCTTTGATCTAAAACTCCGATTAAAAATCCGCCGATGCCAAACCCTGTCCGCTTTCCCTGTCCCAGATCATAACCCATAACTACTGCATCGACGGTGTCGGAAAGCTTGCTGGAATAACTTTTTTTGTATTTGATCCAGTTGAAATCACGCGATCCGGCGCGGTACGTGCCGTCCAATTTTTTCGCCATTATACCCTCTAATCCCTTTCCTGCCTGTTCTTCGAAATATTCATCAATTTCAGAAGCGCTCTTTACTATCTTTAATTCAGAAAGAAGAATTATTGGCATAACGAATTTGTCATCCTGAACTTGGTTCAGGATCTGCTCTAATTCTATCGTGCCCGATCCAGCTTGACAAGAAGAAGAAGAAGTAAGATACCTCATATTTATTTATCAAAGTAAAGGAAGGTAAAAGTTTTATGGCAACATACTTAGAGTTAGCAAAGAATGATGGAGTCAAAATCGGTGACTCAATAAGTTTCCCTACTAGAGAAAAGCCTGGTGAACGTCATACTTCAGTAATCGTTGGACCGCGTACTTTTCCAAAAAGTGAAGAAGTATTCTTAGCACCTCCAATTCCAGGCGAAGGTACTGCCTTGTATAATCCAGCTACTGGTCAATTAGACCGTAGGGGAGTATACGACAGAAACACAGGTGTTTGGACTCTTGGGCCAGCGGCTGAAGGAGAAATAGTAGTCCAAACAATCCATGGTGGTTATGTCCTGTTTGAAAGAGCTTAATAAATAGGATTAGATATACCCATCTTACTCCGGTCCCGATTTAATCGGGAGGTGATTAGTCCGTTCGACATTGCTCAGGACTAATTGCTCAAGACTAATACTGAGCGTAGTCGAAGTTTTAGAGGGGTATATACTGATTCATTTTAATACAATTTTAAATATAAGAAGTATACAATCTTTTCCAACCTCTTTCTCCTCTCTCTATAAATCCTATTTTTCATCCTATTTTTAAATTCTCTCTTACCACTCTACTATACCTCGAGATATACCGAAGTTGTCAAATAAATCACATTCCTAAGATTAATTTACGTACTTTAAAGCCATCCCAATCTTTCGGCAATAACTCTTTGGGTAAAAGCGGATCATCAAGTAATATCTCCTCAAACTGAGTTTGAAATTTAAACCTGTCGAGAGAGGTAAAAGATTGATTTTTTTCCAGCTGTTGCCGGAACTCACTATATCTTTCCTCTAATCTATCAAGATGCCATACCCGGTAGGCTAGTGTTTGCGGATCGTGGCCAAAAATATGACGGGCCTCGAATACCTCGACATATTCAGAAAGTTCATGGTTATTAATAAATTCTTGCAAATCCCCACCAAAATCGAATGGGGTAATATAAAGACTTTCCTGGAGTCTTCCCATCCCCAACCCCTCCAGTTTTTCCCGAAGAGAGGCTCGCCTTCCTTTTAGTTTATTTGGAATATCAAAAGCCACCATCCGCCACCATCCGTCCCAACGTTTCCGGGAAAGTTCAAAAAGTGGAAATTCACGTAACCATTTTCCCCGCCCTGCTGATGTAAGTCTCAATACCGGTTTACCGTGAGATAGAATTTTCTCAATGTCACCTGTTTTAAGCATCCTTTTTACAGCTCTTTCAAAATTATGTTTCTTCCACCTCTCCGGTACCCAACCATAAAGATACAAAGATCCTTGTTCTTGAAGTCCGAATGGATCTTTAACCTCCTCAAAGGTATCGCCTAATATACCTATTGTTAAAAGTAGATAATCACGCGGTCGTAATAATTTTCTCATTTAATACAGCTAATACTGTAAGTACGGATAACACTGGTAGACTGACAGCAACAAATAATAATATACAACATTAGTATACCTCGAGCAATACCTAAGTTGTATATAAGGAGGTATAAATTTTGTGAGAAAAGCGTTCTTTAAAAGGATAAATCCAGCCTGTTAATTGAAGATTTTTTTTAATTTCTCTCTTCTCTCGCTATAAGGTTTGCCTATCAAATTCTCACCGTCAAGATAGAGAAGATCAAAAGCAATAAGTTTGAGGGGGACTTTCCTGGTCATCGCCTCGATATCATATTTTCTTTTTCGTTGCACCGTTTCCTGAAAGGGCAGATACTCACCTGTAGTCGGATTAAAAGCGATTGCCTCTCCTTCGAAAATTACCGACTCTGCTTTAATCTGTTTTTCTATTCCCGAAACTACGTCTGGATACATGGCTGTGGCGTCTTCGAGGTTGCGGGAATATAACCGGACTTTCTCGTTTGTCTCTTTTTCAGCAAGAAGCTTCAGAAACCGGCTTTCTTTTTTCCGGTATCCCGTCTCTATCCCGTGAGAATTGTAATGTACCTGCAGCCTGAACCCGTCGTATTTAGGCTCCACGGCACAACGGCCTATCTTTTCGATAATCTCAGCTCCCATACTCATCCTTTCAGCCCTTGCCATAAGGATTGGGGTTCCCACGGTAGGCTGCGTAGATTTAAGACCGGCTATGCCTTTCTTCTTCAGAGTTGTGCTGATAAAAGATAAATCCGGACGGACGTTATAGGCTCTCTCTATTTCCGCTCTGTATGTCTTATTGCCATCTATCATCCAGGACAAACTATCCAGAATCGTCATATCGGAGAAGCCGAGCCTAAGTTTACCCAAGGGAATCCTGACAATAAATCGCGCAGAATCCACATCAATCTCTTTGATGAGATTTCCCAGTAAATTAATCTTTTCCTCCTGCGATCCTTCTCCGGAAGCAGCAGCAGTATTAAAAAAAACTTCATAAACCTTGGCAATTTCTAAGTCTCCTCTTTCCTGATTGGAGGCGGTGGAAGCTTTGAGGTTGGAAATTACAATTCCCAAATCCCCTGTTTTTTTAAATTCTCTGATCACTAGTTCTGCTGGTATACCCAATCCCTTCTCAACTGCTCTGATCATCATTTTATCCGCCATGCCAAATTCCAGGGGAACAAACTGAGGGGCGATTCGCCCCTGCAGTAAAAAACAGATTTGCCCTATCTCATCATCTCCCGACTCTTTAAACAACTGAGATAATATCTCTGTCATCATCAACCGGGAGGAAGTATCTTCAAGTTTTGAAAAATATTCTGCCAGTTTTTTAAAAGTCATACCTAAAAGCGTTAAGGTTAAAAGCGGAAAGCGTAAAGTAAAATAAATTCTTAACGCTTCACGCTTGACGCTTTACGCTATCTTAACATGTATCTCGCGGCTTTGGTTTTTCCTTCTTTTTTAATGATACCTTTATCAAGAAGGTCTTTCAGATCGCGAAGTATTGTGTCTTCTGATATTTTGGGAAACAACTCTTCAAAACTCTGATTTTGCAGATATCCCGCTCTTTGAATATATTCCATAATCGCAATCTGACGCTCTGTTAAAAATACCTGTTTACCTCCCAGTTTTTCTTTCAGGTGGACGTCAGTTGACAGCTTTTTGATTTTTTCCTTGATGCGGTTCAGCTCTATCGCCAATCCTTTGGTAAAATACTCCATCCAGACTGTCAAATCGCCGGATGAGGCTGATTTCAACGACTCGTAATAGTTGGAGGCGTCAGAGTCAAAATATTCCTCGAGGGAAAAAAACCTCCTGATGTCATATTTTTCCAGAAATAATACTAAGGTTGCCGCAGAACGGGCTGTCCGTCCGTTACCGTCTATGTATGGATGTATGCGCACCAATTCATAATGGGTGATGCCGGCTTTAATGACAGGATGAATCTCACCCTGTTTCAATTTATTGACCCATTCCAAAAACTCATCCACCTGAAAAGGAACTTCAATTGCCGGAGGCGGGCGGAAGGTGATTTCACCGGTGAGCGAATTCTTGACTACTACCTGGGTTTTTCTGAAAACTCCGCACTTTTCCTCTTCAAGAATTTTCTCGACAGTCAGAGAATGGATTTTATTCAGCACCTGTTGTGTGATCTTTCCCTCTGAGACTTCTCCCGCACCGACAAAATCAAGATAATTGAGTACATTTCT
>Ga0155332_168_pt1 | contig 13228 bp, 18 predicted proteins | sample RifCSPhighO2_02_FD_106300 | JGI IMG/M metagenome (GOLD analysis project Ga0155332, IMG submission 106300) | Candidatus Gottesmanbacteria bacterium RIFCSPHIGHO2_02_FULL_40_13 | reverse complement strand
TGTTTATACTTCGCGAAGGCGGAGTTATTTATTTTCGTGGTTGGGGATTGAATGAAATCCGCACCTATTTCCTAAGTAACATTATAAATTCATCTTCGGTTAATTTGGCTCTCTTGATTTGAGATTTATCGCTTCCATATATGTCTTAATAGCTTTCTTTGCGTTAGCCAATGCCTCTTTTTTTGTTTTGCCCTGGCTCATACAGCCATATAAATTAACGACATCAGCTACATAGCCTTTATAGGTTTTATCATAAGTTAAGTCTATAAGATAAGAAAGATTTCTGGTCATAGTGTTACCTTATAATCATTATACTACAAAAACTAATTATTTATTTATCGCCAGGCTATTATATTCAGCACGATAGTGCTTCATACCAGCCTGGCCAGGGTGGAAGTAAAGAAACTTCCGTTAAAAGAGCTTTTTTACTTTAATACCTGGTTGCAGGAATTATAAGAAATCAGAGCATGTTTCACGAAGTATTAAACTAAGATCTGATTTATGCTGTTTCTCCCTAATACCCATTCCATATAGGAAATATTGGTGCCTTTGGATCAAAGGCTGAGACAGGTATTTGATCTGAGGTGATTTGTAATGATTCTTGTAACTTTAATGCCCGATTATTAAACCGAATACTAGGGATTAAAGCGAGTCCTTTTTGCAGAATAGGTCTATGTTTAGGATGATAATCTAATATTTCTTTTATATGTAAATTATCTAACACCAAAGGTACCAATGGGGCAAAAGCAGGTTGTGTCAGAAAGACGTCAGTTTCTTCAATCACCCGTTGTCTTTGTACAAATCCTCCAAAACCAATTCTGATGTCTGTGACAGGTGCTGTTTCAAGTTCCGTTATCGAATCACCAACTATTGCCAGAGGTTTATATATTCTCTTTTCAGCTAGGAGTGCTTCAAGCACAGTTTTTTTACCTCCTTGTCTACTCAAAGGATTTTGTCTGTCGAAACCCTGATAATTACCATTTGCATCAAATATCAAAGTGTTTGCATGCACATTATTTTTAGGCACGCCGAGGTATTGTGCAAGCGGATATATTGCAGCATCAAAGCCACCCGATAAAAGGTGAATATCCATTCCTATCGCTCTTAAAGCTTGAAAAACTTCAAGCGTATCTTTTATCATATGCCGTAAATAATTATCAGCAACTGTTTGAAGATCAGATTCCCTTGGTTGAGTAAGATCAAGTCTTTTAGCAAACACATCATCGTAAGATAAATCACCTCCCATAGCACTTCTGGTCATACCAGCAATTTCTTCAGTTTTATGATGTATCCTGCCAAGTTCGTCTATTCCTTCAGGCCCAATGCAACTGTCAACGTCAAAAACGATAGTCGGATAAAAAATTCGACTGAGACAACTCTGATATTCTTCATCCGGAACATCTTCAAGAATCATTTGCCACCGTTCAAGATTGGTCATATTTAGACTCCAACACGAAACTATTAATACTTTTTAAGCCATAAAAAAACCTCCCTTGCGGGAGGTTGTACTTTATTATCTTTATAAAATTAGTTTATAGTCATAAAAATACCTCCCGCTTCTTTGAATAAGCGTGAGGATGGAGAATAATTATTATAGAAATTTACTCTTGGATTCATAATGTTCAGTATAACAAATACATTTTCGGCGGTCAATCATCTAAGAGGTGCTATTTATTGGTACTTAGCGAGCGAAATGAGTTAAGGTTAAGCGGACCGGAGAAAATCAGAGCCTGTTTTCTAAGGTGAAGAATAATTCTGCTAATTTAGTATGCACAATTCCAAAACACCAAGACATAAAATCTGAATTTGTATAATCTTGTTTAATTACCCGGCTAATTTATACCCTATTTTAGGGTACCATTTATCAAAGGAGAAGATTGAATCCGCACTTAGTTTCTTTGCTGTTGCAGCGACAATCGCATCAAAAAATGTGTTTTGTTTTGAATCGGCATAATCAAAAATCCGAGAAGCATACTGTAAAATTTCCTCATCTAAATACTCGATATGGAATGCTCCTTTCTGTAGTTGTTTATTAATAAGTTGGGCTTTCTCTGGTTGGTTGGCTGCTCTTTTAAGAGAAGTAATTGCCTCAGGAAAAACGGTGACCGGAAAGACAACGGTTACCCCTTTTTCAAGAAATTTTTTACCTATAGAAACAGCTTGTTCGTGATTGGGATCTTTTTCAAGCGTCAGAGCTATCAACGCGTCGGCATCAGCCACAGAAACTAAATTACTCACGTTTTTTTCCTCCCCAGGTATAGAAGTCCAAATTCTTAATAAAATCTTTAGGGATATTTCCCTTTGTGGGTATCTTTTCTGCTTTTTTTGCCAGATCAAGTAAAGCTCGGGCAGAAGTAGATTTTGGTTGAATTTTCTTAAGTCCAGCCTCTAAAGCTTCGCGTACTACTTCAGCTTTAACCTTCTGCATATATTTAGCGGTGAAATCAAGCCGCTGGTTTAAATTCTCCGGGATATAAATATTGATTCTTAACATGCTCACAATATACATCATACACCTAGACGATGTCAATACTTAATCGGCTTGTTAATTGAATTGACTATTAAAGTCAACTGCGATACAATTAAACCCGTTAATATCGCGGGGTAGTGTACAGTTGCACAGGAGGCTCAAAATGGGCTCATCTCTTTTAAAACGGGATGATAATTCGGCTGTATCGGTGGATTCCTTATTATATCATTAAGGAGAATACCGAGGAAAGATCTCAAGCGAGTCTTGAGAAATCCGTAGAGACTATACGCCGAATGATATACCGACTGGTATGTTAAAGATATAGTCCGAACCTTCGAGTAATCGGAGTAACATAAGCATAATCTCCTAGGCCGGGTGCGACTCCCGGCTCCGCAACCAGGCTATTATATAAAAAAAGCTCCTATTCAATGGGAGCTTTTTTTATACCAGCCTGGCCCCGGCGGAGTGACCGAAGGTCACTTAATGCCGGGGCATTACCTTATTATCATCTCTTTTTGATATCATGGAATTATGTTCCACTATCTCTACATCCTCCAAAGCCAAAAAGATAATAAATTCTATACAGGAATTTCTGATGATTTAAGACAACGGCTAAAAGAACATAATTCGGGAGAAAACACTTCAACCGCATATAGAAAACCCTTCAAACTTATTTACTACGAAGCATATTTATTTAAAACAGGATGCAGAAACTAGAGAAAAATATCTCAAAACCAGCATGGGAAAAAGAGTAATTAAGAAACAATTAGCCAACTATCTAGCTGCCTTCTCAAATAAGTCATAATTAGTAATGGGGTTGAGGAGAGCGAAGCGAATATAATAACCCTACTTTCAGTTCCCGCAACACTTCAACTTCGCCATGTCTAACTTGGCTTCGTTCAGTGCAAGCCAACAGATAGTGCTTTACAGGACGCTGTTTAAGTCCTTGACAGAATTGATGATGTTAGCTAGACTAGACTAAGTTATGAGTTTAACTCTATGTTAACTGTCAATATTTACAATGCCAAAACAAATCTTTCCAAGCTTATAGAACAGGTTCTTGCCGGGAAAGAAGTAGTCATCGCCAAAGCAGGTAAGCCTGTTGCTAGGCTTGTTTCTTATAAAGAAGAGAAGAAGCCAAGAAAACCCGGGGCATGGAAAGGGAAAGTGTGGATATCTGATGATTTTAATGATGAAAGTGATGAAATAAATAAACTTTTTTATGGAGAAGAATAATCGTTTTTTATTGGATACCCACATTTTTATCTGGTGGATGAAACAGGAGAAAAGATTAAAAAAGGAAATAGAGACGGTCCTGAAAAATCCTGAAAACCAAATATTTCTAAGCGTTGCAAGTGTTTTGGAAATAGTAATTAAAAAGAAAATTGGTAAATTGAAAGTTCCTCAAGATTGGAAAGTAGATTTGAGAGAAAGTTCATTTCTTCTTCTGCCTATTTCACTTGAAAACGCTTTCCAGCTCGAATCATTACCTCTTTTTCACCATGATCCATTTGATCGTATGCTTATTGCACAGACAAAAGTTGAAGGAGCAACGCTGATTACAGGAGACGAAAAGATTTGGAAATACGATATACCGATCTTAAAAGCATGAACGTCATTCCTCTTGGTACCAACGGATTTTTTCCAAGCTTCGGGCGGGAGACGATGTGTTTTGCCGTTCCCTATGGCAAAACGTTAATTATCCTGGATGCGGGAACAGGATTATATCGTCTGGCGGAACCGATCGGGAAGAAGTTATTGACGGGGGTGGAAAACATCCATCTTTTTCTTTCCCATTACCACTTGGACCATACTTTTGGCTTTTACGGCGCATTTAATTTGCTAAAGGGTAAAAAGATCACGGTATTTGGTAGTAGACCAAAAAAAGTCTTTTCAGAATTGCCGGCGCTGGGTTATTTTCCTGTGAAATACGATAGGCAATTTTCTGATTTTAATTTTAAGCAACTCACCGCAGGAAAACAGGAAGTGGATGATTATGCCGTTTTTGTCAAAAAGCAATATCATCGGGGAGAAGGAAGCCTGGCTTTACGGTTTGAATTTATCTCAAAATATAAAACCAGCCTGGCATATGTAACTGACAGTGAACCGACCCAAGAGGGGGTCAAATTTGTCAAAAATACCACACTGCTTTTGCACGAACATTGGTTTAACGGTAATGATTTGGGTAGAGAAAAAGGTATAAGGCTTGAGGATCAATTAATTGACGGTCACGTGACTACAATTGGCGCGGCACTGATCGCCAAAGAGGCAAAAGCGGGTAAATTATGTCTAGCGCATCATTATCCGTTTTATAACGCCAAACAATTGGAAAACCAGAGAGAATTAGCGAGGAAGATTTTTCCAAAAACAGAACTTGCATTAGATTTATCTATGGTATCCTTTTAGCTGCAAACATTTATGAGTAGCGTTCAGTAATATTGAAATATCATTTAACCCTCATTGACAAATAATTTGTATTGCTTTATACTTGATATTACTATGCAGACATATACAACAATTACGCCCAAATTCCAGGTACATATACCCGTAGTTATCAGGAAAAAAATTGGATTGACAAAACACGGTAGAGCCTACATACGGACAGAGGAAAAGAAAATTATCATTGAGCCGGTAAAATCAGATTTTACCTCATGGGGAGGAGCGTTTAAAGTGAAAAAACCTATTCCTGCAGAGAAAATCAGAGATTATATTGATCATTCCTTCGGCAAAAGATAAACTGAGAAATGAAAATATTTATAGAAACAAGTGTCTTCATCCGCTTTCTGAGCCAAGATGACATCAAAAAGTATAAAGATGTTTCCCGTCTTATTGAGATGATTCAGGAGGGGAAAGCTACTCCCTATATTTCCAGTATGGTGATTACAGAGATAGTTTTTGTTTTAACCAGACTCTATCAATTTTCCAAGGATAAGGTTTTGGCTGCTCTGACTGATCTTTTGGCTCTTCGTAATATTGTTTTAATAGAGAAAACGGATACAAGAAAAGCTCTGTATTATTTTAAAAAATTCAACATAAAATATTCTGATTGCCTTATAGCAACGCAAGTACCAAAAGGAGTGGCGCTGATCACTTATGACCATGACTTCCAAAAAATTCCCTCACTTATTGCTAAGACTCCGGTGGAGATGAAGATTTGATAATACAATTGAATGATTATACTTATTGTATTAAGTTTATATTTCTGCGTATGAAGATATTTAAAATCAGATTTCCTAAAGACTTATATTTAGAACTAAAAATGGAAGCTGCAAAACGAGAGTTAAGCATAGCGGCCTTAGTTCGTGAAAGATTAGCAAACAAGATTAAGGAAAATTGAAATCCAAAATATCAGGTCAAGACAAAATTTCCTTTTGTGAAGCTTCTGTCGGAATATAAGCCTAAATAAATATTAAGAATCTGGGAACTTTCTTTTTAAACTCCAAATACTCCTTGCCGAAATATTTTTCCAGAAGTTTTTCCTCTTTTTTTACGGCAAAATAAACCATCAAAAATAGAGGAATGATCAATACTATTAAATAGCTTTGTAGAACCATCTCAAACCCCAAGAAAAGAAGTAGTAGTCCCACATAGATTGGGTTGCGGGAAAAGGCAAAAGGACCGGTTCGAACTAATTGTTTTTGGATGCTTAAATCATGTTGAGCCGGTCTTCCCCAGGAAGATCCCATTGTCAGTTTTGCCCAGACAGCAAGAATGGTTCCCATGAGAAATGTTACCAAACCCATTGGAACAAGAATATTTCCTGAGGAAAAATCTCTGAAATAGACATTAACTATTCCTAATACCTGCAGGATGAGTAGTATTTCAAAACAGAAAGGAATAATTCCCTGACAGGAAAAAATATTTTTCAACCAGCCCTTGAATCCATACGGAGATTTATATAACCAGATAGAGGAGATGCATAAAAGCGTCAAGATGAGAAAGATTTTCATAATTAATTAGAGAATAAACTATTAATTGAATAATCTTAATAGATATGATATCATTTAATATAGAAATAAATAAACCCAGTGATCCGGATGGTTGGAACCGGGGAGCCCCGAACCAGAGCGAAGCTCGGTACAGGGCATGGGGCACAAGAATATGTGACGGAGGCGAAACCGTAACAAGTCAGCAACGAATGTCGCGAAAGTGGAGTTCGTCATGAATGAGAAACCCTCCTTCGCATAAAGCTTCGGAGGGCAAAGCAAGGTGGCACCGTGTAAGAATTTAGAATTCAGAATCAAGAATTCAGAATTCAATTATTACGCCCTTGAGTACCTCGATATACATCGGGGGAAAGAGGGTTTTTTTGATGGTTGGTTAATGATCCCGAGCGAGGTCGAGGGAGAGTTTACCAATCCATCAACCCCGTACTCACGCTCCCCGACGTGACGTCGGGGTAAGTGTAGTACTGGGGTATGGAGGGAATATGATCAAAATATTCGACAATCTTAAGTTAGGGCGTTACCGGGAGGAATCTCTCGGCTTTTCTCTGTCTGCTTTTGAAGCATTCAAAAGAATTTATCCTTACTCTCAAAATATGTTTCTTTTAGAGTCTTTGGGAGAAGCAGGAGCATACAACCGTTTTGCTTATGCCGGATTTGATCCGCTGTTTATTATTGAAGGCAAAGTTGGTGAGTTGAGAGTAAACGGTCGGAGCTATCAGACAAACGATCCTTTTATGGAGTTAAAACCATTAGCGGCGAAGAATACATTACGGGATGGTTTTTGCGGAGGATTGGTTGGTTTCATCTGTTATGAAGCGACAAAACTTTTCGAGAAAGCGTTTAAAGGACCCGACTGTGATGATTTTCCTTTGTTTTCATTTGGATTTTATACCGACGGCTTGAAGTTTGATAAAAGAACACGCGAAGTTACCTATTTTCATCACGGGAACTCGAGGATAAGAGAATTAAGATCTTTACTCGACCGGAGTGGAACATTGTCTCAGTTTTCATATAAAAAAACAGGTAAAGGGAAAAGTCAAAAAGAATACCAAGAAAATTTGCATAAAATACAGGAACACATTAGATCTGGAGATATTTTTCAGGCGGTTTATTCTTTAAAAACGCGCTATCACATAAAGGGGGATAAAAGAAGATTATACGGGGTACTGCGTCAGATAAATCCTGCGCCTTATATGTCATATCTCAAATTTGAGGATAAAGAAATTATTTCTGCCAGTCCCGAACTGCTGATAAATATCAAGAGTAATTCCATCGAACATTATGGAACGCTGGCAGGAACAATTAAACGGGGTAAGAATGAAAAAGAAGATCGAATTTTGGCAAAAGAGATTTTATCTGATGAAAAAGAAAAAGCAGAACATCTGATGCTGGTTGATTTGGCCAGAAATGATCTCGGTAAAATCTGCAAATTTAAAAGCATCAGAGTCGGCAAATTGATGGCGGTCAAAAAACTGAAGTTTGTCATGCATCTATTTACAGAAATCAGGGGGCAACTGAGAGGCGGAGAAGATGCATTTTCGGCGTTGTCTGCATGTTTTCCGGCCGGAACTTTGACCGGGGCCCCCAAAATTGAGGCGATGAAAATCATCTCGGACATGGAAAACGAGGCAAGAGGACCGTATGGAGGTGTAATCGGATACATATCTTTAAACAAATCTTCGATGTTTACAATCAGCATAAGATCAATTTTTATAAAAGGCGAACACGGATTTACACAGACAGGAAGCGGGATAGTTTTGGACTCGAAAGCGGAAAAAGAATATCAGGAAATCATGATGAAACAAAAAGGGATAGAGGAAGCTTTGGAAAAAGCATTAAAAGCGTGAAGCGTTAAGCGTTAAGTAATATTGATCATCTTTACGCTTTTCGCTTTTTGCTTGACGCTAAATTTATGAAAGTTTTGATAATTGATAATTACGATTCTTTTACTTACAACCTTTACCAGCTGATTGGCGAGTTGGGAGGCAGTCCCGTGGTCGTGAGAAATGATGCCATTACCTTACGGAAAATTAAAAACACGGGTTTTAGTCATATTGTCATTTCTCCGGGGCCGGGTGATCCGTCAGACGACCATTATTTTGGAATCTGCAGAGAGGCTATTTTGAGATTCGGTTACAGGATTCCAACTCTTGGTATCTGCCTTGGACATCAGGGAATTATTCAGGCATACGGCGGAAAAATTATACGCGCACCGCTTATTAAACACGGCAAAACCAGCGTCATCAAACATAATCAAAAAGGATTATTTGAAAATGTCAAAAATCCATTGGTGGGGATGCGTTACCATTCGTTGATTGGTCATAAAGAACTGTTACCAAATTGTTTAGAAATCACTGCATATTCTTCTGACGATCAGGAAATTATGGCGGTTAAACACCATGAGTTTCCCGTATTTGGCATGCAGTTTCATCCGGAATCAATCGGAACTGAAAATGGAAGAGAAATTTTAAAGAATTTTTTATCCATTGAGGTCGCACCTCTACGAGGTGCGACCTCGTAAAGGACGATTATGAAGCCACTAATATTACTTAACAAAATTGTTGATAAGAAAGATTTGACGAAAAAAGAAGCGATGGTTCTTATGGAGGAAATGTTGGGTGGTAAGTTACTTCCTTCCCAGATTGCGGCTACATTAACAGCATTGCGCATGAAGGGAGAAACGGTTAACGAAATTTTGGGATTTATCATTTGTATGCGCAGCCATATGGTGAAAATTAGAGCCCCGGGACAGGTGATTGATACCTGCGGTACTGGGGATGGGAAGGGGACTTTTAATATCTCAACAGCCGTGGCATTTGTAGTTGCCGGAGCAGGTGTGCCGGTTGCCAAACACGGCAACAGAGGCGCCAGCAGTCTTTGCGGCAGCGCTGACGTTTTGGAAGCGTTGGGAGTAAATATCAACTTATCCCCTCAACAGGCAGAAAAGATGCTTGAGAAAACAGGTTTTACTTTTTTATTTGCACCGCTCTTCCATCCTTTGCTGAAATTTGTTGCTCCGGTCCGCAGAGAATTAAAAATAAGGACAGTTTTTAATTTCCTGGGTCCGTTTGCCAGCCCCGCAGGGGTCAAAAGGCAGATTATCGGAGCGCCAAATATAAAATTAGCAGAAAAACTCGCAAAAGTGGCAACTAATCTCGATTATGAACATTTATTAATAGTTTCAAGTGAAGACGGAATGGATGAAATAAGTTTATCCGCTCCAACTCATATTTTTGAAGTTAGGGCTAAGAAAGTCCAGAAAATTATTATTAATCCGAAAGAATTTGGTTTTGGAGAAGCGGATATTATGGAGATAAAAGGGGCAGATGCGAAAACTAATGCAGGTATCATAAGAAGAATTCTTCAGGGGAAAGTCGGACCGCAGAGAGACATTGTCATACTAAACAGCGCCGCAGCGTTACTCGTTTCCGGGAAAGCTGCAAATCTCAAAGAAGGATTATTATTAGCCAAAAAATCCATTGAAAGCGGGAAAGCTTTAGAGGTATTAGGAAAGGTTGTCAACTATGAAAATCACATTGGATAAAATTATCACAAATAAAATACAGGAGATAGCAGAGAAAAAGAAAGTAAGGGGCTTTTTGAATGCAATAAAAATTCCAAAAGCAGGAGATATCTCGATTATCGCAGAGATAAAACTGGCGTCTCCTTCCGCAGGTAAATTAGGGGATAAGGAAATGGGAGTAAGACGTGCAAAAAAGTATGAGTCGGGAGGAGCAGATGCCGTATCCGTGGTTGTTGATAAGAAGTATTTTGGCGGGTCGTACGAATTATTAAAAAGGATAAAACATACCGTCAGCCTACCAATTTTGACAAAAGATTTTATTATTGATCCCTATCAGATCTGTGAAGCAAAAGTGAATGGCGCGGATGCCGTGCTTTTGATCGTAAAAATTTTAAAGAAAAACCAATTAGTTCAATATATTAAATTAATAAGCGAACTTGGTATGGAGCCGGTCGTGGAGGTGGAGACAGAAGAGGAATTAAAAGTAGCAGTAAATACTGATGCCCGGATTATTGCAGTTAATGCTCGTGATTTAGCAACTTTTAAGGTTGATATCGGAAAAGCATGCGAATTAATTAAAGATATTCCAAAGAAGTTTGTGTCATTGGGCTTTTCCGGAGTATTCGATAGGAGAGGTATCCGGAACTATAAAGATGCAGGAGCTACAGGAGTTTTGGTGGGGACGAGTCTTATGAAAACGAATAATATTAAAGGATTTTTAATGTCACTACGAGCGACGTAAGGAGCGTGGCAATCTTTATAGATTGCTTCGTCCCCCGACGTTACGTCGGGGTCCTCGAAATGACAATGGAATTATGACTATAAAGGTAAAAATCTGCGGAATACAAACATTGGAGGCTGCGCAAGCCGCATCTGACGCGGGAGCTGATTTTTTGGGGTTTAATTTTGTGAGGTCATCAAAAAGGTACATAAGACTGGAGACTGCGAAGGAAATTATTGAAGAGTTGAAAATGGAATATTCATGTCATTGCGAGCCGCGGGCGAAGCAATCCCGTCCGAACGTGCTAAAACCTAATGGGATCGCCGCGGTCCGATGTACATCGGACCTCGCGATGACTACTAATCATAGATTACAAGTGAAAACAGTCGGAGTTTTCCAGAATGAGAAGTTAGACCTTGCAAATAAATTAATTAGTTATTTGAAGCTTGATTATGTCCAACTACATGGTAATGAATCGCCAGAATATATTAGTTTAATTCAAGGTACAGGAATAATAAAATCATTTTCCTTAGATGCTGATTTTGATTTAGAAGAGACAATGAAGAAAATTAGTAAGTATAAAGCGGATTATATTCTCCTGGATAGGAAAAAACAGGGTAGAGGAGAATTATTAAATTTGGATAAGGTAAGCAGATTGACTAAACTCTTTCCTATCATTCTTGCCGGAGGGTTATATCCCGAAAACGTCAGCAGGGTATTAAGTATTGCCAAACCTTATGCTGTTGATGTAGCCGGCGGGGTTGAGGTAAATGGTAAGAAAGACAAAGAAAAGATTGTTCAATTTATTAAATTAGCAAAAAACTATGAGTAAAAAAGGTTATTATGGTGAATTTGGCGGACAGTTTGTGACGGAACTTTTGTATCCGGCTCTTCTTGAGTTGGAAAAAGAGTTTGCAAAGATTAAAAGGCATGAAAAATTTCAAAAAGAGTTTAAACGATTACTTCACGAATTTGCAGGCCGTCCCACTCCGCTGTATTTTGCAAAAAATACGTCTGAGTTTATCGGATGCAAAGTGTATTTTAAACGGGAGGATTTGCTCAACGGCGGATCGCATAAGATCAATAATGCGTTGGGTCAAGTACTTCTGGCTAAATATCTGGGAAAGAAATTTATAGTCACGGAGACGGCGGCCGGTATGCATGGAGTGGCTGCAACGATGGCAGCGAATGTAGTCGGGTTGAAATGTAAAGTCTTTATGGGGGTAAAAGATATTGAAAGGCAAAAAGTAAACGCGGAAAAAATACAGTTATTAGGTGGAGAGGTTGTTCCGGTTACAAGAGGATCGGGTGTTTTGAAGGATGCAGTATCTGAGGCATTGGTTGCCTGGATCCGGGATCTTCCCAATACTCATTATCTTATTGGTTCTGCGGTTGGACCTTGTCCTTTTCCGGAAATAGTTTCTTATTTTCAGAAAGTTATTGGAGAAGAAACAAAAGACCAGATATTAAAAGTTGAATATAAGTTACCTCAGGTAATTATCGCCTGTGGATCCGGAGGAAGTAATGCTCTTGGGATTTTTCAGGCATTTCTCAAAGATCAAGAGGTTGAGTTGCTGTTTGTGGAAGGAGAAGAATCAGCAGCTTTAAAATACGGGTCGAAGGGCATTTTTCAGGGAACAAAAACTTATGTTTTGCAGGATGAATTTGGGATGGACAGGAAAACGACCTCGCGGGCGGCAGGACTCAATTACCCGGCCCGTGGCCCGCAGCTTTCAAATCTAGTCAAGTTAGGACAAGTGAAGGTTAGTACTGCGAATAACGATGAGGTGTTAGAAGTATTCAAGTTGATGGGAAAAATGGAAGGATTATTACCGGCTCTTGAGACCTGTCATGCTATCGCAGAACTATTTAAAAGGAGAGGGAAATATAAAAAAGATGATATCGTTATCCTGAATTTTTCAGGAAGAGGGGATAAGGATATTGAAACAGTAATAAATTTACAAGAGAGGTAAGCGGATTAGATACAACATCGGTATGCCTCGAGGTATACTTAAGTTGTCAAGCAAAACATGAGAAAAATACTTATGACTCATCTCTACTTTGGTGATCCAAGTGAGGAGTTTTCGCTGAAATTAGCAGAAACGCTTTTGATTGGTGGCGTAGATATTCTTGAGGTTGGTATTCCTTATACCGATCCGGTTTGTGATGGAGAAGTTTTTCAGCGAGCTTGTAAAAGAGCGTTATCAAATGGAATGACACCTCTCCAAGTATTAAAGGGGATAAATAGAATAAGAGAGAAGGGGTGTAAAAATCCCATTTACCTGACGAGTTACTTTGCACCTATCTATAAAATTGGTTTGAAAAAATTCGTCACGGCGGCAAAATCAACGGGTGTTACGGGGTTAATCATACCGGATTTATTACTTGAAGAACAACAAAACTTGAGAAGATTAACCGATAAATACAGTTTATCGCTTATCCAGTTCGCGACAGTTTATTCAACTAAAAAAAGATTAAAGGAGATTATACAGGCTTCAACTAACTTTATTTATTGTGTGAGTCTGCCGGGTGTGACCGGGGATAGAACGTCTTACTCTAAGTTACTT
>Ga0155332_167_pt1 | contig 13599 bp, 11 predicted proteins | sample RifCSPhighO2_02_FD_106300 | JGI IMG/M metagenome (GOLD analysis project Ga0155332, IMG submission 106300) | Candidatus Gottesmanbacteria bacterium RIFCSPHIGHO2_02_FULL_40_13 | reverse complement strand
TTCTGGAAGTGGGCATTGCCTATACCGATCCGGTTTGCGATGGTGAGGTTTTTCAAAGAGCCTGCAAGCGCGCAATTGAGGGAGGGATAACACCCGTGGATGTATTTGAGGGGATTAGACGACTTCGTTCCGTCATTCTGGGGATCCCGACGTTACGTCGGGAGACTCCAGAATCTGATTCTGGACAAGACGGGTACCAGACGGTAACCCGTCAAGCCAGAATGACAAGAATACCAATTTACCTGACGAGTTACTTTGCACCTATCTATAAAATTGGTTTGGAAAAATTCGTCACGGCGGCAAAATCAGTGGGTGTTTCGGGATTAATAATACCGGATTTAATGCTTGAAGAACAACAAAGCTTGAGAAGATTAACTGATAAATACGGTTTGTCGCTTATCCAGTTTGCGACGGTTTATTCAACTAAAGCGAGATTAAAGGAAATTATACAGGCTTCAACAGGCCTGCCTGCGCCTGTCTACGCAGGTAGACAGGCAGGCTTTATTTATTGTATAAGTCTACCGGGAGTGACTGGGGATAATAAGCTTGCCCTGAGCGAAGTCGAAGGGTTACTTAAGTTACTTAAGTCACTTACCGATAAGAAAGTCTATGTGGGATTTGGGATTCAGAATAGAGATGAGGTGCAAAAGATTTTAGAGATGGGAGCAGACGGAGTGATTGTCGGAAGCGCGATTGCCGGAATGTATGAGGGTAATCTAGATAATCCTTCTAAAAGTCTTCCAAAAATATCGCAGTTTATTAATAGTTTAAAAGAAGTTACAATAAAGGAAGACATATGAAACGCTTTCTGTCAGGCATCACTCCGAGCGGCGACGGGACACTGCATATAGGCAATTACCTGGGTGCTGTCAAGCAATTCATTAAACTTTCAGTCAATCACGACTGTTATCTCATGGTTGCTGATCTGCATGCTTTGACGACCATCCAGAATAAAGAGCAGCTGCAGAAGAATACCGAGACTTTAATTTTAAATGAGTTGACGCTTTTGGTCGGAGAGTTAGGATTAAGTTTGCCGAATATAACCTTTTTCCGCCAGTCGGATGTACCGCTACACGCAGAACTTCAGACGATACTAAATAACGTGACACCTCTGGGACTTATTAAACGTGCTCATGCTTACAAAGACAAACTTGCCAAAGAGACTGCATTGGATGATATCAACATGGGTCTTTTTAATTACCCGGTGCTGATGGCGGCAGATATTCTGATTTATAAATCAGATTTGGTGCCGGTAGGGCGCGACCAGAAGCAGCATATCGAGATTGCCCGCGATATCGCCGAGAGATTTAATAAGATTTATGGCAGCGGCAAGCGGAAAGCGGCAAGCGGAAAGACCGTATTTACGCTGCCGGAGCCATATATTCCCGAGGATGTAGCAGTGGTACTCGGGACTGACGGGAAGCGCAAAATGAGTAAGTCACTGGGTAATATTATTTCGATTTTTGAAGATGAGGAAATTATTAAAAAGCAGGTGATGGGTACTTTTACCGACCCGACCAGAATTCATGCGGATGACCCCGGGCATATTGAAGGGAATATGGTTTTTACTTATCTAGATTTTTTCGGTGTTAAAGGTAAAGTAGAGGAACTTAAAGGATTTTACAGGAGAGGTCAGGTGAGCGATATGGAAGTGAAAAATTATCTTTTTGAAAGTTTGCTGAAATATTTCACTAAAGCCCGGGAAAGCTATAAAGAATTAAATTCCAATCCTGCTTTAGTTCAGAAAATTCTTCAGGAGGGAGCAGAGAAGGCGCGAAGTTTTGCAGAAAAAACTTTGACAGAAGTACGGGAAGCGATAGGCCTAACAAATAAATATTCTTTTTTCAGCTACAATTAATTTTCAAATCCTCTGTTGTTTTCTTCGTAATTTTTTGATAGCATACGCTTAATATGGGGATGACAAAGGTAAAGCTTGTGATAAAAAATCCGGTAAACCCAAACAAAAAAGAAGAGTGTATTTTTCTTGTTGATACAGGAGCCCATTATACTGTTATTCCGCAGTTTCTCGTAAAGAAACTGCAGCTGAAATCTTCCTACGTTCAGGATTTCAGCCTGGCGGACGGGAAAATCATCAAAAGGTCTATTGGCGGAGCGATCATCAATTTTGAGGGCAGGGAATTACCTATTCCTGTAGTTCTTGGAGAAAAAGACGATGATCCACTTTTAGGCGTAACGACTCTGGAAAGTTTCGGGTTGATGATCGATCCTTTTAAAAGACGGATTTACCCCAGCAAACTGATGTTGGCGTAGGCCGCATCCGTCAATAACATGAGAATTCCGGAAGGAACTGTAGTAAGATAAAACCTATGGCAGAGCAAAAACAAAATAAAAAACCGGTCCTAAACGGAAAAAAGCCGGGTTTCAAGAAAAAAATCGAACTTCGCATCAACCTGACGCCCAAAAACATCTTTTTGTGGCTGATTATCGGGATGATTCTCATGTTTATCTTTATCGGAGGCAGGGATATCTCCAAAATTTTTCCCTCCAAACCTTTGTCGAACCTGATAGACGATATTAAAAACGGACAGGTGAAAAAAGTCGAGGTAATCGATACTAAACTTCTTACTACCTACAAAGACGATAAAATATATTCCACCACCAAAGAAGGACAGGAATCTTTTTATAAAACTCTCACAGATTCCGGGGTGGATCCAAAAACCATTGAAATTGATGTCAAAGACACTACAAGCGGAGCTCTTTGGGTAAATATTATATCCAATATTCTTCCTATTGCCCTGATGGTCGGATTTTTCCTGATCCTTATCAAGCAGGCTAGAGGTGCACAGGACTCAATTTTTTCCTTCGGACAATCGCGTGCCAAACTTTTTTCCAAAGATACTCCCAAAGTCACTTTCAAAGACGTGGCAGGAGTGGATGAGGCCAAAAGAGAGCTTGAGGAGGTGGTGGATTTTCTCAAAAACCCGCAAAAATACAGAGCTCTTGGAGCGCATACTCCCAAGGGAGTTTTACTGGTTGGACCAAGCGGAACCGGTAAAACTTTACTGGCCAGAGCATTGGCCGGAGAAGCAAACACCCCGTTTTTTTCCATGGCAGGCAGTGAGTTTATGGAAATGCTGGTTGGTGTCGGAGCCAGTCGTGTGCGGGATTTATTTAACACCGCCAAGAAAAATTCACCCTCTATCATATTTATTGATGAGATTGATGCTATCGGCCGTATGAGGTCGGTGGGCGTCATGGGCGGCCATGACGAGAGGGAACAGACACTCAATCAGATTCTGGTAGAGATGGACGGATTTACTCCCAGTGAGCACGTGATAGTGGTGGCGGCTACAAACCGCGGGGATTTACTTGATCAGGCACTGCTTCGGCCTGGCAGATTTGACAGAAGAGTGTCGCTGGATCTGCCGGATCTGGAAGGCAGAAAAGCGATTTTAAAAATCCATACTAAGGATAAGCCGATGGCGCCGGATGTTGATTGGGACAAGACAGCCAAAAGGACAGTCGGATTTTCCGGAGCGGATCTGGAAAATATGCTCAATGAAGCGGCAATTCTGGCCGCCCGCCAAAGCAAAAAAGTTATCGAAATGACAGATCTTGAGGAGGCAGCGACGAAAGTCAAGCTAGGTCCGGAGAAAAAAAGACTGCAAAGTGATCTGGACCGTAAAATGACAGCTTATCATGAAGCAGGTCATGCCATTGTGACTCATGAGCTTCCCCACATGGATCCGGTCCACAGGATTTCCATCGTTTCCCGCGGTATGGCCTTGGGTTTTACTTTAATTCCTCCCCAAAAAGACAGAATTCATGAAACCCGCACACATCTTCTGGAGCAGGTATCCTCCATGCTTGGAGGACGTGCGGCAGAGGAGTTGATTTTTAACGAAATGACGTCTGGGGCCTCCAATGATATTGATGTGGCGACAGAGGTCGCCCGCAGTATGGTGGTCGATTTTGGCATGTCGTCAATTGGGCCGATAAATTTCGGATCAACTGTTGACATGACAGAATGGGGCGGACGGTACGTCTCCGAAGCTAAAACATCTCCTAATATGCTTAGTAAAATTGATGAGGAGATAAAAGCTATTATTGACAGTTGTTATAAACAGGCTGCCGGCATACTCAAGAAAAACAAAGCCAAACTGGATAAAGTGGCAGAAGAACTTATCAAAAAAGAAACTCTGGAAAAAGAAGACTTCGAACGACTGATGGGATCGGTAAAACCTCCAATCTCCGCGCTGAGTTGAAAATTAGATATAAATCTTCCAACCTTCATGCTAAAATATCCCAATGATCCATTCGACTATGCTCAGGATCATAGTGAGTGAAATCGAACTATGAACAGGCTGGTAATCATTGACGGGCATGCGATTTTGTATAGGGCATATCATGCTCTTCCTACTTCTCTGACCACCTCTAAAGGGCAAATGGTAAATGCAGTCTACGGCTTTACCTCAATGCTTCTGAGGGTAGTTGCGGAATTAAAACCAACCCATTTGATTGTGGCTTTTGATACGCCCGAACCTACTTTCCGCAACAAGCTCTATGAAGATTATCAGATACAGAGGCCGAAGGCGGATGATGATTTTATTTCCCAGATCGGTATGGTTAAAAAGCTGGTGACAGAGATGGGGATAGTAAGATATGAGAAACCGGGATTTGAGGCTGATGATGTAATCGGAACATTGGCTTTTCAAGCAAGCAGTCACACAAATAAAGAACAGCAATTTGAGGTGATTATCGTCAGCGGGGACAGGGATATGCTGCAGCTTGTCAACGACCGCGTAAAAATCTACATGCCGGTGAAGGGTTTATCAGAGTCAAAACTTTACGGAACAATAGAAGTAGAAGAAAAATATAGCATCACGCCTGCGCAGATTGTGGATTATAAAGCCTTGGTTGGTGATCCGTCAGATAATTACCCCGGAGTTGCAGGAATTGGTCCCAAAACCGCAAGTTCTCTAATATCCCGGTATAAGTCATTTGAAAAGCTCTACGCGCATTTAGATGAGATTGAAAGCGTAAAAGTGAAAACAGCCCTCAAAGCAAATGAAAAACTGGCTAAAGTTTCCAGAAAACTGGCCAGGATTTTGACGGATGTGCCTTTGAAGATAAATTGGGAACAATGTATTTTGAGAAACTTTGACCGCGAGGATGTTCATCTTCTTTTTGACGAGTTGGGGTTTCGAAGTTTGATAGCGAGACTTGCGTCAAAGAACAAAGAACAAAGAACAAAAAAGAGTAAACTAGCACCGGACAAAAATGATATCCAGATAAAGTTATTTTAACAGTCTTGTTATTATTTCTGTTATCTGTTATCTGTTATCTGTTATCTGTTATCTGTTATCTGTTATCTGACGTATGAAAATTGCAATAGTACACGATTACATCAAAGAATACGGCGGAGCTGAAAGAGTGCTCGAAACACTCCATGAAATCTGGCCTAAGGCACCTGTTTTTACCACAGTTTATCTGCCGCAGTTTCTAGGTCCGCACAGAAAAAGGTTTGAGGGTTGGGATATTAGGACTTCATCATTGCAGAAGATTCCTTTTATTGAGAAGTTGATTAGTCCTGTCAGGCTTCTGACTCCCTGGGTTTTTGAGAACTGGAATTTCGAAGGATACGACGCAGTAATTGTTTCGGCAACAGGAGCTTACAGTCCAAATCTTATTGTCAGAAAGCCCGATACTCTCCATATCTGCTACTGCCATACGCCTCCGAGATTTTTGTACGGATATCCTACAGCCCGCAACTGGCAAAATAATATTTTAGGGAAAATTGCAGGTAACCTGGTCAATCACCGGATGAGGGAGATTGATTTTATCTCCGCCCAAAGGCCTGATTTTTTTATTGCTAATTCAAATGAAGTAAGGCGAAGAATAGAGAAGTTTTACAGGAGGGAAGCGACGGTAATTTATCCGCCGGTTGATACAAGCGGAAAGCGGAAAGCGGAAAGAGGAAAAGACTTATCTTCTTCACGCTTCACGCTTCACGCTAGACGCTATTTTCTAGCAGGAGGGAGATTGGCGCGTCCTAAACATGTTGAGTTGGCGATTGAAGCCTGTAACAAACTAAAACTGCCTTTGAAAGTATTTGGTCGCGGCTTTGCCGATTACGGAGAAGAATTATATAAAATTGCCGGCCCATCTATCGAGTTTTTAGGGGAGGTAGATGAAGACACGCTTGGTCGATTATACCGGGACGGCAAAGCACTTCTCTATCCTTCAGAACAGGAAGATTTTGGCATTATTCCTGTCGAAGCTATGTCAATGGGCATGCCGGTAATCGGACTTAATCAGGGAGGAGTGAAAGAGACGGTGATTGATGGAAAAACAGGTGTTCTTTTTGATGAGTTGAGTGTTGAGAGTATGATAAAAGCAATTAAGCGATTAAGTAAGTTAGATATTAAGGCAGAAAATTGCATTGAAAACGCACAAAGATTTACAAAAGAGAGGTTTAAGAGAGAGATACAGGTTTTTATAAAATCCAAATTACAAAATCCAAATAACAAATAAAGTTCAAAATCCAAAATCCAAAATCGACATTTGATCTTTGATCTTTTTATCATGCCAGAATTACCCGAGGTTGAAACGCTTAGAATTCAATTATCCAATTTAATTGTTGGATTAAAGATTACAGATATACAAATACTTCATTTCAAGTCATTCATCGGTGATAAGAAATTAACTCTACAGCGTAAAATCACCGGGGTGAGGCGGTTTGGTAAGATGCTGGTGATTGATTTTACAGGGGACCATTCTTTGGCGGTACATTTGAAGATGACGGGACAGTTAATTCTACGACAAAATAGACAACTTAAGTATATCTCGAGATATACTGGAGTTGTAACTAATCTGCCAAATAAACATACCAGGGTGATTGTTTCTTTTACCAATGGGGATAGGTTATTTTTTAACGATATCAGGAAATTCGGGTGGATGCGTATTGTGCGCAATGAAACAATGAAACAATTAAACAATGTAACAATGAAAATTGTTTCTTTAAAAGAAATACTAAGTAAGTTGGGCCCGGATCCGCTGCGGGATTTGACTCTGGGAAAGTTCAGGGAAATATTAAAATCATCAAAAAGACCGGTAAAGATTGTCTTAATGAATCAGGAGAAGATTGCGGGAGTAGGGAATATTTATGCCAATGACGCTTTATTTTTATCAAAGATCCATCCGCAAAAACCTGCCGATAAAGTTTCAGAGATAGAATCTAAAGTCATATTTCATAAGTTACTTAAGGTACTTAAGGATGGATTGAAGTGGAAAGGTGCCTCGAAAACCAATTTCGTGGATGTTTTTGGCCAAAAAGGAAGCATGCAGGAACATTTTTACGTTTATAGTAGGGAGGGGAAGATTTGTGCCAATAAATGCGGAAGAAAAATTAAAAGAATGACTCTCGGCGGGCGGGGAACTTTTTACTGCCCGAAGTGCCAGCATTTGATCTAGAACTGTTTTCTTGACAAGAGATTCCACAACATAAGACAATAGGATATCTTCTAAAGATCTGGTTATCAAGGCAGTATATCAACAAAAGCGTATATTTTAGGAGAGGAAAAATTTTTATGGATATTCAAGCAGCAACCGGAAAAAGGTTTTTGCACAAGTCAGCAGAATTTGTATCTCCCGGACATCCCGACCGGACTGCCGATGGGATAAGTGCATTAGTCGTAGAGACACACGTCAGACATAACCCTGCAGCGCATGTGGCAGCAGAAACCCTGTTAACATCGAAAGGACCTGTGATTATGGCAGGTGAAATTACTTCCTCTTACCAAATTTCTCCGGATGGCTATAAGGCGTTAGCACGGGGTTATATCCGCGGTTTAGGATGGACTAAAGACTTTGGATATGATCCGGATAAAATAGAGATTCAGGTTCTTTATAATTCCCAGTCTACTGATATTGCTCAAGGTGTGGAAAAGGCAAGAAAAAAAATCGGCGCAGGAGACCAGGGTATTACCACAGGGTATGCTATAAGAAAACACTGGTTACCTCTCCGGGAGGATGATTTGATGCCGTTAACAGTAGTTTTATCAAGAGATACCCTTTTTGGAATCGATCAGTTACGACGAACATCCAAAATAGGAAAAGTTTTAAAACCTGATATGAAATCAGAATTTATTATTTCCTATAATACAAAAGGAAGGCCTGTTGAAGCGGAAAGAATAGTTCTGGCCTTATCACATACAGAAGATATCGGGTTGGAAGAGATAAGGACTATAGTTCGGCCGGTAATAGACAGGGTTTTAGATCAGCATGGTCTAACCTTTGATATGAAAAAAGCCTATATTAACGGAACAGGGCGATTCATCATTGCAGGAGCGCCCGGGGACACAGGTCTTACCGGGAGAAAATTGGTAATTGACCATTACGGTCCATCGGTTCCAATTGGCGGGGGGGCAATACATGGTAAAGACCCTTCGAAAACAGATGCTACAGGAGCTCAGATGGCGAGATGGGTGGCAAAACAGATAGTGGGTAATAATTTAGCTGATCAGTGTTTTGTAGTATTGACTTGGGCTATCGGGTATCCGGCACCTTTAAAAATATTAGTAGATTTTGCCGGTACAGAAAAAAAACCAATACGGAAAATTATAAATTTTCTGAAGAAGATTGATTGGTCGCTTGCAGCTGCTATTGATCGATTCGGATTTAGACGATTATCGGAATCAAAAATCAGCTATCCTAAACTAGCTGCCTGGGGGCCTTTTGGCCGGGTTGAGGACGGATCAGCAAGACCCTGGGAAACTGTAGTTGAAATAAAAAAGTGGAAAAATTGGAGGGTATGAAGCGCAAAGTTGGGTTGATTCTGTTATAATACACCCAGATGGATAAAAACACCCCGATCATCATTTCGCTCGGAGGTTCATTAGTTGTTCCCAACGGAGGAATGGATACTAAGTTTTTGTCCCAGTTTAATGAGTTCATCAGACTTAAAATCGCCGAAAAATGGCGATTTTTTATTGTGGTTGGAGGAGGCGCAACAGCCCGTCATTATATTGACGCCGCTAAAAACATTACTGGTGATATCACAGACTGGTATTTGGATTACCTGGGAATTCACGCTACCCGTCTCAACGCGCATCTCATCCGTACCATCTTTCAGGATGTAGCACATCCCCGCATTATCCAAAATTATGAGCATAAATTAAATAATCTTGAGCAGCCACTCGTCGTTGCTGCAGGCTGGAAGCCGGGACGTTCCACCGATTATGACGCGGTGCTTCTTGCCCGCGATTATACAGCCGAAGTTATCATCAACATGTCCAACATTCCTCAAGTTTATGATAAAGATCCGAATAAACACAAAGGCGCCAAGCCGCTCGACAAAATCAGCTGGGCAGATTTCGAACTGCTGGTTGGCGATAAATGGTCTCCCGGCAGCAATCTTCCCTTTGACCCGATTGCTACCAAACTGGCTAAGAAACTAGGGCTCATCGTGTACGTGATAGGCCGGGATATAAAAAATCTTGACCGCCTTTTAACTAATAAAGATTTTATAGGCACGCTGATTTCTCCCTAAATGCCAATCACCAAATTAAATCTGCAAAACATCCGCTGTTTTTCCAAAAAACAGATTGATTTCCAAAACTCTTTAAATATAATTATCGGGCCAAATGCGATCGGTAAAACCATAATACTTGAGGCAATTTTCATGCTGTCTCTCGGGAAAAGCTTCAGAGCAGAGCAAGACCGTGAAATAATTTCTTTTGATGAGGATTTAGGTAGAATTGGAGGAACTATAAGCTATCCCAACGAGGCAACCAAACTTGAACTGGTTCTGACGAACGGAGTTGTGATGGGGGAAAAAACTCCCTATAAAAAGTTTTTTGTGAACGGGGTGGCAAAAAGCATGTCTGACTTTACCGGAAGATTAAAAGTAGTTTTATTCTGGCCTCAGGATATGGAGCTTGTTACCAATTCACCGTCCCTGCGCCGGAGGTATCTTGATTTTGTTTTGATGCAGACAGATCCGGAGTATCGCCGGACCATCGTTTCCTACGAAAAAGGGATAAGGCAGAGGAATAAGATTCTTGAGGCAATCAGGGAAGGCAATGCCCGCCGCCACCAGCTTATGTTCTGGGATCAGTTGCTGATCAAAGCAGGAGAGTACATCAGCCGAAAAAGAGAAGAGTACATTGACTTCGTCAATAAATTACAAATTTCATCCGCCAACAGGCAGTCTGAATTAAAAATGCCAAATTACCAATTAGACTATGATAAAAGTATTATTTCTGCTGACAGACTTATGCAATACAAAGAGGAAGAAGTAGCTGCAGGAGTAACGTTGGTTGGTCCGCACAGGGACGATATAAAATTTAGAATTAAGAATTTAGAATTAAGAATTAAGAATGAGGAATACAGAGATTTATCTCACTATGGTAGCCGGGGAGAACAAAGACTGGCAATTCTTTGGCTGAAACTGGGTGAACTGGCTTTTTTTGAGGATCAATGCCAAGACAAACCGATTCTGCTTCTCGATGATATTTTTTCAGAACTGGATCGGGACCACCGGCAGATTATTTTTAATATGATTGGAGATAAACAGACTATTATAACTACATCCGATTTACAGCTGATCGATGCCAAAATCATTAAAAATGTTGAGCCGATCGAGTTAAGGATGTAATATTTAGTTATGATAGATTATCTTAAAAATATAAAATTTCCTGACAAAGATTCTCATAAGGGTAAAAACGGGAGGCTTCTGATTGTCGGCGGCTCAAAGCTTTTTCATGCTGCCTCTCTCTGGTCTTTGAAGGTTGCCAGCAGAATTGTCGATCTGGTGCATTATTCATCAGTAGAAGAGAACAATGCTATTGTTCAAAAACTCAAAGAAGAGTTTAGAGACGGGATAATTGTTCCCCGGACAGAGCTTGATGAATATATCAAAGAGGATGACTGTATTCTTATCGGTCCTGGTATGGTCAGGACCGAAATCTCAAATGACAAAGCTCAAATGTCAAATCAAATCCAAAGTTTAAAAGATATTGAGAAAATTAAAGATGAAGGATTGCAGACTTATTATTTGACAAAGTATTTATTGCAAAAGTATCCTCATAAAAAATGGGTGATTGATGCCGGAGCTTTACAAATGCTGGATCTTGATGACATTCCTAATAACGCAATTCTTACGCCACATAGGCAGGAATTTAGTAAACTGATCGCAAAAATTCCAAAATCCAAAGATCAAATTTCAAATAAATTCCAAAATCCAAATAACAAAAAGCCTAAAGACACCCCGGATGGCGGCCCCGATTCAATCGGGGACTCCTCCGGGGTGGAGGAATCAGTGATGCGGTTCGTCAAGCAGTATCATTGTACCGTTTTATTAAAAGGAGAAAAAGATATTATTGCATCATCAGAAAAGATTGAAATTATTGGGGGCGGCAACGCAGGAATGACCAAGGGAGGGACGGGGGATGTACTGGCCGGTCTGGTAGCTGCGCTCTATTGCCAAAACGAATCCTTTACTGCCTCTGTTGCAGCGTCATACATCAACAAAAAAGCTGGAGACGCGCTGTTTGAAAAAATGGGTTATTGGTTCAACGCCTCGGATCTGGCAGAACAGATTCCTAAAACGATGAAGATGTTGCGTATTTAAGTTTATGATAAAAAAGAAAGGCAAGTGATAACATTTATACAGCTTCTCTATGCTATCTATTCTTGTTATTGTTATTCGGGTAAACGTGATCGAATGTCTTTTAATAATTGACTAAAATTTGATGTAATCGCTTGCCATGACGGTTCAAATCTAACAGGGATTTCCGTAGTATATCTTTCTGGTATTAAGCCATGTTTTATTTCACCATTAAGCTTGTCAAGATGCTGCCTTGCTTCCAATTTTAAAGCTCCAGTTATTTTTTTTACGAGCGTACGTATTCGATCTGTATCTAGAAGTTTACCTGAACATTGTTCTACTTCTTTAACATCCTCTGGTGAGACGCTTATTCGTACCGCCCTTAATTTTTCAAGAGCTTTATCAAGAGCTCCCAGTCCATATGATGCCTCGGTAAAATCCGGACTAATTATTGTGTTAAGTAATATTAATAAATTATGCCGGTCCATAAAATCATCGCGTGGAGAACGCTCAGTGAATTGGGGGAATTCCTCGGGTGTTAAAGGACCAAGTAATTGGGTTACATCGAGTCCTTCGGCAATCATATTTGGAATATATGATGATAATTTGTTGTTTATACCTAATCTGTTTTCTGCATGACTCATGCTCATAGCAAAAAAAATACTCCTGAAATGTTCAAGGCGGTAAGCAAGAGGTTTCGAAATATCATCGGGCAGACTTTGTAATTCGATCGTATTTTCTAAATCTATGGTTGTTAAAGCAGCAATTTTATACGCCACTTCTAATAATTTATTATCTTGAGGCAGAGATTCGATCATATCAAATGCTTTTTCTGGATCGGTAAACACACCACTAGCAGGTAAATATTGTGTCCTTTTAGTGTTTTCATATAAATTTATAGCTGCCTTGGCAATAGCCAAATCTTTTGTAGATGGTTTTTCAAGAGTCATTATCTCTAAGGCTCTATAAAGAAGTGCAGCTCTTGACTGTAATTCAAGAAATAAATAATAATTGCTAGTAGAGTTTTCAACTATACTTAAATTTTTCATTGTATCAGGGGTGAATATATGTAATAATTTTTTTAGTGCAGCTCTGTCAGAGCCAGCAGGTGGTTTTGGAGCAGTAATAATATCGGCAAGGGCTAGCTTCGACTCCATTGTTCTCTCGAGGTTTCCTTGTTTCAAGGTAGGAAATTTATCTACCCAATCCTGAAGTACTTCATCTAAATTGGAATACATGAAATAATATTCTAGTGATACTTTATTTAATTCCGGAACTTGGACAAATCGTATAGCGACTTTTCCCTCAATTCCATACTCTCTTGCTCTATTCAGATGATCTAGTTCATGCGCCCACGACGTGTAGATCTTTCTCTTAGATAAATCTTGAGGTTGGTCAGGTTCAGGAAGATAACCTTTATGAACTATCCGAGGATCATCACTTAATTTTTGGACTAGTGAATGGGCAAGGTGGAGATCATCAAATATAATCATGCCGGTGTTATCGGTTAGGTGAAATTTAGCTCTTCCATCTTCAGTGGGTGGACTATTTGTTCTTCTGGGTAAGTCGTCTGTACTGTCCGTATAAGCGCTAGATTGGACTGGTGCTTCTGAAATTGCGAAATCAACAACAGCTTTAAATAACCGTTGTTGTAGTCCAAAACTAGCTTCAGCAGACTGCATATTCTGTTCAAAGAAAACTCCAGTATTAGATGGAGGTGACGTATCCATGATTGAATAGTAATATAGCATAATATTATTAAGACATAAAGTATTATGCAGTGTTCCTAGACGACAATGCTGATTTTAAGGTTTTATTGATAACATCTGAATATTTACGATAAAATATTTATAATAATTTAATCGGCTTTGCTGATCAAATATCCCGGATAATAAAGAGATTATATCTATCATGTTTTATCTCTCCTTGCAGGGTCTTCGATAAAGACAGTGGGTAGAAAATCGATCTCCGGCTTGTTTTAAAGACGAATTCCCAATACAAAAGTAGTAGGACATCATTTTTAGGAAAGG
>Ga0155332_166_pt1 | contig 13708 bp, 11 predicted proteins | sample RifCSPhighO2_02_FD_106300 | JGI IMG/M metagenome (GOLD analysis project Ga0155332, IMG submission 106300) | Candidatus Gottesmanbacteria bacterium RIFCSPHIGHO2_02_FULL_40_13 | reverse complement strand
GCAGAACAGCTTTACCCGGGTAATTTGTTCCTGTAGAAAGAACTGCTTTCAGATATGCCTCTTGTACAGTATCCCCAAATGAGGCCACCTCTCCAGTAGAAGCCATCTCCACACGAAGTATCGGATCTACTTTCCGAAGTCTCATAAAAGAAAATCTGGGTACTTTGATACAGTAAAAATCGAGTTTTTGATGCGGTTTTACTTGTGAATAATTACTTAGCATTACTTTTGTGGCAAGGGTGATAAAATTCATTCCATAAGTTTTAGATACGAATGGAAAGCTTCTTGAGGCACGGAGATTGGCTTCAATTACTAAAATATCAGGATAGTTTGTCGAATAATTATTGACAAGAAATTGGATATTGAACGGACCATGAATTTTTAGAGCCTTAGATATTTTAGCTGCGGTTAATGCAATTTTATCTTTAGCTGATGCAGATAGTGAAAATGTCGGCAGTACCAAGGTTGCGTCCCCGGAGTGAACACCTGCATTCTCCACATGTTCGGAAATCGCATAGGTTAATATTTTACCATATGAGGCAACCGCATCGAAATCAACTTCTCTAGCTCCTCTTATGAATTTAGATATAACTAAGGGATAGACACTGTTAATAATGTTATATTTTTTAAAATAAGATACCAAATCCTTTTTAGAATAAGCTTCAAACATAGCCTTGCCTGAAAGCACAAAAGAAGGCCTTAATAAAACTGGATATTTTATTTTATTGGCAAACATCAGGGTGTCTTTAACAGTAGTCAATTTTTGCCAGACCGGTTGTTTAATTTTCAGTTTATCGAGAAGCCCCGAAAATTTATTTCTGTCTTCAGCTTGTTCGATATGGCCGGAAGAAGTTCCGAGCAGTTTCACCTTGTACCTTCCAAGTTTAGGAACTAAAGTATTTGGAATCTGCCCTCCGACAGAAACAATCAGAGGACAATCTTCAAAATCGATTATATCCAGTATCCGCTCCAGCGTCAGTTCCTCAAAATAAAGTTTGTCCGATATATCATAATCTGTCGAAACAGTTTCAGGATTATTATTGATCATAACCGGACTATACCCGAGGCTTTTAGCGGACAGTGCACAATTGACCGCACACCAGTCAAATTCCACCGATGAACCAATCTGGTATGGCCCTCCGCCCAAGATGACGACTTGTTTTTTTACAGGTTTTGCGATGTCATGTTCCGTGCGGTGATAGCTCATATAAAGATAATTTGTTTTGGCAGGAAATTCCCCGCCCAGTGTATCTATCTGGCAAATTTTAGGCAGTATTTTCCAGCTTCTTCTTAAAGTTCTCACTCTGTCCTGTCTCAAGTTATAAATTTTTCCTATCTGAGCATCGGAAAAACCTAAGAGTTTGGCATTTCTTAAGGATTCTTTTTGCAAATCTGACTTATCAGATTCCTCCATCATTTTTTTATAATGCGAAACTATATTTTTGATCCGTTCCAGAAACCATATATCAATACCGGTATTCTTATAAATATCATTTAAAGTCTGACCGTAAAAAATATTGTGGGCAATCCTGTAAGGACGGTCAGGAGTGGGAAGAAGACTCTGAATTTTATTTTTTTTCAAAGCTGATTTTTTGATATTTTCCGGTGATATGCTATCTCCAATAATTCCTTCATATTCTATATCAAGTGAACGGATAGCCTTTTGAAAAGCTTCCTCAAAAGTACGTCCTATGGCCATAACTTCTCCAACACTCTGCATTTCACTGCCTAAATCTTCAGCCATATTTTTAAATTTGAAAAAATCCCAGCGCGGTATTTTGACAACTACATAATCCAGCGAGGGTTCAAAAAAAGCGGAGGTTGCCTGGGTAACTTTGTTTTTTATTTCAGATAAACTCAAGCCAAGAGCTAGTTTCGCTGCCACATAAGCTAACGGATATCCTGTGGCTTTCGAAGCTAAAGCGCTGGAACGGGATAATCTGGCGTTCACCTCAATAATTCTGTAATCCCCGTTTTTAGGGTTTAGAGCATACTGAATGTTGCATTCACCGACTATCGGTAAATTTTTGATAACTTTGATGGCGACTTCGCGTAGTAAATGATATTCATGATTATTTAAGGTCTGCGATGGAGCAACCACGATTGATTCCCCTGTGTGAATTCCCATAGGATCAAAATTTTCCATGTTACAGACCGTAATTACGTTGTCGAAATCATCTCTCACCACTTCGTATTCTATCTCCTGCCAATGCTCCAGATATTCTTCAACTAAAATTTGCGGGCTGACTGTTAAAGCCATCGCAGCAATATTAATTAATTCCTGATAATTTCTGGCGACTCCCGATCCAAGTCCTCCTAAAGAGAAACCTGATCTTATAAGCACCGGAAATTTTAAATTTTTCGCCCCTGTCTTGACAGCGGTAATATTGGTATAGGAAATACTCTGAGGAACTTTCAATCCCAGTTTCTGAATAAAATTTTTAAATAGTAAACGGTCTTCAGTCGTGATAATGCTGCTGACAGGTGTACCAAGTACTTTAACTTTATATTTTTCAAATACACGCTTTTTATGAAGCGCCATACCGCAGTTTAAAGCGGTCTGTCCGCCAAAACCGAGTAAGATACCATCAGGTTTTTCTTTGGCGATTATTTTTTCGACAAATATTGGCGTGACCGGCAAAAAATACACTTTGCTGACAAACTCTTCAGAGGTCTGGATAGTGGCAATGTTTGGATTAATTAAAATGGTATAAATACCTTCTTCTCTGAGAGCTTTGGCTGCTTGAGATCCGGAATAATCAAATTCACCCGCTTCTCCGATTTTTAAGGCTCCTGATCCCAAAAGGAGGACTTTTTTAAGTTTTATTCTTTCTTCAGCCATTTTTTCGCTATATCAATAAAATATTGAAACAACCACTCGGTATCCGTCGGGCCGGGCATTGATTCCGGATGAAATTGAACACTCATAAAAGGAAGATTTTTGTGTTTCATACCTTCGTTGGTATGATCATTAAGATTGGTAAACCAGGGTTCCCAACCCTTCAAAAGAGAATTTGCATCTACCGCAAACCCGTGGTTGTGGGTGGTAATGAAACATCTTTTAGTATTGTTTTCGATAACCGGTTGATTTTGTCCCCGATGACCGTATTTCAGTTTATAAGTATCTGCGCCTGATGCCAAAGCTAATATCTGATTACCCAAACAAATTCCAAAAATCGGTATTTGTCTTTTTATCGCCTCACGCACGTGTCTGATGGCAGCATCAGCCATTTTTGGGTCTCCAGGTCCGTTGCTGATGAAAATAGCGTCGAAGCTAAATTTTTGATCCTTGGAAAACATATTATAATTCCAGGGTACTCTGATGACTTTTATTCCCAAATTTAAAAACATTCGTATCTGATTAAATTTTAATCCGCAATCAATTAATAGAAGAGTAAATTTTCCATGTCCGTAAATCATTGGCATCCGGCACGACACCAAAGACACCAGGTTTATTTTATTGATATCCTCAAAAATTAATCCCGCCTTTTGGCGGGGTTTTTCAAATGTTATTATGCCTTTCATAACTCCAGTCTTACGAATAATTTTAGTGAGGGTACGGGTGTCAATACCGCTTAAAGCCGGTACTTTGTTCTTTTTCAGCCAGAAGGATAAGTCAGTGCCTGATTGCCAGTGAGTGTTATTGGCAATATACTCAGAAATTAATAATCCTTTAATCTGTATTTTTTCTGATTCGAAATTGGCATCCAGCCGGTTGACGATTTTGGAATGAGGCACCCCGTAGTTGCCGATAAGAGGATAGGTCAGCGTCAGGATTTGACCGTAATACGAGGGGTCGGTAAAAGCTTCGGGATAACCTACCATGCCTGTATTGAAAACTACTTCACCGCTGACTTGAGTGTCATCCCCAAAACTATCACCCCTAAAAAATTGGCCGTTCTCAAGTATTAAATATCCTTTCGACATAATCTTTCATACACGCCCGTTAATATTTTAAGCTAAACCTGCATGTTCCGTGAACTGCGATGGCGGTGTAATACTTTTAAGGCGATTTCTGACCGGCGGAAAATTGATTGCGCTTCTGATAGAGTCATCAGGTTTGATTTGTCCTGAATTGCTTCCTCAGCTCGTTTTCTGGCTTTGAGAATTTCCTGTTCATTTATTTCTTCCGCGCGGTAGGCTTCGGTAACTAAAATATAAGTTTTATCCTTGGTCACTTCGATAAAACCGCCGCCTATGGCCAAAAAAAAATCTTTATTATCCTTACTGATTTTGACCTCACCCTGAACCAGTTTGGAAAATAATGGAACATGTTGAGGAAGTATTCCGATAGTCCCCATCACGGAGGTCGCAGTCACCATTTCCACCTGATCGCTGAAAACTACCCGGTCAGGGGTGATAATCTCAAGAAGGAATGTAGACATAATGTTTACTTCACTTCGTCTATTGACCCAACCATATAAAAAGCCTGTTCGGGTTTGGAATCGTGAAGCCCGTCGAGTATTTCCTTAAAACCTCGAATAGTTTCCTCACGGGAGACATATTTACCGGCTTTAGAGGTAAAAGCTTCTGCCACAAACATAGGCTGGGAAAGAAATCTTTGGATTTTGCGGGCCCGTGAAACGATGAGTTTGTCTTCATCGGATAATTCTTCCATGCCTAAGATAGCAATAATATCCTGAAGATCCTTGTACCTTTGCAAAACCTTCTGCACTCCGCGGGCTGTCTGGTAATGCTCTTCACCCACAACTTCCGGTGTTAATATTCGTGATGTGGACGCCAACGGATCTACAGCCGGAAAAAGACCCTGCTCTGCGATTGATCTTTCCAGAGAAATGGAAGCATCCAGATGGGCAAATGTGGCAACCGGTGCCGGATCCGTATAATCATCAGCCGGTACATAAACCGCCTGAAGAGAGGTTATTGAACCTTTTTTGGTCGAAGTAATCCTTTCCTGCAAAGCGCCCATCTCGGAAGCCAAAGTTGGCTGGTAGCCTACAGCTGAAGGTATTCTTCCCAAAAGCGCTGAAACTTCGCTGCCTGCCTGAGCGAAACGGAAAATATTATCAATAAAAAGCAGAACATCCTGACCTTCTTCATCCCTAAAATATTCAGCCATCGTCAGTCCGGTGAGGGCGACACGAAGACGATTTCCGGGTGGCTCGGTCATCTGGCCGAAAACTAAAACAGTTTTAGGAAATACTCCTGAGGCTTTCATTTCAAGCAGAAGATCATTTCCTTCTCTTGATCTTTCACCGACTCCGGTAAAAACTGAAACTCCTCCGTGGACCGTAGCGACATTACGTATTAGTTCCTGTATAAGAACCGTCTTACCTACTCCTGCACCTCCAAAGGCTGCAACCTTACCCCCTTTTACAAAGGGGGCTATTAAGTCAATGACTTTAAGACCCGTCTCCAGAATTTCTGCCTTCACCTCCTGATTCATCAGTTTTGGAGCGGGACGGTGGATGGGATATCTTTTTTCTACCTTAAGCGCCGGCCCGTTATCCACCGGTTCACCGACAACATTTAATATTCGTCCCAAAGTCGATTTACCAACAGGTACCATTATAGGATTGCCTGTATCTGTCACCTCTTGTCCTCTTTTCAATCCGTCAGTCTGGCCAAGAGCGATCGTACGGACTTTATCATCACCAAGGTGAAGCGCTACCTCAAGAATAAGTTTTTTACCGTCCGGCAAATTAATTTCCAGGGCATTATATATTTCGGGAAGCTCGCCCTGTTCAAAAAGCACATCGATAACCGCTCCAATTATTTGGATGATTTTTCCTTTTTTCATTTTTCCATCCCCAATCGTGCCGTCACAATATCGGCAATTTCATAAGTAATTTTCTCCTGCCGGGCTTTATTGTACATCAGCGACAATCCGTCAATCAGATCGTTGGCCGCATCAGATGCATTTTTCATCGCTATCATGCGCGCTGAGTGTTCTGATGCTTCTGCTTCGTGTATTGCGGCTCTGATCTGGTTTTCCAGATAGTGGGGAAGCAGGCTGTCCAGCACTTCATCAATGCATGGCTCTATCAGAAATTCCGTGAGTTCCTCTTTTTCATCACCTTCAGATCTGTGCTTTAATCCGACAATCGGAAGTATAAGTTTCATGGTCGGATCCTGTTTAATAGCATTAATAAAAGTATTGTATACCAAATATACCTGACTGTATTTTCTGCTGATAAATCCTTCGACAAAAATTTTCGAAAGCGGTCCGACAGCCTGTGAAAAAGGTACGGTATCTGAAAAATCAGCTATCAGATTTTTGTTGTCCCGGACTACAAACCTTTCGCCTTTTCTTCCCAAGGTAACATATTCACCTGAAAATTTTGAGTCTGCATCCTTCAGGTAATTTAAAAGATAGCGGAATAAATTGGTATTCAAACCACCGCATAAACCTTTATTCGAAGTAATAATGATATATAAATTTTGGCCTGCGGGATTACCATGTGACAGTAACTGATGGAGTTTAGGATCTGTTCTTTTGGCCAGTTCAGCCACTATTACTTGAATTTTTTCGGCATAAGGCTTTCCCAATACAGCCGCTTCCTGCGCCTTTTTCATTTTAGAGGCTGCGACCATTTCCATGGCTTTGGTCATCTGGGAAATATTTTTTGCGGATTTTATCCTGCTTTTTATTAGTTTGATATTTGCCATTTTATTTAAAACTTTTTTTAAAAATTTCTACACTTTTCTTCATTTTTTCCAGAAGGTCCGGGGAAAGCTTGCCTTCTTTTTTAATCTCATGCATGATTTTTTGCTGTGAATCGTTCATAAATTCGAGATATTTTTTTTCAAAGTTGCCGATTTTTTCAACCGCAACATCATCAAGCATTCCTGAGGTACCGGCATTGATAAGTACAACCTGTTCTTCTACGCTCATCGGTTTAAAAAGTGTCTGCTTGAGAAGTTCCACCATCCTTCTTCCGCGTTCTATCTGGTTTTTAGTAGATTGATCAAGATCTGATGCAAATTGGGCAAAAGCAGCCAGTGACCTGTATTGGGCCAGGTCGAGCCGGAGTTGCCCTGCTACCTGCTTCATAGCTTTGATCTGAGCAGCTCCGCCCACCCTGGAAACCGACAATCCTACATTGATGGCCGGTCTGATTCCGGAATAAAACAGATCCGGCTCAAGATATATCTGGCCGTCTGTAATGGAAATAACATTGGTGGGAATATAGGCTGATAAATCCCCGGCCTGTGTTTCGATGATCGGCAGAGCGGTGAGTGAGCCCCCTTTATGTTTTTCATCCATTCGGCAGGCACGCTCAAGAAGGCGGCTGTGTAAATAAAATATATCTCCCGGATAAGCTTCACGACCGGAGGGACGTCTTAAAACCAAAGCAATCTGCCGATACGCCCAGGCATGCTTGGAAAGATCGTCATAAATTACAAGGGCATCCTGTCCTTTATCCATAAAGTATTCGCCGATGGCACACCCTGCGTACGGCGCAATAAACTGCAAGGAAGCAGGGTCGGACGCATTAGCGGCTACTATGATGGTATGGTCCATCGCCTTATGTTGTTTTAAAGTATCAATGATCTGAGCTATTCTGGAAGTCTTCTGCCCTATAGCCACATAAATGCAAATGACATTTTCATTTTTCTGGTTGATGATGGTATCTATGGCCAAAGAAGTTTTGCCAATTCCCCTGTCTCCGATAATAAGCTCTCTTTGACCGCGTCCTATCGGAATCATGCTGTCAATCGCTTTTATTCCGGTTTGTATGGGGGTGTTTACAGGATGCCGGTCAATCACGCCCGGAGCTATTTTTTCAATCGGATAAAACTTTTGGGTATCAATTGACCCTTTATCATCAAGAGGTTTACCTAATGGATCGATTACCCGGCCTATCAGTTTTTCTCCAACTCCGATAGAAAGAAGTCTTCCTGTACCCTTAACCTTATCTCCCTGTTTTATTTTCAAATAACCGCCAAGAACAATTGCTCCTACTTCATTTTCTTCAAGATTTACCGCTACGCCAAATATTTCGTTGGGAAATTCAATCATCTCGGAATAAGTGACATCCCTTAGACCTGTAATGCGTACTACTTCGTCTCCCACCTCGCGCACAGTACCGCTAAATCCTACCTCTAATGACTCGGAGGAGATATTTTTAAGTTTTTCGATTATTTTATTTTTGATATTTGAAGTTTTACTTTTGGGCATAATACTCATCTATTTAATCCAATAACCGGCTTTTCATCTGTATTAACTGGTATTTGACCGATGTGTCAAGAAACCAGTCCCCGAGTCTGATATTAAATCCCCCGATTAGGCTTTTATCCAATCGAAAATTTATGGGAACATTCACCTGCAAAAGATTCCGCAAAGATTGAGTTAATATTTGTTTTTGGTCAGCGGTTAACGGAATAACGCTATTTATTTCAATGAGATCTGTTTTTTTTAATTCTGAAACCATCCCCTGGAGTTCATCAGTCACGTCCGGCAGAAGTTTTTTCTCTCCGGCTTCTGTTAAAAAATCCATCAGTCCCCGTACAATATGGCTTGATTTGGAATTGGGTTTTTTCATTTGACTAAACCGGCGATTTGTTTAAGCTTCTTATCAATAATAGATCTTTGATCTTCCTGTGAAAGTACGTCTTTAAGAATTTTTTCGGCCATTTTCACTGATACGTCTACAGTTTCGCGGTGCAAGGCCTTCAGCATTTTTGCTTTTTCCGAATCAATTTCTTTATTTCCGGATTCAATTATATGTTTGGCTTCTTCATGTGCAGATTTTATAATATCGGCCTCGACGCTTTTACCTGCTTTTTTACCCTCTTCGATTATCTTTTTGACTTCTTCGCGCGCTTTGTCCAATACTTCTGTTTTTTTTATTTCCAGTTTTTCCATTTCCAGCTGCATTTTTTCCGTGTACTTTAATCCTTCTTCTATTTTTTTCTTTCTCTCGTCCAACATTTTCAGTATCGGCTTATAAAGAATTTTGCTGAGAATTAAAACCATCAGAAGAAAATTGATGATTTGAGTCAAAAGAGCCACTGGTTCAACACCAATTTTATCCATAGTAATTTTTTAAGAAATTTAGGTAAACTTAATAATAAGAGCTATAACCAGTGCGTAGATGGCAATAGCTTCGGCAAAAGCAATAGCTAAAATCATACTGGTTCTGATTTTTGACTCCGCTTCGGGATTACGGCCAATTGCCTCCATGGCTTTTGAGGCCAGCATTCCTATGGCTGTAGCCGGTGCTATAGAACCGATGGCTATGGTAAGAGCCGCCGCCAACATCTTAACTGCTTCATCTGACATATATTTACCTCCCTTTTAAAATTAAATAATAACTTGTTGATTCCTTATTTTAATGTTCATGGCTGGTTGTTGCAACAGACAAAAATACAGCCGTGAGCATGGAAAATACCAAAGCCTGGATAAATCCGACAAAAAGTTCGAGAGCCAGAAACGGCAAGGGGGCAAAAAGCGGCATGAGAAAAGCAACTACTGTCAGTAAAACCTCTCCGGCAAAAATATTACCGAATAGCCTGAAGGCAAAGGAGATAATTTTTGTACCTTCAGACATTATTTCCAATATGCCTACAAAAAAATTGATCGGGTTTTTAAGATTTATAAATCTGCCCAAATATTCCTTGCCTAGTGTGGTAAACCCATAGAATTGGATAAGTACTACCGAGACGATGGCAAAAGCAAGAGTGGTGTTGATATCAGCCGAACCTGCCCGGAGTAGTGGTATAAATTCCTTTTTTTCATGAACAATTTCGTATATTCCGATCGTTCCAACTCCCGGAATAAGCCCCATCCAGTTCAGAAAAATGATGAAAAAGAAAAGCGTTCCCACCAGCGGAAAAAATTTTTTTATCTTTTCTCCGGTGATTGTTTTGAATAAATCATATATTCCGCCAATCATCATTTCAAAAATTGACTGAATTCTTGAAGGAATAAGTGAAAGTTTAGAGGTTACCGCAAACGAAGCAAGGATTAATACTGCCATCACCAGCCAGGTAGCCAGAATGGAATTGGTAATTGAAAAACCAAATAAAGAAAAAATTTTTTCAGCCTTAAGTGAAATATGCACTTCACCCATATTTTAATTTTACCTGTTATTCTTAGTCAGTTTATAAATATTATATAAAGAGATAAAAAGCCCTAACATTATCAATGAAAGGGTAAGTTTGGGTGAAGTATTTAATTTACTGTCAAAAAACGAACCCAAAACCGCCCCCAGAACTATCGGAATAGCAATGGTGAATCCTAAATTTGATGCCAGTTCCAATCCTTCTAGAAATCTGCTTTTTTCCGAAATTTCTGCTTTCTCTTTTTTATAAGTTTCCGTGACTTCCAGATGCCCGTTTTTAATACTCATGACCGACTTCTTATTCATCGGGGTTGTAATTTAACAAATTATTAGGTAATTGTAATTTAGAGATTTTCTCAAGTCAAGAGTTAAGGCTTTGTGTAAGTGCTTTGGCGTCATCCACCACCACCGAAAGCCTTTCCTCCCGTTCGTTGACTCTGCCTTTAACCAGAATTATATTGTCGTTTATCCAGAGATACTTAGTTCTTTCGTAAACTGACGGAAATATCACCAGCTCAATGGATCCGGTAAAATCATCTATTTTCACAAATGCCATTTCACTGCCGCTTTTTTTAGTAATAATTTTCCTCACTTGGGTTACTAAACCGCCTATTACAACCGGAGTTGGAGAGACGGACAGGGAATTTATTCTATGGGTCACCTTTTTTTCCAGTATTTGTATTTTAGAGGTCAGCGGGTGTTCTGATAGAAAAAAACCCAGCAAATCCCGTTCGAAAGCCAGAAGTTCTTCTTTGGACAGTTCCTCCACTTCCGGCAAATTATCCTTGAAATCCGGTTTTTCTTCCAGGGAAAATAAGCTTTCCTGTCCGTCTATTTTACTATTTCTGGTTGAATTTACCCGGTCTACAATCTGGGAATAAGCAGTAAGCAGTGCCGCGCGCTTTCCAAACTGATCCACGGCTCCGGCTTTAATCATGCTTTCTAAAGTTTTTCTGTTGACTTTGGATAAATCGACTCTGGAAATAAATTCAGTAAATGTTTTAAAATTGCCTTCCCGACGGGCATTAAGAATCGACTCAATCGCCGCACTTCCGACATTTTTGATTGCTGACAGACCGAAACGAATTTCGTTTTTTTCGATGGTAAATTCGACATCCGATTTATTGATATCGGGAGGCAGGAGTCCTATCTTCATTCTCCGGCATTCCAGAACAGCCCGGGAAATTTTCTCATTTCTGATCGGGCCAGACGTACTGCGGCTTTCAGCAGTAAGAACTGCTGTCATAAATTCCACCGGAAAATTAGCTTTCATGTACGCAGTCTGATAAGCGATCATACCGTATGACGCAGAATGGGCTTTATTGAATCCGTAACCGACAAATTTTTCAATCAGGGAAAAAATATTTTCCGCGACTTTTTTGGTATATCCCTGTTTTACACACCCGTTGATAAACTTTACTTTTTCTTTTTTCATTGCTTCTCTTTTTTTCTTACCGATCGCCATTCGGAGTTTATCTGCTTCAACCATGGAATAACCCGCCATGGTGTTGGCAATCTGCATACATTGTTCCTGATAAACAGCTATTCCATATGTTTCTGCTAAAATGGGTTTGAGATCCGGATGAGGGTATTTGATTTTTTTCGGATTGGCTTTGGCCTCGATAAAAGTCGGAATCCACTCCATTGGTCCGGGCCGGAAAAGCGCCACCATGGCAGAAATATCGGAAAATTTATTGGGTTTCAGATCACGGGCAAGGCGTCGCATGCCGCCTGATTCCAGCTGAAAAATTCCGGTGGTTTCACCTGAAGTGATAAGCTCATATACTTTTTTTTCGTCAAGAGGAATCTTCAGGAGGTCTACTTCAATCCTCTGGGTTTCTTTGACAAACTTGATGCTGTTTTCCAGAATTGTCAGATTTCGAAGGCCCAAGAGGTCCATTTTCAAAAGTCCTACCGCTTTTCCGTCTGCAGCATTCAGGTCAAGACAATACATATCGTATTGGGTAATAATTTTTTCACCTCTGGTTTCCTTTTGGAGGGGCGTGTAATTAGTTAAAGGTTTATCGGAAATCACGACTCCGGCGGCATGGACCGAGGCATGTCTGGCTACTCCTTCGAGTTTCCTAGCTAAATCAAGCAGTTTTTTAGTTTCCGGCTCATTTTGATAGGCATAATTGAGTTCTGGCGTTGTCTGCAAGGCTTTATCAATCGTCATGGAAAAACCCTGCGCGCCGGCAGGTATAAGTTTGGAAATTCTGTCCGGCTGTGCATAAGGCATGCCGAGCGCCCGTCCGACGTCCCGGATTGCCTGACGCGCCTCCATAGTACCGAAAGTTATAATTTGGGCAACCTTATCATGCCCGTATTTTTCCGTGACATAAGCAATCACTTCATCCCGCCGGTCATCGGCAAAATCAAGATCTATATCCGGAGGAGAAGGCCGGTCCGGATTTAAAAATCTTTCAAAAGGAAGTTTATGCTCTAAAGGATCAAGATCTGTTATGCCTAGTGAATAGGCAACGAGTGATCCTGCCGCCGAACCTCTGCCGGGACCAACAGCTATACCTTTATTCTTAGCCCAGTTGACAAAATCCGCGACTATCAAAAAATAAGTGGCGTAACCTTTCTTGCAGATTATATCCAGTTCATAATCAAGTCTGTCAGTAATTATTGAAGTAATTTTAGAAAATCTTGCAGGCAGCCTTTCTTTGGCAAGTTTTCGGACAAAGCTTTCTCCGGTCTCCCCGGGTGGAACTTCAAATGACGGCAATATCCAGCGTCCGAGTTCTATTTCGACATTGCATCTGGCGGCAATTTTTACCGTATTTTCAATAGCTTCGGGATACTGGATAAAAAGCCCTTTCATCTCCTGGGGATTTCTCATGTAAAAATCCGGTGAGGAAATCATCGAGAGAGGACGTTTGGATTCCACAATAGTATGCTGGGTTTGGACGCAAAGCAGTATTTCCTGTGCCTCGGCGTCCTCGGCATTAATATAATGTATATCGTTGGTAGCCACAAGGGGAATTCCCAGTTTTCTTGACAGGGCGATTATTTTTTTATTGACTTTGGCCTGTTCCTCCACTTTGGGATGGTTTTGAATTTCCAGATAGTAACGTTCTTCACCAAATATTTCCAGAAATTCCCGAGCCCGGGTTTCGGCCTGGATTTCCTGATGATTAAGAAGGAGTTGTGAAATCTCGCCATTCAGACAGCCTGACAGGCAAATCAAACCTTCACTGTGTTCCTTGAGTATGGACATGTCAATTCTGGGCTTGTAATAAAATCCTTCGAGATTAGCAAGAGTGGTAAGCTTCATCAGGTTCTGGTAACCGGTGTTGTTTTCTGCCAGAAGCACCAGATGGTACGAATCGCTGTCTATTCCCTGCTGTTTGTCAAAACGGCTTCTTTTGGCCTGATAAGCCTCGATTCCGATAATCGGTTTTATGCCGTACTCGCGGGCTTTGAGGAAAAATTTGATCGCTCCGTACATGCTGCCGTGATCGGTGATTGCCAAGCTGTCCATCCCCAATTCTTTGGCGCGGGAAAGAAGATCGGGAATTTTTGCCAGTCCATCCAGAAGTGAAAATTCGCTGTGGCAATGAAGGTGTACAAAGTCAGACATATTAATCGAATTTTTTCTGTCAACACGATTTAGAAATGTCCGGTTTCTAACGATTTAGAAATGTCGTCTTTTTCATAATTTTATAACTTCTTTT
>Ga0155332_164_pt1 | contig 14047 bp, 14 predicted proteins | sample RifCSPhighO2_02_FD_106300 | JGI IMG/M metagenome (GOLD analysis project Ga0155332, IMG submission 106300) | Candidatus Gottesmanbacteria bacterium RIFCSPHIGHO2_02_FULL_40_13 | reverse complement strand
TCTGAGTTACGTGGGTATAGTTACCTTAAGGTGTTACACTAAGGACGGCTGAAACATCATAAAGCGCTGTGAGCCGCGGTGGATTCGAACCACCAACCTACTCCTTAAGAGGGAGTTGCTCTGCCATTGAGCTAGCGGCCCTTCGCTCCGCTTTGCGGAGCTCAGGAGCAGGTTCAAATTCATTTCGTTTCTTTGAAACTGCCCCAAAATAAATATTCTTTATCAGGATTATCAGGACAAATCTTTGTTAACTAATAGAAGTTTCTTATTACGAGACCAGCTTTTTATTTCCAATTCTCGTTTTAAAGCTAATCCCTTGTTCTCAATTACTTCCTTATATACTAATTTTACAGGTCTTCTTACGCGAATAAATTTTGAACCCAATTTATTATTGTAATTATGTTCAGTTAGTCTTCTCTGAATATTTTGTGTAATTCCGGTATATAAAGAACCATCCTTACACTTAACAACATATACCATCCAATTCATTTTCATTAATGCGCTTGTACCGAGAAACATTGTTTCGAGGTACTTGCGCTGAGAAACTCTGTTTCGAAGCGCGCCTGGCAGGACTTGAACCTGCAACCTGATGGTCCGAAGCCATCCGCTCTATCCAATTAAGCTACAGGCGCAGCGTACTGTTCACAACCAAATAAGTACCAATTGTTCTGTAATTATATCATTTATAGCTTATAATACGTAGTATGGACGATCAAAAATACATCCGCAACTTTGCCATTGTGGCCCATATTGATCACGGCAAATCAACATTAGCAGACCGATTACTCGAAGATACCGGAACCATAGATTCGAAAAATATCAATGAACAGGTATTGGATTACAATCCGATTGAAAAAGAGCGGGGCATCACTATCAAACTGGCTCCCGTCAAAATGAAATATATTTACGAAAATATTCCTTATACCCTTAATCTGATAGACACTCCCGGGCATGTAGATTTTGCTTATGAAGTATCAAGATCATTATCTGCCTGTGAGGGCGTAATTCTGGTGATCGACGCTACACAGGGCATACAGGCCCAAACCGTAGCCCATATGCAGCTAATCCTAAAAAATAAATTAAAAATAATTCCTGTGATCAATAAAATCGATCTGGATTCAGCAGAAGTAGAACTGGTAAAAGAATCTATAGTTACGGTTTTCGGATTACCAAAAGACAGAATACTGGAAATTTCCGCTAAAAAAGGCATAAATATTGATAAAGTTTTAAAAGCAGTAATTCAGGAAATCCCGCCGCCGGTTGGAAATAAAAACGCTCCGTTAAAAGCTCTAATTTTTTCATCAATCTACCATCCTCACAAAGGGGTTGTCATATATGTCCGAATGTTTGATGGAGAAATAAACATTAAAGATTACAGGCACGGGAAAATATATGGTAAATTACTGCATCTTTGTGCGACCGGAATTGATTTTGTGCCTCTTGAAGTCGGTTTTTTTAATCCCCAAATGATGACCGGAAACGTGATTACAGCCGGAGATGTTGGTTATATCGCTACAGGACTTAAAGACTTGAGCCTGGCCAGGGTCGGAGATACGGTTACGTTTAATAATACACAGGTCACGCCATTACCGGGTTATAAAGATCCTAAACCGATGGTTTTTTTAAGCCTTTATCCGATTGATAACGATAAATATATGGATCTGCGCCTTGGACTTGAAAAACTTCATCTTTCTGACAGCTCATATACCTTTAAACCTCATTCTTCTCTGGCTTTAGGCAAAGGTTTCTTATGCGGTTTTTTAGGGCTTCTCCACGGCGAAGTGATAAATGAAAGGCTCGAAGAAGAGTTTGATCTGAATGTAATCAGCACCACTCCGATTGTAGAATATATGATTACCACAATTGACGGGAAAATTAATTTCATCCATACGCCTGAAGAATTTCCCGGCCCGTCTCTGATCCGAAGCATAGAAGAGCCGATGATGCTCACGACGATCTACTCTCCTGCTGCATTTGTTGGTGTAATTATACAGCTTTGTGAAAATAGAAGGGCGCAGTATATAGATCTTGAATATGTTGCTGCTCAGGCTAAATTTACCTATGTTATACCTTTGTCGGAAATGATAATCGATTTTTTTGATCAGTTAAAGTCAGTCAGCGAAGGATACGCCAGCCTGGATTATGAATTTTATGAATACAGGAAAATTGAAGCAGTCAAGGTAGATATTTTATTGAACAAAATACCCGTTGATGCGTTTTCTCACATAGTGGTAAAAGAAAATGTATTGATACATGCCAATAAAATTGTTGAGAGGCTGAAAAATCTCATCCCCCGCCATCAGTTCGAGATACCTATTCAAGCAGTGATAGGCGGAAAAATTATTGCCCGAAGCGATGTGAAAGCCTTCAGGAAAGATGTCACCCAAAAATTATACGGAGGCGACCGAACGCGCAAAGATAAGCTTTTGGAGGCTCAGAAAAAAGGCAAAAAAAGGCTTAAACGGTTCGGCAAGGTAGAAATCCCCCAGGAAGTTTTTTTGAAGCTATATAAAGTATTTTAACCAGCCGATTTCAAATAATTTCTTCTTTTTTCAGTTTTACAAAATGAACCCATTCATCAAATACTTCAACAATTGCCTTAAACGGCATTTCTATAATAAAATCAAAAACAAAAATTAGAAAGTTAAATTTTACCAGTATTTCTCCGGACAACCATTGTCCCACTCTAATAATCGGTAAAAAGAAAAAATCAGCAATAGGAGAAAGAAATCCTTCACGGTTCACCACCTGAAATTCCTGTGTTATTTGGATAACCCTGAAAGCAAAAAATGATACCAGGGTCATAAAAAAGATAAATACTCCCTGGCTGACCATGCTGAATTTTAAAAGTGACAAGACATAAATAATTGATCCGAAACTGAAAACATATGTCAAAAGATATATTAGGCTGAATGTAGTTTGAAAAATTATACTTCTGGCTTTTCTTTTACCCATGACAAAAGCCGTTTTGGATATTTCGGTAACATCCGGATCTGTAGTCACAATGCCCTTGATAAGCTGGTAAATTCTTCGGGTGTTGTCATCTCCGGGTATCGTAACAGTCAATACGATTAAGGCCATGAAAGAAGGAGGAAATATGATATTAACGGCAATCGGCAAGTAAGAAATTTCCTTCAATATATAAATATCATATGGAATTTCAATCAGCAGGGCCAGGAAAACTTTTGTCAGGAGAATATAAATAAAGGATCTGACTGCTGTAGTGCGCAGCCTTGACTTGCTTTCATCATATCGTCTGCGGCAAGTCTCATCGACCTTAAACTTAAGTTTAACTTCATCTGAAATAATATTCGCTATGTTGTGGCTGTTATTTTCAAAAATATCACGTAAAATCAAAAAAGCCGGTATTTCCTTGCGGACGATATTTCTGATTTTATCACCATAAGGATGTGCTAAGGCAATTTCTATATCATCATATACATGATATAAATCCGGAAGTATTTTATCTGCGGTTTTCCAGGTAATTTTGGTAATTTCAGGAATCATTATTTTCAGAAGGTTATAACGGATGAGTGGGTTATCGCTATGGGCAAAGGTTCGTTCGACAGCTATATATACCTGCAGATCCCTTTCCAATTCCAGCTCTTTTCCGAAAGGGGCAATAAAATGTCGTATAATCTGGTAAACGTAATTAGTAAAGGCCTGCCGTTTATGATCAGGAGATAAATTCTCCTGGATTTCACAGGATAAGACCTCAAGAATAAATTTATTAATTTTTTCATGCTCTTTACCTTTTCTGCCGCTATTCAGCTCATTTCGCAGAAAAAAATATTTATCGATGATCGTTTGTATTTCAATAATTTTTTCTTCACCAATCGTATTGTTTTCATAATACCTTGCCCAGAGCATTTCCTTAATTAAAACCTCAGCAATACCCCGTCCATTTTCGTTCAGAATCATTCTTCTTTTTAATATGCGTTCCACAGCAGCTCTGCGAATAAGATTTTCTTCTCGAAATTCGACGGCATTACGCATTTTTTCATAAAGAAATGCCGCGAAAGATACGGTCTGGGATACGGATATTTTATTTGGGGACGACATAGAGCCATGCAAGGGAACATTCCAGCCTTTAATAAGAGCCTCTGTGTATTTCGACAAGGTGAGGCTTATACCGTTTTCAGATTTTACCTGAGCATGATTTTCACCAAAAGAAATGTGTTCTAATGAATGTTCCTGCTTTTCAATACTCTTGTCAGAATGAGAATTATCTTCTTCTTTATGGTTATCAGTATTATGCATAGTACAAAATAATTATACCACTTATGGGTGGATGACGGGTGCTGCCCCCGCTACCTCCTGCTCCACAGGCAGGCGCTCTACTGATGAGCTACACCCACCATATCTTAATATGAATTATATACTAAGGAGACTCTTCTAAACAACATGTCGATGTTATTTTGAGGTTCGCCTTAATATTTCTGAGAATTAAATTATTTGATATTAAAATAGTAAGAAACGAAGTAAGACGGAAAGAAGTGTGGATTTAATTTCGGGTTTTGGTGAGGATTTATCACCTAAATTAGGTTGAATATAGTTTACGAAGATATGAGTATCATTTAATACAGGCCGGCCGGCAATTTTTGGTATGGAGCGGTAGCTGTCAAACTGGGGGTAAAAATCAGCCTGATCCTTTATCTGCCAGGAAAAATTAGAAAATGGTTCTGAAAGATAATTCAATAAAAATGGTGTAATTGCAGTAATCCGTGAATCACTCCAGACAGATTGTGCAGTGCTGGTAATCAGATCGCCAACTTCATCTGCGCTATAATAAGAATGTACAGTTTGATCTCCTTCCCGATGAGGCCAGCCTGTTTCAGTTATAAAAACAGGCAGAAATTTATCTATACCCAAATCATTTAATAAACCCAGCTCCCAATCAAAAGTTTGCAGTGTGCCTCGCCCTGTATCCGTTATTTTACCTCTGAATCCGGGATTTGGATACGCATGTGATGTCCAGCCGTCGATATAATTACTCAAATCAGGATGATCTTTGATTAATATCTTCAGAAAATTAACTTCATCCATTGTGGCTGATGAATTCGGTGCCGAGGCATCAAGACCCGCAGGAAGAATAAAAAAGTCGGGATTTTTTTGCTTTAGAGATTGTGAATATTTAATAAGAAGACGTCCATATTCCTCCGGATTTACCGTTCCACCCCACTCTTTTGCGTGATTGGGTTCATTGAAAATGATTATATAACGGTTTTTTACCGGCCAGGATAATGAGTTTAAAAAATCCGCCCAGTATTCTATCTCTGTATCATTTGGTTTCATCCAATTACTGCCTGTTAACTTTGTGGCCAAACGGATGATTGGAATGAGCTTGTATTTTTTCATGCGATCAAATATAGCTTGCCATTTGTCTACCTTTCGATCATCTTCAGTAATAACCATAGTTACATAACCCCACGATCCATTGGATGAATTCACTAATGAGGCTGCATTTTCCAGGTCGTTTTCATCAATGATATGAATGCCGTATTTGTTATTGGGTACTTCCAAAGGATCGGTAATTGCAAAAGTTGGTGTTATAAATTCTGCCTTTAAAAAGATGACGATCGAGAGAAGTGCGGCAAGAAACAATTTATGACTAGATATTTTCATAATAATCGGAAGAATTTATATTGTAGCAATCTATCAACCCACTTGCAATAAACTTGTGAAATCAAATACAATATAAAAAGTATCTCGGGGATTAGTTTCGGCCATAGGCCGATCAGCCTCTGGCTGACAGTTGGCTAGAGTACTGTAAAATTTCGGAGAGTGGCGCAATTGGCTAGCGCGCGCGCTTTGGGAGCGCGAGGTTCCGAGTTCAAGTCTCGGCTCTCCGACTAGGTAGGACAGAAGGCATTTTCCCGTACTGTCCAAAGAAGGGGTTAAGTTGATGTGACGTGACAATTTGGTTCTTCACGACAAAGTTCAAAAACACCATCCTGATGATTTTATCTACCAAGTAAGCGTTATCACTGTTTCGTACTGTCAAACCAATGTTTTTGAAAAAGTTCAGAAAGTTTTCATAACTCATCAGCTCGGTTGTCAGGCTATGGTCAACTGAAGTAACAAGTTCTTCTGCCTCTTTCTTTCTCAGTTCAAGTGACTTCATTTCATTGTCTAAACTTGAAATCTGATTGTTTAATTCCTTAATAAGACTGTCGCTTTGGGCGTTAGCAAGAGCATTTGTCTTTTTCTCCTTTATCTCTTTGGTTTCGGAAATATGACGAGCAAGACTAATAATCATTTGCCTATAATCAGCTTCTTTTGTCGTCAAACTTTTAAACGCCTCTACTTTGTAGGCTTCATAGGCTGTCTTATCCACTTCTAACCCTTTACCCAACAGGCTAGTGATATACTCAAAAATCACTTTCCCTCTTACCCCCTTCTTTATAATTTTATCAAGTCGGCAAGAGCAATTTTTATTGTTGCATCTTAAACTCAAGTACCTTTGTCTGCTTTTACCTCCACTTCTGGGCTTGCCAGGCGTCATTAAATGACCGCAATAACCACAATGAACCATTTTACTGAAAAGAAATGTTTTTATTTCCTGTGTCCGCTTGAAACTGGTAGAAGTGCCTAAAATACGCCTTAGCTCAAGAAAATCTAGTGGGCTGACTAAAGGCTTAAAAGTAGGGTCCTCAGTTTTCATATCAATGACTTCACTTCCATAAACATACAAACCAGCACAAAATGGGTCTCTGAAAATATCTGACATTTTCTGCTTACTCATTGCTGTCACTTTTCCGCCATAGTGAAAACTGTTTTTATTGAGGTAGTCGGCTACCTCGTCAAGAGATTTATTATCCAGAGCCATCCTAAAACCCTGCTGAAGAAGGGTAAAGTTTTTACCGTCGGGCTTAAAGTGTCTGGTACTGTTGAGGATATAACCATATTTTGGCTTATTCGTGGGTGAGCGTCCCTCTTTGGCTATATTTATACTTCCCCTTTGCGATACCGCTGACAGATTGTCGGAGTATTGTTTAGCAAGTACAAACTGAATACCAAGCGTCATTACTCCGTTTGCGTCATTGACAAAGGTATATTGGCAGAACTTCAAATCTACAATTACGCCTCTATCCAGAAGGTCAATAATCTCTCCAGCGTCTTTCATATTCCTTGCAAGCCTGTCAGGATGCCAAGCGATAATTGAATTGAACGTACCATTTCGTATCCCTTGTATCATTTGAGTAAAAACATCCCTCTTGCCAGAAGTCTTAGCGCTTTCTTCTTCTCTGAAAATATGCAGTGGAGTTATACCTAGAGTTTTTGCGGTTATTTGGCAGTCTTTTATTTGGTCTGGTATGGAGCGTTCCTGCCTGTCTTTGCCTTTGGTAGATTTTCTGACGTAGATAACATATACCTTTTTCGTATCTGCTATGTACTTTCCTTTTTTCTTGAGGTACTCGGTACTAAGGCCTTTAGCATATTCCAACAATCTGTCTTTATAGTTATCTATCATAATTTTATCTATCTTTACCTCTAAAATTATCTTATTACTTCTCCTGTTATTGGATGGGGAGCATATCTGCCTACACGCTCCATAGCGTCTAACGTAAGCGTACGTCTTTGAATGTCCATTCGTTGCTTGGCAATCCACTCTTTCTTCTTCTCTTCTGTCATCTCAAAAGGACTGGGTTCATTCTTTTCTTCAAGTTGCTGGCTATCAGTATTTTCAGGTGCGACTGTGCGCCGCAGTCCAAAGTTCATCTCAACTTCAAGTAGACGCTCGGCTGACAGAAATAAAATCTGGAGAAGATTATTGAGTGATGGAGTTGTGGCATAAACGGATTTTGCTTGCTGGATTGAGCTGATGGCTAATTCCTTCATCATTTTTACTGCCTCAATCGCAAAAATATAACTGTCAAAGTCCTTACGTATCTGCTCCGCTTGTTTTTTCGTACTCTCGTCACCCTGTATGACCAATCTCGTGAAAGCAGGAGACCTTATCCAATACTTGTCACGATAATTTTGGATTGCGTGACTACTTATTGGTTTAAGTCCCAGCTTTTCTATTTGCTGACTATATTTTGCATATACCTGGTTGGCAATGTGATAGGCTGATTGTCCTCTTTCCAATAGCTCATCCACAAACTGTCTAACTTCAGGGGGTAAAGCGTGAATTACAGTAAGGAAACCTCGTGCTTTTAGCATAGTCGCATAAGTAAAATTAGCTTTACTGATTGCAGTATCTATCATATCCTTTTCCATCCTAATCCATCAAATATCCATCAATGATATGTTTTGATTATATCCCTTATGGTGATTTACAACCAGGTGAGATAGCAATTTTGTGATATTATATAAACATCTTTATGCTAGATGGTGTAGAAAATGTTCCACGGATACAAACTAAAAAACTCTCAAGAAGGGAATTTATTAAACTTAGTGGTGCTGCAGGAGCAGGATTTTTTGCCTGGCTATTAGGTGGATGTAAAGGTGGAGTACCCGACCAACCGCAAAGTGTACCCATTGTTAAACCTAACGCTTATGCCACCGCTACCCCTGTCCTAGGGGATGCGTTAGATAATTCTAAACTTGATGCAAAAAAACCTATTGCTACAACTGAACAAGTTGAGTATCTCAATAAAAATAAACGTGAACCAGTTGAAATGATACTTGAAAAGTTGCGTGGTCAAGTACGTGTTGTGGGATTAGGAGAAATGCACAACGAACTAGATATGGAATTATTCGCATCAGATGTAGTAAAGAAAGCCACTGAACAAAAGCTTATTCAATTTTTAGCATTAGAAATAGATAGTTTCAAACAAAGCGATATTGATACTTTTTTACAAACAGGTAATATCACGCCAGGACTTCAGGAAGAATTAACCAGGCATAATACGGGCTATAAAGCTATCCTGGAGGCTGCAAGGAGTGCTAACTTGAAAGTATTATGTGTTGATAATCACAATACGAGTGGTCGTGATGATTTTATGAGTAAATCCATATTACAGTTTCAGGAAGCTAATCCTAATAGCAAAGGTCTATTTTATGCAGGGAATGGACACATAATTGAACGATTTGACATATTAGCAGGAATGTTAGGCGATAAATACTATTCTGTATTACAAATAAACGAACAAAATATTGTGACAGGAGACACAGTATATAACGCTTTGGTTCAATCTGGTATACAAACACCTGTAGGAGTAGATAACATTCCGCAAACACCATTTAGCAAAGCTACTTACGGTCACCCCTATGAGTTATGGTCTGAATACGGAAAAATAACAGATGCTTTAGTTTTATTACCACCGAAAAAGTAATTTCAGTTTTTGATTATTCACATATTGATATAAGTTCATAGTAAAGATAGTAGATATTATTCTGCTATAGTTTCGCCTTTTTTCTTATCATCCATTTCCTTAAAAACTCCTGTTTTATCCTTTAACAGTCTGTCTTTGCCTTGTGGTTTTGAATAGGTGGAAAAGTCTGTATTCTTACCTGTTATGCTAAAAATCTCGTTCAAACTTTCCCCAAAACCAGGCGGTTTTACTTCAGAAATAATTTTACGTTTTGTATTAGCAGTTTTATTCACAATCCCATTATATTATAAAATCAAACCTGCTCCCATAGGTATCTTTTGTCAAAATTGCGTATTCGTGCAATTCTTTTTCCATCTCGTGCAACCTGTCAAAACTTCTGGTAAAATTGAGATAAAGTTCAAAGGCTGTATTGTCAGCCCGACAAGCATTTTACAGTATGAGGCCGCCCGTTTCCGCCAGAGGCGGATTAACTGACAGTAATCCCGATAATATCGGGACTGTCAGTTGAACAAATCGGGCATCCCCGACCAAGTCAAATTTTTGGCGGCGCCCGCCTCCGCCACCAAAAAATTATACGGCTCCTGCCTTCGCAGGCAGTAGCTTTGCTTCGGCAAGGCGGAGGCCTGCCAGCTGAAACGTACTTTTTTATCGTCTATTTTTTATTTTTCTTTTATTTCCTTGATTTTTAATGTACTGTCTATCGCTCTCGTAGTCATGTTGTTTTTCATCGGTTTACTGATCGCTACCATTGATCTTTAGGCGCTTCGACCTAGAGTTAGATCTTCTTGCTGCTTTTGGTGATGATGAGTAATTTCCCGTAACTTATCATATAAATTTTCTGGGTATGATCCTAACCCTATTGAATGAACAAGCGCAAAAGTATTTGAAAAATAAGCGACTAAAGGCGGGGGGCCATATTTATCGTTTTTAAATAATAATTGTCTATATTCATGTTCTGCTTCTTTTCCCTCACTTTCAAACACCCGTCTAAAAAGTTGACCTTCCGGTAAAGAAAATTGGACATTTTCAAAACCATATGATTTAGCCATATGATTAGCTGCCCAACAATCAACGCTAAAATAAATATCCGCTTGGCTGATATTTTCTAATAACCCTAGTTCTTTATCTCCTCTATGAACGCTCATCTCCATATAACTACCTTTATCTTCAGTTGGTAAAGAACAGTAATCAAACGAGATTACATATCCCCTTTTGAAAACTCTTGCGATTTCTTTATAGAAATTTCTAACTCCTACACCTATATATCCTTTTTTCCCAACTTCGATATTTATCGTCGGTGCAATTGTATTTGATTGTAATAATAGTAAGTCTGGATTTTCCACAACATAGGCTTTCACTGTATCTGATAATGGCATTTCTGTTTCTATCAGTTGACCGTCTTTTAATTGATAACCCACTTCGACAAAATCGTCAAGGCTTACTTGTTTTCCTAAGGTTTGTTTTGTTCTTTTAATACAGGCTGTTGGAAGATTGTCGAGCAATTCCGTATTTACTAAGATACCTTCCACACTTTTATCCGCAAAAGGTATATTTCTAGCATCAGCTTCTATCCACTCAACTCTACCATCATGATCACCAAGTCGCTCTTTTTGTGTTGAAACCAACTTTGAACTTGCATCGAGAATCCGGTATTTTACTTTTTTGTAGAGCTCTGGATTATATTTTTTCCAGTAATCGAGCATATCTTTTGCTAAGGTTGCACGACCTGCACCTATCTCATAGACTATTGGCTCAATGTTTCCTAATTCAAATAAAGCCTCCATTTCTCTCGCAACCCCGATCGCATAATACGGGCTATGTATTTCGACTGGGGTTTTGTAGGCGTCTGGATTATCTTTATGTAGTTCTTTGATTTTTTCTTTAAAGGCTGAATAGCCGTCAATTTCAGAATAGACGAGTGGTTTATCGCCTGCACCAAATAATTTAATTTCAGCATTTCTCCCAGAATAAAAACCTACTTCTTGGTCATAACTAGAAAAATTGACTAAATCAGTAAAAGAAAAAATATTACTACCAAAACGAGCTTCTAATCTTCTCGCAATTTCTGGAGATAAATTTGGTTTTTCTGTAATAACTTGTTCTGTAGTAATTTCCATATTATTCGCTTTTCTGTTAGAATTATATCAGTTTTTAGCTCGAACCGGAAAAGATTTTTCGAAAGCGCGAGGAGCAGATAGTTCGAACTTTTTTCAGGAGGGCCGACCAAGTGAGAAGAGTCCGCCGAAGTGTAGGTACTGCGTGCGTCACGCTTAATAGAAAGCGCCGTAAAGACTTTTTATGATACTTTTAAACTTTTCGAATATAAAAATCCCACGAGCTTACGCTCGGGGTTTTTTGATTCGCTTTGTGCAGGCCTTCGGCCTGATATTGTATGCGTTTCATCCACGACCTTACGGTCGTGGTTTTCACGCTCTTGAAATAATAGCACACGTCAATATTATATGTTAAACGACTTTAGAAATATTTATATCTTCTTAATAGTAATGGCTATAGCGATATTTATATTTGAAATCGGTCTACTACTTAATAAAATAAGCGGTAAATTCTCAAAAACTGAATTTACAGATGAAGAAAAAAACAAGTTAAAAATTGAGAATTTCCTATATTTTCTTGGCTTAATTCTATTTATTTTAACTATTAGGAGTAATCTTGCTTTTGCCTTCATTGAATTTGGGTTAATAGTTTGTTTAGTAAGCTTAGTTTTTATTAATTCCACGGTGGGATATATTTTTCAAAATTATCCAATCAGAGGTAACTTTATTCGTTTTCGGCATGCTTTGGGTACTATATTAGGAATAATACTTTTCATCATAGGTTTATGGCTATTTATGGTTAAATAAATTTGTTACTTTTTTGTTTTATGGGCTAATTAAAAAAATGACGAGCGTATTCAACTTTTAAATTCGGTTCTAACTTTTTCGTAAATCTCGACCAAAAGAGAGAAAGAGTCCGTCGAGTTAGAGACGCTCCGTGCGCTTAACTCAAAAGTGCTATGCCTTTTTTTTCCTGATAGCAAAAATCGCGCGCGATTGGGTCAAGCGGCACAGTCGTACCTGGCCAATAGTGATTACATCCGTAAAATAGCTTGATGCAGTGTTCGTGACAAAGGATTAAGTGTTAAACCCAGCGCTTCTAATGTAAATGCTCCAAGTAGTGGGCTGTCTCCTTTTTCGCCAAACAAAATCGGGGCCGCGGACTCTTTTCCTTCAAACTCATATATTGCGCTTCCTACTTTACGTTTAATTATCGAACCATCAGTTAATGAAAACTCCTCTTCTCGTTGCGGTTTGATACCTAATCGATTTAATATCTCCGCTGGAACTACTGTATATGTAGCTCCGCTATCAACTAAGAACCTTCCCTCATATTCTTGCTTCGGATCCTGCGGATTTTTAATTTTCAGCAGAACTTTTGTCATTCCCATATTATAAACATTGTAGCAGGGCTTATATTTAAGATCAAGTGATCGCCTTTCTTTACGAATATCGACCCTCACAACCCGTCGGATTGATTTCCATATGCAACCTGCCGCATCATCTGGTAATATTGAGGTAAAGTTCAAAAGCTGTATCATCAGTCCCGGCAACACAATGTTCAAGCGTAATTATATTATTTTCGGATTAATAATCTTATTATTTATAGTTGTAATTTTAATTTCCTTCCGTAACAATCAAACATTAAATAATCAAAAAATTATAAAAATCGGGACGAATGAATATACTGTGGAGATTGCAGATACAGAGGTCTTAAGATCGCAGGGGTTATCAGGACGAACTTCAATGGCTAAAAACCAGGGTATGCTTTTTGTCTTTACCCAGCCTTCCTACCAATATTTCTGGATGAAAGAGATGAATTTCCCCCTGGATTTTGTTTGGATAAATGATAATATAGTTGTTGATATAACCCAAAATGTGCTAATTCCAATAAACGGTGATTTAAATAGCCTCACTAGTTTTACCGCCAAATCTCCTTTTGATAAAGTTTTAGAATTAAACGCAGGTACGATTTCATCTGACAATATTAAAATTGGAGATATAATAAAGCTCTACAATTAAATATGAATGATTATAACGAATATAAAAACGAAAAACTTTCCACCAGGTTTTATAATTATTTGAAAGATTTATGGCCAAGTATCTATAAAGTTCTAAATGAATTTTTAGCAGGTCTTTGGGGATTTATAAAGGACACGATCAGCGGATTGTGGAGATAATAGATAGTTGATATAATAACGTTCATATTACACTGCGGGCGTAGTTTACCGGTAAAATGCTTCCTTGCCAAGGAAGAGACAGAGGGTTCAATTCCCTTCGCCCGCTCAATGTAAGTAGGAGGGCAGTAGTGATGCAGCGCCTGTAGCTCAATGGACAGAGCAACTCCCTTCTAAGGAGTAGGTTGTGGGTTCGATTCCCGCCAGGCGCGCTAAATAGAATATTACTATATGGTGCCGAGGGCGAGAGTTGAACTCGCACGCCCGAAGGCACAGCCTCCTCAAGACTGCGTGTATACCAATTTCACCACCTCGGCAACTTTCAATAGCACTACTACACTGTAGATTATAACAATATAAAAGTGCTCTGTTTACGAACAACTTCGAACTATTTTTAAACAGCAGGCTCGGTGCTAACGCCCCTCGCCACGCTTCCGCCTTCGCTTTCAGCTTCGGCGGACAGGCCGGCGCGGCTGACGCCGCGCCTCCGCTTTTTTTACGCGCGCGATTTTTACTTTTGCTTTCTCAAAAGTTA
>Ga0155332_147_pt1 | contig 14399 bp, 12 predicted proteins | sample RifCSPhighO2_02_FD_106300 | JGI IMG/M metagenome (GOLD analysis project Ga0155332, IMG submission 106300) | Candidatus Gottesmanbacteria bacterium RIFCSPHIGHO2_02_FULL_40_13 | reverse complement strand
GTGTTACTACTTCTGCCACCTCCACTTCGACTACTGGTTTATCTGCTGCAGCTGCTAAGGCTGCGGGTGAAGGTTCGGTGGGTACGGCTTTGATTGGAGAATCTTTTTTTTGAAATGAGAACAGCCTATTAGGAACTGAAGCTACTACGGCTGGATCTTCTGGCGGAGCCACGACTGACGCTGATGCAGGAGCATCTGGTTTTTGAAATGAAAACTTTTTCAAAGTTACTGCTTGCTCAGCCGGTCTTTCTGCCGGAAATGTGGCGGGTACTGGAGTAACAGGATCTTTTAACCAATCCGGTAAACCTGATGCTACTTCTGGTGTTAAAGGTGGTGTTTGAGATTTTTCGGATGGTGCACGTGATTCGTAACCAAGACCTTTTAACCAATCCGGCATATCTTCTTCATCGTTTGCTGCCGGGGCTGTCTGTTCTGGACCAGCGGGCGGAGATTCTGCCGGGCCTCTTACTCTGTTTAACCATTCTCCAAAATTGATATCTTGTGGGGTGGTCTGTTCTGAAGCTGGTGGATTCCTTTTCCTCAAAAAAGGTGGCAAATCCAAATCATTAGAGTCTTTTTGAGTTGATTTACTTGGGTCACTTGATTCTGGTCCTGGTCCTGCTGCCATACTTTATTCTGAAATAAAATTACTCCTTATATCCATAATAAATATATTCTTTTCCCATTGTCAATACCCATTTATTTATCCGTCTATCTTAAGAAGAATTCTTTTTTTAACTTTGGCGTATTGATGACGGTTAATTGACAATTCCGGCAGAACCGTTGCGCGCCTGATATACCCACGTAACTCAGATTTGCAACTGAGTTACTCAGTATATACCCCTCTAATCCGCTTTGCTGCCCCTTCGGGTTGCAAACCGGAGTAAGATGGGTATAAGCAATCTGTTTGGTAATCAAAAGGATTTCTGCCCAAGGCACGGCAAACCCATCCCTGGACCTTGCAGGGTGACACCTTTAAAGGTGGTCTTTACAATTTCTCCCATTTATAGAATACTAATCTCATGAACCCTGCACCTGCTTCATCTAATCTTGAACAACAACTAAGTCACCTTATCCCAAAACAACCTATTCCTGAAGGTACTTTTCCGGCAGCGCCTGCAATATTTGATTGCTCAAACTTTGAATTGACAGGAATCATCAGCAGAAGAACTGCCCTGATGGACACGCTGGTGAGAGGCAGAATGAAGCCTGAGGATTCAAGGCAGTCTGCTGATACCTGCCGCTCCCTGCTGGAAGCTGTAACCATCTTCTCCCACGGGAGAGCTATCAATCTTCCTGAAACTCCAGGACAAACAGACCCCCTCAACAGGGCAGTTGGTCTTCTGATGGGATCTTTTGACCATCCTCCGGTACCAAACTCTAATGTCTCTTATGCCAAAGAGATATACCTTCTTCTTCCTAAAGATGAAAGAATGAATGATTCTCAAGAAATATTAAAAAACTATGGTCAGGTTTGCAAGGAAATAAATCAAGCACATAAATCAGGACCCATACCTAAAGAACTGAAGCAAAGAGCTGCCGTCTCCTCGCTGCGGGTGATCTCTCTTCTTGGCTCCAAGGAAAAGACTCCACTTAAATTCAAGAATCAGATTGCCTCTGCGGTGGCTAATATCATCAGAAACTACCATCTGGGAGAGGAGATAGGTGAGGCGATAGGGATGAAGTTTGAGGGGAAGGCTGCACCGGAAACAGAAACACTAAAATCGTTACAGCGCAAAGTTTTCGATAGGAATCTTCTGCATGACGAGCAGGGTTTTGCAAAAGGAGAGGAAGAACTGGCTCAAATAAAGGAATTTATACTGACAGGCGAGGGTGACAAACCTTTGAGAATGGCAGAAAACCTGACTTCTTTGTCCGGATCACAAAGAGAGGGTTTAACTTTAAGAAAGATTGTGGAACAGGTAAAAAATCAAAACGACTTAAGAGTATTGGCAACCAACGGACAGGTCAGTATTTACGCCCTGCGGATTCCCCATCCCGAGCAAGATAAAATAAATATAGATTTCAATATGACAAAATCATATCTGAATCTTATCGTCGCTGTGGGTCCCAATTGTGAGCCTGTGGTTCTGAAGGACAGCAGTGTGAATGAATATGAAAATGGTAAATATAATAATGATTTTTCAGAACTGAAGCAACCGGATGAAGATGGATTTTTTAGTTTAAATTTTTACTCTGACTGGTCATATCCATCTCGGAAAGAAGGCATTTTCACTACTATCCTAGCCCAAAACAGCGAATTTTATTCAGCTGGAAAATATCTATTTATATCGAATGAAGGGGAATTAGTTGAAAGTCCGGAATCGAGTACAACTTTGATACATAATGAGAGACTTCCTTCTGGAGATCATATATTTTATATTCGTCCATCCCTATATCAAGGAGGTTACTATGTAAGATTTAATCCTAAAGAAAAAAGTTTTCGTAAAATAGTTGGAACGGATAACTGTAATTTTAACAGGATTATTAATAATCTAGGTATATTTACTAGAGATGAACAACATCCTGAAGGTTCTGCCGTGGTACTGATTGATAAATCAGACACGGTCACCCAAATTCAAATACCTAAAAGTTTACACGCTGATGTGCGTCCTTGGCAAATAGAAGCAGATAACCTGATAGTAATAAACTTAAAACCCGCTAGTGACTCAATCTGTGCCCCAAGTCATCTTATCATCTCCATGCATAATGGTCACCCAATGCCTGGTTATACAACAATTCGTAATATTAAATTACCTGATTATGAGCTATTTTCTTATCAATTTGATCCAAAAACCCGCACTATCATCAGTCCTCACTATGATCCCTTTACTGGACTAATGTCTGCGAACTTATCTACCAAACTTGTGTACAAACCACCTCAACAAGGTGAAGAGATAGGATGGTGGATGATTGAAGAACCGGAAATTTATGACCAACCGGAGGTTGAGTTGGAGACAAATCAGATTTATAATCATATTTTCAGCAGATTAGCCAGACTTTCCCAGTTCCCCGATACGGAACTAGAACTAACCCCACCTAATCTTGAAAACACCGGCATCATACATCCTGATAAACTGTATTATCTTCGTTACAATGTTTTATTTTATACTTTGACTGATGTTTTAAACGGCACATACCACGCGGATGAAAAAATTGGGTATAGAAGAGTTCTAAGAGATAAAGCATATGATAAAATCTATCCCCATTTGAGAGATGTAATGCAAAACCTTTGGGCAGAGATGAATAAACAACTAAACCCTGAAGACGGAGTACCGAAACAATGGACCCCTGCTGAAATTGCTGAGCTCAAGAAAAGACGAGACGTATTAAGTAAAGCACTTGATCGCCTTCCAATTACATTAGAATACCGATAACATACTCTTGCCGCACCTTGCAGGGTCAGACCCTTAAAGGTGGTAACGCCTACCCTTTCTTCCTCCTTCGTGATAAAATAATGATTCTACTTTTATTTTTCCGGATATATTTTACCAAGGGGTGGCGCAAAAGGAAAAAGAAACAATCGCGGGAAGGTCATGCTTTTTGAGCACGCCTCCTGAAAAATTCTTGGCGGAATTTTTTAGGACGCAAAAAAGTCATGGCCGACCTCAGCGATTGCGACAGATCCCGTGAATTTTATGTTTAACTTTTTTAGCAAACTGTCCCGAACGAGAAAAATATTATTGTTTGCCGTGGTCGTCGTAATTGCGATTATGATTTACGGCAACCTCAATAAGAAAAAAGCCGTTGTCCTGACCGCCACGGTCAAACGCGGAAATCTGGAGCAGGTGTTGACTATCCCCGGCACGATAGATGCAGAGGAAAAAGCCGTGCTGAAGTTCCAGACCTCAGGCCGCCTTTCCTGGGTCGGAGTCAAAGAAGGAGATTATGTCAAAAAGTATCAATCTATAGCCTCTCTGGATCAAAAAGATCTGAAAAAAACCCTCCAGAAAAAACTGAACGACTATCTGACCTCACGCTCGACCTTCGACCAAACTACTAAAGATGATTATAAAGACAAGGTTTTGACGGATACCATCAAACGTCTCGAAGACAAAGCCCAGTTTTCCCTCAATAACGCGGTTCTGGATGTCGAACTGCAGGATATGACTGTCAAATACGCCAATCTCTGGACCCCGATTGAAGGCTTTGTAACCAAGGCTGAACCGCAATATGCCGGAGTCAATATCACCTCAACCACCGCTGAATATGATGTGGTAAATCCCCGTTCGATATATTTCAGCGCTAACGCCGACCAGACAGAGGTCACTACGCTGAAAGAAGGAGCGTGGGGTGAGCTGATTTTAGATCCGTTTCCTGAAGAAAAAATCACCGGCTCTGTGAAAAACATTTCCTTCATGCCTAGGGCAGGCGAATCGAGCACGGTTTATGAGATAAAATTCATCTTTGACAAGGATAATTCCGATTACCGTTTCAGGCTTGGCATGACCGGAGATCTTTCCTTTGTCACCGGCAAAAAAGATAGTGTTTTATATATTCCGATGCGTTTCCTGCAGGAAAAAGACGGCAATAAGTATGTCATTCTCCTCAAAAACGGCAAGAAATTACAGTCAAATGTGGAAACAGGCATGGAAACGGATGACAATATTGAGATTACATCGGGCGTGAGTGAAGGAGAAGTTGTCACAGAATAATTAAAATCCAAAATCCAAATTTCAAATCAATGCTAAAATCCAAATGACAAATTTTGAACTTTTGGTTTTGAACTTCATTTGACATTTGAGCTTTGGACTTTGTTTTTAATAAAGTTTCATCTATGATTAAACTTTTAAACGTCTCCAAACAATACACCCTTGAAGATGAGGTTTTTTTTGCCCTGAAAAAAGTCAGTTTGGAAATTGGTGAAGGAGAATTTATAGGAATTGTGGGGCCCTCCGGCTGCGGCAAATCCACTCTCATGCACCTCATCGGACTTCTCGACCGGCCCACAGAGGGACAAGTCAAAATTCTTGGCCGTGACGTCTTCACTCTTCAAGATGAAGAAAGGTCAAAGATGCGCAATCAAGTCATCGGCTTTGTCTTCCAGCAGTTCAATCTGCTTAATAAATTAACTGTTTTGGAAAATGTCCTTCTCCCAACCATATATACCAGGTCCAAAACTGACGTTAATCATCAGGATAAAGCGCGCGCTCTACTCCAAAGGTTTGGGATAGAAAAACAAATAAACTCCTACCCGAACAAAATATCAGGAGGCCAGCAGCAGAGAGTCGCCATAGCCCGCGCTTTAATCAACAACCCTAAAATTATATTGGCCGATGAACCGACCGGCAATCTCGACAGCCAGTCGGGAAAGGTAATTCTGGACCTTTTAGGGACCCTGAATAAAAATGACAAAATTACCGTGATCATCGTGACGCATGATAAGGAAGTTGCCGGAAAAACCAAAAGACAAATCAGATTGAAAGATGGAGAGATAGTATGACCTACTTTTACTTTATCTTAAAATCGGCTCTCGAGGATTTCCGGCGCAATAAAGTCAGAACGCTTCTCACCTCTTTGGGAATTCTGATCGGCGTCTCCTCGGTCGTACTTCTCATGGCTTTCGGGCTGGGCCTCAAAAAATACATCACCGACCAGTTTGAGTCTCTTGGAGCAAACCTGCTGATTATTTTTCCGGGAAAACTCATTCAAAACGGACAATTCCGTCAGGGCCCGGGTGGTCTGGGCGGGAAAAGATTTGATGAAAAAGACGTCCTCAAGCTTACGAAAATAAAAACAGCCCTTTATATTGTGCCTGCTTTTACCAAAACTGTGGAAGTATCCGGCGGCAGCCATACTGAAACAGCTGATATTTATGCCACTACCAATGATATTTTTGCAATCCGCAATCTTGAGCTTGATCTTGGCAGTTACTTTACCGCAACTGATAATGATAAAAGAAGCAAATACGCAGTTTTGGGACCCAAAATAGCGGAGAAACTCTTCGGCACTAAAGAGACAGCTCTTGGCCGCAGTGTCAAGATCGAAAATCAGGGCTTTAAAGTAGTCGGGATACTCAAATCCAAGGGCGGAGGCGGATTTGGAGGGCCGGATCTGGATTCATTCGCTTATATCCCCTACAAGACGTCGTACTCATTTAATCCTGATAAGAAATTTATTGCGATCAATATCAAAGTCGACCGGCAGGACAATATCCAATCCACCAAAGAACAGGTGAAAAAAATTATGCTCGACCGTTACAGCGAAGATGATTTTTCGGTCATTGAAGCCACAGAAATTCTCAACGCAGTCTCCTCCATCTTTGCCATCATGAATGCGGTCTTGGTCGCGATAGCTGCCATCTCTCTAATTGTCGGAGGCATCGGCATTATGAACATCATGTACGTCTCGGTGGTTGAAAGAACCAAGGAAATAGGCATAAGAAGAGCTGTTGGGGCTACCCGCAGTGACATTTTATACCAGTTCCTCATCGAATCGGTTATTCTTTCTCTGGTTGGCGGTTTTTTGGGGCTTTTAATTTCCTATCTGGTCGTTTTGCTGGTACAAAAATTTTTCCCGGCCTACATGAACCTCGAGTCCATTCTGATCGCCCTTGGAGTCTCATCTTTAATCGGCATAGTTTTTGGCGTCTTCCCCGCCCGCAAAGCCTCCCTGCTTTCACCGATTGACGCTATCAGATATGAATAACCCTTGCAGGGCCAGACCCTTAAAGGTATGATGAAAATTATATGAAACTCATTGCTGACTGGATCGTGAGGGCTTTAGTACTTCTGGTGACTGCTTATCTGGTGCCGGGGTTTCAAATTGAGTCTGTTTCTACTGCTTTGATGGTGGCTTTTGTTTTAGGGATTTTAAACCTTCTGATAAAACCTCTTTTAATTCTCCTCACTCTTCCCCTGAATATCCTGACTCTTGGCCTTTTTACCTTTGTAATAAATGCTTTTCTTCTTCTTATGGCTTCAAGTCTGGTCCGGGGATTTCATGTAGGTTCCTTTTTCACTGCTATAGTTGCTTCAATCGTCATCTCTATCGTCTCGGCGATCATCTCCTCAATCACCCGTTAATCCACCTTGCAGGGTCAGACCCTTAAAGGTATAATAACTTTATGCCCCGTAAAAACGTAAGAAAAATCTATGTCAAGGACGGAATATATCATATATATAATCGTGGAGTAGAAAAAAGAGTGATTTTTTTAGAAGATAACGACTATAAATATTTTCTTAAACTACTAAAAGACTCACTTTCTATTCCCTCACAACCACCAAAAATAAATTTTACGGTAACCTTTAAGGGTCAGACCTTTAAAGGTGTACCTAGACAGCCTAAAAATTTTACTGATAAAATAATACTTTTAGCATATTGCCTTATGCCGAACCACTTTCATCTCCTCATCAAACAGACTAATGATACGACCATTAAAAAATTCATGCAATCTGTCAGTACAAGATACTCTATGTACTTTAACAAAAAATATGATCGGGTCGGATCACTCTTCCAGAGTGCTTATCGGGCAATTCTTGTTCAGGAAGAGCGCTATTTATTGCATTTATCACGCTATATTCACCAGAATCCATCAGAGTCAGGCCAGAAACTAAAAGATTCTTATTCATCATACGCTGATTATCTCAATTTGAGGAATACTAACTGGATAAATAAAACAATCATTCTTTCTAATTTTAACAACAAAAAAGTGAATTCTCTCAATATACCTTCCCACATCAACTCATATCAAAGTTTTGTAGAGGATTCTGAAATAGTGAGTGAGGATATGCTCGGAAATATAATTCTTGATGATTTAGACTAACCTTTAATACCTTTAAGGGTGACACCTTTAAAGGTATTACATCCTCTCTACGGTTTCGATTCCCAACAGATACAGGCCTTCTTTGATGATTTGTGAAGTGGCTTGGGTGAGAAAGAGACGGAAGTTCTTTACTGATTTCTCCACCCCAAGGGAATCCATTCGGCTGCCACTGGGGTGTCTTATGTCTTCTCTGTTGTCTTTTGTCTGCTCGCCCGCTGTAGCCGAGCTTAGCTCGGCGTAGGCGGGATCTCTGTTGTCTTTTGTCTGCTCGCCCGCTGTAGCCGAGCTTAGCTCGGCGTAGGCGGGTTCTCTGTTGTCTTTTGTCTGCTCGCCCGCTGTAGCCGAGCTTAGCTCGGCGTAGGCGGGTTCTTTGTTATCCGGCTTTAATATCGAGTGCCTGCTGTAAAATAAATTGAATTTCTGCGCCAGTTCAAATAAATAACTGCAGATTAAGTTTGGCGAGAGATTCACAACTGCATCATCCACAACTTCCTCAAAGCGGTAAAAGGCCCGTAGAAGAGATCGCTCCTCAGTAGTAAGTAGTAGGTAGTAAGTAGTATGCGTTTTATTTATTTCATCATACTTACTACTTGCTACTTGTTTCTTGCTACTTATGACTGCTCTGCGCAGAACCGACCTGCACCTGGCATAGGTATAGAGAAGATACGGTCCGCTGTCCCCATCAAAACTGACCGATTCCTCAAGATCAAAGGCAATATCCATTTTAGGACCAACTCTCAACATGGTATATTTCACAGCTGCCACCGCTGTCTTTTCCGCAATCTCCTCCTGATCTTCTTTGCTATATCCCGGCTTAAGTAACTTAAGTATCTTAAGTTTGGCCTGATCGAGAAGATGATCTGCGGTAATCACCTGACCGGTACGGGACGAAATCTTGCCTGTCTTGAGATTGACCATACCGTAAGGCAGATGGTATTGCCTGCCCTTTTGGACCGGATGCACCATTTCTACGGCTTTGAAAGCAATCTGGAAAAAGTTGATTTGTTCGTTAGCCACCACATGGATATCAAGGTCAAAGGGAAAGGTTTTATATTCCAGCTCTTCCAAAGCTATTTCTTTCCCTTCATAAGTCGCGTAGTCTTCGCGGGTGACGAAAACGCAGTTATTGAGGCCGTATTTTTCACCGGGAAAATAAATTGAGCCGTCTTTATCTTCTATAAAAATCCCTTTTTTCACCCCTTCTTTGACCTTATCCCTGCCCTTTTTCTCCACTTCGCTTTCAAAAAACAGCCTGTCGAAACGGCTGCCCAACCTTTTATATACCGTATCAAAATATTCCAAACTCCATCCGCGGGTCTCCTCCCAAAGATCCACTTGATACGGATTGTTATAGATTGATTTATTTAAATCCATGATTTCCTTCTTGGCGTCTTCATTTTCATACTCTTTGCTTCCCAAAGCATATCCTTCCCCTAAAAACTTGGCTTTCTCTGCCGGCAAAAGTTTCCTTAATACCTCCACCCCGGGAGAGTCATGGCTTTTCCCGATCTCCATCGGGATCAGCCTGCCGCTCCCGGGGTGTCTTAAAGCCAATTTTTTCTTCACGCCATAGATCGCCTTTGCCACATGAAGACCCACATCACCTTCATAGTTGGCACGAAAAACTTCCGAACCAGCGCGTTCCAACAATCTAACCAAAGACTCACCCAGACTGATATTTCTCAAATGTCCGATGTGAAACTCCTTATGGGTGTTGGGATGGGCAAATTCCATCATGATTTTAGTGCCGGTCAATAACCCGGTTTGCTTTTTACTATTGATTTGGGTTGTTGTGACGGGCTCTAATTTACTTAGCAGTCGAGAAGTTTGAGTGATAAGAAAAATCTCATTAAGCCACATGTTAATAAATCCCGAACCGGCTATATCACATTTCTCCAGGACGTCTGACACCTTGAAGTCATCAGTCTTTACGCCATTTCTCCAAGATATGGGTGCAATATTCTGATGTGACCTGATCATGTCATTGATTTCATCACAGATGGACTGTGCTAAAGCCTCAGGGGTAAGTTTAAGTCTTGAAGAAAGCATTAATGCCACGTTCGTAGAGTAATCCCCATAGTCTTCCCTCGACGGGTGATTGATGATAATCCTATAGTCGACACTTTCTATTTTATGCGATTTTAGGAATTTTGATACGGAAAGATCCACTATCTTTTGAAGCTGGACTACCAGCTCTGTTGCTCCTTCACCCGAAATCAGCTTTTTAATGGGATTATCAATCATATTGACCAAATAATAACATAAAAATTATTATTGGTATAGATTCATAACGGTAAATATTCAGTCTTTCCCGATGTCTTATAACACTAAATAAGAAACAGCCTCCAATAAACGACAACATCGGTATACCTCGAGGTATAGTGAAGTTGTAAAGTAAAGCGCTCCCTGACCTTACGGTCGGGGCATCAGTCCTTTCGGTCATTCGCAGCGCGAAACCCCGCACCGAATGCCCGCTTGAAAACCATTCATCCCGCGGACTTACGTCCGGGGCATTCTGGTGCTGGGGTAACCTGCTATCAGGAAGTTCTGAATAATTACTCATAACGAGTATCCCTGAATAACTTTGAGATATATTGCCACTGATTGATATACTTTATCAATTTCCACAAATTCATCCCTCTTATGAATGGCATTTTTGTTTCCCGGACCAAAGGTAATGGCAGGAATTCCACCCGCCTGAAAGACACAAATGTCATTGGATCCGGGCGAGATTTTAATTTCTATTTCCGGTAAAATCTTTTGCAATAACCTGACAATATTCGAGCGCAGTGAGGTCAAACCACATGGGGCAGGAGTACACAGACATTCTATTTTCACACTATCTCCGAGTGTCTTTTGCAGTAACGGTAAAACTAATGAGTGTAAAGCCGGTGTCGTTCTGATATCCCAGGTAGACCAGCAGCTGTCCGGCACTTTATTTACCGCAAGCGGGCTTTGCAGTCCGGTAAGGCAAAAAGACGGCGATCCCAGAACCGGATCTTTGTATATTTCTGCCCAAACTTTCGCGATCTTGGTGATCGTTTTAATAATTTGGATTTGGCTATAGACCGCGTGATTCCTGATTTTATCCGGTTGAGAACCATGTCCGGAATCGCCGGATGCCGTAACTTTAATAAAAAAATTTCCTCTGTGCCCGATTTCAACAGAGGTCAGATCTGTGGGCTCACCTATCACTGCAGATATTTCTGAGTAATGACCGGCATGCTTTTTTTTAAAATAATTTACGTATGACTGACTCCCTGATCCGTCTGTCTCCTCATTCGTCACAAAAACAATAAAAACATCTATCGGCGGAGGGGGCTTTTTCAATAAAAGCGCTAACTCCAGAAAAGCTGCAATTACGGCTTTATCATCGCTTGCGCCCAAGCCAAACATCTTACCGTCATGAATGATACCGGCTTTCACTCCAATTGGAGGCACCGACCAATGACTTAATTTTCCAGGTTTGACCGTATCCATATGGGCGTTGAGGATCAGAGCCTTTAATCCATATCCTGTGAATTTTATAACTACATTCCCTTCTTGTCTTGCCACATTTAAACCGTGCTTTTTCGCCCATTCCATGATAAAGGCAGCCAGTTTCTCCTCATGGCCTGAAAATGAAGGAATCTGTATAAGTTTTTGCAGGAGTTTAAGACAATCCATATATTTCCTTCCTGGTTTTTTCTTTGGAGGATTGAATTTTTGCCCAGGCTGATGCTATCCAACCAGCATATGAATTCAACTTTTTCTTTCTCTCCCTGATGATATTTTTCATAACCTGTTTTGAGGCTCCCCCGATATGCTTTCTTTTCATGACTGCATTTATCGGACTCAGTACCGATTTTAATTCGTCGCCGGTGAGATCAAATTCCGCCAGTTCTTTGGCAGTTAGATCGGTCAATGCTTTCTTTTGGGCAATTTTAATCTTTACCAGCTCCCCTACTAATTTATAAACTTTTCTGTACGGAAAACCCTTTTGCTGGGAAATGTAATCTGCTAAATCAGTTGATAAAGAATAGTTTTGTAAAACGGCCTGGTACATTTTCTCTTTATTCACTTCCATAGTTTTCAATACCTCTGTCAATGATTCCAAGGCGTCACCAACTTTGGAAAAACCTGACTCAATATATTCTTTTACTTCTCTGGTGTCCCTGTTATAGCCCATTGGTAAGCCTGAAAGAAGATTGGCTACAATCGAATCATAACCAATAATTTGCGGTGCAGTGCTCCTGAGAAGCTCCAGCACATCCGGATTTTTCTTCTGGGGCATGATAGATGACCCCGTCACCGACCCCATCTGGACAGCGGTCGTATCTGCAAGCGTAATATACCCGTATTCAAACGTCGTAAACAATAAAAGATCTGCGGCAATTTTACTGATGACGATGGCAATATCTTTAAGAGAGTCCAAATATGCCAGTTGAGGAAAACCCCTCGAAGAAATTGCCTCAGCCGGAATTTCCCAAACACCCGCAAAACCAAGCATATCAGCTGTGTATGCGCGGTCAATCTGCCAGGAAGTTCCGTACGATTCCACAGCCCCAAGCGGACAAAGATTGTACTTCTCAAAGGCAAATTTTAAGCTGTCAAAACACTTCGTAAACATATCAAAGTAGGACATATTCCACTGTCCAAACGTGGTTGGCTTGGCAGGCTGCATATGGGTATAACCCGGCATAACAGTCTGAATATTTTTTTCTGTAAGTGACTTAAGTGTCTTAAGTAACTTAAGTAACTTATGAGAAATATCCAAAACCTTTTCCCTCAGATAAATCATTTCTGCTGTCATCACCTGATCATTACGGCTGCGGGCGGTATGCATGAAAAAGCCGTCCGTACCTATTTTTTCTATTACTTTTGCTTCAATGGTCAGGTGCAACCCTTTATCAGGATCGATTTTGAATTTCCCCTGTTTCCATTCCCTGTCTATCCCCTCAAGCGAGTCAAGAATTTTTTTGGCTATTTTTTCATCAATAATTTTCTGTTTTGCCAGCATAAGAACATGAACCTTGGTAGCCCAGAGATCGAATGGGGCTAGCTTCAGGTCTAATTCCATTTGTTTATTGGTGACGATAAAAGAATTTGTATTCATAATTACATCCGTTAAAGATTTATAAATGTATGTTAATCGTTTCTCGGCCGCGGAACGATTAACATAATAATGTTGATAATACCGCCATCTGGGCCCACAGCCTGTTTTCTGCCTGATCATACACCCAGGAATTATCGCCATCTATCACATCATCGGTCACTTCAACGTTGCGTCTGACAGGCAAACAATGCATAAAATAGGCGTTATCGGTCATGTCCATTTTCTTTTGATCAACGATCCAATTTATCAGTCCCCCTCTAATCTCTTTCTCTTCCTCCCAATTGCCGTAATATTTGAGAGCTCCCCAGCTTTTGGCGCAAACTACCTGACTGTCTTTCAAAGCTTCTTCCATGGAACTTGTGAATTTTATTGATCCCCCGCTTTGTTTGGCTCTCTGGGTCATGGAGTAAATAATTTGAGGATCAAGTTCCCACCCCAAAGGATGCGCAACGACAACCTCCATTCCCAGATCACAGGCTGCAAGTATCTGAGAATTGGGTGTAGCCATGGGAAGTGCTTTCGGATGATAACTCCAGGTCAATACATACTTTTTGCCCTTCGTATCGCCTAACTTTTCCACCATAGTCACAGCATCTCCAAGACCCTGGCAGGGATGATAGACATTGGATTCCATATTTATTACAGGAAAACTAGCGTATTTCATAAAAGCCCTGATAACCAGGTCATTTTTTAACTCGTCCCAGGACAGAACCTCCGCGCTTTCTTTGGCGGAAGTAATTAATTCACTGCTTCTTATCGCAACTGCATCACAATACCCTGATAAAACTTGCGCTGCGTCTTTGACATGTTCTATTGCCCCCTGATTCATGACTGCATTCCCTGTAAACTCAAAAGAATAAGCGCCGTCTTTTATCGGTAAATCTATTGCCAAACCGCCTAATTTTTGCATCGCCACCATGAACGAAACTCTGGTACGCAGAGAGGGGTTGAAAAAAAGCATGGCTAAACTTTTTCCATTTAAATCCTTAGTTAATTGCCCGTTTTTCATTCTTAAAGCCAGATCAATAAGCGCGAGAATTTCTTCCCTCCTGAAATCAGCCGTATTATAAAAATGTTTTAGTGTTTTCATATCTTTAACTTTTAATTTTAAATATTTTATTTTGCAGTAGGTCAAAAGTCCTGGAAATCTCGTGCTGGTTGCTTTCCGCCGGAATTTTAAAATATTTATTGATGAGGTTTACCCCGATTTTACTGTTGGCCACAGGACCTGTAATCAGATCCACTTTTATATTCCACGCGTCTAATAACTGCACCGTTCCGGCGATCCCTGCCAGATCATTGGCAGCCAGAATTACGGCTGTAATTTGAGAATTAAAAATTTTATTTTGGAGAATTTCCGCAACGTGATATTCCCCCAACACTGCGTCGCCGAACTCGACCAGAATGCAGTCAGGATTATGAGTATTAGCCAAAGAAACCAGTTTGAGGGCAGAATCCACCACCTCTTCACTGTTGCCGTTGCAGGTCGAGGGTAATCCCATATCCACAAAATCATAAATATTTTTTAATCCCGCGTCA
>Ga0155332_118_pt1 | contig 14523 bp, 12 predicted proteins | sample RifCSPhighO2_02_FD_106300 | JGI IMG/M metagenome (GOLD analysis project Ga0155332, IMG submission 106300) | Candidatus Gottesmanbacteria bacterium RIFCSPHIGHO2_02_FULL_40_13 | reverse complement strand
CCGGTTTCGTCAGTTACACCCGCTATATCCTCAAGCGAACCATTGGGGTTTAGCTCTAAATTTAGGTATTTACAGGCTTCACCTTTAAAATACCGGAAGGCTATCAACTTTTTCTTATTCAACTGTTTCAGTTCTTCTTTTTCAGCATAAAATTTTCCTTCTCCGTGAGCAACCGGTAGAGAAAGCGTGTCAATCCCCTTGACCCAGGGAGACTTGTTGTTTTCCGCCTTTAAATCGACAAATCTGACAGTATAGCGGGCCGAATTATTCGGCATTAAAGCCACAGTTCTGGCGCCATAATCGTTATTTAATGCCGGAAGGAGTCCTAAATTTACCAGTATCTGGAAACCGTTGCAAATTCCAATTATCAGCTTATCCTGCTTTATAAACCTTAATAAATCCGACCAAAGGTGATTTCTCAGCTTATTGGCATAAGCATTGCCTGACCCGATATCATCCCCATAGGAAAAACCGCCGGGAACTGCCAAAATCTGATAATCGGAGAGCTTATTCCTTCTGTCTATCAAATCATTGATATGGACTATGTCTGCAACTGCCCCGGCCAACTCAAATCCGTACTTAGTCTCCTCCTCACAGTTAAGGCCGTATCCTGAAAATACCAGTACTTTAGTCCTCATAATTTAATATCCCTTAAATGTTGAAAAATAAGCATCCTGTATTTTTTTAAGACTGGTATTAATAACCACGCTGCCTTTTAATCCATGAATAATCATTTCAGGCTCTTTAATTACATTTCCAATCAAGGCAATTTTATTGCCTTTCATCAATTTTTCAAAAATATTTTTATTTTTTGGAGAGATCGTGACAAGTATTCTTCCCTGGCTTTCTGAAAACAGGGCAAAATCATCCCGTGTAACCAAACCAGGTAAATTATCCAGCCTTATATCAAGGCCTAAACAACCTGCTATGGCTATTTTTGCCAAAGCTGCACCCATTCCTCCATGATTAATGCTTATACTTGATGATATCAATTGTTTTTGAATACTCTGATAAAAATCAGCATAAAGTTTTTTATTTTTTTGGGGGTTCACATTTGGTACTTTATTTCCTATACAATTTTTCCCTTGTTTTTCAGAAATATACGAAAAATATTCGCTTCCTCCTGATTCGTCGTAAGTATCACCCAATATATATACCAAGTCACCTGGAAATTTAACGTCCAGGGAAACTGCCTGAGTTACGTCACCGACTACGCCTATCGAAGAAATAAGTAAAGTGGGTGGTATGGAAATTTTTAGAGGTTTTCCATCACGATCGTATCCCTTAAAATCATTAAACATGCTGTCTTTTCCGGAAATAAAAGGGGTCTCAAAAACCGTAGCCAAATCAAAACAAGCTTTAGCAGCTCTTTTTAACTGGCCAAGCCTTTCGGGATCATCAGAACTGCACCAGCAGAAGTTGTCTAAAAGGGCTATTGCGTCAGGATCAGCTCCGACGCTTACAACATTTCTTATCGCGGTGTCAATAGACGCTGCAGCCATATGATACGTATCAATATCACTATAGTTTGGATATAAGCCGTAAGATAAAACAATTCCTTTTTCGGAATTTAATACCGGCTTTAAGACCACAGCGTCCGCGTTAATTCTGCCTCTTCCTTGTAATGGTCCAAGCGTAAGATTTGATTGAACTATATGGTCATATTGCTCTGAAATGAATGCATAACTGGCTATATTCAATCTAGAAATCATTTCTATAAATTGTCGGTTAAGATTTTTTTCTTCACTAAATCTGGGTTCGTCATTTATAGGTGGGGTATACGATGTTGTTAAGCGTCTCTCCGGTAAACCATAATGCAAAAAGTCCATTCCTAAATCTATTATTTTTTGTCCTCGAAAGAAAACTTGGCATTTTTTAGAGTTTGTAAACCTACCAATGACTGTCGCTTCTACTCCCCGTCGCTTCATAAGATTTTCAAATTTATGCCAATTTTGCTTCGGGACTGCTAAAGTCATTCTTTCCTGGGATTCTGATACCCAAATCTCCCAAGGTTCAAGCCCCGGATACTTTAAAGGAACCTTATCTAAATCTACGATACATCCGCCGGATTCCTTGGCCATCTCAGCGACAGAACAGGAAAGACCTCCGGCGCCGTTATCAGTAATACTGTGATACAAATCCATATTTCTCGCTTCTTTGACAATTGCGTCTGATAATTTCTTTTGGGTAATCGGATCTCCTATTTGAACTGCTGTAGAAGGACTGCCGCTGTCCATTGCTTCTGAGGAAAATGTTGCCCCATGAATACCGTCTTTACCAACTTTTCCTCCAATCATCACGATATAATCGCCATCTCTCGCTTCTTTGGAATATGAAAGCTTGCCTTTAATTTTTTTGGGAATAATACCGACCGTTCCCGCAAACACCAAGGGTTTGCCTCTATACCTTTCATCAAAATAGACAAATCCAGACGGCGTCGGAATTCCAGATTGGTTGCCTCCGCTATTTACTCCTTCAATAACCCCGTCCATGATACGCCTACTGGATAACATCTTCTGGGTATTATTGGCTCCTTTATAAAGAGGTATATCTATTCGGGGATCTGCAAAACAAAATCCGTAAAAGTTAGCTATGGGTTTGGCTCCCAAACCGAATCCAATCGTATCCCTGTTGACCCCTACGATTCCGGTAATCGAACCACCGTACGGATCAAGAGCTGAAGGACTGTTGTGTGTCTCGACTTTATGGGTAATAAGATAATCATCATCAAAAATAATTGCGCCTGAATTATCTTTAAATACCGATACACAAAAATCTCGTCCAGAGGCGGATCGGCCTTTGGCCGATTTCTTTCTAATATAATCTGTAGCTCCTTTAATATATTTCTTAAATAATCCCTCTGTAATCCTATCTAGAGGATCGGCAAAAATTGTATGCTTGCAGTGTTCAGACCAGGTTTGGGCAATTGACTCCAGTTCTATATCAGTTGGTTTGCGCCCCAGTTTTTTAAAATGTTCTTGAATAGCTTTCATAAAGGGCAAGCTTAATGCCAATGGCCCGCATCTTGTCCCATCGGTGTTTTTAATGCCTTCTTTGCCGATCTTTTTTAATTCTTCATCAGACACATCCAGGTTTATCTTATCGACTTGGGGATTTTTGCTTATTTTGACCTTTGGTACGACAAAATCCATACCATTATCTCGCATATATTCTGAATAACTTTTTATAGACACGCGTTGAATTATCGGGTTATACAGGCTATCTGCAATATATTTGGTATTATTTCTGGTTAGATCACCATCAATAAAGGTCAGCTGAGAAGTATAAACACCTTCGTTTTGTGAAAATTTTATTTTTAATAAATCTTCAATTGCTTCTTTAGCGGTTGCGGCAATATTATCAGTCACACCCGGCAGATATCCGATTTCCACCGCCCATGAGAATTTATTAATCCTGGATTTAGGTATCGACTTTGGATCTAAGATTGCAACCTCCTGCGTAACAGGATTGGAGAACATTGAGGCAATTTTATTTAATTGAGTTGAAGATAATTTTTTCTCAAGAGTATAAACGTCAACAATGTAAATATCTTTTATTTTCCCGTCCAAACCCTGATTCAATAGTTTTCTTTTTCTTACAACTGCCCTGGCATCAAACACTTTACTTCTTATTTCGATTCTATTAATCATTAAGAATTAGTTATTTCATATCAATACAGGATCTTATGTACTCTAAAAATATCGGGTGCGGCTTGTTGGGTCGGCTTTTATATTCAGGATGTCCTTGGGTACCAAGGTAAAATGGGTGTTTGTCTTTAGGCAGCTCGATTATTTCCACCAGATTTTCAATTTTAGACCGGGCGGAAATAATAAGTCCTGCTTTTTCGAATTTATCAGCATATTGATCATTAAATTCATATCTGTGCCTATGTCTTTCGCTTGTGAGTCCTGAATTTTTATCAATAAAACCGTTGTATTTTTCATAGGCCGACCAGGCGATGGTATTTTTTTTAACATACGCCTCCCACGCGCCAAGCCTCATCGTACCACCATATGATCTTCTTTTCATAAACTTTTCCTGGGCCGGCATGAGATGAATAACCGGATGTTGAATCTTCTGGTTATTTTCTGTAGTATTGGCATCTTTCAATTTCAAGATATCTCGGGCATAGGATATTACTGCCAACTGCATACCGTAACAAAGACCCAAATAGGGGATTTTACGATCGCGGGCATAACCTGCTGCTGTAATCATTCCTTCCGACCCCCTCTCACCCCAGCCGATCGGCACGATAAGTCCGTTTATATTACGAGCAACGTATTTTTCTATGCCGTCTCGTTCTACCTTCCCGGCATCTATCCAAATAGTCTGCACCTTACATCCTGTTGCCCAGGAAGCATGATCAATTGCATCCATTAACGCCGCGTAAGAATCCCGCAGCTGGTATTCACCGGTGGTAAAGTACTTACCGACAATTGCAATTGTAATATCATGAGATTTTTTAGCCTTGACCCGTTTAATCAGATCTATCCACTTCGATAAATCCGGATTTTGGTATTTAACTGATAATTTTTGACAAATCTTTTTCAGTAAACCCTGTTCGTGAAATTGGAGAGGCACCTCATAAACGGTTGATGCATCGGGACTTGATATAATATCTTCAGGATTCATGTTGCAAAAGATGGAAAATCTGTCGCGCCTTCTTTTATCCAGCGGTTTTTCACTGCGGGCTATAATAAAATCCGGTTGAATACCGGCAGAGTTTAGCGCTCTGACAGACTGCTGGGTCGGTTTGGTTTTCGGTTCACCGAGGTGTGGCGGAGTCGGCAGATAACTGACATGAATATGTATCACGTCTTTGGAATTTTTTAAAGTCAGGATTCTGGCCGCTTCATAATAAAATAAATTCTGGTATTCACCGACCGTTCCTCCGAGTTCGACAATTACTATCTCTGCCTTATCAATTTTGGCGGCATTCCTGATCCTGTCCGTAATTTCATTAGTGATATGAGGTATAGCTTCGACATCTTCTCCGTTATATTCAAATCTTCTTTCGCGGTCAATTACTATTCTATATACCTGTCCCATGGTCACAAAATTATGGCGGGACATATTTTTATCCAGGAATTTTTCATAGGTACCGATATCCATATCAGCTTCAGTTCCATCTTCGCAAAGAAAAGGGTCGCCATGCTCGATTGGATTGATGGTACCGGCGTCAATATTGAGATAATTTTCGCATTTGACGAGGGTTACTTTATAACCGACGGATTTTAGAAGAAAAGCGATAGAAGCGGAAGTTATGCCTTTTCCAAGGCCGGAAATGACTCCCCCTGAAACGAAAATAAATTTAGTCGGCATGATCTAAGATAGCAAAAATGCTTCATGAGTGTCAACTATATCATTCTATTTAATTATTCAATTATAAGGTATAATTTTATATAATTATCAATTATGAAACTATCTAAACCTCTGATTTCAGTCATTATTCCAGCACTTAATGAAGAAAATAATCTATCTGATTGCCTCTCTTCTCTGACAAGCCAGAAAACAACCATCCCCTATGAAATAATACTGGTAGATAATAACTCAGAAGATAATACTTTTAAAATTGCCAAATCCTTTAGTGTTAAAGCTGTTAAAGAAACAAAAAGAGGCAGATCATATGCCAGACAAATGGGTGCCATGACTGCAAAAGGCAAGTATCTCGCTTTCACCGAGGCAGACTGCGAAGTGCCGAAAGACTGGATACAAGCAATTTATGATTTTTATAATCAAAATCCGCAAATAATCGGATTTTCAGGAAGTTATACCTTTAAAAATTCCAGCTTTATTATGCAAAAAATGGCGCCATTCAACCTTGCGCTATCCAGCATGCTTTATAAATTAGTTACCGGCAATCATACTTTCAGGGGAACTAATTTTACTGTGCAGAAAAAATATCTTTTACAGGCAGGTGGATTTAACCATCTGGCTGTACCTTTCGATGATGTGGAACTGGGATTGCGGGCCGGCAAGCTGGGTACTATTAAATTTAATCCTGAAATTAAAGTTCTTACTTCCGACCGAAGGATTAAAAAGAGGTTATTTACCTTTTTCCTGGAATTTATCAGAGCATATTCCCGGATTTTTATCTTTAAACAAAAAGGCTATGATTTGCTCTACGAAAATATCCGGAATTAGGATTTATTTTCCCTTACTTTTCAGATAATCCCGCCCTTTACCGACCGTGGTATTAATTGGAACCCCTTTTTTACAAAGTGGACATTCCTTCTCATCCCAGGCCTGCATCCTGATTTCAGCCAAAGATTGATAGGGAAAACCTAAGGTTTTACTGTTGATCTCATCGGGATTGCGGTTAGCCAGCACACACACACCAACCACTTCTCCCCCGGAGGACTTGACGCTGGCAATTACTTTCATTACAGATCCGCCTGTTGTTGTAATATCTTCCACAATCAAAACTCTCTTCCCTTTTACTAATTTGTCATAACCGCGGGTAAAGATCTGATTTTTATCCGGAGTTTTTTCAGTATAAACCCCTAATACTTCTACTCCTGTCATCTCACTCAAATGATACGACGTCCACTGTGAAAGAATAATTCCGCCCAAAGCCGGTGCCGCAACGGCATCAACCTTTTGATCTTTAAACCTCTCGGCTATTTCTCGGCAGATTGCAGAAACTTCTTTGGCATGGGGATAAATGGCATCTTTATTTAGATACGTTTCTCCGTGTTTGCCTGAAGTATAAACTATGTGGTCGTTTGTTATGTATCCGCTTAATTTTTTAAATACTCCCAAGACTTCATCGCTGGTCATATTAGTCTCCTTTTATTTACTTACACCCCAGGGGTGATGTAGCTTTACACCTTAGGAAATATTTCTATCCTTATTAATTTCCAGCTTTAATTTTATTAGTTTTTCTCTTGCTTTTTCCGAAAAATCTGGCTCATTTGATGCGAAAATTATACCACGAGAAGAGTTAATAATGGCATTTAAACCATCTTTATCTACCCCTGATCTAGCGGTTTTTTCGACATCTCCGCCTTGTGAGCCTACGCCGGGAATAAGAAGAGGAAACCCATCACCGACAATACGTCGCACAATCTTTAATTCGTCAGGGTAGGTGGCGCCTACTACCAGTCCGCAGTTACCGTTGTAATTCCAGTCATTAACTATATGCTCAGCAATGATTTGATAAAGAGACTTACTGAATCCTCCACCATCAGGGGAATCCCTTCGGGCTACCCCCGAGGTGTCTTTATCGCCTGTTACTAAAAGATCCTGGAATTCCCCGGAACCTGGATTCGATGTTCGGCAAAGAATAAAAAGTCCCTTGTTTTTTCTGTCCAGAAACGGTTTTAATGATTCTTTGCCTAAATAAGGATGAAGAGTAATGGCATCTGCTCCCAGATAGTCAAAAGCAAATTTTACGTAACCTTCATTCGTACTTCCTATATCTGCTCTTTTTGCATCCAAAATTACAGGTATTTCCGGATATTTTTCTTTGATATAATCACATGTCATTTTAAGAGCTTCTATCCCTGCTTTTCCCCGTGCTTCATAGAAAGCGGTATTTGGTTTGTAAGCACAAACTAAATCATGCGTAGCGTCAATTATCGCTTTATTAAATGTCGATTGGGGATGCTCTCCGTTTCGAATCTGCTCAGGAATCTTTGTAATCTCACTATCGAGTCCTACACAAACAAGCGTATTATTTTTTTTAACTATTGAGTCTAATTTTTGTTGAAAGGTCATTTATTTGAAAAAAGTAAGTAAATTCCAATTGATGAAAATATTAGCCCTATAAATGTTTGCAGAGAAAGTTTCTCTTTTAGTACAACAATACCCAAAACCACAAGAAGTGCAATCCCGCCAATGCGAAGTACTGGTATTACCACCGATGCACCAGGACCCGTTGATAATGCCTTAAAGGAAAAAAGAGAAAAGGCCGCAATAGTTATTCCCCCTAAAATTGCAAATACAATATCTTTGGGATTATTCTCTACTTTTCTACTGAAGATGAAATAAGTAATTATAGTAAACGTTGTCGCTGATAATTGAAAAACAAGATTTGTAAAAAAGGGGTCTTTTAAGTTAGAAGCTAATTTTCTAAAAATATCAGAAATTCCTACGATACCAATTGCTATCAGCGAATAAAAAATCCAACTCATGATAAATTATGAGCTACTCCAACTAACTCTTTCAAATTCTTAATATTTTCTTTTTGCAGATATTCGTTTAATTCCTGTTTTAACTGAGAATAAATCTTCATTCCTTTAAGGTAAGTAGCAGTACCTACTCCGACCAGGGTTGCTCCTGCCATTATCATCTCAACCACATCCTGCCATTTGGTCACACCACCCATACCGATAACGGGGATTTTTACGGCATCATAAATTTCGTAAACACATCTTACAGCCACAGGTAAGATTGCAGGTCCTGATACTCCGCCCTTTTTAGCACCAAGTATTGGTTTTTTCTTAGTAAGATCAATAATCATTCCCGGACCGACGGTATTAATAGCCACAATTCCATTCGCTCCTTCGCTCTCACAAGATTTGGCAATATCGGTAATATCGTTGACGTTGGGTGATAATTTTGCCAAGACTGGTACTTTTCCTGAGATTTTTTTGACAGCCCGGACGATTTCTCCGGCCGCGCCTTTTTCCATTCCCAGAGATTTTCCGAATTCATCATCTACATTGGGACAGGAAAGGTTTAGTTCAATAAAATGGGGTTTTAACGGAACAATTTTTTCGACTAATAATAAAAATTCTTTTATTTTTGTGGCAAACAAACTGACTATGATCGGAATTCCTTTATTTTCATCCAGAAAAGTTTTTATCTCATCGCTACCCTTTTCGATGCCTGCATTGCGAAGACCGACGGAATTTATCATCCCGCAGTCGAATTTCCAGACGCGGGGAAGTGGATTTCCTTCCCGTTTTTCAAAGGTTAATGATTTCAAAGTTACTCCGCCTACACCATTATCAATTGCTCTCTTGTGTTCAGGAATTTCAGTAATAATGCCTGAAGGAAGAATAAAGGGGTTGTCAAAATCAACCCCACAAAATTTTATTCTTATATCTGCCATAAGATATTTGTAATATAACAATAATAGTAATGAATCACAAGAAGTATTTGACAATAACTGTCATTTTCGTATGATATAGCGGATGAAAATTTATTACGGAGCCGAAACGAAAAAGGCGCTTGAAAATTTCCCTATCAGCGGATTAAAACCACATCCTACCTATATTTCCTCAATAGTCAATATAAAAAAAGCTGCAGCCAAAGTGAATAATAATTTAAAGATTCTGGAAGATAAAAAAGCTTTAGCAATAATAAAGACCTGTGATGAAATTTTATCCGGTAAATTTGCTGATCAGTTTGTGGTTGATCCCTACCAAGCCGGAGCAGGTACCTCCCATAATATGAATATCAATGAAGTGATCGCCAATCGTGCCGGCGAAATAAGTCGTCAAATCATTCATCCCAATGACCATGTAAATATGTCTCAATCAACCAACGATGTAATTCCTGCGGCGATCCGCATAACTTGTCTTTTTCTTCTGCCCAGTTTACTTAAATCACTCAAGTTGCTTAAGTCATCGTTTGATAAAAAATCAAAGCAATTCTCCCGAATCATCAAACCCGGCAGAACTCACTTACAGGACGCCCTGCCAATAACTTTGGGTCAGGAATTTACAGCCTATTCTAAAGCAATAAAAATTGATATGGAAAGGATAAATCAGGCAGCAGGTAATTTGTTCAAAATCGGAATAGGCGGCACTGGCGTGGGAACGGGAATCAATACCCATCCTGATTATCATAAGATGATGGTGAAAGAGTTGAAAAATCTGACAAAATTCCCTCTTAAATCTTCAGGAAATCTAATAGAATCAATGCAAAATACCGCTGATTTTCTACACTTGTCGTCAATGCTGCGGATTTTGGCTCAATCACTAATAAGGATCGGTAATGACCTGCGCCTTCTTTCTTCAGGTCCAAGTACAGGATTAGCTGAAATAATCCTGCCAGAGGTGCAGAAAGGCTCCTCAATCATGCCCGGAAAAGTGAATCCGTCAATAATAGAAATGATGACTATGGTTTGTTTTCAGGTAATTGGTTTTGATCAGGCAATTCTGCAAGCATCAATTGCCGGTCAGCTGGAACTTAATGTCATGTTACCTTTAATTGCATTTAACTTGATTGAACAAATCAGATTGTTAACAAATACCGTTGAAGTTTTAAATAAAAAATGCATCGCGGATATTGCTGTCGATAAAAAAATGTGCCGGTATTGGTTCGAACGGAGCAGCGGGATAGCGGCCATATTAAATCCATTTCTCGGTTACGATAAAATTACGGGTATAGTAAAATATGCACTTAAATATAATCTTTCCATCCGGGAAGTAATTATTAATAGAGGGTATCTGGATAAAAAAACGGTGGATAAAATATTCCATCCCAGAAATCTTACGCGGCCAAATATATATTAAACGGTTCGCGGCCGCGGATCGATTAATATACATTTCATCATTATGGATAGAATTCTAACAGCCTTAAATCTTCATAAAAAGTTAAGAGGTAAACTTGAAATCAAATCTAAAATATCACTAAGCAACAGAAAAAATCTTTCCCTCATGTATACCCCCGGTGTTGCCGAAGCCGTAAAAAGCATCCAAAATGATCCCGAACAAGTGAATAATATTACTATCAAAAACAATACCATCGCGGTCATCACAGACGGCTCTGCTGTTTTAGGACTTGGTAACGTGGGAGCGGAAGCAGCTCTTCCCGTCATGGAGGGAAAGTGCGCCATCTTTAAAGAATTTGCTCAAATTAACGCTTTTCCGATTTGCCTGAAATCGCAAAATGTAGAGGAAATTGTGATGTGCGTGAAGAATATTTCTCCTGTCTTTGCTGCCATTAATCTCGAAGACATTTCCGCGCCACGCTGTTTTGAGATCGAGAGAAAACTGCAAAATCTTGATATACCGGTAATGCATGACGATCAGCATGCTACAGCAATTGTGGTTCTTGCAGGTTTAATTAATGCTGTCTCTGTTGTCAATAATGATTTAAAAAAATGCAAAACTGTGATTACGGGCGTGGGGGCAGCCGGTACAGCTGTAGCAAAACTTCTGGGGTTTTATGGGTTAAAAAATATAATTCTTGTTGATTCCAAAGGAATCATCAGCAATAAAAGAAATAATCTAGAAGGTTATAAAAAAGATCTGCTTCTTTTCACAAATAAAGATAATCAAACCGGTAACTTAATTCATGCCGCAAAAAATGCGGATATATTAATCGGGGTTTCCCAAAAAAGAATCTTCACCAAAGATATAATTCAAAATCTGAACGATAACGCCATCGTTTTTGCCCTTGCCAACCCGGATCCGGAAATTACCGCCGTCAATGCCAAAAAATGGGGAGTGGCTGTTTATGCCAATGGCCGAAGCGATAACATAAATCAGGTGAATAATGCCTTAGTATTTCCAGGTTTTTTTAAAGGTCTTATCCAAAAACGAATAACTAACATCACCAGTAAAATGAAGGTGAATGCGGCAATTGCATTAGCCTCATTAATCAAAAATCCGACCTCAAAAAGATTTATTCCTGCCATTTTTGATAAACGGATAGTTTCAGCAATTGCCGGAAGTATAACAGGCAATGCCTGAGAAATTTTACTTCATTAATATATATTAATGTAGTGTTTTATTGAGGAATATTTTTACCAAAGCCCGGAGTGACCAACACCTTTTCTTCTGAAAAAACTTTTGTTCCTCTGATAAAAACATTTTTGACTTTGCCCTTTACTTTCCACCCCTTATAAGGACTCCAACCGCATTTTGTCTCCAACTCTTCACCTTTAATCATATATTTTTCTTCTGTATCCACTTCAACATAGGTATTTTCTTCTTGTTTAAAACCGAAAATTCTTTGAGGATTAATATTGGTCAGGCGTACAATATCTTCCAAACTGATTCGATTCTTTGACACCGCTGTCAGCAGTAAGGGCAGCATTGTTTCCAGCCCGGGCATACCGCTGGGCGGATCAAATGATTTTTTTTCAGCAAGGGTATGAGGAGCGTGATCAGTGGCTATACAATCAATAAATTTTAAATTATCCCAAAGAAAATCCGCATCAGACTGGCTTGCTAAGGAAGGTTTAACTTCTCCAAATCCGTCTAAATATGGCAAATCCTTCTCTGTCAAAAACAGATGGTGAGGAGTCACGTCGCAAGTTATACTCAGTTTTAACAATTTTGCATCCATAATCTTTTCCAAATCATTTCGTGTGACAACATGAGTAATATGCAATTTATTTTTATATTTTCTGCATAAATCTATTGCCAGGTCAATCTTGTCGCCCTCCGCGTGAACTATAATCACTTTATCCTTTGGCCAGGTTTGAAAAACTTTTTCAACCAGTTTTTCATCATCAACCAGATATTTACCTGTAGTCAAATTTAAATAAATTTTCAGACCGGTAACTAATTTTTGCACCTTAGAAAATTCATCAGTGTTTTTGCCGTCAGTACCAAAATACAGTCCAAAATCACAAACCGCTTTCTGACCGGCAATCGTCATTTTCTCGGTCAATTTTTTATAGGAAAAAATCGGTTCTATATTATTGGGCATATCAAATACCGTTGTTACACCTCCAGCAAGCGCCGCACAAGTTCCAGAATAGAAGTCTTCTTTATAGGTTTGTCCCGGATCACGAAGATGAACATGTATATCAATAAGCCCGGGAAGTTTTATTATTTTGCTCATACTAAATATGTCATCGCGAGCGAAGCGTGGCGATCTCTATTAACTCGGGGTCCTCGCAATGACAAAATGCGTATTCTTTTTATCTATTTAATATCAGATCCAACAAGGCCATTCTTAAATATAAACCGTTTGACAACTGACTATTTAGATAGACTGATCTGGGATCAGAATCGACTTCATTTTGGATTTCTCCCGCTGCAATCGGCAAAGGATGCATAATAATCATTTTTTTCTTGGCTGTCTTCAGTTTTTTCTTATCCACAATATAGTAACTTTTCAATTTTTCATATTCTGATATATTATCAAATCTTTCTTTCTGCACGCGGGTTACATATAAAACATCCGTTTGTGCTAATACCTCATCCAGATTAGAGGTCTCTAGAATTTTTATATTCCTTTTTTGGATATTTTCAATAATATCAGCAGGCATTCTAAGTTGCGTCGGAGCTACAAGATTAATGACCACTTGCGTAGAAAGCCCGACAAGCAGTTGAGATAGTGAATGAACTGTCCTGCCAAATTTCAGATCACCTACCAATGTGATCGTCAATCCATCAAGGTGACCTAATTTCTCAATAATGGTATACAGATCAAAAAGAGCTTGTGTCGGGTGTTCACCAAATCCATCTCCTGCATTTATCACCGGCCGGGTAATGTAATTAGTTGCCAGTTTAGGTAAACCTGCTTCGGAATGTCTAATTACCAGACAATCAGCATATCGGGAAAAAACTTGTACAGTATGATGGAATGACTCTCCTTTTTCGACCGAAGTATTTTTCATACCGTTAAGCGGTATTATTCCTCCTCCCAATCTTTGCATTGCACTAATAAATGAGGAAAAGGTGCGGGTCGAGGGCTCATAAAATAATGCAGCCATGATACGGTGTGATAAACGATCATCGCCACCCTTTGTCGTAACCAATTGTCTCATTTGAGAAGTTCTGTCAAAAATTATCTTTATTTCAGCGGGGGTTATATCCAAAACTGATATTAAACTTTTGCCAAATATGGTATTTATCATATAAGTTACTTACTTTTTAAATAACTATCCCAAGGCCGGATACTTAATTTATTTTCATTATACATATTTATGGACTCAACAAAAAGTGTGGCAATGGAAATTTTAGTGAAAAGAGGAATTTCAGCATCAACAGCCGCCCTCCTGATTAAATACCCATCACTCAACGCTAGATCAAAAGTCGATTGACTAAGATCACTTCGTTCGCTGATGTTAATAACTAAAGATACTTTTTTACTTTGAATTAAATCTAAAACACAGGGATGCTTCTTTTCATGGAATTTGAAAACAAAATGCGAATCTATTTTATGTTTTTTCAAAAAAACTTCGGTATTTTCCGTGGCATAGATTTTAAATCCCATATTTTTTAATATTATTGCAGCTGGTAAAAACCTATTTTTAATGGCATCACCGCCTAGAGAAAGCAAAACAGCTTTGCCCGGATAATTTGTTCCTGTAGAAAGAACTGCTTTCAGATATGCCTCTTGTAAAGTATCCCCAAATGAGGCCACCTCTCCTGTCGAGGCCATCTCCACACGAAGTATCGGATCTACCTTCCGTAGTCTGGTAAAAGAAAATCTGGGAACCTTGATACAGAAAAAATTGAGTTTTCGATGCGGTTTTACTTGTGAATAATTACTTAGCATAACTTTTGTGGCAAGGGTGATAAAGTTAATTCCGTAAGTTTTAGATACGAATGGAAAGCTTCTTGAAGCCCGAAGATTAGCTTCTATTACTAAAATATCAGGATAGTTTGT
>Ga0155332_121_pt1 | contig 14715 bp, 12 predicted proteins | sample RifCSPhighO2_02_FD_106300 | JGI IMG/M metagenome (GOLD analysis project Ga0155332, IMG submission 106300) | Candidatus Gottesmanbacteria bacterium RIFCSPHIGHO2_02_FULL_40_13 | reverse complement strand
GTTTTGGCTCGACAAGATTACCCAAAGCATCTGTCCGCAGTTCAAAAAGGTAAACTCCTGTTTTTAATTTCAAAGAACCGCTTGCTGTTGCCTCACGCCGGGTGATCATATAAGCGACTCTTGTTCCTGCGGGAGAAAGGGAAGGATGATTTACGCCTGTGATTGTTAAAGTTTTAAGAGAAGGATTGGTAGGAATGAGCAGGGAATCGATTTGGCTTAGTATTTCGCCCTTAATGTGGATTTTTTGCTCCCAGGGTTGGTATCCTTCCTTGGTAATTTTGACATTATACCAGCCGGGATTCAGCGAGAGAGAAGTATTGGTCGCCGATCGTAATTGTCCGTCTATCCAGACAGATGCTTTATCCGGGAATGATGAGGCTGACAAGATTCCGGTCGAAGTCAACGTTTTTTGGTTGAAATTTAATCGGAAACCCCGTCCATAAGCAATCACTGCAACTGTCAGGGTGATAATGATAAAAACGGCAAGTACTGATGAGGCAATTCGTCTGATCATCTGTATTGTAATTATATCATAATAAGGGTAAAATATTATCAATTCAATCAGTTTACCGGATATTAATATATCTAAATAGAGCAAATAATACTATTAAGCACGAGTTTCGCAGTTGTCATTGCGAGGACCCCGACGTAACGTCGGGGGACGTGGCAATCTGATGAAAGATTCCCACGCTCGGTCTTCGACCTCGCTCGGAATGACAGAGGTGCGAAACTCGAATTAAGAAAAATATGTTATTCAAACGCTTAGGAATCGATTTAGGCACAGCCAATTCTTTAGTATATCTTGCTGGTGAAGGCGTGGTATTGAACGAACCGACAGTTGTCGCCATCTCAATTGAAGATAACAGAGTGGTTGCGGTTGGCAATGAAGCCAAAGATATGCTGGGCCGGACTCCCGGCAATATCATGGCTATGCGTCCTCTCAAAGACGGTGTAATAGCCGACTATGTGGTGACCGAGGCAATGCTTCGCTATTTTATCGATAAAGTCTGCGGACGTTCCCGGCTCTTTAAGCCGGAAGTCATGATTTGCGTGCCTGCAGGCTGTACGCAGGTGGAACGGCGTGCGGTAATGGATGCCACCCTTTCAGCCGGGGCTAAAACCGTCTACCTTATCGAAGAGCCTTTGGCCGCCGCTATTGGCGCCAAAATTCCTATAGCCCAGGCTTCGGGTAATATGATCGTTGATATAGGAGGAGGCTCGACTGAGGCTGCGGTCATATCTTTGGGAGGGGTGGTTGTACACAACAGCGTCAGGGTAGCGGGCAACAAACTTGATGAAGCAATCACCACTTTCATCAAAAAGAAATTCAACCTTTATATCGGTGAGCGGATGGCGGAAGATGTGAAGATCCAGATCGGTACAGCCATGCCGCAAAGAAGTTTACCAACCGACGGGAAAAAAGAAATACCGTCCAAAATGGAGGTTCGGGGCAGAGATTCTGTGACAGGAATGCCCAGAATGATTGAAATCACGAGCGAAGAGATTTCAGATGCGCTTCAGGCGCCTTTGGTTAGTATCCTGAACGGTATAAAAGGTGTTCTGGAGGAGACGCCGCCGGAGCTTGCCTCAGACATCATCGATAAAGGGATTGTTTTATCAGGAGGCACTTCGCTTCTTCATAATTTCGATAAACTGGTCGTAAAAACAACCGGAGTGGCGGTGCATATTGCCGAAGATCCATTACTCTGCGTCGTTCGCGGTACCGGGGTAGCACTCGAAAATATTGATCTGTACAAAAGGGGCATCTCTCGAAGATAATTCTAATCATAAGACCTATAACATTACAATAAATTTCACGAAATCTCAACAGTAAATATTTTAGTATAACTATATCAATAAATATAAAGACTTATAGTAATAAGATATAAATTTAAGAAAATATAAGAAACTAGGATAAAATTATTATTAATTAGAGTTATATAATAGCCATAGTATAAAAAACAAAATGTGTTCATTTTTACGTCTCCAGATATAGTAATATTTTATTAAAACATCTTGTATAATTTACTATATATCATATGATAATAAAAGTCCTCGGCGTGAAAATAAATTTAGCTAAAAGAGATGAAGTCCTGGAGAAAGTGAGAAAGTACTTACAAAAGTTCAAAGTTCAAAGTTCAAAGTTCAAAGTTAAAGGGATAGAACCACTAGTAATTTTTACCCCAAACCCGGAAATTATCAATTACGCGCAAAAGGATCATTTGTTTAAACAGATCGTCAACTCCGCCCAAATCAATATTCCTGATGGAGCCGGATTATGCTTTGCAATAGAAAAGAAATACCACATGAAAACTGACAGGCTCACCGGAACGGATTTGATGAAGGATATTTGTCAGATGTCATCTAAAAATAGCTTTACAATAGGACTTATAGGGGGTAGAGGGAGAGTAGCACTTGATGCGAAAGAGTGCTTAATAACAAAGTACCCCAGCCTCCTGGTCGAAGTTTTAACCCCGCCGGAATTTAAAGTAGAAAGTAGTAAGTATAAAGTAGTAAGTATAAAGAAGAATATACCTGATACCAAATACCTAATACTTAATACTGAAGGAAACCAGACAGATAGAACAGAATTATACTTTAGAAATTTAGTGCAGGAGATTTTAGATAAGAAAATCGATATCCTCTTCGTCGCGTTGGGATTTCCTAAACAGGAGTATTTTATTGAAAGCGTGAAGCGGGAAGCGTTAAGGGTAAAGTTCAAAAGGTCATTTGTGATAATGGCGGTCGGTGGAGCGTTTGATTATATTTCAGGCAGGGTGAAAAGAGCTCCTCTTTGGATGAGAGAAAAGGGGTGGGAGTGGTTATTCCGTTTGATCCAAGAGCCATGGCGTCTGGTGCGGATGCTGAAAGGTGCGAGATTTTTCTACAAAGTTATCAAATACAGTTAAAAATTCAGATCCAACGTTTCAATTTGAATAAGAGAAGCATCAGAGTAATAATAAGAAACATAATGAAGCTGATGATGGCAAGTGCGTTGGGGTGATTGGATAAGGGTAAAAAAGAGAGGTTCATCCCGTAGATGCCGGAAAGCAAGGTCAAAGGAAGAAGGATAGTGGAAATGATTGTCAAAAATTTGATCGTTTCATTGGTTTTGAAAGATAAATAACTTTCAAATGTCGAGGATAGATTGTCGGAGAGCTCTTTTATATCTTCCAGCCGGTCCCAGATTTTTTTCAGATGATCAGTGATATTACTGAAATAGGTTTTTATTTCTTTAGTCATAAATTTATGATTGGTATTTTCAAGACCGGTAAAGGCGTTCAGCTCTGGTTTCACCAAAGTCTGACAGTAAATAACATTACGCCGCAAAAAAGAGATATGATCAGCAATATTTTTAGGTTGTATGGTGAAAATGTTTTTGTCAATAGTATCCAGATTTTTTTCTAAATCTTCCAAAAGAGGGAAAAGACTGTCAAAAAGTTTATCGAAAAGATGGTAAATTAAGACAGCTGTGCCTTTACTCATGATCTTTTCTCTCTCTTTTTTATTTTTGAATATGCTTGTGATTATTTCATCCAGCGCCAGAAATTGATTATTGATAACCACGATTACCTCGTTTTCGGTCAAAAAAAAGTCAATTTCTTTGGAATCGATTTTTTGCGTTTGTGAATTAAATTGAGGGAAATGAAGCACAAAAAATATATATTCGTCTTCCAGATCAATTTTCGGCCTCTGGATAGGAGATAAAATATCTTCCAGATGAAGTGGGTGAAAGCGGAAATACCTTTTCAGATAGAGATAGTCTTTTTTCCGGGGTTCATCAATCACGATAAGTTGCGTCTTCTCATAATTAATTTTACGGATATATTTAGTATGTTTGTTAGTATTATGTTTTTTTGATCCCAGAGGTAAAATCCTGTTAGGCAGGTTATGGGTTTGCTGGACCAAAGTATCCAATAAATTATTTTTATGTTTCATATTTTCACTATATATTTAAATGGTAATTCCAGTCAAGGGTATTTTATATAATATTGAAATTTACCCTTGATTTCATATACAATTACCACATCATGAGAATTTTATACCTGCAGACATTTCCTCTTTGGGGTTGCGGTTCAGGAACTTACGCGCATTATCTGGCCAGTGAAGTAGGAAAGCATTATAAAGTGGCAATGGTCGTACCGGATATCAGACCGATCCCCAACGTAAAATTTTATCCTCTGAAACTATCTTTCCCCGTAGCCTTTACCGGTCATCCGGAATGGCCAAACTGCAAACTTTATACAGAAATTTCCAATCGTGAAATTGTCAATATCTATGAGGAAATGTTAAATAGCGTGACCGACGCTGTAGAAGATTTTCAGCCGAATATCATTCATGTACATCACGCCTTTCCTCTTTCCTGGGTTGCCAGAGTGATCAAAAATACCTACCAGATTCCCTATATCATTTCAATTCACGGGTCAGAGCTTCCGACAGTCCAAAAAGATAGGCGGTATCTGGCTCTGTCAAGCGACGCATTACGGCGTGCCCGAAGAATTGTACCTAATTCGTTTTGGACAAAAGAGTGGCTGTTTAAGATTTTTGGAGATGAGTTCAGGTCGCAAGTACGCGTTATTCCCGGTGGAGTAGATATTAAAAAATTCAGTCCGGATCTGACCACTGCAGATCTTGATAAAAAATACGATCTCAAAGGACAAAAAATCGTGATGTTCGCCGGAAAACTTACCCCTTACAAAGGAGTAAAATATCTCATACAGGCGGCCCGTAAAATTCCTGCCACAGTACTCATACTGGGCGAAGGAGCGGAAAGGGCGAGTCTCGAGAAGAGAGTAGCGGACTACGGATTGAAAAACGTCAGATTTATAGGTCATCTGGGGACGAGTAATGCACTCAACAAATTTTATAAAAGAGCCTCAATATTCGTTGCTCCAAGTGTCTGGGATGAGCCGCTGGGTCTGGTAATTCTTGAAGCCATGGCCTGCAAAACTCCGGTGGTTGTTACCCGTAAGGGTGGGATTCCTCTGGCTGTCAAAGAGGGAGTGAACGGTTATTTTGTCCGCCCCCGAAATGCCACGGAAATTGCCGAGAAGGTGAATTTGCTTTTAAATAATGAAGAAAAACGCCGGAAAATGGGAGAAAACGCCCGCAGAATAGCTGTTGAAAAATTTTCCTGGGAGACTATAGCCCACCGGTTTATACTCATGTATGAAAAATTTGCCTATTTTCCGAAAAATAAGAATAATAATAAGTCACCTAAGTAACTTAATTCACTTATGAAAATTGCCATTCTTGGTTCTGTTGCTCTTCCGGTTCCGCCCCCCGCGCAGGGAGGGACCGAGTGGATTGCTTATTATCAAGCCAAAGGACTTTCCGAGCGTGGTCACAAGGTAATTCTTTTTGCTGCGAAAGGCTCAAAAAAAGACAATTACGAGTTGGTAGAAGTTGGAATGGGAGATACAGTCGCGGGAGCAAAACCGATCCAGGATCGAACTCCCGTAGAAACGATCCTGGATCGTCAATATACAGAATCCTCCAGAAACTTGCGAAAAGAAAACGTCTATCTTGCTCAAGCGTTACAGCAATTAATCGACCGGAAAGATGATTACGATATCATCTTAAACAACATGCGGGGTGAGGCTGTTTTCCTCCCGGTTGCCAAATTGTTGGAAAAGCCCTTTGTAAATGTGATGCATCTGCCGATTTTTCCCGAGCTTGCAGAAATATTTAAAACCTACAAAACGCATATTATAACTATAAGTCAGGCACAAAGAAAAGAATATCAGGATTTAAATTATTTAGCGACGGTAAATAACTGCGTGGATACGGAAAAATATGTCATGCTGAACCATGTCATCCTGAATTCATTTCAGGATCCCAATAAGACCCTGAAACAAGTTCAGGGTGACAAAAAGGAGGATGATTATCTTCTGATGATGGGTTCGATTGCCCCCCACAAAAATCAGGCCGGGGCAATACGCGTGGCCAAGAAACTCGGAATGAAACTGGTTCTTGCCGGTAAAATCGGTAATCAGGATTATTTTGATTCCATTAAAGCAGATATTGATGGTACGCAAATCAAGTGGATAGGTGAGCTTGCTTTTTCCGATAAACTGAAACTTTACCAAAAAGCCAAAGCTTTTCTTTTCCCCATACTCTGGGAAGAGCCATTCGGTCTGGTTATGATTGAAGCTTTGAGTTGCGGGACGCCGGTGGTTGCCTTTGGCAATGGGGCAATCCCTGAGGTAGTAGTTGATGGTAAGATAGGTTTTGTTATAGAAAATAGCAGACAACCCTCCTTCGCCGAGCTAAGCTCGGCTACGGCGGGCAGGCAAATAACAAATAACAAACAACAATTGACTATTAAAACATCAGGCGAAGAAGGTTTGGTAGAGGCTGTGAAAACAATTACTTATATGAATGAAAGGGAATATCAGATGTTGCGCCAAAATTGCCGACGACACGTCGAAGAGAATTTTACCATTGACCTAATGGTAAATGATTACGAAGTAGCCTTGCAGAGGTTAATAGACAACAGTTAACAGATAATAAGGTATAATTAATCTGTTATCTGTTATCTGTTATCTGTTATCTGTTATCTGTTATCTGTTATCTGTTAAATGAAAATCGCACTACTGGCTCCGCCATACTTGTCTGTTCCTCCCAAAAAATATGGAGGTACTGAAAAAATTGTTTCTCTTTTGGCTGGCGGTTTGGTCGAATTAGGGCATGACGTAACTCTTTTTGCGACAGGCGACAGTCAAACGCGGGCGAAACTCGTCAGCGTCTTTCCCGAAGGACTGGGAAATTCAGGTTTGAAAAAAGATGACGGACTGCTGCCTCTCATGCATTACACAGAGTGTATCAGACGGCAGAAAGAATTTGATATCATCCATAATCACGGGCAGTATCTGGCGATGTTTGTTTGTGAATTTTCAAAGACCCCTGTAGTTCACACCATTCATGGTTCGTATTACCCGGGGGAGATTCCTGAAGAAAAAAGAAAGGTGCTGCAAACCTTCAAAAGCCATCGTTTTATAAGTATCTCCGATAACCAGCGGGGAGGCATGAGTGACCTTAATTTTGTCGCCACAGTTTACAATGGCATTGATGTATCGCAATTTCATTACACTGAAAAGCCAAGAGGTGATTATCTTTTGTGGGTAGGAAGAATTATTGCCAAAAAAGGTCCGCTGACCGCAATTGAGACCGCCAAAAAAACCAACATTCCGCTTGTGATAGCAGCTGCCATCGATCCGGCAGATATGCCTTATTACGAGAAAGAAATTAAGCCTCATATTGACGGTAAATTTATCAGTTACATAGGAGAGATAAATCATCATACTTCGGAAGAGCTTTACGGCAATGCCCTCTGCACTCTTTTTCCGATTACCTGGCATGAACCGTTTGGCCTGGTGATGGTGGAATCCATGGCATGCGGAACTCCGGTGGTTGCGTATAATATCGGATCAGTGCCGGAAATTATCGTCAGCGGAAAAACGGGTTTTATTGTAGAGATTGAGAGCGGGGTCGAAGGTTTGTCTCATGCTGTGCGGAAAATCGGAAGTATCCAGCGGGGTGATTGTCGTGCTCATGTCCTGGAAAATTTCACCAAGGAGAAGATGGTGGAAGGATATGAGCAGGTTTATAAAGAAATACTAAGTAATAAGCGTTAAGCGTAAAGCGGAAAGAATAATATCGTTTCTTCTTCACGCTAAACGTTTCACGCTAAACGCTAATGATAAAAATCCTTTTTGCAGTTTGGGAGCTAGATCCTTTTATAAAGGTAGGCGGACTTGGCGATGTAGCCAGATCCCTGCCTGCGGCTCTTGCCGATTTGGGCGTTGATATCCGGGTAGTTCTTCCATATTACAAAGCCATACGTCTGGGCAGAATAAAAAAGAACTTTGCGGGTGAATTCAAATTGGATTATGGAGGCACGCTTGAGAAAGTGGAGATAATTGAAGTTGCAAATCCCATTACCATGATACCGGTATATTTATTGCGAAACGATAAATATTTAGGTGTTGCCCATCATCCGGATACCTTCGCATTTTTTGATAAAGCGATAATAAAAATTATTTCAGAAAATGTCTTATCCTGGTTACCAGAGATTATCCATTGCAATGATCTGCATACGGGTCTGATTCCACTTCTAGTCAGGGAAAATAAGATCGGGGTGAAAACTATATTGACCATACATAATCTTTCCTATCAGGGAAAAGCATCTGTCGATGTTTTGGATAAATTGAAAATGGACCAGACTAAATGTCATCTGGAAAACTGGGAAATCGAGAACAAGAAATTGAATTTTCTTATGGAAGGAATTATTCATGCAGACATAGTGACGACAGTTTCCCCGACCTACGCCAAAGAAATCATGACGGAAGAATTCGGCTGCGGGCTGGAAGAAGTGCTGCGCGGAAAAGAAGGCAGGGTATTTGGAATTCTAAACGGAATAGATAATAACTGGAGAAGTAACTCGCATACAAGATACGTGAAGTATCCGTATATGTCCTTAAAATATAAAACCTCAGAGAATATTCAGGCCAAAATATATAACTGGGAAGAGGGGAAAATGAAAAATAAACTCTACTTGCAAAAAAAATTAGGTTTGAAAAAAGGAAGTTCCATCCCTATGCTTTCATTTATAGGCAGGATTGATCCCAATCAAAAAGGGATTGACATACTTCATAAGATGGTCAGGAAAGCCAACCTGTCAGAATATGAACTGGTGATACTGGGGACCGGAAACCAAAGCTGGGAAGAGCGTTTCCAATGGCTTGGCCAATTTTATCCTGACAATGTATCATGTAATTTCAAGTTTGATGAAAAACTTGCCAATCAGATTTATGCTGCCTCAGATTTTATATTAATTCCTTCCAAATTTGAACCATGCGGTCTCATCCAGATGATTGCAATGTTCTACGGGACTCTTCCAATTGCCCATAAAACCGGAGGATTAATTGATTCAATCAAAAATAACGTGAACGGATTTATTTTCGACAATTACTCATCAGAAGCATTGGAAAATGCAGTACAAAAGGCATTATTCATCTGGTATCAGGATAAGCCGCGATATAAAACAATGGTAGAATCGGCCATAGAAAGCGATTTTTCCTGGCGAGTCAGCGCCAAACAGTACCTGTCTTTATATCAGGAATTAATCAATAATACCCTTTGATAAAATGGTGATTTACCCTTCCTGATAACCTTTTTATCATACATTATCAATTAAGAACAATGAGTGCTAATAGATATAAGTCAGTGGCAATCGGGGGAACTTTTGATAGGCTGCATAAAGGACACAGGTACTTTATAAAACAATCTTTTTCTTACGCTCAAAAAGTTATCATAGGATTAACCGCAGATGAGTTTGTCAAGGCAAAAATTTCAAATTTCAAATTTCAAATTTCAAATAAAAATCAAATTTCAAATTACCAAACACGGAAAAAAGACCTGATAGATTTTTTAAAAGAAGAAAAATTATTTAACCGCTCGAAAATTGTTCAGATCGGTGATGTCTATGGTAATGCAGTGGAATCGGCTGAGCTTGAGGCAATCGCGGTAACCTGCGATTCTTTGTATGGAGCACGCCTTATCAATAGGAAACGGAAGGAGAAAGGATTGCAGGAGTTGAAGATTATCAAAATCAGGATCATTAACGCGCAAGACCACAGAAAAATATCTTCGACAAGAATAAGACTGGGCCGGATAGACAGGTTAGGAAGAATACTGGAGAAACTCAAGCCATATGGTTATAAAATTCCTGAAAATCTGCGCAGTAATTTAAAGCTTCCTCAGGATATTTTGCTTAAAAATAAAAATTCATTTGAGAAAGTTCTGCCCCGATTAATTCAGGAATTAAGGACACACCGGCTAAATCTGCTGATTACCGTAGGAGATCAGGTGACCAAATTTGCCAATCAATATAAAATAAACACGGATTTGGCCGTTGTTGATTTTAGAGTAAAACGGCGCAAAATTTACAGCTCAATGCGAGATTTATATTTTAAAAGCGGCCGGGGAGGTTTAAGTAATGTTATAACCGTAAAAAATGATCCCGGAAAAATCACTAAAACTTTAGTTTCTGCCATAAGAGTTTCATTGGACCGGATAATTTCAGACGGCAAGTCCCGTATTATAAAGGTAAATGGGGAAGAGGATCTGGCGGCGGTACCGGCCATAATTCTTTCACCACTGGGATCTGTCGTCATTTACGGCCAGCCTGATAGGGGTGTGGTTGTCGTGCGGGTGACGGAAGAGAAAAAGAGCCAGCTGATAAAAATGCTGGAAGAAAATATTGGGGACGGTCCTTAAATAGAGCTTACTAGCAGTCTAGAAATGAATAAGATTAATTAGGCATGGTCGGGTCAGAGTATGTAATAAAGCGAATGAATTAATATAATATTAGAATCTGTTAAGTTTTTAGAGCGTCATGACGGTCAATTCAAGGACCGTCCCTAAAACATGCAAAAAATCAGCATTAAAAGTTACGGAGAGAGAGAAGTATACGATGAGGCCTTAAAGAAGTTGTGTTTTGTCATAGCAGGGGCTTTTCATCAAAATAAAAGAGTCTTAATATTTCTCTCGGGAGGGTCAAGTGTAAATTTATATGCCAAATTGGCAGATTGGATCGCTTCCACAAAAGATTTCGGGGGGAATTTAGGGCGCTCGCGTAAACAACATGAACAAATGTTACACTTACCTCGCGCCACAAAGGAGCGCAATCTAAATAACATGGACATGTTATTTAGAAGCGTCTCCTTAGCGTTTGCGCAGGTAGATGAGAGGTTTCAGCCGGGGGATCAAGTAGAAAGTAGAAAGTATAATGTAGTAAGTAGATTAAATAAAAATATTAATTCTGATGCAATTGGAGAATCGGGATTGTGGGAGATGTGTAAAAAATTACGAATACCTTTTCATTTAGTCTCACAAAAAGGATCTCTCAATGAAGCCGCAGATGAATATAATCAAACAACTGAACAATTATTGAAGGAGTATGATTATAAAATTGCGGTTCTCGGGATTGGGGAAGACGGACATACTGCAGGACTCTTGCCCGGTTACCGCCAAAAATGGTATGTGCCAAGGTTTGTAGCAGGATACGAAAATAATGGCAAATTTAACAAACGTATTTCTTTAACACCCCAGGGTTTAATGCAACTGGATTATGCGTTGATCGTGGTTTTAGGAGATAAGAAGAAAATTGTAATTCAAGAGGTATTAAATAGAAATAATTATGATAAAGTCAATTTATATCCTGCTGTTGTTTTGCAAAAAATCCCCAATTTAGATTTGTTTACTGATATCTCTTTTGGGCATTGATCATTTGGAATATTTATGGTGCAGGGGGTTGAGAGGGTGCAGTTGGTGGTGGGATAGGATGTGTTACTTCATCTAACCTTTGAAACGCCTGTCTTACTCTAATTATTGCACCCGAAATAACTGTGTTATATGTAGCTTCTTCGTCTTGCACCGCTATCTTAAATTCGGCATTTAATTCCTCAGCTGGTGTACCTATTTGTTCACTCATATGTTTATTTTAAAGTATAACAGATTTTTTACTTAAAGATAGTGTCAAAAATTATAATTATGTTTTAACCCGCCTTCGCGCGGAATTCCCCGATCGTTAGATCGTGGGATGCAGAGACTTTTTTCCGCTTCGGCGAGGTTTACGCTCCGACGAAGCGCATTATTCAGATTCCCCGACCCGCTTCGCCATAGCTTCAGCGAGGCGAGCCGTAAGGTCGAAGGGGCTTCAATCCGAAATCTAAAGTATATAAACTGACTAAAGTATATAAACTGAATTATTCGTCCGGTAAAATTTACTACATTAATATATATTAATGTAGTATTCTGGGTATAAGTCAGTCTTTTCAGCTATATGTTTTTCTGCTATATTCTTTCTGATGCCTACATCAAATACACCCATCGATATAAACCAGTCGATTCATCCCTTCGTCATGGTGATTTTCGGAGCTACCGGCGATCTGACGGCCAGAAAGCTCATGCCTGCTCTTTATAATTTATTGGCCAACGGAATATTACCGGACAATTTTCTGGTGGTTGGATTTGCCCGCCGGTCTCTTTCCCATGATCAATTCAGAAGCATGATGAAGGAGGCGGTAGTGAAATATTCCAAAGATCAAAATATTAATTACCGGATTTTACTGAAACTTACCAACAATCTTTATTACCAGCAGGGTTTTTTTGAAGAGATTACTCCGTATAAAGAAGTAGTCAAGCATTTATTGGCGTTTGATAAAGACAGAGGCGCCTGTATCACCCGCTTTTTTTATCTGGCTGCCCCGCCCGTCAACTATCCCTCGATATTAAAAAATTTACTGCAGTCTAAATTAAGCGAAGGCTGCGGGCAGGGATCAGGCAGATGGACCAGAGTTCTTATCGAAAAACCATTCGGGAAAGACATGGAGACCGCCAAAAAACTTGAGGAACAGCTCTCTAATACTTTTACCGAAAAACAAATTTACAGGATAGACCACTACCTGGCCAAGGAAATTGTCCAAAACATTCTTGCTTTCCGTTTCGCCAACTCGATTTTTGAAAACATCTGGAATAAAGACCACATCGACAATATCCAGATTTCCCTGATGGAGGCGGGAGGAGTGGGAGAAAGAGGGGCTTTTTATGAAGGAGTCGGGGTGCTGAAGGATGTGGTACAGAACCACCTGATGGCTATGTTGGCATTTACCGCGATGGAACAACCTAAAAAACTTGACGTCGAGTCCATCCGCACGGAAAGGGTGAAAGTTTTGCAAAAAATCAGAAGGCTCACGCCCGGGGAAATTAAAGCCAATGTAGTGCGGGGTCAGTATAGCTCTGGCGCGTTAAACGGACACAAGATTCATGCATATCGCGAAGAAAAAAATGTTGACAGCGCTTCACAAACCGAAACTTTTGCAGCTTTGAAATTATTTATAGATAATCCCCGCTGGCAGGGAATTCCAATTTATCTTCGTACCGGTAAAAGAATGGCCAAGTCGGTAGCGCGGATTTCCGTCCAGTTTAAAAAAGTCCATAATGCTCTTTTTCAAAATTTACCCCCGGATGTTGAGCGCTCACATCATGACGTCCTGACTTTCAGGATTCATCCGCGACCCGGTATCAGCCTCCAGATGCTGGCTAAAGAACCGGGACTGGGTTTTAGCCTCAAAAATGTTAAAATGGATTTTTCCTATGAAAATGTTTTTGGCATGCAGACTTTTGATTCCTATGAAAGGTTACTTCTCGACAGTATGATCGGCGATCAGACTCTTTTTGCTACCAATGCGGGTTTTAACGCCACCTGGAGTCTGGTGACTGATATTTTGAATGTTTGGGGAAAAGAAAGTACGCCAAAATTTCCCAACTACAAACCCGGCAGCTGGGGGCCGCATGAAGCTGATTTATTAATCAAAAAAGACGGCAGGTATTGGCTATTGCATTAATTAAGTAGTAAGTAGTAAGTAGAAAGTAGTATGTAGTATGTGAGTATAAATAAATCTGATACTTTATACTTTATACTTCATACTTTATACTTTATACTAAATACTATGCGAATAGGCTTCATAGGGCTCGGCCGGATGGGAAGAGCGATGGCGCTTCATCTTCTGGAAGAAGGAGTGGATGTGGTGGTATTTAACCGGCGTGTTGAGAAAGTATTTGAACTGGACAAGGAAGCGCGGACACTCACCAGTCAATCTTTGGGCGAGCTTACGAAAACCTCAAACATAAGGGAGTTAATTAATAATTTAGATTCTCCGCGCATTGTGATTCTGATGGTGCCGCAAGGCTCGCCGGTGGATGAGATGATCACCGGGCTTCTGGAGGCAGGTATCACAGATGGAGACATCATTATCGATGCCGGTAATTCATTTTACAAAGATTCCATTGCCCGATACGAAAACCTCAAACAAAAGAAGATTAATTTTTTAGATGTGGGAACAAGCGGAGGTATTGAAGGAGCCAGGAAAGGGGCATGCCTCATGATTGGCGGAGATCTGCAGGTATTCCGCAAGGTTGAACCCTTTTTTAAAACGATAGCCGGCAAGATCGGTTCTTATGAGTATTTTGGGCCAAGCGGCGCCGGACATTTTGTCAAAATGGTCCATAACGGTGTGGAATACGGCATGCTTCAGTCACTGGGAGAAGGATTTGAAATTTTATCCAAAAGTACGTACGACCTTGATTTTGAAAAAATTGCCCGCAGTTGGTCGCGGGGAAGTGTGGTACGGGGATGGCTGGTGGAACTTCTGGAAAAAGCATTTCAGGATGATCCTAAACTGGAAGGCATCGAAGGAATAATCGGAGGAGGTATAACCGGAATGTGGACTCATCAGACAGCGAAAGAGCTTGGGGTGAGTACCCCTGCAATTGAAGTTGCGTTAAACGCACGTGAAAAATCAAAGATTGAACCCACATTCACCGGTAAAATAATTGCAGCATTACGTTATCAGTTTGGACAGCATGAGGTGGTTAATAAAACAAGCGTGAAGGGTGAAGCGTTAAGCGTAAAGAAATAATATTATTTTACTTTTAGCTTTTCCCTTAACGCTTTACGCTTACTATGATTTACTTAGGTGCTGATCACGGCGGTTTTGACCTCAAAGAAAAAATTAAGCTGTGGTTGACTCAAAATAATTACCAATGGGAAGACTTGGGCAATGCCACTCTTGACGGGGGTGATGATTATCAGGAGTTTGCATTTAAGGTAGCAGAAAAAGTAGCGGGGGAAGAAAAACGATTTGGCAA
>Ga0155332_157_pt2 | contig 15238 bp, 13 predicted proteins | sample RifCSPhighO2_02_FD_106300 | JGI IMG/M metagenome (GOLD analysis project Ga0155332, IMG submission 106300) | Candidatus Gottesmanbacteria bacterium RIFCSPHIGHO2_02_FULL_40_13 | reverse complement strand
TGGGATTTGAGAAGTTTGGTCAATGTGGCCAGAAATAAATTACCGAATGTCATCCCGGATATGCCTTTCTGATTCCTGAAGCGGTATTGAAACAGCTGTCTCAGAAGAAGGGAATTATCAGAGGAAATGTCAGCTAAGGCGATCAAAGACTTGCGTATATCGCTATTGGGCAGAAGTCCCCATTCATCCCGTTCTTTTCTGGCGCTGCCGCCTGAATCTGCCATGGTGACTACCGCATTTATATGCTCACTGTATTTTTTTAAACCGTTTAAAATGCTGAATGTTCCTGTTCCGCCGCCTATAACTGTAAAAATTTGGTTGTTCATTATTTGTGAAAAAGCCAATTGGCAGATTGGATTAGAATTATAAATAAAACACTGACAATAATCAAAGTGGCAAAATATGAAAAATCCATAGGCGACAGCGAGATTATACCAAGTTCCGCTCCCTGAAATTTCCAGGCGTTTATACTGACATTGGGCACTAAATAAGTCCACAGGTAAAAAATAAGTATATTTAAAATCCAACTGCTTAAATTTAAGGTTAAAATATTTAAGGGCAGCATAATAAGATTCAACACAGGTTTAATGATGATAAGAAGAACCGTAAGTATGAAAGAGGAATAAAAAATATCATACCAGGGACCGTTTATATTGAATGCCGGTACAATAAGCGTCAGAAAGTGAAGACTAAGCGCGACCAAAAAATATTTTTTGACCACTTTAATCATAATAATTACAAGCCTAACATAAAGAAACCGTTCTATGCAAAAAGGTTTGTCAAATTTTTCATACGGATCAGTTCATGGTATTTATGGGCAAAACGGTGGGCTTCATCCCGAATGCGTTTCATCAAATTTAAAGCAGGTGAGCCTTTAGGCAGTTTAATTTTGATAAAGTTATTATCCCCTGAGGGAATAACCAGTTCCTCCTCTATCTTGGCTAAACCTATAAGTGGTACGGAGATATTATTTTTTTTAAAGACAGAAATAATTTTTTGAAGCTGGGGCTTGCCTCCATCCAGGACAAAAAGATCAGGCAAGGGCCAATTTTTATGCTTCAGCCTTCGTTCCATAACTTCCTCAAGCATGGCAAAATCATTGGGAGTGTTCAGGCGTTTGATGTGAAAACGGCGGTAATAATTTTTATCCGGTTCGCCCGCAACAAACGTTACCATCGAACCTGCAGATGACGTTCCGCTGATGTTGCTGATGTCATAGCACTCAATTCTCTTTACAACCTGAAGACCCGGAAAATAAATTCTTAGTATTTCCGACAACTGTGTTAATTCTTTTTGGTGCGTTTTTTGCGACAGATAAGGATTTTCGATATAAGAAAGAGCTGAAAACCGCTTGAAATTCAGATACTCCAGCTTTTCTATCCGTTCACGCATGATAATTGCCCTTTCAAATTTTTGTTGGTTGGAAAATTCCATCATTTCGTCTGAAAGTTTTTTGATTAACCTTGCTGATTTAGCTTTCAGCAGATCCTTAATATTCCTGATATTTTCTAAATATTGACTGCGGTAAATCCGGTATTCCTCACCCGATGTTTTCCTGACAATAGCCGGACATGGGTTGCAAAGTCCTAAATGTGTATAAAAACAGGCTCTTTTGGCAGTAGGATTCTGATTGCAGAAAGGAAATATTTTTCGGATTATACCTAATATATCAGTTGCGACAGCCTTCGAAGGAAAAGGTCCAAAATACAATGACCTGTCATTATTTTCATGGCGGGCTAAAAGAACTCCGGGAAATTTATCACCGGTAATTTTTATGTAAATATAATGTTTATCATCCCGCCAGATAATATTATATCCGGGCAGATATTTACGGATAAGCACTGACTCTAACACTAAAGCTTCAAAATCCGAGAAAACCTTAATGAAGTTCACATATCTGGCTTTTTTTACCATGGCGCGTGTTTTCGCATCTAATTGGTTATTGGGGCGCAAGTACGAGAGGACGCGATTTCTTAAGTTGATGGCTTTACCTATGTAAATAATTTTACCGGTACTGTCACTGAATTTATATATTCCGGGGGTCCGGGGGAGTTTTTTGATATTTTCCAGGGTTTTAAGCATATCGGCTTTAGGTAATTATTTCTTTAAAAAGAAGCCTGTGTAGGAATTTTTATTGCCGGAAATATCACGGGGTCCACCGGTAGCGATAATTTTTCCACCCTTTTCACCTCCTTCGGGCCCCAGATCAATGACCCAATCGGCATTTTTTATGACGTCCAGATTATGTTCTATGACCACAACAGTATTACCCAAGGTAACCAGATCACGTAAAACATACATCAATTTTTCCAAATCAGCAAAATGCAGGCCGGTTGTTGGTTCATCAAGGATAAATATGGTGTCTCTGGTGTTTTTCTTGGACAGCTCAGTGGCCAGTTTTACCCGTTGGGCCTCGCCCCCTGAAAGTTGAGTCGCCGGTTGGCCCAATTTTATATATGATAAACCTACGTGATGCAGGGTATCGAGTTTGGTAGTCAGGATAGGATGGTGATAGAAAAATTTTTCTGCTTCTTCAACAGTCATCCGTAAGACATCAGATATACTTTTATCCTTATATTTTATGTCCAAAGTTTCCAAATTGTACCTTGTTCCGTGACAGGTATCACAAGTCACGTATACATCCGGCATAAACTGCATTTCAATTTTTATCTCCCCCTCTCCCTGACAGACGTCACAACGGCCTCCTTTAACATTAAAAGAGAATCTTCCCGGCCGATAACCTTTGGTTCTGGCTTCCATGGTCATCGCAAACAGTTCACGTATTGGGGTAAAAATTCCGGTATATGTGGCTGGATTACTGCGCGGTGTTCTGCCTATTGGCGATTGGTCTATCAGAATCACTCTTTTCAAATATTCTAAGCCCGTAATTTTTTCATGTTTGCCGACTTTATCCTTATGAAAGGGATTAAAATTTTTAGCTAAAATCTGATAGAGGGTATCGACGATTAAAGTAGATTTACCGCTGCCCGAAACCCCTGTCACACAAACTAACCGGCCAAGAGGAATAGTGACATCAATATTTTTTAGGTTATTTTCACGGCATCCAAAAATAGTTAATTTTTTAGTTGCTTCTCTATAATTGCTTAAATTTTCCAGCGATATTTTTTTCTTTCCTGACAGGTATAGGCCGGTTACCGATCCTGGATCGGTGATAAGCTGAGTATAAGTTCCTTCTGAGATAATCTTTCCGCCATGCTCGCCGGCACCCGGCCCAAAATCGACAATATAATCCGCATTTTTCATCATATCTTTATCGTGCTCCACAACTACTAACGTATTACCCAGATCTCTAAGTTTTTTTAACGAATCAATTAAACGGTCGTTGTCACGCGGATGAAGGCCGATAGAAGGTTCATCCAATACATATAGCACGCCCGATAGCCCGGATCCTATTTGAGAGGCAAGCCTGATTCTTTGAGCTTCTCCTCCGGCCAAACTACCTGCGCTCCGGTCAAGAGTCAAGTATTCCAAACCGACACTGACAAGAAATTGCAGTCTGTTGCAGATCTCCTTAACAATCAGGGAGGCAATTAATTTGTCACGTTCAGAAACATTTTTATACAAGTTTTGTATCCAATCCAGACAATCACTGATCGAAAGAGCGGTGATATCGATTATGGAAAGCTTATCAAGCGTGATTGACAAAGCCTCAGGCTTTAATCTCTTACCGAGGCATACGGGACACACTTCTTCCTGCATGAACCGATTAATTTCAGTCCGTACATACGGCGAATCAGTTTCTTTAAAACGCTTTTCAAGTTCCGGAACAATTCCTGAAAATACTTCATGTATAGTCACCATTTTTCCCTGCCGGTTTTCACCCTCGACAGCGTACACAGTATCACCGGTTCCGAATAATAATTTATGCAAAATTTCCGAATTAATTTCTTTTAATCTTTGCCTGGGGCTTGCGCCTAATTCCCTGACTACTGTTAAAATCAGTCTTCCGTACCATGTATCTGATAAATTCATACGGGAAAAGGGCATGATGCCCCCTTCACTGATGGTAAGATTGGGATTCAGGACTAAAGCAGAATTGATCCTGGTTACTTTACCTATGCCGGCGCAATTGTTGCAGGCTCCATGGGGTGAATTAAAAGAAAATAAGCGCGGTTCGATTTCAGGCAAAGAAATATTACATTCGGGACAGGCGAAACGCTCAGAATACAGATGGTCTGCAGTTATTTTCGGATTTTCGGGAAATTCGAAACCTTTATCTTCGATATAGCTGACGATGCAGAGCCCTTGCGACAGTCCCAAAGACGAATCAATAGCTTCCGAAAGGCGGGATCTGCGGGTACTTAAATTTTTATTAAATGCTGAGATCTCAAGACTGATTCTGTCGATTACTACTTCTATTTGATGTTTATTGGTTCGGATCAGGTGAAAATCTTCGTTGAGATGAAAATATTTGCCGTCAATCCTGACGCGGGAATAACCTTTGTTTTTTAGATTTTGAAATAATTCATTAAACTCGCCTTTTTTATCCCGGACAACCGGCGCTAAAATGATTATTTTGATGATTTTTTTTATTTTAAGCTGAAATTCTTTTTGCACATTGCTTATTAGATTATCGACTATCTGGGATGATGACTGACGGGTAATCAGCCTTTGACAATTACTGCAATGCGGATTGCCTATACGGGCAAATAATAACCTCAGATAGTCATAAATCTCTGTAATTGTTCCAACCGTCGACCTGGGATTGTGGCTTGTAGATTTCTGGTCTATGGAAATAGCAGGGGATAGTCCGTCGATGGACTCGACATCCGGCTTATCCATAATCCCCAAAAATTGTCTCGCGTAAGAAGACAGACTTTCCACATAACGCCTCTGGCCTTCGGCATAAATAGTGTCGTAAGCCAGTGATGATTTGCCGCTGCCGGAAATTCCCGTAAAAACTACCAGTTTGTTTTTGGGAATCTCAAGATTTATATTTTTTAAATTATGTTCGCGTGCTCCACGAATGGTAATATTGTTCTGCATAATTCCCAGTGTAGAAACCTTTCATTTTAACACGATTTCAGGATTTTTTTAAAGAGATGAGTTTATCGCGGAGAAGCAGGGCTTTTTCAAAATTTAAATTTTCTGCCTCGATTTTCATTTCTTTTTCCAAAGTTCTGGCCAGCTTCATCTTATCGTGCGGAGTTAAAGAGTCGGGATCGACATCGATAAGCAAGGAATGAGGGTGCAAGTTTTTTATTACTGACTCAACAGGCGCCTCAACCAGTTTATCTCTAATAGGTTTAGTGATGTTTTGTGGAGTAATCCGGTATTTTTTATTATAGGCGATCTGAACAATTCTTCTTCTTTCGATTTCCTCAACGGCTTTTTTCATTGACATGGTGAAATTATCGGCATACATGATCACCTGTCCATCAATATGTCTGGCTGCTCTACCCATTGTTTGTATTAAGGATGTGTAACTTCGAAGAAATCCTTCTTTATCCGCGTCCAGAATCGCAACCAGTGATACTTCCGGAAGGTCTAATCCCTCCCTCAACAGATTAATTCCAACCAAAACGTCGTATTTTCCCCCCCTTAGGTGGTCCAGAATATCGCTTCTTTCCAGTGTTTTAATATCTGAATGTAAATATTGGACTAAAGGGTAATCTTCCGGCTTGGTCAGCCGAAATTCGGAAGGTGCGTGATCTTTAAGTTCATTAAGGTAGCTAGTCAATTCCTCTGCCATCCGTTTCGTTAAGGTAGTTACCAGAACTCTCTCTTTTTTGGACTTACGCAGTAGAATTTCCCGGACTAAATTTTCTATTTGGTTGTGCGTTTTTCTAATTTCTATTTTAGGATCTAAAATACCTGTTGGCCGAATTAATTGTTGCACGACATTTACTCGGGTACCCTTTTTGGACATATTTTTTTCCCAATCAGAAGGAGTGGCTGAAACATGTATAGTACCCGGAACTCTGTCTAAAAATTCCAGAAAGGTTAAAGGACGGTTATCCAGTGCCGAAGGCAGCCTGAAACCAAAATCGATAAGTGTTTGTTTGCGTGAACGGTCGCCGTTATACATACCTCTAATCTGCGGGATTGTCATGTGAGATTCATCTATAAAAAGCAGCCAGTCTTTTCCGTACGGAGTACTGAAATAATCAAATAAAGTATAAGGGGGCGCTCCAGGTAACCTTTTGTCAAAATACCGTGAATAATTTTCAATACCGTTGACATAGCCGATTTCCTGTATCATCTCAAGGTCATAACTGACTTTTTTTTCTAAGCGATAGCTTTCCATTTTTTTACCCTGGCTGTTTAACTCCTTTACTCTTTTTTGCAGGTCGCGCCGAATAGTGGTAAAAATTTCCGGATCCCGAATATCAGTCATATAATGCTTGGCAGGAAATATGGTTAGTTGATTAATGTTTTCCAAAAATGACGAGTCAAGAGGGCTGACCTTGGTTATTGACTGTAATAAATCCTCAGTAAGCGTGAGCCTGAGTGCGGATTCATCGTATGCAGGATAAATATCAATATTCTCCCCCCGGACACGAAAGGTTCCCCTGTGAAAATCGTAATCAGAGCGCGAGTACTGCAGGTCTACCAGTCTTTTTAAAACTGCCTGACGGTTGATATTCATACCCCGCCTTAATTCCAGAACAAATTTGCCGTAAACAAGGGGTGAACCTAAATTATAAATACTGGAAACTGAAGCTACAATAATGGTGTCTTTTCGGGTTAATAAATTTGAGGTTGCCGCAAGGCGGAGTTTATCAATATTTTCATTAATTTCTGCTTCTTTTTCAATGTAAGTGTCTGTATGGGGAATATAGGCTTCAGGCTGATAATAATCATAGTAAGACACAAAATAGTTGACCGAATTGTCCGGAAAAAATGAACGGAATTCCTGATAGAGTTGGGCAGCCAGAGTTTTATTATGGGAAATAATCAGCGCCGGCATATTTAACCCGGCAATGATATTAGCCATTGTAAATGTCTTTCCGCTTCCGGTTATACCGAGTAAAACCTGGTGAGGCAACTTATTTTTTAAACCCCTGATCAGACTGTGAATGGCTTTTGTTTGATCTTCAATCGGTCTAAAAGATGCAGATAATTTAAATTTGGTCATGGTGATGCATTTTATCACAGTTTACTATTAATTTAATTGCTTTTGATGTTCTTGACATTCGGTTTTTTTTATTCTATTTTAGATATATCACGTATAAATATTTAATTTTTTATAAATATTTTCGGATAAATTAATAAAATGGCAAAAGTCTTATACGAGAGAGAGCGCAGAGTTTTCGAATACATCAACCAGTACATACAACGGCACGGATATGCTCCGACTTTGATGGAAATCGCTGAAGGGATCGGGGTCAACGCGGTTTCGACAGTTCATGAGCATATCGAACGTCTGGTAAAAAAAGGGTATATCAAAAAAACCATCGGTTATGAGCGGGGGATGGAAATAATCAAAGATAAAATGAGGTTATCTGAATCCGATTCAGCTGTAGATCTGCCCGTACTGGGTTTTATCGCCGCCGGAAGTCCGTTGGAACCTCATACTGATCCGAACTTTTATCTCTCCGTACCTGCTAATATAGTCAATAATAAAAGACCCGGCTTTGTATTACAGGTCAAAGGCGATTCTATGATTGATGAAGGAATTCTTGACGGAGATTACGTCATTATCCAGCACCAGCAGGAAGCCCAAAACGGAGACATCGTGGTTGCCATTCTTCCCAATGGCCTGGCAACTTTGAAACGTATCGTCTTCGAAAAAGACAGGATAAAACTGGAACCTGCCAATGCTTCGATGACTCCAATATATACTACTCATGTAAAAATCCAGGGAAAAGTTGTGGCGGTATATCGAAAATATCTGACTTCTTGAGGCTCCATTAGCCTTGCGATCAGGAAATCTAAAACTACTTTTCAACGGAGCCGAAATCCGGCCGAAGCCCCGCTAATGGTGGCGAAGGAGGATTAAGCGTCAATCAATACTTCAATTCCGGGAAGCGTTCCTTTTTTAAGGTATTCCAGCATCGCGCTGCCGCCTGTTGAGATGTGGGTGATTTTTTTCAGATAATCCTTATTTTTAATACTTGTTAAGGTGTCGCCTCCTCCGACTATAGAAAAAGCTTTACTTCCGGCAATACTTTTCAAAACGCTTTCAGTCCCGGCTTTAAATCTCTCGTCTTCAAAAAGTCCCATTGGCCCGTTCCAGATAATTGTTTTTGCCTTTTCCATAAGCTGTCCATAATATTTTCGCGTTTCAGGACCTATATCATAAATTGAGGCGTTGGATGGCACTTTATTGTAATCGACTGTAATTAATTTTTTCTGGTTGGAGTCTGTGGTGATAATAACATCATGAGGCAGGATGAGGGCTGAATGCCGGCGGGATGTTTTCCAAAAAACCACTTTAGCCATCTCAATCATTTCATAATCGATTATCGACTTGCCCATGCCAAATCCCCAGGCGGCTAAAAAAGTATTGGCTATCGCCCCGCCCAGAATAACCGTACCGGCAATATCGAGAAGTTTCTCTATCACCGAAATTTTTTCGGGCGTCTTAGCTCCGCCGATAACTACAACAAATGGCTTTTGAGGATTAAAAAGAGATTTATCCAGCATGCGGATTTCCCTGTCCAAAAGCAGCCCTGCGTACGAAGGCAAATATTGGGCTATGCCAACGATCGAGGCATGAACCCTGTGTGAAGCTCCGAAGGCATCATTAACAAAATAATCGGCCATGCAAGAGAGGTGTTTGGAAAAATTATTATCGTTTTTTCTTTCGTTTTCGGTAAACCTGATATTTTCGAGCAGCACTATACCCTGTTTTGCTTTTTGGCTGACCTCCTGATTTATTTCCGGAAACCAATATTTATCAACTATAAATACTTTTTGAGAAACCATTTTTTGCAAATGCTCTGCCACCGGTCGTAAGGAGTATTGCAGATCATAGCCATCTGGCCTGCCAAGGTGTGAAGCTATCACTAGTTTTGCCCCTTTTTTCAACAGGTAATTAATTGTAGGCAGAACCTCCCTTATTCTGGTATCGTTGGCGATTTTGCCGTTATGAAGAGAAATATTAAAATCAACCGTCAAAAAGACTGTTTTATTTTTTAATACAGGAATATCCAAGATCGTTTTCTTCATTATCCGTTTAAAAGTTTTGAAAAACCTTTTTCGACCAAATCTATTAATCTTGACGTATAGCCCCACTCATTATCGTACCAGGCTTTGACGTTTACCATCTTTCCGTTGACCGCGGTCAAAGAACCATCCACGATGGATGAAAACGTGCTGCCTTTAATATCCGAGGATACAAGATGGTCATATGACAATTCCATTATTCCGGATAATTTATTTTGGGCAGCATTTTCAAATGCTTTATTAATGTGATCAGCATCCGCTTCCTTCTTCAGTTCTACCGTAAGATCAATAAGGGATACGGTATTTAAAGGAACCCGCAGGGAGGAAGAAATAATTTTACCTTTAAGGGATGGCAGGACTAAGCCTAGGGCTTTGCTCGCTCCGGTTGATGAAGGAATCATGTTGTTGGGTGCACTTCTGGCCAGCCTAAGATCCTTACGGTGGGAATTGTCGAGAAGATTTTGGGAGTCGGTATAAGAATGAACTGTCGTCATAAAACCTTTTACGATGCCAAAATTTTCTTCCAGGACCATAGCCACAGTAGCCAGACAGTTGGTGGTACAGGAGGCATTGCTGATAATTTTATCCTTATTTAATTCCAGTAAATAATCGTTGACACCTACGCAAAAAGTAGGAATTTCGTCTTTAGGAGGAGCAGATATAACAACCAGTTTTGCACCGTTATGCAAATGAGCCGAAGCGCTTATTTTATCTCTGAATATACCGGTGGACTCGATCACTACCTCAACACCTATCGAACCCCAGGGAATACGGGAAGGTTCATTTTCCTGAAAAACTTTTATAAGATTGTCCTCAACCTGCAAATTTCCTTTGTTTTCTGAAACGTCTTTTGCAAAAAGTCCGTAGGTAGTGTCGTGACGTAAAAGGTATGCGTGGGAAAGACTGTCAGCCCGGCTGTTAATTGCTACAAGTTCTATCGTATTGCGGTTGATGGCAATTCTGGCTGCCACTCTTCCTATCCGGCCAAACCCGTTGATCCCTACCCTTATTTTCTTCATTTTTTCTCCTTTTCAGCTAAAACCTGATCAGCTTATGGCTGATAAATTTTTATTGATTACCGTGATTATGGTTGACTGCCCTTTTTTCTTTAGTGACGATCATTCCGGTTTTATCCATCTGATAAACTATCACTTCTCCTGTCAGCATTTCCACGCCCCTAATCTTAGAGTCAGAGATGTTTTCCAGATGCTTTATCAAAGCTCTGTTGGTATTGCCATGCGTGACAAAGAGAACATTTTGGGCTTTTTTTATTGCTGGTAATATATGCATATTATAGTTTGTCAGGACTCTTTTGTAGACATCTTTTAAGGATTCCCCTTCCGGAATAGGCACATCCCAGCCCCGGCGAAGCTGATTAAACCTGTCTGTTCCTAAATCACCTTTTATTTTCCATTTGCTGAATCCGGTATATTTTCCATAATTTCGTTCACGGACATTTTTATCTTTTACTGTTTTAAGATTAACGTATTTTAATTCCTGTTTGATGATATCCAGAGTATGATAGGCCCTTTTAAGATCAGAAGTGATAGCCAAATGAATTATAATACCCTTAATAACCTTGGCGGCGAAAAGAGCTTCCTGACGGCCTTTTTCCGTCAGGCCTATATCCCTCCATCCGGTCCAGAGACCTTTAGCGTTCCAGAGAGATTCTCCGTGCCTGATAAGGATTAGCCGGCTATTTTTATCTGAAATGGACATACCCGATTAAACATTGTAAATGTATGATATTATCATACATTTTATACTATTTAATGTTAATAGTATAATAGACGCATGTCAACTCTTTATGTTGTATCTACTCCTATCGGGAATCTGGAGGATATTACCATCCGCGCAATTAAAACTCTCTTTTCTGTTGATTATATCGCCTGCGAAGACACCAGAAGAACCGGATTTCTGCTGACCCAACTTAAAGAAAAATATACTGCATTAATAAATTGTAATGAAGAAGAAAAAGATAAACCAAAAGGCGCACTCCAAAATAACGTTGACATTTTGGATACGCCACATAGGACCGTAATCCTAAATAATCGTAAGGATTATTTAGGAACGAGTCCAAAGCTTATTTCGTACTATGATGAAATTGAGTCCGTGCGGAGTCTGGAAATACTAGATCTACTACTGAAAGAAAATAGCGTGGCGCTGGTCAGTGACAGCGGAACACCTCTGATTGCAGATCCGGGTTTTAAACTTATAGAAGAATGTATCAAACGTAAAATTAAAGTTGTACCAATACCCGGGGCATCGGCTGTTGTCACTGCCTTGACAACTTCAGGTTTACCCGCCGATAAATTTATCTTTCTTGGCTACTTACCCGGTAGAAAAATTAAACGGATAAAACTTCTTAAATGTATATTAATCGATTCACGGCCGCGGACACATTTATCTACATTTACGGTAATTGTTTATGAAAGTCCGCACAGATTAAAGGATACTCTTGTGGATATAAAGGAAATTTTCGGGGATATAGAAATCGTTATCGCCCGTGAACTTACAAAAATTCATGAGGAGATTTGGCGAGGAAAAATATCTGATGCGCTCAATCACTTTAGTTTGCCAAAAGGTGAATTTGTGATCCTCTTTCCCGATGTGCCAGCCTAACACACACCCTATGTGATTATTTTAGCTTTCGTTTGACAACCTGATACTGGACACTTATATACACTTGAGCCTGTACCTTGTGAACCTAAATCAAATACCAGAGTAACATCATGATATCCGCAACCTAATCCACCAGGTGACATCTTGCGTTCATCAATTACAACACTACCAGAAGTTTCCAAGCCTGGCATATTAAGGAATTCTAGGGAGATCATATCAATATCAACAAACCCTGAGGTTGGGAGAGTATTTTCTTTTCTTAGAACCATTTGGATAAGGATTATACACTATTGGCCTAGTATTCTTCAAGAGTTGAAGTATCTCCCACCGGAAGACCCATCTCGCGGGCTTTGAGAATTCTGCGCATGATTTTGCCGGAACGGGTTTTCGGCAGTTTGTCAACAAATTCAATTTCCCGGGGGTACGCGTGTCCGGCCAGATGCTTTTTGACGAATCGGGAAAGTTCTTCTTTTAAGTCATTTAAGAAATTTAAGTCTTTTAAGCGGGTAGAATATTGAGGTTTAAGCACTACAAAGGCTTTAATAATCTCCCCCCGCAGAGCATCAGGCTTACCGATCACGCCTGCTTCTATTACCGCAGGATGTTCGACAAGAGCCGATTCTACTTCATATGGACCTACTCTTTCACCGGAGGTTTTAATAACGTCATCGGCTCGTCCTATAAACCAGAAATAACCGTCTTTATCCTTCCACGCCCGATCCCCGGATACATACCAATCTTTTACGAAATATGATTCGTATTTTACGTGCCTGTGCCAGATGGTTTTCATCATGGAGGGCCAGCCTTTTTTGAGAGCCAAATTTCCTTCCATACCGTCCGTCATTTCATTTCCCTTATCATCAATTATACCGGCAATAAGCCCCGGAACAGGCTTACCCATGGAACCTATTTTGATATCCAGAACCGGATAATTAGCAATACAAATGGCTCCTGTTTCCGTCTGCCACCAGGTATCATGAAAAGGCCTGCCGAAAGCTTCGATACCCCATCGGACGGCTTCCGGATTGAGTGGTTCGCCTACAGATAAAAGATGCCGTAAACCTCCTAAATTGTATTTTTTTACAAGTTGCGTACCGGATGCCATAAGCATTCTGACGGCGGTTGGAGCGGTATACCAGACGTTCACTTTATAATCCTGGAGAATTTGATACCATCTCTGTGGGTCAAATCGTCCGGAATAGACTACACTGGTCACACCGCAACTCCATGAACCAAGAATTTCATAGGCAATCCCCGTCACCCAACCCGGGTCAGCCGTACACCAGTAAGTATCCTCATCATGAAGATCCAAAACGTATTTTGCGGTTAAATGTTGAGATAATATAGCCAAATGCCTGTGCACTACTCCTTTTGGTTTGCCTGTAGTTCCTGAGGTATAGAGCATAAAAGCATAATCATCAGGATCCATATGGGCAATATGCAGACTCTCGGATGATTTAGCGACCTCTGTCTGAAATTTCGGGTCGTCAACCAATACAATTTTTTGAAGATGAGGGAGTTTATGACGAATTGTTTTGAGTCTTTGGGCTAGATCTGAATTGGTTATTAAAATTTTTGCCTGGCTGTTTTCGAGTCTGTCAAAAAGCGCGTCTTCATAAAATGCTGAAAAAAGAGTACCGGCGATGGCCCCGATTTTCAAGACAGCTAAAAAAGAAAAATAAAGATAAGGAATACGCGGTAGAAAGATAAATACTCTGTCACCCCGATCTACTCCCAATGTTTTCAGGTAGTTGCCAATTTTGCTTGAAATATTGGCCAGTTCCTCAAAGGTGTATTTTTGTTTATCACCTTTCTCGTCTTCAAAAAAAAGGGCGACTTTATTTTTACGGTGGGTTTTTAAATGCCGGTCCACGGCATTGTAGGCGGCATTAATTTTATGGTCTTCAAACCACTCCAACTCTCCGTAAACTTTTTCCCAATCAAAATCTTTATAAACCTTATCGTAATCTGCAAGGTTCGGTGCAAGTTTAAAGAGAGTTTTATTTTTTTTATAAATATCCATTGAAATAGTGTCGCATTACTCAGACGTGTTTTCTTACCACAAACTTCTCATTTAATCTCTTTAAATTTTCTACTACCCCGGTGTATTCAAGTTCATCCATCCCGGCCATTGTCGGACCATAAAAGCCCTGGGCACGCATGTCCAATGTTTTAAGCGACGCCTTTTCACGCACCACATCCCAGAATGGCTGATCAAAATAATCAACCGCTTCAGTGAGCTTGCCTTCATGTACACAGTACCCTGCAGCACTCATGATGGTCGGGCCGTCAAAATAGGAAATGATGGTATTTTGTTTGACTGGCATAACCGCAACATGATGTGATCCCCGATTGTCACCCAATGTCAGATGAGCCAAAGCCCATGGCGACAGGATTTCACCTGTTGACGGAAATTGTTTTTGTGAGCGGACAATTGCCACCGGATCATCTTTACCGACATATTTTCCGGCTATATTATGGAGTCTCGCTGTTGAAGCCACTGCGGCAACAAGGCCGGTGGCATTTTCCACTACGCTTTCAATCACATAGTGATTCGGATCACGAAGAAGCACACAGATATCATAATAATCTTCGGGCACCTTAAGAGAAATAACTCTGTCTGCCTCGGTGTAATTCACATCCATGATATGAAAAGTAAAGCCTGCTTTCATTTCAGGAGCCAGGAGTAATCCTGCGTTGTGATAAGGACTGGCAAACCCTTCAAATAAAGGATAATTAAAGACCCCGGGCCCGCATTTGTCTCCGGCAAATACTATAAACGGCTCGGCTGCTCTTTCTTCAATTTCTATTTCCGCCGAACCCGGACCCATACCCCGGACATTTCCTGAAAAGGCGTCTTTTAACAAATCCTGTCCCGCGCCGTATAAACCCTGTGATTTAGCTATTTTGGTAGTTTCCAAAAATGTATCCCAGGCAAATTTATGGATATCTGGATGGTCAACGCCTTTGGAGTGCACCATCAGAAGCGCAATATCATCTCCTGTATAAGTCACGCGTCCGTCTGTAAATAATCCTTTATTAATTCCATTTTCAACCACTTCTTTGGCTTTCTTCACCATGAGCTCACTTGGTTTATTATGACCTCCAACTGATCCTGTGTCTGCTTTGATAATACTTAGCGTGGTTTTCATAATATCTCCCTTCTGATCCTAAGTAATTTAGGTAACATATGTAACTTATATTAGTCTAAACTATTTGCCAGTAAATTTCTACCCGTCATTTCAGCGGGCTTTTCGATATGCATCATCGCAAGTACGGTCGGAGCTATATCTCCTAAAATTCCCTCAGGTAAAATTACATTTTTCCCTTTGAACTTCGAATTGACAATAATTACAGGCACCGGGCAAGCAGAATGCTCTGTATCCATTTCTCCGGTTTTACTGTTTATAAGTTCCTCAGCATTTCCATGATCTCCTGTAATAATCAAAGTACCATTCTGATGAAGGATAACAGGAGCAAGCTT
>Ga0155332_152_pt1 | contig 15876 bp, 15 predicted proteins | sample RifCSPhighO2_02_FD_106300 | JGI IMG/M metagenome (GOLD analysis project Ga0155332, IMG submission 106300) | Candidatus Gottesmanbacteria bacterium RIFCSPHIGHO2_02_FULL_40_13 | reverse complement strand
TACCAGATACCCTATGAAAAGTTAAAAAGTGTTACCGAATTACTGGACTAGTACAACCGTCCCCCTATACTATACCCTATAGTCCCCTATACCCTATATAAATATATATAAATATTACCTAAATAGATTATACTGTAAAATCCACACGAATATACCTAAACAATATGCTATCAATGCAGGTATAGTGGCGACCCTTAAATATGCGGTAAAAGTAAGCTCTTTTATTATCGCCATCGCCACAATTCCAGGGGCAGAACCAATTAAAAGAAGCGAGCCACCTACACCTACAGTTAAGGCCAAAAGAGCCCACAGGTTCGCATCAGTAGTCTTGACTATATCTATAGCTGCTGCAGTCAATGGTATGTTATCAAATATAGCAGATAAACCACCAATAGCTATATTTCCCGTAATAATCCTTATTGTAGATGGTGTTTCAGTAAAAACCTTATGAGATATTTCGTCTAAAACTCCTATGTGACGAAGGGCAGCAATCGCCATAAGAATACCGATAAAAAAGTATAGACTGGCTATATCAGTTTGTTTGAAAAACTTTTCGATTGAAATAGAAAGACTGGAGCTATGGGGTGTGCGTTGTTTTGCTAAATCAACCACCAACCAAATAACACCTAATCCGAATAACAAACCTATATATGGAGGCAGATGAATAACAGTCATAAATAACGGCAATAGGAATGAAAAAAGGCATAGACTAATAATCAACCACTCTGTTTTCCCCAGTCTTACTGCTTTTTCAATCTTATCCTTGGTATCAACAGTAATTGATTTACCTATCAAAAGAGTGCTTACCAAAAATACAGTTAGAGACGGTAAAAAAGTCTGAGTAACAATTGTCTGCGCTGTGAACTTATTAGCAAGCCATAACATAGTTGTCGTAACATCCCCGATAGGAGAGAAAGCACCACCTGCGTTAGCAGCAATTACTATAGCTGCTGCTGATTTTATTAGATTTTTTCCGCTGAAAAATCTGCTGGCTATCTGCAAGAAAACTATGGTGCTGGTCAAGTTATCAAGGAATGCAGAAAAGATAAATGTAAGGAGAGCAATAATAAAAAATTGGTCTTTATCTTCTAGGTGCAGTTTTACTAGTTTCGTGTAAATATAGTCAAACAGTCCGTAATGGGTGAGGATTTCAACCAAAGTCATGGCTGATAGAAGGAAAATAACTAAACCAAAGATTTCACTACCTGCTTCAGATAGTGCCATTCCAACACTATTGTTACCGCTGGCAATTACCAAAAACCACAAAACCACACCGATGATCAAACTGATAGAAGTTTTACTTATCTTCAAAAAATGCTCCTGAGAGATGACTATATATCCGGCAAGAAATATGATGATGCTTAGAATTTTAATCATGGCTTCTTTCTACCCGTTCCTCACGGGTAAAAGAAACCCGAGAGGTTTACGGGGATGTTAAACGTTGACTAGGTTTACTGTCGTCAGGTTCTTCTTCCATATGTTTGTATTTTACAATAGTAATCTTACATTCACAATGATTATTCATTTCTTTACTGGGACAAACATATAAGGCTGATTCATATTTGAGAGAAAACTGTCATCGTTTAACAACTGATAATTTTGGCCAAAATAATGATTAAAGACAACTCTGAAAGTATTTACTAGACTGATGGTGGGATAAAGCAGTTTATCTCCTCCCTTGGGAAGATAATAGGCATTTAATATTCCCATCTTTTGTACAATTTCTTCATCAGTTGCCGTAGTCCAGTCGAAGTTTTTATGGTCTTCACTAATTCTATCAGGATAGTAAAGAGGGGGACGGTTCTCTTTTAGCCACGGGTTTGAAAGAGGGGGACGGTTCTCTTTTAGCCACGGGTTTGGTAAATCATACTTTTCATATGGATTAGTTTTTAGATAATTTATTTATCAATCAAACCTTTTAGACTTCGGAGAATATAAACATAAAACATGAGTAAAGTTTAACAAAAAAAAGATAGAGTGATTGGGGTAAATTTTGCGAAACTGATAATGACCGTAGGGTTTAAGGGCTGTGAACCACGTGGGGTTCACAGCAGTACACCCTACGTGGTGTACTGCTCGAGAAACGTACAATTAATATAACCAAGCGATTCCTGCGTATTATCGAGATATTCCAGGATGCGAAGTTTGAACAGCAACTAAGACTTAAGATCGAAAAGGTGGAATCCACGTTAACTAATCTTATGTAATCTTATATAGTCAATATATAAGAAAAATATGACAAACAAACTTGTCCTTGAATTTTTTGAAATACAACATTATCAAGTGCAAAACCAATGTCATAGGTACTTGCAATATTTATGAGGGGACATGCTGTGATGTATACATATCAAGTAAACGACGAATCATGCTCTGATATGCAACATTTTGTTTTTTGGCTACATCTTTAAAAAACTCCACACTTTTTTTGGAAAGCGACAAAGTCACTTTTACTTGTTCATCTTTCATCACCAACTCCTCAGGTCCTGGAAGAAAGTCATGTATAACTTGTGCGTGTATAGGCTCATTTTTGTATTGAATTTTCTTTTTCATATATTATTTTCCCCTTTCGCCAATATCCGGCTCCAAAGATTCGAATCTGATTATTAACCCTATATGTAAATCGAACTGTTAGTATTCCTCCTTTCACTCTTCCAAAACAATAATATCGTTTCTCACTACTACTATGTGCAATATCCTTAGCTATTACACGATACTTATCAAAAAAAGCATGCTGTGCGATATTAAAAGAGACGCCATGTTTATGAATATTTTCTAAATCTTTATCTTTATCCCATTCAAATCCCACATTCATAATTATATGGGTATTGTACCATATTTTTAACCATAGTAAACTTGGCAATAATTAATTCTTAGAAGACGCTTCTTATTCTGATGCTTAAGATACTATGTTTAATTGATTTGATATAAAATCCATTCCCCTAGCGGTTTACTCAGAACTAGATTCTGAGACTATGTGAGGGACTACTTTCTTACTGCAAAAATTGAAAACTTGATAGGATTTGACCAAAAATTTTCATACGTTCTGAATCATCACTTGGACTTGAACCTACATAAAGAGTGAAATGATATTCAACACCATCATGTAACATCCAATAGGTTCTTAATATCCTTGGATTATTTAATTTATTGAGTTTTTCTGTGAATGTATTGGATATTGCACGTTCACCTGCAATAGTTAAATATTGAATATCGGTTACATCTTTATCTCTGGTTTCAGATATTTTCAATGAGTTATCTTTTTGTTCAAAAGATTTATAAATATTCATCTTCAATATATTTATAAATGCAAAAGCATTGGGAGGAATATATCCTTTTTCTGGATCTTGTTTTGACACATCAAATATTGGTGCCAGAACAATTCTTTCTATACATGGACCGCAATCAGCTGGAACTTCTGTGGTTGGCCAATTTTTTGGATAATTAAAGCTATACTTTGCTTTTTTGCCTTTATATGTAAGTAAATTATTAGCTGGTGGTAATTCTGATGGAACAGGAGATATATCTTTAACAATTTGTTGTTGATTTACTGTTGGTAGTATATTTTGTGTTTGATTTAAGGAAACATTATCTGTAATTTTATTTTCCTGAAGACCTGAAACTATACCAATACCAGCTCCGATAAGACAAATAAGGATAAAAATTATAAAGAATATTTTTTTACTTGATGATTTTTTAGGAATATCTTGTTGGTTTTGTATTGGAATATTTATTCCTGATTGGTTTGCAACTACAGTTTGAGATGATTGCTGATTAGATATATTTTGGGCAAGCGAAGAATTATCTAAATTACTTTCCATTAATTTATGTTAATTAAACTAGATTAGTAATTCAATAAACAATATTCTTCTCAAAAAAAGGTTCTAACCGTCTATTAAGGCTAAAGAAGTTTGGATTGTAAGAGGGAACGGTTCTCAAATAGGCACGGGATTGATAATTATTACTTGAATTTAAGAAAATATTCTTTCAGCATTGTCATAAGCGTGGTTCTTCCTCTGTTTGTTTTGAGATACAACTCTCTCCTCTTGGCGTCTTTCATGTTTTTATATGCTTCATAATGGATAAGGGCTAGTGGTTTATATGCCTTTGTTGATATATTTTCTCCTTTATTGTGGGATGCGAGTCGTTGTTTCAAATTTTCAGAGTAACCGATGTAGAGGAAATTTTTATGAGAGTTGTGGAGAATATAGATGTAGTAGAATTTCATATCTTGGGAGGTACAAGTCTGCACCTCCCTCAGTCCCAAATCTGCTTTGGCTTCTTACGAAGCCAGGCGCAGACTTGTGCCTGGCTCCCCCGGCTGGATTCGAACCAGCAACCTTCATCTTACAAGCACTCTTCTGTTACCAAAAGGCTTGGACTATCTCATCACCCTGTACCGACTGGTACGGGGTCGGGTATATAGTCTCTACACATTTATGATGCACCGACTGGTGCGTCAATTTAGCTCGGGATTGTCCGGATGGTGACAAAGTCATGATATCCGGAGTCCCCCGAATTAGCCCGATTTTTCAATCCCGCTTACGCGAAAAAGCTGCCTGATTTGACAGGATGCCGCTCTACCGTTGAGCTACAGGGGAATGTAAATGTACATTTGGGATTTTATCATTAAACCTCAGCAAAATCCAGACTTAGATCAGAGGCACCGAGTCGGAAACGTCTTTTTGCCCGGGGTATTCACACCGTAATATCTCTATGTCATCAACTTCCATCTCCCACCCTACCGCCCCTAAATTTTCTTTAAGATGATCTTCCTTTCTCATTTTGGAAATAGTCACGATATTTTTCTGTGAGATCAGCCAGTTGATAGCAATTTGGGAGGGAGTTTTGTGATATTTAGCACACATCTCCTTCATAACTGGTATAGAAGCATCTGTCAGCATCCCGTATTGCACGGGCCTCCAGGCGACTAAAAACACATCGTTTTCCCGGCAAAAATCAACCAGACCTTTTCTTTCCGGCTCGCGGAAAATCAGATTGTAATGCAGTTGGTTAACGACAATTTTATCCGCACAGTAATCTTGCGCTTCTTTAAACCTCTCAACACTGAAATCGCTCAAGCCTATATTTTTGATCAGACTTTCCTTTTTCAACTTAGACATAGCCTTCATGGTTTCTTGGATGGGAATGTCCGGATTTGGCAAATGGACTAAATAGAGGTCAAGATAGTCTGTTTTCAGCCTTTTTAAACTGCTGCTGCAGGCAGTTAAGACATCTTTATACTTCAAATTGGTATTCCAGACTTTGGAAGCCAGAAACAGTTTATCCCTTTTATAATTGGAAATTGCTTCCCCCACCAGCTCTTCAGCGTGACCATTGGCATATCTTTCCGCGGTATCAATATGAATAATTCCGCTTTCAATCGCGTTACAGATTGCCTGAATATCAGCCTTGTCATCATTGGTAAAATCCTGCTCGTGACGACCACCCATCTGCCAGCTGCCAATACCAAAGACAGGCATTGTAAAACCGTTTTGTAATTTTTTTATGGGAATTTTCATGATGGATAATCCTTCCGAAATTATTCCAGATAATCCTTGAGTTTCTTGCTGCGCGACGGATGCCTAAGCTTTCTTAATGCCTTCGCCTCAATTTGCCTTATTCTCTCGCGGGTGACACCAAACTCTACTCCTACCTCCTCCAAGGTCCTCGGTCTGCCGTCTTCCAGACCAAAGCGCAGGATTAAAACCCTTTTTTCCCGGTCTGACAAAGTAAGAAGTACATCCTCCAAATGCTCTTTCAGAAGCTCTCGGGAGGCAGCATCATAAGGAGTCGGCTGGGTGGTATCCTGTATAAAATCACCCAGAAGCGAGTCCTCATCATCGCCAACCGGGGTAGCTAGAGAAGTCGGTTCCTGTGAAACCTTCATTATTTCCCGTACCTTGGTGACGTCTACCTCCATCTCGACAGCCACTTCCTCGGGAGTCGGTTCACGGCCAAGATCCTGCATCAGACGGCGCGAGTGTTTCAAATAACGGTTGATGGTTTCCACCATATGGACCGGTATCCTGATTGTTCGCGCCTGATCGGCAATGGCGCGGGTGATGGCTTGCCTGATCCACCAGGTGGCGTAGGTCGAAAATTTGTAGCCTTTTCTCCAGTCATACTTCTCCACCGCCCGGATAAGTCCCTGATTTCCTTCCTGAATCAGATCAAGAAGCGATAATCCCCGCCCTATGTATTTTTTGGCAATGGACACTACCAGCCTTAAATTTGATTCTATCAACTTCTGTTTGGCCCACCTCTCCCCTTTTTCATATGACTTAGCCAGACTTATCTCATCGGCAAATTTGAGAAGCGGAGTGCGCCCTATTTCTTTCAGATACATGCGGACCGGGTCAGATACCCCTCCTTCATGGATGATAGCCAGAGATTCCAATTCTTTCTCGAGTTCTGAGGCTGTTTTTTGAGTGTCTTTTTCTTCTTCATCGGAAAGATTTTCAAAGACGTTGGTGCCGTTTTTAATCAGCTGGGCGTATAAATCATCCAAATCCTCAATGTGATTTTCCGGATGTGGAAAAATAGTGAGAATTTCATCCTGGGTAATGAAACCATTATCTTTGCCGTTTTTAAGAAGTTTTTTAATCTGCTTATCGTATTTATCTTTATTTATTTTTACCATAGTATTTTTTATGACTCTTTTAAACCGTTTTGTCCCGTTAATCCGGGTTAAAACGACCTAGAGAAATTTATACTGATTTAATATCTAGTAAAAGAAGTATAGCCTGAATTAACCCTTATTATCAAGCTCTTTGAGAGAAGTAAGACAAGTTTTTAATTGGGTGTTCAGTGATGATATCTCCTGAACGTCGTTTGTCTCATCCAAACTTCTAATGTTTGTCGAGATAATATTGATTTTCCTTCTCAAGGCAATTTGCTTCAGAGTTTTAGCCATACCGATTAGTTCTTTGTCATATTTCAGATCATCAGAAATGATGGCATCCAATTCAATAAGATATGCTTTATCAAAAATTGGGGTAACCTCGGCATCAAGCAGAGATCCGAATTTCTTGATATCAAAATCATCATGTTTTATGAAGTAGCCTGACAACAGGGAGATAATTTTACCAACAGGAGGAAGGTGAAAATCATCAACTTCCAAGATCTTCATGGCTTTTTCCATAGAATTTTTAGGAGTTTTGCTTTGGATGATTAATGATAAAAGATACTCTTCGATCATCTCTCCCCTGTTGTGGACGACAACCTGTATCTCCGGAGAAAGCGTTTTACCTGTATTTTTAGCAAGACGTCTAATGAGGATCTCTATTGATTCTTCATTAACCTCGAGTTCTCTGGTCAATCTTTTTATATAATGCGATTGGATAATGGGATTTTGGATTTTAGCAAGAAGCGGCAACACATCGTCCCCGATCTTTTTTTTGCCATTGGCTGTACTTTTGTCGTATTTGGATAAGGCAGTATCGATAACAAATTCATAAATAGGCACTGCCTTTTCTACTGACTCCTTCCACAAATGCGGACTTTTTTCTACACACTCTGCCGGATCTTTGCCGTAAAGAAGTTTGACGACTTTAACAGTCAAACCGGTATTGTCTGCCACCTCAATCCCACGTCTGGCCGCCTCATTACCGGCAAAGTCGCTGTCAAGAGCTAAAATTAAATTTTCTGTATACCTTTTCAGAAGCAAAACCTGATCCTCGGTCAAAGCCGATCCCTTGATGGCCACAATGTTTACTACTCCGCTTTGAAACGAAGATAAAAAATCAAATTCTCCCTCAACTATCACCGCATCCCCGCTTTTTTTGATATATTCCTTCGTCACATCCATTCCGTAAAGAGTGGAGCCCTTGTGATAAATAGGCGTTTCCGGAGAATTGATGTATTTAGCCTGATTGTCAGTACTTTCTGCCAGTTTTCTTCCTGAAAATCCGATCATATTGCCCCTGTGGTCTTTAAGGGTAAACATGACTCTTCCGCGAAAACGGTCGTAAAATCTGCCCGAATCTGATTTAATTGTCAGTCCTGATAAACTAATTTCTTCCGGTGAGTAACCTTTTTTTTGCAGATATTTGGACAGAGAATCCCAGCTATTTGGTGCATAACCCAGCATAAAAGTATCAATTATTTCTTTTTTAATGCGTCTCGTGTCAAGATACTCGCGCGCCCGCATGCCGAGGGCGTGCTTTGTCAGGAGATAATGGAAAAATTCGCAGGCAAGGTGATTGATTTCGTAAAGTTTTTCCTTCTGTCTGATATTGTCAGTCGGTGTAAATCCGGTCAGCTTCACCCCGACTTTTTTAGCGAGGATTTTTAACGCTTCCAGAAACTCGATATTCTCCCATTTTTGCAGGAATGAGATAGCATCTCCTCCCTCCCCGCAGGCACCGAAACAATGCCAACTCCCTCTTTCCGGAGAAACGACGAAGGAGGGGGTTTTTTCGCTGTGAAAAGGACAAACAGACTTGTAGTTGCGTCCTGCTTTTTTCAGGGTGATATAATCGGAAATAAAATTGACGATATCGATTTTGGATTTAATTAACTCTGCGTCGGTCATTGATTTATGTTTAATAAATAGTAATCGAGCCTATTTTAACATAAGCCCGCCTTTAGAGTTTAACTGACAAATAAGTCACGCGAAGTATGTGCAATTTTTAAGAATCTGCAGACGAAACCTGACTCATAACTGCTTATTAAAATTATTTTTAAGACCAAAATGAAGTTGATTAAATTAAAATACATACGATCTAGTTACCTTGCAGTTCGAAAAAATTGCAGATACAAGCGATGACGCAAACAATTTCAGCAAAAGCATATTGCCCTGTCAGTTTAAGCCTGATTTTTAAAGTTTGTCCAAACCCGAACCCTTACAAAATGGGCTCGCAAGGAGTGGGTTTTACAGTCAACAAGATTGTAACGGTAGAAGCAGCAAAATCAGAAAATACTATAGTGTTTTTCAACAACAAAAGAATAAAACTGCCGACTCTTACTTACCTGATTAACCTGTTAACACACGAAAATCTTTGCATCCAAATTCATTCTCCTCTTCCCCTGGGCTGCGGATTCGGCATCAGTGGAGCCAGCGCTTTAGCCTGCAGTCTGGCAGTAAATAAATTATTAAACCTAGGAAAATCTAAGTTATTTTTAACCAAACTTGCACACCTTTCTGAAATAATACATGGTACAGGACTGGGCAGTGTCGGGACAGAGTCAACCGGCGGATTTTTACTGAAGGAAACTGCCGGAATTCCGTTCAGATATAAAGCGTATCCATATGTTGGTCAAAAAGTTTACGCCGTAATTTTAGGAAAAATTGAAACGCCGACCATTCTTCAAAATAAAAATCTCGGGGATAAAATTAATATTGCGGCAGATTTGGTTCTAAATAAAATCAAAAAGATTAATAAAATTACTTTACCTGATTTTTTGGACTGCTCTTTGGAGTTCGCCAACCGGTCAGGTCTTCTGACAGATCAAAAATTGATCAACTTCACAGACACTTTGAAGACAGACAATTTTCACGTCACCATGGCGATGCTCGGAAGAGTATTAATCACTGATAAAAACCCCTCAAGTGTTGTCAAAAATTACCCGGTGGTAAAACTGATTATCAGCGATCAAACTGCCGGACTTTTGGATTAAATTATTATGATAAAAACTTCATCAGATCCCAAACATCCGAGATTTCTGTCCAATTTTTACCGCGATCTATTATCAGAGGGTGTGAGAAAAGGCATCACCTCCCTGCAAGGACTCACAGCACACGGCAGAGGAGAAACTTTTGATTATCTGATGGGTGAGAAAACCTGCAGTTTTGCCCGCGTGTCGATTCAAGCCGCCGCAAGTTTACTGTTATTGTCTAAATTCCCTGTTATTTCAGTCAACGGCAACACGGTAATTCTGTCCGGAAAAGGATTGGTGAAGCTGTCTCAACTTATCAATTGCCCTCTGGAAATAAATCTTTACCATGCTTCAAAATTACGCGAAAGAAAAATATTTACTTATCTGCAAAATTTGGGAGGAATGAATATCCTGCTGCCTGATAAAACTAAAATCAAAGGAATTTACAGTAACCGAAAAATGATAAGTAAATCAGGTCAGAAAATGGCTGATTTGGTTTTTATTCCGCTTGAGGACGGCGACCGCACCAGGGCTTTAATTCACCTTGGGAAAAAAGTCATCACTATCGATCTTAATCCCCTATCCCGTACTGCTAATGACGCCACAATTACCATAGTTGATAATATTGTCCGAGCCCTCCCTTTGCTAATTCAGGTTATCACTCAATTCCGGCAGTTGTCCCGAAATGAGTTGCAAAGTAAGTTAAATTCCTACGACAACAAGAAAAACCTGGCAAGGGCATTACGCTTCATCAGAAAAAGGCTGGCTGAGTTGGCTTAATAACCCGCCCCTGTGATATGATTTCTTTATGAAGGATAAAAAAGATAAAAAACGCAATCTGCTTCTGATTTTGGCTGTCATCTCACTAACTGCTATCGCAACTGTAATGCTGATGGGGTTTCTCCAGGCGAAAAAAGCCAGTCCTGCATCATCATCCAAACAGGTTTTAGGAGATATTGCTCAGTCGGATAACAACCCCAGTCCAACTTCTTTTGTAAAGGATATGGTCAAAAATACTCTAAATAACACCCAAACTATATTAGAACAAACTAAAAATACCGTGACGGAAAAAGTTGTCGAAGTGGAAAAAAACATACTTCAAAATGCCAAAGATCAGCTCAACTCCCTAACCCAGTCCCAGATAAAAACCATCCAAACTCAGATCTGTACCGACTGGGGAGTGGTCACACCTTAATTTTCGGTTTAATATCATAAATCTTCAGGTCTTGACATAAAATCCCAATCAGGTTAAATTAGATATGTTCGTATTTATTTCGTTTTTAATAAATAACAATGAGCATCAAAATTGATGAATCAGTCTCGGTGGAACTTATTTTTGAGAGCAGTAAAAAAAGGGTTTATCCCCGCCGTTTCAAATGGCAAAACAAAGTCTACGCCATCGATAAAGTAGGACTCCACCATACTGTCAGACGCGGCCGTGATCTTTTCCATATCTTTTCCGTCAGCGCCAAAGACAATTTCTTCCGCCTCAGTTTCAATACTGACAACCTTCACTGGAGGCTGGAAGAAGTGGAGGAATGACAACTCAATATCCTTTTGATCATCTGCAGTTTAATCCTTCTCCCTCTGCTGTCATACATATTGATCTGAATTCCTGTTTTGCCACAGTCGAACAACAGGCCAATCCTCGTCTTAGGGGCCAACCTGTTGCCGTTGCCGCCTATACCACTCCCAACGGCTGTATTATCGCCCCTTCAATTGAAGCTAAAAAACTGGGAATTACAGTCGGTATGAGAGTAAGAGAGGCGAAAGCGATTTATGCAAAACTTATTGTTCTTTCTCCTGATCCTGATAAATACAGATTTGTAAACCGCAAAATACTCGCGCTTCTCCGTGAATACAGCTGTAATTTGAGCGTCAAATCAATTGATGAAATAGTCCTCAATTTCTCCGGAGGCAGATTTTTTCCGGATCGCATGAAAGAAGCCGCCCGGGAAATAAAAAACAGGATCAGGCAGGAAATAGGTGAATGGCTGACAGTATCTGTCGGTATTTCCACCAACAGGTATCTGGCCAAAGTCGCCTCGGGACTGGAAAAGCCCGACGGATTGATAGTCATCGACCACAGCAATTTCCAGGAAATTTACCAAAAAATGAAAGTCGAAAGCTTATGCGGAATAAAATTCCGCAACATGCTCCGGCTCCACCGGGTAGGCATTTTTACCGTCTGGAATATGTACAGGGCGGATATTATCCGCCTGAAAGCCGCTTTTATGTCCGTTACTGCTTATTATTGGTATTTGAGGCTTCGGGGGTTTGAAATTGACGAGGTGGAATTTGCCAGAAAAAGCTTTGGTCATTCTTATGCTATTTATAAAGCTACCAGTAATCCCGTCATGCTCACTTCTCTACTTTGCAAGCTGGTAGAAAAAATGGGCAAAAGATTAAGAAATGCCGGCTACAATGCCCAAGGCATCCACATGAGCCTTGAGTATTCCGACTACTCTTTCTGGCATCATGGACATACTACAGCCGTTAAAATGTATGCCTCAAACGAACTTTACCGACAGGCAAGAAAACTGATGTTTTCTGCGCCTTTAAAACCTGTGAGAGTTATTGCCGTTTCCTGCTTTAAACTGACTAAAAATACTCTTAACCAGCTTTGTTTACTACCGGAGGAAGAGGAAAAAAGAGCGCTAATTTCCGCAATTGACGCTGTCAATAATCGTTATGGAATTTTCACTGTCTTTCCGGCAACGATGATGGGCAGTAAAGATTATATTCCGGATAGAATCGCCTTTGGCGGAATACGTGAACTGGAAGAATTCGTCTTCCGGGAACAGGTCAGTGTAAATAACCTGAATTAAACTTTATTTAGCCTCAAGTTGAAACTCGTCTGACCAGATATTTTTACCGTCAATGACGGTATGAGCTCTGAAAAAATAGGCTCCTTCAGAGGCAATTTTAACATTGCCGACAAACCGGAAGGGAATATTATAAGTACCTTTTATAAAGTCCGCCACTTCGTTGGTATATGTCGTATCTTGAAGCTCAATATCAGAACCCAAGACTCCCGGATTTGATTCCGGACCAAAACGGACCGTGGTGGAATTAACCACAGTAGGCGGACCGTTTATATCCCAAGTGATGGTTATTGGCAGTCCTACTGATGCTGAAGTTGGAGCGTTAACAACTGAGATACTGTATCCTTGAGGTTTGATCTCCATAGTATATTCATCGGTCCAGTAGTTCTTGCCGTCAATTAAAGCATGCGCTCTAAAATAATAAGTGCCGGCTGTAGACATCACGGTATTGCCGACAAACTGAAGGGGAATGTTATAATCTCCTGAAGCAAAATCTTTAACAAAATCAGTATATTTGGTATCTTCAGGTTTTGCCTTTAGATCTTTTTCTCCCGGATCTGAAACTATTCCATAATGAACAGATGTATGATTAATCGTAGCAGGAGGTCCGTCAATACGCCAAGTAAAAGTGGTTGTTATGTCTGCTTCAGCCTCTTTGGGAGCATTAACTAAAATCACTTTGTAAGATTTTCCTGTTACCAGCACTTTCACTCCGATAAAACCAACAATAAGAAGTATTATTACTCCCAAAACCAAAAAAAGCTTTGAGCCCTGTGCATTGGTAGGATTATTATCTTCCATATCTGCCTCCTTTAATACTAAATATTTTTATTATTAACTCATCATATTAAAAATAAAATTAAAATACAAGAGCTAATATTTATTTGTGATGTTTGCCCCAATGGACTTCATTCCAAATCCTTTCATGAATAATATAGATTATTGTGCTCGAGATATTGGAAAAAAGCACCACTCCCAAAGTCAGATCATAACGGCGGGTAATAAGATAAATAATGATACCGTCAGCAATCAATATCATAAGCCTGAATGTAATTGCTTTGACGATCGACCTGTGGAAAAGTTCGTAAAACCGTCCTGCCATAAATATACTATAGCAGATGGCAGGCAGGTTGTTCTTTGATTTTATTTTTAAATTATATATTCCTTCAGAAGTAGAAAGGGGACTAGAAAGTAGAAAGGGGACGGTTCTCAAATAATTATACCCGCCTTCGCGTAAAGCTACGGCGAGGTAAATCCCGCTTTCGTCCCGATGTAATCGGGACTTCAGCGAGGCGAAGGCGGTCTCTTTACGAAAAAATTCGAACTATATTTCAAAGGTAGCCCTTCGACAAGACTTCGACGATGAGCTCAGTCGAATCACTCAGGGCAGGCGCTTGAGTACCCCTACCCCTGCATGCCGGCAGGCAAGCGCTCGCCGCGCCATCTTGGAGTTCATCCTGAGCGCCGTCGAAGGACTCAGCCTCCGGCCTCGCTTATTTTTTGCGTGCGATTTTCTCGCCCTTCGGGCGAGCAAGGAAAAAAATTATAGTTTTCCTTTCCCCGCACGCCCGTGCGCAGAAAACGATTTAACACCCTTAATTGTAGCAAAAACTGAACTTTTTATAAACGCAAGGTGAGGACCTTAGTAAAAAGATATATCTGGAAGAAATTCAGGTGGAGAGAAGCAACTTAAATAAAGCTGAGGCAAAAACTACCCAACCAACGGCACTATTTTGAAACCTACGGCATTAATGCGCCTGCAGCGTGGGACATTACGACCGACGCTGCTAACATCGTCATTGCCGACATTGACACCGGCGTTACTAACCATGCCGACTTGCGTGGTCGCACGCTGCCGGGCTATGATTTTATCAGCGACCCACATGTTGCCAACGATGGCGATGGACGCGACGCCAACCCTAGCGATCCTGGCGACTGGGTTACGCAAGAAGACATCGATTCTGGATTCTTTCCAAGACCTGCACTGTGAGAGACAGTAGTTGGCATGGCATACATACCGCAGGCATAATCGGCGCAGCAGTAATAAAGAGACGTTGAAAAATCAGGAGATCGCTACTCAGGGATTTAGTACTCCATACGGCGGATGCGTTTATTTTCTACAAAGCGTAAAGCAGCATTGCTCAATGCTATGTTGTGGATTTTTTACGGTTGATTGATCTGTATAATACCGTCCGGTTCCGCGTATTCTACATCGGATAATGCCATTAATCGGTCTGTAATGCGGCGAACCTCGGAATCGGGTAAACTATTGGGCAGGCGTAAGACATGTGCACCTCCGGACATCTTGCGGAAATACTCTAGAGAGATGCCTGCGGCTGTACTCAACTCTTTCAATCGTGCAGGATGAGATGGCGCTCGCTCGCCAGCGAGATCGGCTGATGCCTTGTACTTGATAATGATTTGATCCGTATGAGATGGGATGGTCATTGTTGATGATACAAGTGGAGAGCTTGAATCCTGAATTGTAGTTTGGATATCTTTAGGATTCACTTTTTGGGAATTTACTATCATTCCTGCATAGAAAACTCCACCCAATAAAACTAGCACCAGTATGCTCAACAGCCCAAGTTTGACCCATTTTTTCTGCAGGGTGCTTTTCAGATTATTTTGCAAATTTGGCTGTAACAGTATATCAACACTTTTTCCTAGATTGTCTTCCATAGATTTTCCCTCAAATTTTGTTTTAAACTTCAAATTAGCCTTGAAATAAATGGTTGTCTTAATGCTAAATTTTTCTGTTTCCATTATATCATTTTTGTGGTATATTTTTATTGGACTCAATTTTTGCGGAATCTCTTTTTTAATGGCGCAATCGGACAATTGGAAGAGATTCTTAATTGAGTCCACCGGTTGCCCCACTTAAGTTTTGTTCTTTTAAATTTTTGCATTTTCTTTCGTAAAGAGTCCGCTGCTATATCAAACCCCATCAAAAAAGGCCGGGCCTTTCCCGGCCGTTCGCCGGGCGAATTTTGTACAAGACATATATTGACAATATATCCGTCAAGAACAGCGACAAAAAAATATTTAGAAAAGAGGTGAAAAAGTATGATTAAAAAAATTAAACTGGACAAATACGAGCAAACAATAGAGACAGCGTTGGCCGCCGGCAAGTTCAGGCGGGTGAAGAATTTCGCCGCCGAGAAGAATAAGCTGGTTAAAGCGGCCCAAAACACCCTTAATAAAATGCGCAATATTAATTTAAGGGTTTCAATCAGGGACTTGATGAAACTCAAATCCCGGGTCGAAGAAACCGGAATTCCTTACCAAACTTTAGTCCGTTCCTTAATTCGCCAATATACCTCCGGCCAGGTCCAGTTGCAAGTATAAGAAAGTAAGAAAGGGGACGAAAGGGGACGAAAGGGGACGGTTGTAAATGTTCACTAATTCGGTAACGATTTGAGATAATCGTTACCACATGACACAAGAAATTCAG
>Ga0155332_148_pt1 | contig 15925 bp, 17 predicted proteins | sample RifCSPhighO2_02_FD_106300 | JGI IMG/M metagenome (GOLD analysis project Ga0155332, IMG submission 106300) | Candidatus Gottesmanbacteria bacterium RIFCSPHIGHO2_02_FULL_40_13 | reverse complement strand
CGGTTTGCAACCCGAAGGGGCAGCAAAGCGGATTAGAGGGGTATATACTGAGTAACTCAGTTGCAAATCTGAGTTACGTGGGTATACCTCCCTTCATATTAAGCCTTAAAATACTCTCTCTCTCTCTCTCTATGAAAAAGTCAAGTTTATGTCGATTTTTTTCTTGTCTTATACCACCCAGTGTAATTTTCCCAAAAATTTGGTATAATCAATTTTTATGAAGACAAAAATACATCCGCAGTGGTATCCCGATGCACAGGTAGTTTGCTCCTGCGGCAACATGTTTACTGTGGGATCTACCAAACCGTCAATCCGGGTCGAAGTCTGCCATAAATGCCATCCTTTTTATACCGGTGAGATGAAGTATGTGGATACGCTGGGCCGTGTCGAAAGATTCCAGAAAAGGCAAAAAACAGCAGAAAAGCAGAAAGAAGTGGTAGACCTGAAAAAGAAAAAGAAACAGGAAAGACAGGAAGAAATCAGGCACCCCAAAACACTTCGGGAAATGTTGATGGGTAGCTAAACAAAAAAATATTCCAAAATATACCAATAAGTATAAATTCTTCTAATTTATGAATTCTGACATTGCAATTATTGAACTTCGGGGAGGTACAGGAGGAGATGAAGCTAAAATTTGGGCAGCTGATTTACTCCGGATGTACCTGCGCTACTGCAGTTTTCTCGGGTGGAAGATAGAACAGCTGAATGATCTCACCATTAAAATCAAAGGGCTGGGATGCTTTACTAAACTTGCATATGAAGCCGGTACTCACCGCGTCCAAAGAATTCCAACCACCGAACGAAACGGTAGAATCCACACCTCAACGGCAACTGTGGCGGTACTGCCGGAAATTCCCGAAAATGAAATAGATATAAGATCTGACGATCTCACTCTGGAGTTTTTCCGAAGCGGAGGAAAGGGCGGACAAAATGTCAATAAAGTTTCATCCGCCGTCAGAATCAGGCACAATCCTTCAGGTATTGTGGTTACAGCCCAAACAGAGCGCGATCAATTCCAAAACCGTCAGGTCGCCCTGTCATTGCTTCGAGGACGCCTTTGGGAGATGGAAATGCTTAAAAGAGAAAAAATGCTGGGAGACGCCCGCAGTATCATCGGCCGCGGGATGCGGGCTGAGAAAATTAGAACTTATAACTACCCCCAAAACCGCGTCACCGACCACCGGATCAACAAATCATGGCATAATCTGGAAGACATTTTAGACGGAAAAATGCAAAAAGTCACGGAAACTCTGATGAGTCAATTGACCGCTTAACCTGCCTTAATTATTCCCGGTATTTTCAGAAAGAGTAACGGTAATGTTTTTCGTTTCTGTATCTCTCCAGATTTCCAGAGCCACTCTATCCCCGACTTTTTTGCCGGAGATGGCCTTGGCCAGTCCTCCGTCTTTATCAGTCACTTTTATCCCGTCTATTTTCGTGATAATATCTTCCGTTTGCACCCCACCCTCGTCAGCCGGCGAACCGTCAATCACATCCTGTACGTAAGCTCCTTCCGGCACATCATTGAGAAGCGCCAGATCCCGGGTTATTATCTTGTAACGGACCCCTAGAAATGGCCTGCTGAATTTGCCTGTTTTGTTAAACTCGTCCAAAGCTTCCTTGACCGTATTGATCGGCAGGGCAAAACCAATATTCTGGCCTTCCGAAGATACGGCCGTATTGACGCCTATCACTTCACCGCTGGAATTAAGAAGCGGGCCTCCTGAATTACCCGGATTGATGGCAGCATCTGTTTGAATCACATTATCGAGCCTCTCAACATATCCTTCAAATGGGCTGCCAGCTGTAATTCCCCGTCCCAAGCCCGAGATGACCCCAACCGTCACTGTATTGCGGAATTCGCCAAGAGCTGTCCCTATGGCAATAGCCATCTGCCCGACTTTCAATTTTGACGAATTTCCTATCGTAATCGGGGTCAAATTAGAGGTATTTATCTTAAGAATTGCCAAATCATTGACAGGATCGCGGTAAATTTTCTGCACCTCAAAACTTTTATCGTCTTTAGTAACGACTTTATACTTTGAACCTGTACTGGAAACTACATGTTTATTGGTCACAATAAGACCGTCTGCTGAAATGATAAAACCCGTACCGATATCCTGTTCGGTTTTTTGACTGCCTCCCGGGGCACCGAAGATATTAAACGGATCATTCGGATTGATATCAAATACACGCCCTAAAGACCGGTTATTCACTATTGCCACAGTGACAACTGACGAAGAAACCTTTTCTACCACATCGATAATGACGGATTCTTCGTTTGTTATTTTTACTTTTTCAGACTGGATAATATTTTCCTTTTTATTTGTCTGAAAAAACTTGGGTAGATTTTCGGCATCAAACTTCAACAGTCCCGCCGAAACGCTTATGGAAATAAGAATAACCAATAGTATCATTAAAAGAATTATTCTTTTCATAGTTTGATTATATAGACTCCTTTTAATTTTAATATTATTTGAGGAGCATTTCAACGGCTTTTTGGAGCTGTAAATCCTCATCAGGTTTGGCATCATCATTTTCGATCTTCACATCAGGACTTATTCCCTCGCCGTTAATCCATTTACCTGATGGCACCAGCCATTTGGCAACAGTAATATGCACACCGGCACCATTTGTCAAATCCTGCGTCTCCTGTATCGAACCTTTACCAAAACTAGTCTCCCCGATCAACTTTGCTCTTGACCGGTCCTGAAGCGCTCCGGCCACAATTTCAGATGCCGAGGCCGATCCTTTATTTATCAGAACTACCATGGGAATATCCAAAATTCTTCCCTGACGGTTGACTTTAAAGTCCTGACGGCGTCCGTCGGCATATTCCTGAATAAATACCGTGCCTTCTTTGAGAAATTCCGAAGCTATAAAAACCGCTCCTGTCAAATATCCACCCGGATTATTCCGGAGGTCAAGAACCAAACCTTTAATTTGACCGTTATTATCACCGGCTAATTTTTGGCTGATACTGTCGACTGCTTTAGCCCATTCATCGGCAGTCTTATCACCGAATTGGCTTAGCCGAAGATAGATTACCGATTTACAGATGGGAAGATTTTCACCGTCGCTGCAGACATCGGGTTTTAGGCTAAATTCTACTGATGTCACCTGTATGGTATCCCGGGTTACTTTAATATCGGAAGATTGACTCGCGTCTTTGTGTAAAACCGATAACAGTACATCGCTTCCTTTCGCTCCTCTGATTTTATTCACGGCTTGCGGGAGCGTCCAATCAATAGTTTCCTGTCCGTCAACTTTTACTATCCAATCACCGGGTTTAAGACCGGATTTATCAGCCGGTGAATCCTTGAGAGGTGCAATTACCACAATCTTTTTATCTTTAATCCCGAGCTGTGCACCTATTCCTTCAAAAAGACCTCCCAGATCATCTTTGGCTTCCTTATTCTGTTCCGGAGGCAGAAAAACAGTATACGGATCGCCAAGGGATGCCACCATACCGCTAATCGCCCCATAAATCATTTTTTGGGAATCAATATTTTTTCTATTGATAAATCCCTTCCCCACCCGGTCCCAAACATCCCAAAATAAAGAAAAATCCAGATCTGCTGAAAATACTTTAGTAGGATTTTTACCTGAAATTTCTCCCGATGTGGGCGTGTAAGACTGAAAGAACTGTTTGGAACCTGTCCGGTAACCTATCCCGAAGGATAAGACGATGAGAATTAAAATCAGTATAAAATTTCTTAGCAGTTTCATCTTCCGACCTGAATTTCAATCTAAACAGGGTAATTTATATATTACTAAATTTATTCCAAAATCACCAGTTGTTTATAGGCAGTTCTTAACCAAACCATAGTACCATTAAAGTTACGGATCTTCTTAAAGACCTCATCATCGACATTGACCCATGATAATAAATCCGGCAACACATAGGGGTGTTTTAAAATCAAACCTCTGATCGGCAATACATCAGCTTTAGTTAAAGCAGGTTCTGTAATACCCTCGCAGAGAATAATTTTATCTTTGCTTTCGCTTGTCAGGTCGAACATTTCTACTCTGTCTTTGCCAAAACTGACTATTTCACCCATAACATCCTCACCCCATCCGTCACGGACATCTAAAACCATTCCCTCCAGTTCAATTTCCAGATCACTGGCATTAATTTTGATAATTTTACCTGCTACCGGACTTTTAATTTTTCCGCTGCTTTCGTCCTCTGCAGTGCCATTTATTACCATGATACCTTTCTTAAAATCGATTTCCTTGATCTTTCCCTCAACAGGACTCCTGATAAAAGAAGTCTTAAGAAATGTTTTTTTTTGGGCGATGATTTCTCCGGGATGGATTTTCTCCCCTATCTTGACCACCAGATAATTCTGGATATCCTGGGGGGTAATTTTAAGAAGCCTGGAAAGATGAATTATTTTTTCAGTATTTTTTGTTTCCAAGACAGCATAATGGCTGTTTTGGGTAATTTTATCACCTATATCAACGACGATACTCGCAGTTTGAGGTACAGGCAGTTTGACGGTGACTTTCATTTAACTCGGTCGGACTATAAACGGAAGAAGACCCAGAAATCTTGCTCTTTTGATCGATATCATCAAAAATTTCTGATGTTTCTGGCAAATTCCAGACACAAGTCTGTTTTCTATTTTTCCCCGCTCTGTGACAAATTTCCCGATAGAATCTATATCTTTATAATCAGGCCAAACCCCGATTTTACAATAAAAACACTCCCGGAAACGCCGTATCCTTTTGACCCGTCTGGTTTTTCTGATCATAGTTTTTAAAAGGGAATATCGTCAGGCGTAATATCTTCCTGCTTCTCTTCTTTTTTAATTTCAGTTTTTACCGGAGTTTTGCTTTTTTCTTTCTTCACTTCTTTTTCATCCTCTTCAGCTTCCTGTTTTTCCTGAATTTTTTCAACAGGCGGCTCAACTGACTCATCAGCATCTCCTTTAATATCTTTTTCAAGCGTTTTTTCTGTCTCTGTAGTTCTGGGTTCACTGAGACTTTTTTTAGAATCCAGTATAATCATGTCTTCTATTACGATCTCGGTAGATGTCCTTTGCACTCCATCCTGGCCTGTCCAGCTGTGAGTGGATAGGCGTCCTTCCACATATATTTTTCTGCCTTTAGTTAGAAGCTGGGAACAGAGCTCTCCAAGCTTATTCCAGGCAACAATGCGGTGAAATTCCGTATCCTCTTTGGTCTCTCCGGTTTGAGTCGTCCAACTCCGGTTGGTAGCCAGACCGAAAGTACATACTGCCGTACCTGCCGGTGTGTATCGAAGCTCCGGGTCCCTAGTCATATTGCCGATTAACTGAACTTTATTTAAAGACCTGACAGCCATAAAAGCTCCTTATTTATAAATGTTTAATCACTTTTTAACCGATGTTTTTGTTTTTAAAACCTTGGGTTTTTTGGGTTTCCTGTCTATCCTTACAAAAAGATACCGCAGAATTCTTTCTTCCAGCTTAAACTTTTCCACCATTTCTTTCACATTACTTCCTTCCATATCGCAGGTCATCAACCAGAAGTTGGCAGAAAGTTCTTTTTTGATGGGATAAACGAGATTTTTTTTGCCCTGAAATTTACTCTCAACAATCTTTCCTTTTTCCACGACCCATTTGGAAATTTTATCAAGAAGCTTTTTACTCTCAGCTTCGTCTGTTTCTTTTTTAACTAGAAGAGTTAATTCGTATAGGTTTGTCATTGTTAGAGCGAGTATAACAAATCCAGGAGCAAATTTCAAAGAGAAAAATCAGTTTCCTATTTTGAAATCCACCACATCCCCGTCTTTCATCACATATTCTTTCCCCTCCAGCCTGACTTTACCTTCTTCGCGGGCCTTTCCCCATCCGCCAAATTTTACAAATTCCGCGTAAGAGATGACCTCGGCTTTGATAAAATGTTTTTCAAAATCAGTATGGATGACACCGGCCGCCTGCGGAGCTTTAGTGCCATTGGGAACGGTCCAGGCACGCGCTTCTTTCTCACCTCCGGTAAGATAAGAGATGAGGTTTAACTTCTGGTAGGCTTTTTGGATCAACCTTTCCAGCCCTGATTTTTCGAGTCCCAATTCTTTCATATAGGCTTTTTGTTCATCTATTGTCAAAGATGCCAGTTCTGACTCAATTTTAGCGGAAATCATGACCATTTCTTCATCTTTTAAGGGTAAATTTACTAAATTCAGTCTTTTACCCGCCGATAAATCAGATTCCGATACATTGAATGCATAAAGCACAGGTTTCAAAGTCAAAAGCTGTAAATCCCGGATAAGAATGATTTCATCAGGATCCTTAATCATTTGATCAACCTTTTGTCCCTGCCCTAAACCGGTTATTAATTTATTAATAATTTCATAACGTTTGATCTCCTCTTTAAAAGCATTCATCCGCGGTTTGGTTTGTTTTCCCAGAGTTTCCAGATCAGCTAAAATCAATTCAGTATCTACAATTTCCAGATCCCTTTTGGGATCAATCTCACCTGCTACATGAGTGACTGTCTTGTCGTCAAAAAACCGCAGGACATGGCAGATGAGATTCACTTCGCGGATATGGGCTAAAAATTTGTTGCCCAACCCTTCACCTTTGGAGGCGCCCTTGACTAATCCCGCGATGTCAACAAACTCAACAGTAGCAGGAACGATTTTTGAGGTGTTTACTAACTTCGAAATTACTTCCAGCCTTTCGTCCGGTACCGGAACCACCCCGATATTGGGTTCTATGGTGGCAAAAGGGTAACTGGCGGCAAAGGCCACCTGCTTTTTTAACAATGCATTGAATAAGGTACTTTTTCCTGCATTAGGAAGTCCGACGATGCCGATTTTCAGATTCATTGACTAAGATTTTGAATGGTTGTATAATACATTTATCACGATGACTGGACTAGCCTAAGGTTTCGACCGACCGCGAATGCCAGTCTTTTTTTGCTCCAAAGAATTTCGTAATAGATCGATACGGACTATATAATTTTGAGTGTTAAACTTACGTAATAAACTTGAATAATGCGTCGTGGGCGCAAGAATCTTCAGTGAATACGAAGTGGCACCTAGATTATACGTATTCTTCATCAATTGATTTTATATCATCTGTAGTACATTAAAAAGAGGCTATTCTCCACATTCAAAAGACCACTAACGCCGATTTTCAGATTTATGGAAAAAAGAATTAGCATAGAAAATTATACCAAGCTAATACACACCGGGTGTGAATATCTTCATCCACCAAAAATTAGCCTCTTATTCTATCGCGATAGCATTTTTTTAAGTACTCAATTCATCTCCCCGATTTCCTGCGTCTCACCAAAATCTCCCAATTATGCGGTCATCCGGCATCATAACTCTCCTATTCAAAAAACTTCAGAGACGGCTGTCCATGTTTGCTGTATACTTAGAACGCTTTGAAAAATAAATTAGCAAATCTGCTTCAATCCAAGAAGTTTAAGAAGGTAACACTTATTCTTGGGGTCATATTCTTTGTTTTGACGATAATCATCTCTTTTGATCCTCAACCGTTTTTAAGATTTGGTTATCTCGGCATATTTGTATTTAACCTCTTTGGTCCGGAAACATTACTTTTCCCTTCGCTTGCCCGGCATATGAACATATTAGGCTTGGCTTTTGCCACAGCACTGGGAATGGCAATAAACGATAGTGTCAGCTGGTTAGTCGGAAGAAGCGGAGATGTCATCATGCCCCGCTCAAATAAAGTAAAGAGGATAGAAGGAACCATTCACAAATTTGGATCTGTAGCTTTGTTCTTTTGGTCTTTGATTCCTTTTCCCTATGACCTTATCGGACTTATTGCCGGATATCTTGAGTTCCCGTATAAAAGTTTCATTCTTCCTACATTTCTTGGTAAGTTTGTCAGATTTATCCTGCTAGGTTCGGGTGTGGTAGCAATATTTGGAAGGTTTTAATTATGTAAATACACAGCTTTTATGGTCAGAAAAAGTGGGAACTCTTCCCTCCCCCTGTTTTCCATCTTGGCAAACCGTCCTGAGCTTTCCTTGTCCGACACCCATTCCTCGATTTTTTCAATCAGAAAGGAATTACCTGACAGGATATGGGAATAATACGAAATGGGTTGGTGAAAAGACCAGGTAAGAGCTGAATTCTGTTGTCCTGGATGTATAGTTATCGGAATTTTTAGAGGAGTCATGTAAAGGTTGATTTTACGGGATTGCAGTTTATTTCTCTCGTCAATAATCCAGCTGGACTGGCGCGGAATCCTGAAACAGGGATGATTTAAAACTATAACTAATTTTCCACCCCTTTTGAGGTAATTTTTGGCGTTGGCAATAACCAGATCAGCTCTTTCGATATTTTGCATAGAAAGGATAAGGCAGACATGGGAAAAATCTTTTTTGTTTATCGGTAAAGTTTTCGTGATATCCCCGACTGTAAACCTGTGCAGAGAATTTTTGCTCCGGCCTTGGGCAGCTCTGATAAGCGAACCTGCGATGTCCACTCCCTGATAGATAATTTTGGGCGAAAGATGGCGCTCCAATACCCCCTGCCCGCAGGCAAGATCAAGAAGTGATGAATCGGCTTTCAAATTTAACAGTTTTAAAACTCGGGGAATTACCACATGCTGGTGATAGTAATCACCTTTATTATCAACCAGTTTGTTATACCAGCCGCTTACTCCCTGCCATGAAGTGTTAGTTGGGCTTTTCATACCCTTACTATAAACATTCCTGCGTCTTTTGGCAACTGCGGAGCCGGCCGGAGTAAATTTTTTGACTCTCATAAAATCTTATGTTATAGTCAGAGCCTTAAATTCTTATGGGCCATGAACAGCAACTACAACAACACGTCGTATCAGAAACAAGAAACTCACTTTTACGTGAGAAGTCGGCCGGGGCAATTCAGTTTGTTGTAGACCGTCTTCATAAAGCATGCCCGGATCTGACTCCGAATCACCTCACAATTTTTAGCGTAGTCGGGGTTGCTACTGCGTCTGCCCTATTGACATTTAGAAGAGAAGACGCTTCTTTGAAAGATAAAGCTTTAACCGCCGGATCACTAACTTTAGCGGTTGGGGCTACGCTTTTAGATGCTTTAGACGGAACCCTTGCCCGCACTTTGGAAGCCGAAAAACCTGGAAGTATGAATCCGGAAATCGGACAGTTATGGGATGTGCTGGCGGATCAAACCGGAGAAAAAGCTATGGCCTGGTCCCGCGCTGTTCAAGCTCATCAGCGTCATGACCGTTTAGGTGAATCTTTGGCTCTAATAGAAACAGTAGCTTCCTCGCTGCCGAGTTCAACGAGAGCTTTTGACGAAATGGGAGGCCATAAGGTACCGGAAATTCCCCCGGGCTTGTTTGGTTTTGCAGGTACCCACTTGGGACGGATAGCTCTTGGAATCGCCTCAACCGTATTTCCTGAAATTTATGGCGTTCCAGTACAGGAGCTCGCTGACGCCATTACAATAATCTCGAGTCTCCTGACAGCTGCCGGCCGGCTGAAGATTGGTTTATCAGATGATCCTGCAACTCTTCCTCCTGAAATCCGCCAACAGGCAAAGACACGGTTCAAGGCGCTTGCCCTGTTTACCGGACTGTCTCTTGCTGCAACAATTGCATTCTACAAATATCTGAATCATAAAAAGTGAAGCGCTCCCCGACCTTACGGTCGGGGCATCAGTCCTTTCGGTCATTCGGAGCGCGAAACCCCGCACCGAATGCCCGCTTGAAAACCATTCATCCCGCGGACTTACGTCCGGGGCATTCTGGTGCTGGGGTAAAATTCTGCTTTATCTTTACTTTTCTTTGCTATAATTAAGAATAATGAAATCTAAATTAGTTTGGGTTCTATTAATAATTCTTTTACTCCAATCAATCTTTATCATCTACAAATTCGAGATATTTAATCTTACGGTTTTAAATCCATTAGTATCTACTAATCTTTCGCCTACCCCTAAGCCTCTGGAAAAATATAGTTTTGAAAACCTGAAATCCAGAAATTATCCGGGAAGTTTATTCGAGTTTGGTCAAATACTAAGTAATCAGCCGCTTTTTACCTCTCAAATGTTTTATTTCACCTCGGACGGGAAAAAAGTAAGCGGCCTGATAACTTATCCCAAAAAAACTAACAATGCTCCTGTTATCGTCCTTATCCGCGGATTTGTGGACCCGACAATTTACGAGACGGGAGTCGGCAGTAAACACGTCGGTGAAGAATTAGCTAAAAATGGCTTTGTGACGGTCTCTCCTGATTTTTTAGGTTACGGTGAATCTGCCTCTCCCTCAGCACAACCCATTGAAGAAAGGTTTGAAACTTACACTACCGTCCTGAATTTATTATCCTCAATAAAATATCTCAACCGGTCTTTTACCGATAATAATTTAAATATTTCCGTAAATCCTGATCATGTTGGAATTTGGGGGCACAGCAACGGCGGACATATTGCCCTGGCAGTTCTGGAAATATCAGGTTCTACTTATCCGACAGTGCTCTGGGCGCCTGTCTCCAAACCTTTTCCCTATTCGATTTTATATTACACCGATGAATATGAAGATTTGGGTAAAAAACTCAGAAAACTTGTGGCCGATTTTGAAAAGGATTATGACGCGGATAAATATTCCATTTCAGAATATTTTGACCGGATTAATGCCCCGATTATCATCCAGCAAGGCGATTCCGACGAGGCAGTGCCACAAAAATGGTCGGATGAACTTTATAAAACTTTAAAAAATCTGCAAAAAGATGTGGCCTACTTTACTTATCCGGGTGAAGACCACAACTTCAACAGAGGCAACTGGTCAAAAATTGTTGCTAAAGATATCAGCTTTTATAATAAATATTTAAATCCTTAATTCCTTTTTACTTTTGTGCCGTCTTTTGAGTCCAAGATGAGAAAACCTTTTCCTTCAATTTCAATCCGGACTTTATCTGCTTCATCCCACTTTTGCACTCTTCTCAACTCTTCCCGTTTTTCTACCAATTCTTTTATTTCAACAGGAATTGTTCTTTGTTCTCTGTTATCTGTTATTTGACTCAAATCCAATCCCAATATTTTATCAAAAAGCATTATTAAATCATACTTATCCCCTGGCGTGATGTCACTTTTCACCACATCCCAGACAATTGCCAATCCGGCGGCAGTATTTAAATCGTCATTAATAACTTCCGTAAATTTTTGCTGAAATTTTTTTACTTTTTCTCTTTTTTCTTCAGACAAAATAATTTTTTTGTTAACTGTTCTTTGCTCTTTGATTTTTAATAATTTCCGACGTAACTGATCAAATGCGCGCTGGGCTCCTTCCATCGCTTTCCAGGTAAAATTCATGGCGGTACGGTAATGGGCGGTGAGATATAGATATCTTAAAGCTAAATTGTCAAAGCCTTTCTCATTAATATCTTTTAATCTGTAAAAATTATGAAGCGATTTGCTCATTTTCGCCCCCTCAACTGTCAGATGCTGCGCATGCAGCCAGAAGCGTACAAAAATCTTGCCGCTTGCGGCTTCACTTTGGGCTATTTCATTGGTATGGTGGATGGGTATATGATCCGCCCCGCCGGTATGGATATCAATGGTGTTTCCTAAATATTTCATGCTCATGGCACTGCACTCTATATGCCAGCCCGGAAAGCCTTTCCCCCACGGACTATCCCACTCCATTTGACGCCGCGAAGAGACGTCATCCTGAGCGTTTACCCTGAGTCCGTTCGAAGGGGAGCCGAAGGATCTTCCATTTGGATAAGAAAATTTCCACAAGGCAAAATCCGTCGGATGTTTTTTCCCCTCTACCATTTCTACCCTTGAGCCGGCTTTCAGATTTTTCTGAAGTTCAAGTAGTGTCATTCCTGTAAGCCCACCGTATGAAGAAAATTTCGACGTATTAAAATAAACACCGTCTGCAATTTGATAGGTGAAACCTTTCTTTTCCAGGATATTTATCAAATCGATCATCTCCTTGATGTTGTCAGTAGCTTTGCAGATGGTTTCAGGAACTTGAATATTCAGTCTCTTTAGCATTAACATAAAATCCTGCGTATAAAACTCAGCGATATCCCAGACACTTTTATTTTCCCGTTTAGCCCCCTTTTCCATCTTGTCCTCCCCGCTGTCGCGGTCGGAGGTCAGATGTCCTACATCCGTGATGTTCATCACTCTTTTTACCTTAAAATTATTGAACTCCAATACCCGCTGAAGTATATCTGCAAAAATAAAAGTCCGTGCGTGCCCGATATGGGCAAAATCATAAACTGTCGGACCGCAGGAATAATAAGTGACTAGCGGTGGATGAAGCGGAGTAAATTCTTCTTTCCGGTGAGTAAGGGTATTGAATAAATAAAGCATGTTTTTACATTAAAAAATTTTAACTCTCAAACTTAGAGCGAAACAGAAAATAATTTTTGCAGGTCGCATACGAAATCTTGTTCCAAGTTTATCGATTTCCATGCAGCTTATTAGATTTAAGCTTTGATTTTATATTTGTACTGCTATTTCCAACAGTATCTTTGCGAACAAAAAATTATTTCTGTGAGCTCGGAATTTTAGCCGAATTTCGAATCTTTTTTCAGGCCCTCTGTTGTCGCTTTATGGCTTGTCGAACCTAATTTACCTTTGGCTTTGCCTTTGGGCATAGCTAGCGTTTGAGATTGCCTTTGCGCCTCTGCCACCTCTGCCTCTTTCTTTTTTTGATCATCCTCAAGTCTTTGTTCATAAGGAGTCAGCACTCTTTCGCGGGGTAGCGGCCGCATATGCGCAGGATTGGGGTTGATGGCCCTTCGTGCTTCTTCAAGCTGTCTCTCTTCCTCTGTCTTCAATTCCTTTTTACGTGCTTCCAGTTTGTCTCCGGTCAGTGTCGGGTCGCCAACTTTCTCGAGATATTCGCCCATCTCACTTTTTTCAGGCGGCTGTTGAGTCCCCGCCAGCTGATTCATCATTTCAGCGGGTGATATTGTTTTTCCCAGTTCCCCGGCTGAATCTTTGACAACCTCAAATGTCCCGGTGATTATTTTTTTTAAAGCTGATTTTATCATTTTAAAAAAATCCTAGGTTTATTCTGGCTTGTTTGGACATTTTTTCCGGTGACCACGGTGGCTCAAAAGTCAGCTCCACATCGATATTTTTGATATTCTTAATCTTTTTCAGTTCTTCTTTAATCGGCCGTTCAATCAGATCAAAAAGCGGACAACCCATGGTAGTTAAGGTCATAATAATCCTGACATTGCCGTTGTTTATTTTTACATCATAAACCAGTCCCAGATCCACAATGGAAATACCCAGTTCCGGATCCGGAACTTTTTTCAGCCGATTCATAATACTTTTTTTATTTATATTCATACTACTTTCTACTAACTATACCCACGTAACTCAGATTTGCAACTGAGTTACTCAGTATATACCCCTCTAATCCGCTTTGCTGCCCCTTCGGGTTGCAAACCGGAGTAAGATGGGTATACATACTACATGCTACTTACTTAGAAACTATTCCTCCCCACCAGAGATCGTCCTAAGGTGATTTCGTCAGCATATTCCAGATCTCCCCCGACAGGCAACCCGTGAGCCAGTCGACTGATTATTAAATTGCTCTTATTTGCATATTGCCCTTTATGATCCTCTATTTCTCTTTTAATATACATCGCTGTCGCTTCGCCCTCCATGTTGAAATTAGTCGCAAGAATCAATTCCTTAATTTCGCTGTTTTGCACCCTTTTCACTAACTCTGCGATTTTTATTTCGTCGGGTCCGATATTATTGAGAGGATTGATAGCTCCATGCAAAACATGATAAACCCCGTGGTATTTACCGGTCCTTTCAACCGAGAGGATATCAATCGGCTGTTCTACGACGCAAATCAGACTCTCATCACGATCCGGTGAAGCACAAATAACACAGGGATCTTCCTCGCCGATATTGAAGCATTTGGAGCAGTAGACGGTATTTTTTTTAAGGTTAATCAAACTTTGTCCGAATTCATCAAGCTGGATCTGAGGTACATGAAGCAAATAAAACGTCAGGCGCCGGGCGCTTTTGGGTCCAATTCCGGGTAATTTTTCCAAAGCTTCTATTAGTTTTTCAACTGATCTTGGAAGGATTCTCATATTTCAATTATTCGAAAAAACGAGTAATATATAATTTTCGAAGATCGCATACGGAACACTTGAACCAAGATTTTGAATAATTATTCGGTTATATCCCTGATCAACTTGAATAAAAATACAATATCGGAATTCTGTTTTCTTACGATCGAGAAAATTTTATATGCGAGTTGTAAATATCATTTTATCATTTTTTTCATAGCGAGGGCCAGAAGAGTATAAGAAGAAAAGATGCGGAGTTTGGAGAAATGCATTTCTTTAGGGATAGTAATCGTATCGGTCACCCAAACCTGATCAAGGGGCGATTCGTTGAGAATTTTACCCGCTCCCCCTACAAAATCCGCGTGGGTTGCCGCAGCAATCACACTTTTGGCTCCTTTTTGTTTGAGAAGATAAGCGGCGTTCACCAAAGTCCCGCCTGTCACGATGACGTCATCCACGATGATTGCGGTTTTATCTTTTACATCTCCAACTACTCTCATAGATATGATCTTATGTGCATGGTCCAGATCACGTTTTTTTTCAATCAGAGCCAGAGGCAAATCCATAGTTTCAGCAAATTTCTGCGCCCGTTTCAAAGCGCCGGCATCAGGCGTAATCACCACTACCTCATCTTTTATCTTTTCCACTTCCTGTTGGAATACAGACAATCCCGATATATGAACGACAGGAATCTGGAAAAATCCTAATATTGTCTCATTATGAAGCTCTAAAGTAACGAGTTTATCAAATCCCACCGATTCGATAAGATGCGCCACCACCTGAGCTGAAAGGCATTCTCCGGGACGATGAATTCTGTCCTGGCGGGCATAACTGTGATACGGAAGTACGGCAATAATTTTTCGGGGTTCACCACGCCTTACCGCATCACCCATAAGGATGAGCTCCATCAGATGTTCATCGACGGGATTGGAGAGTGACTGTATGATAAAGACGTCTTTTCCTTCCACATCTTCCTCAATCCGGATACGGCATTCTGAATCAGCGAATCTGATGATCTCCACTTTACCAAGCGTGAGGGAAAGTTCACTGGCTACCTGTGCGGCAAGAGGTTGGTTGGAGGTTCCCGATAAAATAAGCGCACCCATGCCTCTATCTTATCGCGATTGACAATTATTTTGCAAGTATCGTTTGCAGGTAATTTTACAAGCAATTTTCACATCTTGACAAAAAATATCCGTATGATAAAGTATGATGAAAGATGGCAGGTAATCTTCGGGAAAAACCTTCTAAATTTGCTCCGGGCCGATCAGCCGGCTCAGGCAATGTTCCGTTCCTTCCCTCGATTCAAGCTTCAGATGGTTTTCGAATAGGACCAGATTTGGATACGTTGGTGAATGGAGTTCCTTTATGGGCACAAAACGCAAAACCTGTCGATATTGAGGCAGAACGACTTCAACACGATTTCGAAATGAATACCAGATTTAGAAATGAAATGCTTTCCCGCCAAGGATTCTCACCTGAGGTGTTGGATTTTGCATTCGAAAAACTTACTGGATATAAACATAATCAACCAGCAACAAATCGATCTTCCGTCAGGTCTCCTACTCAGTTAGGAGCGGAAGTGGCAGTGAGTTTTGCACCCACAATCGGATCAAAGACTCTTTATAAGAATAAACCATTATTTGAACCAGTACTTCGTGCTGAAAGTGAAATAACAGATGATTTATTCTTTGGGTGGGAACTCGAAGGTAAATCACCACTTCAAGAAATGATAGCCAAGGCGAAAGAAGACCCTGATGCTAATCTTTTCGGCGGCGGACTGCCTCCAGCTGCTCTAATTGAAAAATTCCACCGTGAAATTTTTCTTCCTGCTATGGCGGCAACAGCCAAATGGACTACTGAAGAGATTTTAGCGCTTTGGCAATATCCTGATGCTGGCGCGCTA